>Ga0316217_10006414_pt1 | contig 11672 bp, 4 predicted proteins | sample 1anoAmetaG_FD_203633 | JGI IMG/M metagenome (GOLD analysis project Ga0316217, IMG submission 203633) | Freshwater microbial communities from Trout Bog Lake, Wisconsin, USA - 1anoA | ecosystem: Environmental > Aquatic > Freshwater > Lake > Hypolimnion/Profundal zone | place: USA: Wisconsin... | reverse complement strand
GGGAGTTCAAAATATATTTTATTCTCATTATTTTCGTCAAAAAGGTCTACTGTTCATAATTTTGTATTTGATTGATAAGCTTTGTTAGGTTTAACCTTTGTTTGAATGAATAAAAATGATGAATTGTAGCTATTTTCCTTTGTTTTTGGCTAGCCTGCTTCTTTCCACCTTCTTTGTTGTTAGAAAGCAGCTATAATAAAAATGATTGCGAAAAGGTGAAGAATTTATTGTAGCTTAGCAGAAGTACAGATATGCTATAAAACTAAGTGTATTTATTCTTCTTAAATTTTACTCTAATTTTAGTTAAAGCACTTTAGTTTATAACTATTTTTGCATCATTTGATGATCCATCCCATTATCACTGCCTTTTTGAAAAGTAGCTTTCAAGAGTTCGGCTGATAATAGATTTTTATCCAAAGCTATAGAGATTGGCTAGTTTATTAGGAAATATTTTGTTGATAACTCTAGAATTGATTAATTTTTGGCAAATCTGCTTTTGAATGCTGAATAGCAGATGTGAATGAGTAGATTCCTGAAAGATCATCGCTAGGTGCCAATTTGCATATCGATAAAAAAGTAATATTTTCGAGCTGTTGCTTCAAAGCAAATGATATTGTTTAGAGCTAACTACATAACCCTAGCTGCTTCAATAAACCAAAGAATAGTTGCTGAGACTCATCCTGCATTTCCGTTTAATACAGACGTCTATTATAAATAATGAACAAATTACAAAAGTATCTGGTGGGGACATTATTCGACGAGGAGTAGCAGGACAAAAAGACCAATCTCCACAACATGAAAGCCAAGGATCCCTTCGGCAACACTCGCTGGAAGGGAGCCTTTACCGGTGGCTTTTAGGCTGGATATAAAAACACATGCGGAAGTAAGGAAGGGTGGGCTCCTTCAACCTTTGTCTCTTCGGTCTACAAAAAAGCAGATAAGACCGAAAGAACCATATTCGACTATATGGACAAATAGGATCTAGGCCGTTAGAGTATTAGCCAAAACATCGTTCTAAACAATAACTTCTAAAGCCGTCGTTCTGATGGCTTCAACATAACCATTCAGTAGTCTATTGGAGAGAAAATTTTGAACAAACTTAAAAAAATGGAAGCACACAGAACAGCCCCATAAAATATGCAATAACTCGGCAAGCTATTTGATTTATACGCGAAGTAGGATGTAGAAGAACGTCCAGCTTATAACTTAGTAGACCTCTTTCAACCTTTGTCCGTTGGAGCCATTGCGAAAGAAATAGAACCTGACGATTTTATTGATTCTTATTAGGATTTTTATAAGAAAGTTATCAGAGAGCATGCGAAAGAGGAAAGCGAAGAAGAAATCAAAAAGAGAAGAGAGGAGAATAGAGTTTACTTTGATTTCACCAAACCTCTTGATGCTGAGCCTGAGTGTAACTAACTTTTTACTTAGATTTGAAAGAAATACAGGAAATTGATGAATATCAAAAACCAAGAAAAAGAAAGAAAAATTTGATAAACTAACAAAGTTTGAAGCAGATCTTCAAACCTGCAGTTCTGTTTAAGTAGTTCAAGAAATTAGAAGAAATAGAAAAGGCACCTGAAGATTATGATCCCTATGCAAGAATGAGAGGCTTGCAGACAATAGGACAACCTAAAAGTCAAGAAAAACCGAGGCATATAGCTTTAACAGCCGAGAGAAGAGGTGAAAGGCTTGGCGAAGTTAAACTTTCAGACAAATTTATTTCAAGCCAAAACAGCCTCTCCAACAAATTCATCTCCAACGATAAAAAAGTATAATAGTTAACCAAGTTTTTCGAGGACTAAAGGAAGAATGCCAGATACAAATAATATGTTGAGGAGATGGAGGGTCGTAAGATATCATCTCAGCTTTAATACATGTCTTACCAGTAAGCTGAGAAGTAGAGAGAGGAATTCTAACGTATGTATAAGCAAAGCAAAGAAAAACCCCAAAATGTTGAGAAGACGGCTGCAGTGCAGAAACTGGATTCACAATCAAAAAAGGATTAGTCATCGTTTCAAATCACAAGGAGAGTGGAATCTTGGAGACCGTAAAAGTTGTTGTGCAAAAGATTCAACGTTTTAACTCCCTATACGATTGCAAAATAACGTCAAACACAACCAGACTATTACTGATCAGTTAATTGATAAAAATGGTTTATTGAGATCTGCAAATTATGTAATTAACCTGAGTCAGTAAGAATATGTTTCCATTCTAATTGGCTTGATATTATTAGTTTTCTGAGCTAAAGTAGCTAAATTATGGCGTTAAACATTGCAACCAAGATGGAAAAAAGTGCAAAGGCAGCCATGACCAAGTAGTTCATGGCTAAGCATCACATTACGCTTAACGAACCTGTTCAAACTCATTTCTCAGTTTAAGGGGTACAAACATACTCCAGATAAGAAATTTTGGCCCTGAAAATGAGGGAAGATAGACTGATGACTGCAACCCAGAAGTAAGGAACCTTTGTACAGCCGCAGTGCTATAAACTAGAAGGAGAAATCTAATTTTAAATACCAAGACCCTCCAATAATGCTTCAAGTTCTTTTAAAGCTAAGAGTAAAAAAGGGCTGTAGCCTGCCAAACCCATAGAAACACGGCCGCAAACTGCACATAAAGGAGTCAAACCCTCAATCAGAAACTAGATGGGAAGAGCCAATCAAAAATTGACTAAGCTTGATAAATAGCAGTCTAAAAAAGAAAGGTTATAGAAAAGATTGTAAGAGCTTAGTAAAAAATATAAGGAACATTTCGGAGATGACCTAAAGTCTTCTAAAAAACAGGTTTAAAAAAAATAGCAGGCTTAATAATAAGAGGAAGCTAAAGATGCTGAATAAGACTTCGCTGAATTTTAAGAAAATTAAGGAGAACAATGCTTACCTCAACCAAATAAACCCGGCAAAAGTATGGCGACTGGTACTAGAGCTGAAGATAGAGGACAGGATGACAGTTTTGAGTAAATTGGATGGTAAAAATCATCTTAGCCAAGCAAGTCAAGATTAAATGCCAGCACCTATTCTTAAAAATTAGGCAACGCAGTTCATTTACTCTTTGATTGATTTACCCAAAGTAAAGATCAATAAAATTATGAGTAATTAGCTTATAGAATAAGTGGAAGTAAAATCAAAGTTTATTTAATTGCATAGCTCTACGTTAAGCAACCATCTTTTAATGATTTTACAGCTATTGTTGAACCTGTTCAAGAGTCATCTCTTCTTCGTTAAGGTACAAGCTTTCAATTTCCTCAAAAGTCTTTAATTTACCCAGTAACATCAAGCTCACAACCTTTTTGAACTCTTCAGAAAGCACAAAGTTTTTGGATCGCTTACAAGCCGATTTTTAAATTTGTTCCCAAAATTTACCGATAAGTTTGGTATTAAGAAACTTAGAAAACTGAGATTTCTGTATATCTTTGCTAGAAAATGGGTTTCTGCCTGTTACCAACTGAATCGCTAGCTGAGCGATTTCCATTAAAGGCTGGTGTTTCACAGTTTGTAGAGAGTTTGACCAACCACAAAGCAGAATATCTCTATTATCTTTCATAAGTATATTCGCGATAGTCAAATTTGGGTGAGAGCCTCCAGTTTTGTTTTGAGCGTAGATCAGAGTCTCCACTATCTTTTTCAAGTAGAATTTTGTGATTTTTTAAGTGAAACCGCCAAAACGAACCACGTATTGCATCAGATCTCCATACTTGGCTTCAGCCAACACCATGATTTTCCCTTTGAACTAAGTACCAAGTTTCTCAAGTATCTGATGACCAGGACTTAGCGGCTTGACAATGTTGGGGTGTTAAAGTGCCTATAGAAGCCACAGTTCTTTTTGGTACTAGTCAATTTTGTTGGATGGAAAGGCCTTAGTGATGTAATGCTAGTTTGCGCAGCTGACACGAAAGAATCTATATAAACTATGAAAATACTCATAAAAGTTGTTTTGGGATAGAGCCGTTATGCTGAGGGCGCTTGCTTAGTGCTCCTATTTGGTTTCAAAATTGTTGTACATTCTTGAGAATTATATAATAAAGAGGCAGGGTGAACGTGGCATATAACCGCTTCTTTTCCCTCAGAACAAAATACCACAAAATAACTGGATTATTCTTATGGCACTCTTCAGCTGAGCATTTTTATCTAAAATGATGTTTTGATAATGAAAAATGTAATCTAAGAAACTGTTACTAGTTTTATGCCAGAGAACTAAATTTATTTCAGAGTACGAAAACCATGATTTTTTTCAAAAATGGCCACTAAATTAGCAAAATCACGTCAGTGGCTTTTCAAAAAGACACGATTTTTGCTTATGACGCATCAAAACATAAATCTTACTCAAAGAAATCGACTTAAAGAAAGGTAGAATGTTCATTAACTGCTCGGCTACTGAAATTTTTCATACCATTTTCCCAGAAAATAGCTACATTCCACAAAGATGAAGTAAGAAAAAATTATATTTTTAAGAAAAAACATATCAAAACCAACAGATAGTTAGCCTTTACAGCCAGATTACTGTCTCGAGGAATGTTTCATTTCGCAGATGCAGATTTCTAGTGAAAAATTCTAGAACAAGTAATAATTGCAAAACATCGAACAATCTTCCACAATTTTAGTAGAAAGGGACCAAAAAATCAAGTTTTTGAAATCAAGGTCTGCTGAAGCAAAAAGTTCATTAGTTTTTGCTGCTCATTCAACCTAGTAAACTTTATGCAAAGATAAAGTCAATTTTTTGATATAGTAATGCCCTGAAATTTAATGCGAGCAAAAGGTCTTAAGAATATGGCAGATGGTTTCAATCCTCGAAAAAGCGAAGTATTAAAGAGCCCTCCTCCTAGATGGTCCAGATAGCCGAAGTGCTGTCCTGCTAAATACTAAAGCTAAATCTTCGGTTTGGTATATGATTATACCTAACAGCTTTGAATAGACTTAGAATAAGATAAGATAAATCAAGCCTGAGATGTAGGCAATCTTTTGACGCTCTAGGCGTCATTTATAACTCATTGGATATTTAATATGGTCTAGACTTAGAATATAGGTTATTGTTATGAAAGGTAAGTATGAATAAACTTAAATTTGTTGATTCTATTGAAAAAATTATATCTTTTGAGTGGTTGATAAGTAAATTTACAAAAAATATATGGATAATCAAAAATTCGAGTAGCTCTGAGACTATGCCTCCCAATTTAAATCCTAGAGTTCAAGCTATGGAATAGCATCTTCGTCCTGATACATCTATAAGTCCTTGAATTAGTTGATCAATGTATTGCCTTCCTCGGCAGAATCCAGATAATTGTCTTAGAAATCTTGCAGTTACTACTCAAACTCTGCCTATTCGATGATACTTTTCAATGATTTAGGCAGCGACTCACCATAATGTTGTTCAGAGCTCATCTAAATCTTTTCTTCCTGCCTTAGTTCTTCTTTGATTGGCTGTATTAAATTCTCTTTTATTATCTTTTTGATGCTTTAAGTTTAGCTCTATTCCTGTTCCGATGTATATGGCTCGAATTCAGTTACAAAACCTTTGACTAATGTAATAACTTCTTTAAGCTTATGCAAATTGGTCTATTTCAGCAGATAATAGCCTAATATTTCGACCCTCAAAACTGTAGCAAATGGGCTGTTGAGTATTTTGTCAAAAAATTAGGCTTGAAGTGTCTTCACCCATTTCACGCGTATATCTTTCATAATCGCCGCTTAGATTTGAATCTTTTGTAGAGATTTCCTGATTGCTTCGGAAAAGAGTTGTTAGAAATTTTCCTCATTCCAATCTTCCAACTAGACATACTTCTTTTTCAAACTCTTTATAGATTTACCTAAATCTTTTGTTTTGATGTACTCCTTAGCAAACTAAACCTCGATATCCATTTAAATTTAATCCTCTTCTTTTGGTAAACTTTCCTCTCTTTTGACTTCTCCAACCGTTGCTTCTTAACTTTATCTAGTTTCGGTTTTGACTTACGAAAGAAAAGGGAATATAATTGATTTGGGGTCTATTGAACTATTGTTAGTACTGTTCATACTTGCCAACTCTTTCAGCTTTCTCTCCTTGCGGGTTCGTCTGAGAGTAATCAGCCTCTGCTGGTAGCGCATACTCCTATTATTAATGTACTGCAGAGTCTGCTAAATCTATTTTTTATGTTTGATTTCTCCCAACTTCTCAAGAAACTCCATAGTGACATTTTTACCATAAAGATACTTTTGGCAAGTCAAATAAAGCTTTACAGATTAGATTTAGCCGATAACAACTTCTTCTAGGCCGTAGCATGCCTTTATGTACTTCATTAGGGTTATCACGAATTAGGGCTACATATTCACCTTACAGTTTAGCAAAGTAATGTAAATTGACTGCATTTGATGCCTGTCGATGAATTTAATCTTCTTTCCGCATTAAATAGCGATGAAAGACTCCAACTTTCTAAAGGCGAAGATCATCATCGAAGTGGACAAGGCTTTATAAGTATCTCTGTGCATAAAGCGATTGATGCCTTGGATTTCTATCTCCTTCCTACACTAACAAACCCCATAGCCTCTATTGATAAAGGATGTAGCAACAAACCTTTGGTCTTTGTATCTCGTCTCTTCTTCTATGTTCACAAATTTCGTTCGCATTGTGTCTTTTAGCGCATATTTCACCACTATTTCCTTGCCTGTTGGCCTATATATATAATTTACTTCGTTTTACACCACTTTTTTCTATTTAGACTAGTCATTTGCTTTTAAAACTTTCTGAAGCAGATCTAAATGCTGACTTTTTTTGGGTTACTTCTTCTAGCTAAGCATATCTTTAACTTAACTAGAATCATTAACTGTATGGGTCATTGGTTCCTCGATAAATCCCTAGTTCTCAGCTTCCCTCTTGACATAAATCTACCCCTAGCTTTCTAACCCATCGAAATCGTGAGCCCTTGAGAACTAGCTGAAAGTGTCTCTATACATAGAGCCATTACTTGACATTTCTCTTTTCAATTGGGCTGCCTGATACAGACGGATAATGATTTGCTACAAAGATCTTTAAGGCATCCTGTTTCTTAGAATTTATAGTGCTTTGCAAAGGGTATTCATCAAAGATTTTTTACTTTCCGTCGAGAAATTGCTGTAAACTGACTTCTTGTCGAAAAATTGTTCACTGGTGAGATATTTTGGATTTTTGATCTCCCAATTGGCCTCTGAAGAATTCTCATAAAAAATATCTTATTCAGGTTTTTATTTTTGATTCTTTTTGCCCAAGCACTGCTAGATTTTAAGATTTTGTAGCTACTCCAAATCCTACGACTTCTTTTTTGTTTTTCGTGATTTTCTATTGCTAACCTTCATGTTTCGCATAAAGTCTATTTGTTACAAATATTAGACATGTCACGTTTTTATATGTGCTCTTTGTTGCCTTTGCATAGTTTTATAAAGTGTACATAGAATTAGAATCTTGTCCAACGTTATGTGATTATTAATAATGATCTCTTTGTATGAGTATAGAAATATCAAGGCTATTGCTCGCAGTATGAAAATATGGATTTTTTGCGTTTGTTTTCCTGCTTTCCGGCTTACCATACGTCTTCAGTGTTTATGTTCATTTCTCTTTTGATTACGTTTCTATGGTTTTTGTAGATTAGCTTTTTGAAACTTGGACGAGCTACGTTTTCATATTCGTCAATTGCATTGGTTAGCACTGTGTCTCTTGATTTTTTAATTTTCTAGCTTTTTTCATCTGCAAGCAAATGATTATCAAATTAAACCACTTTGTTGAATCGCTATTAAAATCTTTTCATCTAAATCTATTGGAATTTGTCAACATTCGCATTATCCTCAGTCTTATTAGTAGGATTAGTAGTATTCATTATGATTTTGTTGATGATGTTAATGTTTTTGGGAACTCCTCCTTTCAGCTTGAAACTTCTGCTCTTTGGCAAAAACTATTTCTGAAAAGAATGGCTTGTTGGAGTTTTTTAATTGTTAGTGAAAGTTCGCTGTATCGTTAACTCATCTTTACTGGTATCTCTATTTTTTACTCCCTATAAATCTAATGTCTAAGTGTTAGTAGAGTTGGCAGTTCTATACTTTTTTCTGTTTGCTGGCAAATTTGGAGGAAGTTATAATCTTTTATTGAAATGGACTGCTTTCTAGTTTGGTTATTATCCTTTTAATGAAATTTCTCCTTATTTACTACTATTAAGCTCACTTTTAGCTCTAAGATTTAAAGACCTGTCTCTGACTAGCCTTCGCACTGATGCATTCGTTGAGTTTCCATTAATTTAATCGACTTTTTTAAGAATATACAAACTAGTCTCCTTATTATTTTTTTCAGAAGCCTTTTCTTTCTAGCTTAGCTAATAAAAGCTAAAAGTTTTTTTTTGACTCTGAGGCTTTTGATTTTTTTGTTTGGAAGTGGACTGCCTGTAGGATTTAAGATAAACTGAATAACATTAAGAGCACACTTTAACAAAGTCATAGGGATCAAACTCTCTTTTTCCTACTTTCATTTGCCTTAAATAGCGAACTTGCTAGATTTTGTTCGCAGTTATTTCATTCACAATTTCGTTTGCCAACAAAAGGTTTTTACAACATGAGCACTGTATTTAAGTTACTTCTTAATCATTTTTGTGTTAGGATTTGTATTTTTGCCCTTGTGCCAAACAAGGCTTGATATCAATTTAAGATAAAGCATTAGCTTCCCTAATGCTTTTTAGCTTTTCTCTGCCTTCTATCACATTTTTTATGTTATTAATATTACACACATTTTGAGATTGTTCAACTTAGTTTTCCTCGAACAACTTTGTTTGCTGCAGCTTAAAGCTAACATCTTTGAAAATAACACACTATACGCCTTTAAAGCTAAGGTCGCTTAGACCTAAAACATATATTTCATTATTTTATGTTTTTTTGTAAAACCAAATTTTAAGAGTGCTAATCTTGAGTAAATTTTTGGCTTTTTGAGTAAATAGCTCATAATCTTTAATATCCTCAACCTGCTAGAGAATGATCTAAACTTTTTTCCAAATAAAATCTTCTAATTTCTTCCGGACCAATTCACAAAGCTACAGTGCTTTGGCTTTCATATGCTGATTCACTGGAAGCTGATTGCTATTGCCAAAAACGATGTAGTTGTCATTAAAAACTAAGCTAAAGACTGAAGTTTACAAAAGGCTGCTTTCAGGAAGCCTGTAAACATGAAGGTAATCGTCATTCCTCCAAATATTGGTTGTATACTATTTAGCTATTATTCTTGTGAATTCATTCCAGTTTACTGAATTCTCTTTGCTTAGAGGAGTTTAGCTCTTGAAGTTTTTTTTAGAAGCCTCAATTGCCTTGTTTATCGAGTTTAATCCTAAACCAAAAGTTGCTGATTTTTTCTACTAAACTGTATTAAAACACTAACATCGCACTCTTTGTCGAGTTTATACCTAGCTGCGGCATTACATAGAAATTTTATCGAAAACATGCCGTATTTTGTTATCGAAATAATCCTTGGTTTCGTATAAGCAGAGGAGCGTTTTTTCTTTGGAACTTTTTTCTGTAGCCTCCTTTTATTAACTGAGCAAATCAAACGACTAAAGATATTTGAAGAAGGAAGAATTTTCTTTACGTTTTCTTAGAGGGACGAGTGTGGGCGAGCTAAAGTACCATCTTTGGGAAGGGAGGGAATAGACAGGCGCGATAGGAAGGGCAAGGGAGGAGTCTTTGAACTCTTTCAAACTGTGTAAAAAGCTAGCTAAATTCATGCCTTTATTGTTCGTTATGATCACTATAAATATATTAACTTATAACATTAATGAAGTTATCAAAATTGAGATAAATCATCTCAGAAGATATTAATTTATTGGGTCAAAGCTTCAATGTTTTTTGGCTATTTGCCATGCTTTTTCTTAAATTTGATTTCTAGTCTAAATAAAGAGGCTTTTTGCAGGTTTGCTTATTGATAAAGTGCACATTTTACCAATGGTGTTTTGTCAATTACAGCCCTATAGTTTAATCAAATTATTCATCTTAGCGAATGTAATTTGGGTTAAAAATCCCACTCTTAAAGTCAAAAGGGATGAAGTATTCTTAGAAGGTTTTCATACATTTTACCTGGTTTTTCATTATATGACTAAAAATCAACTGCACATCCTTGGTAAGTAGATTTGATGCAAATGGATTTATATATATTTGCAAACTAAGTAAACTTCAAAATTACTGCTAGGGGTCCAAAGGTTATATGCAAATGGTTTCAGCTTAGGCAGAAACGATGTTCTTCTTCATTTGTTCGGCCAAAATCAAAAACTCTATCACTTTTTCACCGATTCGGCAAAGAAGATCACTGATTTTGTAATGAGCCTAATGGCATTTTGCAACAACTTGTCTCTTTTCCCGTGAGCTAATGATCTCATCTGTCAATTTGATGGTCCTTGGCTTGAAAATCTACCAAAGGTCGCTGACGGTGAGCATATTATCTTTGCATTTACTGTAGTTAAAAGTCAGCAAATTCATTTATCTTTACGATATTTTAGCTGCATGTTTGTTGAAAAAGGTGGCAAGCTGATTCGAAGTAGCTTTGTGATACCTTTATCCCACCATATGATTCCACATCAATTTTTTGGTAAAGATGGGGATATTAAAGAGTTCCTACTTTAGGCCAGAAACCTTAATAAGGAGAATGTAACGTTTGTTTAGAATAAGTAAATGGCTTGGCATAATTCTGCTATTTCTTGTCGTAGGCTCATTTCGAAATAAGATTTATTTAGAAAAAATATAAAAACAAACAATCGCTACAAACTCCAATTTAACGTTATTGTCATTATTGATAGCTCATGATTGGCTTTTGTATATAGGATATGTGAATCACTTCACTCATTTATCGGCGCCGTCTTATTCGAGCTCAGAGGTCCAGAGAGTGAGGTTGTCTCGGATGAGTTGCATGATTGTAGTGGCGTCCTTGTATTGATCCTCTTCAATTTGATCAATGTCGGCAATAGCATCATCGAAGGCTTGTTTGGCAAGTTGGCAGGCTTTGGATGGATCGTTTCTGACTTCATAGAAGAAAACAGAGTAGTTGAGGGCCAATCCGAGTCTACTGGGGTGAGTGGTCTTAAGGTCTTTCTCAGCAGATTCAGTGGCAGCTTTGTAGGCATCTTGAGCAGCGTTTCCGTGCTTGTCTCTCTCCGCACCGGAAGTGTATTCAGTGATGTATCTGTGGTAATCTCCCTTCATTTTGTGGTAGAAGACCTTAGCCTCAGCGTTGGGAGCTTTGGGGAGGAGTTGGCTGTCAATGAGGTTGAGAATCTCATTGCAGAATTTATTGAGCTCTCCTTCAATCTTGGCTTTGTAGGCCCTGAGGAGACCAATGTTCTTGGATCCCTTCTGCTCTTCCTTCTTCTCAATGGATGATAGAGCTCTCCAGGCAGTCCTTCTTGATCCGATGGAATTCTTGTAGGCAACTGAGAGGAGATTTCTTTCTTCAACGTTGAGGTTAGCGTCGGCAGCGATGACCTTGTTCATAGCTTCGAGCATATCCTCGAATCTCTCAGTCTGCTCAGTAACTTTGGCCATGTAGAGGTGTTCTTCCCGGGTGGTGGCAGTCATGTGAAGATATATTTAAATAATCGAAACCTCAACAAAATTTTCAATTTAAATAACAGTCAACGAACTTAAACTCCTCCCAAAATTTTATAGACCCACCCTCAAAATCCACCCACTATCTCCTAAAGA
>Ga0316217_10006412_pt1 | contig 11674 bp, 9 predicted proteins | sample 1anoAmetaG_FD_203633 | JGI IMG/M metagenome (GOLD analysis project Ga0316217, IMG submission 203633) | Freshwater microbial communities from Trout Bog Lake, Wisconsin, USA - 1anoA | ecosystem: Environmental > Aquatic > Freshwater > Lake > Hypolimnion/Profundal zone | place: USA: Wisconsin... | reverse complement strand
AAGAAATTACTGGTGCCTGTATTTCTAATGTGAGTTAAAGTATAGGTAGGAGATTTACATTTCATTGACTTTCCCTTATAGTTACTCCAAACTAATGAATTGTCTAAATGACCTAACAAAATCTTTATTCTCTCATATTGCTTTGACAGTACATATTCCTGCCAAATCAGAGATGGGAAACTACATTCCCTGCATTTAGATTTCAAGCAAAAAGGGTAGAAGTGGGAATTTTATCATAATAACTGCTAGGCAACATCCTTCATAGACGATTGGCTCTTACATTTGCGAAGGAATCATTAAAAAATTACTGATTTCCGATGAAGTTGCATTGAATTTGTTGTAAGCAAAGCTTTATTTAGATAAAAATTCACAATTTTCGTTATACCTATGCTTAATCCTGATGGAGTTATTCATGGTAATTCAAGAACTAACATACTTGGGCTCGATTTGAACCGATGTTGGACCAGATATGGAGCATTGCAGTCTAAAGAATGCTAAAACATATGGAAATTCCTGGAGCTAGTTACAGAAAAAGGAGCGAAAATTTATTGGAGCTTAGACCTTCATGGTCATAGTCGTTAACTTGGATTTTTTTCATATTTTGGTCAAAGAAGCTAAAAATCGCTTCTTTTAAACTAAATACTAAGCAAAAAAAGCTCATATTACAACAAAGATAATGCAGTTTTTGAAGTTTAATTAAGTAAAAAACAATCAATTCGAGGTCAATTCAGCGAGAGAATGAAAGTTCGAAACACAGTAACAATATAAGCATCTATGCTAGGTTACAGAAACAGATAAAATATTTTGGTATACTTTGACTAATCCCACTTTGAATAGATAGCTAAAAGCTTATTATAGTCTCTTTTATAGGTTTAGTCGAAAATAAAATAGTGTCGCACAGACCATGTGAAGATATTCTCTAAACGTATTAAGTAAACCTAAAGCAAGCTTAAAGAAGCTTTAGATTCTGATTCCAATCCTGAATAAGATTATTTACTTGTGTAATAACGAAAATAACTTTATTTCAATTAGACCTAAAATGAAGTTAAAGTTCCTTTGCGAACTGAAACTAGTCAAAACAAAAGACTAGCAGCTGATGAAATAAAAACAACAATTAATTTCAAATTTCCACAATAAAGAAACAAAAGTGTGATTTCTCGGTAAGCTTAGCTGAAACAAGAAAATAAGCTTAAGTCTAGATTCAGGTCTCAGTCAAATCGAGACTTTTCAAGTCATAACTTTTTGCATAGAGTTAAAAGTGTGATAAGTGAAGAAAAAAATGAACGCAATAATTCTCCAAGATTAAATAGCTCAATTTATATGAAGAACAAAGCCAGATAAGAAGACGATGTTGATCTCCGCTAATCTCTCGAAATGAGAAGGAAGATAAAACTTGCGTTTCACAATAAAAAAGCTAGGTAAGGCTATAAATAAGAGAGCAAAAATGAAATTCGGTCTATAGTATATCCGATGGGTGGCAGTCGACCTGCAGAAAACAAATCTATTTTGAAAGAGAAGCGGGGGAGAATGAAAGAAATAAGGATTCATTAATATGGCGTAACCGTTATAAGAAACTTCCAGAATAGTGCTTTCATGAGAACCCAGAGAAATAATCAATGATTCATTCAAAATCTCCTCATAATTTGTAGATAAATGTATCATTCAAGGCTAACAAGTAGTCAAATATTCTGGACTAAGTAGGGGAAATTTTTATGAAACTCTATTGAATTGGCTATTATAGCAAGATTGACCGAGATTTGTACTAGGACAGAGAATTCCCAATTACAATAAATGTTGTTTTGGGGTGTTTCATCTTTAAGTTACAGACTAGCTAATAAAGGTTTCGTTCGCAGTGAGGCATAAAAAACACTTGCAAAAGTTCTTTGTTTATCTAAGTTAGCTATGAACAGGTACTATTCATACTTTCTATCTCTTCTTTTTCCTCCTCACTGAATACTGGGTCAAAAATATTTAGTTTTGTTGTGCACTTTTTATTCCTGATATTCTATAAGATGATGTTTTTAAAGAATAACCATTGAACAAAGGGTTTGAGTTCTGTTGAGAAATTTCCCAATCCTAGGCAGTGAACTTAAATTTCCTGCTATCGGGCTTCGAATGTTTGGTCGAATAATGCCATATTATATCTGAAACTCTCCGACTAGTAAAAATTTTACTTGATTTACCTAATCCTTTCTTTCTAAAGTTGCAGCTTGGAGCCCTTATTTTGAATTCTTTCAGGTTTTATTTCCTTTTCAATAAATTTGCGCTTTTTGCTTTTAACAACAATCCATTACTACTATTCATTGTATTTTTCGCTCATTAAATAAATATAAAACTGTCTTAAAGTCAGATTTGCATTATTCAAAGAGTTGCAAAATTTTATCGACCTGCCTCAATGGTTAATTTAGTTCATTATGACCATATTGAAGCTATGAGAGATAAGTTAGGCTATTTATTGAAGGCTCATACATTTATGAAAAGTTCCATTTTACTGAATTTATTAGTTTTCTGAAAAACTTAATCATCTCTTTAAATATATGTAAATATCAGAAATCATCAACGATTCTGTTTTTGATTTTCTTCATTAGTTCCCTTCTTCTTTCTATCTAGGTCATGGAAACTTTCTTATCTTATACAGCTGCGATGTTTGTCTCGTGAATACCATCCTCTTGGAGCACTATAGTCTGAACTGGTTTTTTCTACTCTTCCGCCATCTCCTTTTTCCTTTCTTCTTACTTTTTGCGACGAATCCGTTCTCTTTGCTACATTAAGCGTTTCTTTCGATCTTCTTGAGATTACACTTCAGTATGCTAGGGTTAATGCTTTTATTAAGCTACTTATTTCTTAACTTCTTATGGTTTACTTTAGATAATTTGAGGTTCTTCTACTTTCTTTTGATTCTTCAATGGAGGGAGGGGCTACAAAGAAGGGAGATTCTTTTTGGGCTTCTGCTGGACTGGTGGAGGCTGTTAGATGGGAGGAGGCACAAGCTTGCGTTATTAAACTTCAGGTTTTTAAACTATGGGTTCTGGTATAGGCAGCTTTAGTGGTTATTATTTAACTTAAACATGTACATTCTTTGGAGGTTATTGTTTGACTTCAGAATTTGCTACTTTCTCTTCAAGTTTTCTAATCATATTTTATTCTTAGGACTCAATCTTTGAGAGTTCTATAGCTTTTCTTAGTTGCTCTTCTTATTCTTGCTATATCTTTCTTAATCTTTATTACTCAGCCAATTTCGACTGCCTTAAAAGCTACTATTAGGTGATTATTTTTTTTTACTTCTTCTTCTTTTCGACTACTTTTGAATGACTTTCATGAAGAGCTTTTACAGCCTAAGCTTCTAGAGTTTTGTTACGATTGACCATAAGCTGCTTGAATTTCATGAAATCGTCAGCAAGCAGAAGCTGATTAAAAATCTTTTTGTGTTTTGAATCAAAGCCCTTCTACAGTAATTAAGCTAGTTTGTCATCATCTAGGCCGACCTCTTGCATCATCCCATCGAAAAGACTTGCCACTAATTCTTTGAACTTCTTCATAGCATGAAAGATACGTTGTGGATGGTTGTATATTCGAACTTGTTTTACTATTAAGTATCGAAAACAACACAGTTATAGTCCACAAAGTCGAGAAGACTTGTCTTCCAGAGTGGTCCTGATAAGAACTGTACGATGAAGTCATATTTCCATTTCTAAATGGATTGAGTTTTACATCCTACGCTTCTTGTTCTTCTGAAGATTTGTTGCTTTTCTGAGGTGCAGGTTCCTCCTTCTTCCTGCCGAACAGCCAATCAAGCATGTAAGATATTAATATAATGGCTCAAAACTTAAATATCTAAAATCCGTTTCATAAAAAGATAATCCACAGCGTTTCAAGGGCTGATGCAATACTCAAGTCATTTTATTCATAATTTTGAATCAATAGTGGATCACTTCATGATGAAATCGCCTTTTTCCAGTAAGTAGGAGTATAGTAGCCTATTTACAAGTTCCAACATTTTCCTATGTCTTTACTGAGGGTGTTCTACCAGCTCTAGCAAAAGAAATCAGTAAATTTGGCCTTTATTTTCCTCTTCTCTTTTCCCAAAACTACGTGAAGCCATTGATCATCTATGCAGACTACATATCCGACTTCTAAACTTTTCAAGAAAATGACCCTAGAGCCGATGGCAAAATACTCAGGTTCATTTCTGTAAGGAGGAGGGGCTTGAAGTGCTAAGTTTCTAGAGATGACCTCATGATAATCAAAAGAAACAATCGCATTGGATCCTTTTTTCTCTGTGTACATGTTAGGTAAATTGTTGACATCTGCAGTTCTTGTGTAGATAGATGTGAAGCTTCCTTTAGTATCGAATTCGTAAAGCTTGCTGAATTCTTTGTAGACTTTAATGTTGGGATCCTTTAAGCCTCCGAAAATGCTGGCGGCTTTGAACTATCTTTTGATTTTATTAGATTTGGTTTACTCAAGCAATTCTACGAGCCATTCGAAGGTTTTTATGTATCTTTGAAGTAGTTTGACCGCTGAGGCTGATAACTAAATAGTTTCAAAGGTGGATTGGTGATTTTTTGTATTTTAGTTCTCAAAATTACATCTGACGAATCTGGGAACGATTTTCATTTTTTAGATATCAATGAAGTTGAGACCAAAGTTAAGAGCTGTCGGAAGCCTTTCATTGAACTGTTGTTTCTTTTTCATAACAGGAAGAATCAAAACTTAGCCTATGATTGCAAACAGTGTCTCTTTACAAATCTATAGTTCATTAAGCACATAGCTGAGTGTATAAAAGTCCTATTACACTATATAGAGTTATTATTACATTCTTAGATCCTTTATTAAGATTTGATGGGATCGCATGAGAGCTTAACTTTCAAAGTTTTATCTCCTAGTTCTTCTATTGTGCCTGTGCAGCCGAAATACTTTGAAGTGAGAACTACAACTCTTTCTTTCAGCTGATAAAGCTCTTTGTTTTAGAATTTTTGGGTTTTTCTGATATAGTCATAGTTAGGAGCTTTGAAAATTGCAAAATCTGGAACAATGATTTCTTTCCTTGTTAGAGCGATGTGATGCCTTTCAACTTCTCTTATGTATTGACCCCGTTTGACGATATAGTAATTCTAGCAAGTCCCAGAAATACCCATTTTCTTCTAATACTCTGTCTATATCTCATCCTTATTAACAGGTAAAGCTTTTTACACCTTGTCAACATAGCCTAAGAAGTTGTTGAAGAACACGAGTTAAGTTGGATTGCCTTGATATTTGAATTTTTGCCGAGAAATGATATTCCCCTTTTAATTAAACTCCAAATCGTTTCCGTAAATTGTTAGGGTGGGAAATCTTCTTTGGTTGCTGTCTTTTTGCTTCCCCTAATATTTTGGCTTCATTATTCTTTTTAGTTCTTCATTGAACTTCTAGTTGAAAGTGACTTCCATACCCACAAAACTATCGTTATTTTGATAGAACAAAAGACCGTTTTTCCTTATGTTTCTTTCGAGTTCCTATTTCTTGTACTTCTCTTTAGGGATTTGATTATATACAGTCCTTACATCCTCTTCGTTTAGAAACTAAATCATAGCCCTTTTGTGGTATTTCAAAGATTCAAATTTGTCCAGTGCGAATTTTCTGGGGTAATAATCCACAGGACGCCTCAAAATGCAAGTCTAAAGAATAAGCTCATCGGAAACTGCTTTGGGAAGTAGTCCGAAATTGGGTTCGGGAAGCATAAACATCAGTGCCAGAATGGGGTCAAATGGTTCATCTTGCTTCAATTCCACATTGATTGGATTCATCATCAAGTAATCGTAGACATCTGAAAGCAAAGGAGTATAGTGATACGGGTAGTACCAGGTCCAAGAAGGTAGACCTTTGTAATAGTATTGGCAGTAGAATTAAAGTCCCTAAATATACTTTTTGATGATATTCGTGAATTTTGAGCTCTTTTTTCTGTCTTGAATGTTGAATCGGCTGAGATAGTAGTTATCGAAGCCGTTTACGATTTTCTAATCCTGGATTTAAAACTTTTCGATTTCAGAGCTGGAATCCTACCGCTTTTCTTTCTACGCCTCGTCAAAAATGCTCTCAGACTCTTTAAACTAGTTATGCTTAAGTTTCCTCTGATTCTTCATTTACTGAATCCTATTGGCCTCAAACCTTTTGGCAAGTTTGAGCAGGTGAGTGACATTCTGCCAATCGATTTTTCCCTGCTTGTTGATAAAAGTTTGATGCTACTTGAGATAGTCCTTATAGCTATTGAAGAGTTGGTCCATGTGGTTGTCTTTGAGCACGAAGCAGAACTAAACCGGCAGAAAGTCGTTTCCCACAAACGCCATCAGAAGCACGAAGTCGTTGATGATATCTTGGACTGTGCAGTTTTTGACCTACTTCAGCTCTCGGCTAAACTCGATCTCAAAGTATTCCCTCACGATGTTGATCATTACTAGCTCGAATTGCGGCGGGCCTATCTTCCTGTATGTGGAGCTGGCAGTCCAGTTCATGGAGGGCAGCACTGACGTGTCTTCCTTGATGAGGCAGATGTAGTCTAGGTTGAGACTCAGGGTCAGCAGAATGACGTCTGCGTCTGGCGAGAACACGCAGTGGGTGGTATTTTTGTTGAAGAGTTGTACTTCTTTGCTGTATCTCAAAAATTCCACGATTTTGTGCTCCCCTTCTCCAGGCACGCAGCAGTCGGAGTAGAACACATGGAGGCCTCTCCACTCAGAATCCATGAGCTACATGATCTTGACTTTTAGGACGTTGCAGAGGTTGTAGAGAAATTCGGTTCCTGGGGAGATGGAGTTGGATTCGAAATTTTAGCTTGTCTTTATGCCCACCTTTTCCACCAGCTATTCGAAGAATTCGATGTCCTAAACTCCTGAACGAAAACGCCTGTCTCTGGATTGGTTGATCTTGGCCCTCGGAGCCACTCCATCGAACGCGATGTAAAGCAGCTTCCTGGGGTTGACCGTCCTGACCAGCTACAGCAAATACTCGATGACTCTCTGGTTGATCTGGTCAAAGCTCAGCGGTTTTATTTTGTTCTTCAAGAAGCAGCCGCTTTCCTAACTTAGCACGGGCGTACTCTGATGCACTGGTAGACGAGGGCGTTGAAGTCAATGTAGAAGTTGTCGAAAATGGGTCGCTCTTTGTTGGAGTCAGTCAGGTCGAACCGGATCAGCGGGTACCTGTCTTTGAGCCTGAGTTGAAGCACTAGTACCAGCGGTAGAACCTCGGGATTCCCATAATATATCTTTTACTAAACAATCAAAGATGTAATGCAAACCGAAGACATCAATGGAAACCGAAAGAGATGTAAAGGTAAATGGAAAGAGATGAAGTGGAAACTGGAAGAGATGCACTAGAAATCGAAAGCAGAGTCACAAATGATGAATAGGTGGTTGATGGATGAGTTATTCTATGTGGATAATTAATATGTAGGTGGGCAAATTGGACAATTGATGATGGCCAAATACATGCTAGGATGGAGTGAAATGGATAAAAAATTCGGGGGAAATCTACGGGAACTCCAATTAGGTACAATTATGTTAATACAGAAATAATCGCCTAAATATGGAGGCAATACAGGACTGCAATATGAAGAGAGATCAACCTGAGTTAATAGTATTCCATGCCGATAATGCCAATAAATTAAATTTATATTTCGATCTAGTCTGCTCTATTTACGCCGATTACAAACAACAAGATAAGTGTCGTCTATTTATGCAAATGCTAGAGTTTATCTTATCGATATTTTATGAATACGCATATCAAATTACCAAGAACTAGCACATTATCAGAGTTATTTGCGGCACTGAAACTTTTTGACTATCCCCAACTGGACCAACTTGATGTGTTGTCGCTGGGTACGAATAAAAAGATTAAGCTGGAAAGATAATGAGAGATCGCTCGGTGAAAACCCTGGTGAGAGGCAACTGGAAAAACTTAGAGCAACTGAATTTATGTAGTTTTTTGGTGATTTAGCGAATTGTCAGATATCGGGGCTCGCGCTTAAACATTTAGCAAAAACTAGATGGAGAGATGTCGAGGTCTTATTCTTGCGTATTTTTGTCTTAATATAGATGAAAATTGTTTAACTCAAGGGTTGGGAGACCTAGCGAGGATGGAAATCCCAAAAGTGAAAATGGATTGAGGTGCGGTTGCCTGTATGCAATTAGCTAGATCTCAGCTAATGTCACTCTCGTGGTCCATCTGTTATCGTTTTACGGCCACGGCTAGCAAAAAATCCATCAGTCATGATTTACAATTCGTCGGTGCAACATCGTATATTCCGAGTACGCCATCATATATTCTGGAATACACCATCCATATGTTCTGGTCGACTAATTGTAGTATATCTTAATCATAGGGTTATCCGTTTGAAGCAAGCAGTCATGCTGTTTGGGCGAATTAAAAGATAATGGATTCGGTTGAACCTATAATACGCCCAGTTTAGCGATGATTATGATAGATTGAGGGCAGATCATGGCGAGTAGTGGTAGGATGTACGTATTTAGTCGTCTTTCTGGATCATACTCACAAATGCAAATAGCTACTTGCCGTGGAGGGACTTGGGCAGATCGAACTCGCAGCTGGCCTATGTGGTCTGTGTTTAATTGGCCCGCCGCGTGATTGCCACCTTATTGAGTTTGTTATCTAGCATGATTTGTATAGACCCGCCTACCGCACACCCCAGTTCATTCGCGGGATACGCTTTTGATTCATGCTGGCCATCTGTGTCGATTTCGCACTCTCCCGAAGTGTAGCTCCAGTAGCCCACTGACTCCTCATCTCCAATATCCCCCGAAGTCTACATTCCTCTTCTTTTCTCAGTGATGAATCCAAAGCAAATAGCCCTCTGGGGTTGCTGTTTCAATATAGTGATGGTAATTCGGTGGGTTCCTGGGGGGAAGGGGTGTTTGGCGACAACCTGCAGGCGGTTGAGCTAGGTGCAATTATACCTGATTTCTTTGGCCTCATTGTTGATCTCGTAGATTTGTGTGTTGAGGCTAGAGTGGTCCCACTCAAATTCAAAAGCTATTGGAGGGTTGCTGTTAATGTCTTCTAGCTGTTGATGTGACCCTGTTAGCTCTACGGTGGTGGGTGGTTGCAAGTTGCGATCGCTGTCTGCTGTATTTGGGATAGTTATATTAGGTTGATTAGTCTAGATAGTTGTACTTATTACGATACCTTTTTCTAATTCTACCCCGCAATGACCAATTCATGTTCAGACAATGAAATAGCCTTTTGACTCTCATTTTCTGAATCGCCAGCTGCCAATTATAATTTTTGAGGCTCACCACTATTTTAACCACTATTTTCACCATTAGTTTCGTGAATAACCTGGCTCGTTTGATTTTGTTTTCGGGGTGACTGCTATTGGTCCATTTCGGTGTGGTTATTAGTGCTGTAACATCCGCCCATTTAGATGCTTACCTATATTATTATAATCATGGCTCACCGAACATATACCAATACACAAGTGGATAACAAACGGATAAATAAAAGTTTATATCTTATTATTAAATAACCAGTTTGCGTTTGTTTAGATAATGATTGCCCTAAGTATTATATCTATTGGATATTAAATCCATTTCAGAATAACTCTAATTTTGCAAATCCTCCCATTCTTGCTGCTATTCGGTTATGACACTTTCTGTTGCCTGCCAGTTTATGACCTAACTACAACTCCTTAATATAAACCAACTTGTTTCAAATATTAGAATAGGATCACTGATTGAGATAGTTCTAGAACTACTCTAGTTTCATCAGATTAGTCAACTATTGCTATCCCTGAATTGTCTATTCGGCATTATCCAGCCCATCTGCCAATTATTCGACCAGTCCCTTTATCAGTTGGTCTGCCTCTTCGTCTATTTGCAAATCCTCCCATTCTTGCTGCTATTCGGTTATGTCGCTTTCTCTTGCCTGCCCATTTAGGACCTAATCGTTGAGCTCGCTTTCATTGTAGCTGAACGTTGTTTAGCCCTGCTAGCTGCCGTGGGTTTACTCCATTTTTACTTATCTAGCATTATCTGTGTTGGATTGATCGAGGTTTATGGGCATATGAGTGCCATTTTAGCTGGATTTGTTTATTTTGCCTGTTGCTTTTTCGCCATTCTATAGGGCAGCATTTCTTCTGCTTTTTTTTAACCGTTTATCTTTGGGCTTACCAAGGCCATCCTAAGCTATTTCGGTTTAGGAGGGACTTCTTTCACGCTATTTTAAGCTTATTAGACGATTGATTTCGTGAATAATCTAATGTAGTGTGGCTTAACTTGGTTTTTGAGTTGCCATCAAAGTATCAATCATTTTGATTCTCAGCTGATAACCCTATTTCGCTCTTTGTATGAACTTTATCCTCAAATCACTCATTTTTTGCATTTTGGGCAGCTTTCCTGTAGCCTGTACGCAAGCCTAGTGTAACTTTTTGAGGCAATGCCTGATAATTTTTGACAATCTGCTGCGAATGCCATCATTGGTGAAATACTCTGTTTTTTCAGGCATTTTTTCTCTAAAGTAATCTCTAATAACAGCCAAACTGGGCTCTATTTTGTAGAGCTGAATCAGCTCCTTTTCTAAATCTTTGCTCCAAATCAGATCGATTTTATAGTATCTCTGCCTGTTGTTAGAAACTGATGAGAAATTGTACTCTTTATTAGATGACGCTCCTGCATTTTTTTCGGTCACAGGTTTGAGAAATTTGCAAGTCATCCTGGTTTTGAGGATTTACATAATGGCTGTATATAGGCTCCCTGCGTGTTCGCCAGTTATGGCCACATCTGCCATTTGATAGACAACGTACATGAACTTGAAAAATGTCGAAACATCGTTTTACTCAAAATAGACTCTGCAGTTCAATAAGATGCAGGATATTGATTTTAGCTACTCTCGAGAAAGAGGTTTGAGTTTGATTGAGCACTCTTTAATCAGAAAAAACTAAATTCTACGAAAGGTTTCTGTGGCTACCCAAAAGGCCGCATTAGTAAATTGTTCTCTTTGTCTAAATATAAATCTGCGTACATGTCAATCTGTATCTTGTTTTTTTCAACATAATCCGAAAAAACTCCCCAGCTGTAACCCCTCAGGCATATCACCTTGACAACTAGACGTTTAAGGTTGTATCTTGCTTAGTCTTCGGGACTTCCAGGCTTTCTTTTTTTCCAGTCCTTGGGGAAGTATTTGGAGACTTTGCTTTGACTGCAGCTTTAGCTGACTAGTTTTGAATTATTGTCATAGTGGGTTATTGATTTAGCGTGAGACCACACTTCTTACTTCGACTACATAGCTACTCCACCTCTTTTTGAATCACCTTTGCCCGAGTTATAACTATTCTTCCTATTTTACAGCTAATTGCTCGAAAATTTGGCATTTTATGGTTTCGAGGGGGCTGCGTCCTTTTTGTTATTTGAGTTTTCATTTTAAATATCAAGATACAAAATTTTAATCTTTTTACGTAAAGACTATCGCGACTAAAGATTCATTTAGTTTTCCAAATTCACTTGTTCAAAAGATTTCTTTTTAGTTGTCCGATTTTTGGATGGTTTTGATCTATGAAGAGAATCTTACTATTATTCTTAAAAATACAACTCTTATGAGTTTTGGGGCGCAATGTGGTGGCGGCTCATTTCCGATCTTATTTTATAAACGCTTATTCAAACTTGTAACAACCACACAATGCCCA
>Ga0316217_10006411_pt1 | contig 11676 bp, 10 predicted proteins | sample 1anoAmetaG_FD_203633 | JGI IMG/M metagenome (GOLD analysis project Ga0316217, IMG submission 203633) | Freshwater microbial communities from Trout Bog Lake, Wisconsin, USA - 1anoA | ecosystem: Environmental > Aquatic > Freshwater > Lake > Hypolimnion/Profundal zone | place: USA: Wisconsin... | reverse complement strand
TCGTTTTGAACAACGAACGCCCGGAGCGAAAGCGAAGGGCCGGGCAATGGTTATCGTTAAGCACTGTATGGTTCAGCCTCCTATTGCAACCTCCAGAACCTCATCCGTCATGCTACGCATGACACCTTCTCCTTCAAGGAGAAGGCCTCTTTTCTTGCTTCTCCCCTTGGGAGAAGCTGTCTGCGGAGCAGACTGATGAGGGTCTGATGGTTGTTATTCAGACACCGCTAGGTTGAGCCTCCTCCTACAATCTCCAGAACCTCATCCCCCTGCTTCGCAGGGACCTTCTCCTTCAAGGAGAAGGAAGTATTTGATTTTATTCGTTATTTTTCGCGGCGGCTAACCCATCGAAATACACAAGCACGCCGGCTTCGAGCAAATCCTCCGGGCGCATGGGCAAGGGCCTTGCGGTGCGGTCGGGCCTTGTAAACAGGCTGGCGATGCCGTGGGCCAGCGACCAGACATGCAGCGTAACCATGAGCACCGGGGGGCGATGGGCTAAGGGGATATCGGCCAAAATAGTTTCGCAGGCCAGACGCAAAACGGCAAAGGCGGCGTCGGCGACTTCCAAAAGCTCTGGCGAGCCGCCAATGGGGACGCCCGATTCGAACATGATGGAATAAACCGCCGGATTTTTGCGGGCAAAATCGAGATAGGCATAGCCCACGCGTTTGAGCGCTTTACGCGGGTCCGGCCTGCCATTTTCCCATGCTGCCAGCAAAACGGCACCGAAGCGCTCAAAGCCTTGGCGGGCGAGATCGGCCAAGAGATCATCGCGGTCGCGGTAATGGCGGTAGGGGGCGGCGGGGGAGACATGCGCCGCACGGGCCAGATCGGCAAAGGTGAAGCCCGCAATGCCCTTCTCGGCAATCAGCAGCAACGCGGCCTCCATCAGCGCCTCGCGCAGATTGCCGTGGTGGTAGCCGCGCCGGGCTGATTGATCGGACGTATTCCATGCCATGGGGTGCTTATCAGGAATTTTAATCTCAAGTGCAATTGAGTTTTTCGCCGATCCCGATTACCGTTTGGATGGATCGTGTGAGAGCACGGTTTGGGGACTGAAAAACCCCACACGAATCGGCAGAGCACCTGCCGTCATCAAACTGCCACCAGGCGTTTACGCGTCGGGGTGGCGGCGTTATGTCCAGGCTGCAAGGCTAAAAGCGTCGCGGCCATGTTCGTGTGGTTTTTTCAGCACCCCGGCACCAGCGCAATCCCGCGCTGGGCCGTTTGTGTTTAAGCTGGAGAAAAACCATGGCTAAAACAAAGCCCGAGACGAGCCTCGCCGACCTTGTCGAACAAACCCGCGATATGATTCAAAAAACTCTGGAAGTCGCCCGCGCCCGCCAACGCGCGTTGAAGCAGAAGCCGGATGCTGACGAAAAGGCGGCGACGAGCGCGCTTGTTGATCTTCTGTGGAATAGCCATACCGATGCCGCTGGCATTAACTACCGGATGGGGCGACGGAGGGGGTGAGTGCGCTCCCTTAGAAAAACCAAAGGGAGCCGTTAAGCTCCCTTGGCCAGTAGCTCTCCGTTACCGGAGAAACGGACACCCTTGCGGGGCCGCACGTAAAACTTATGTAGTCTATTCCCGCATCATTTTCAAGATTAATCGTCAATCCGTATAGCTGGCAATACCGGAAGCCATTTCAACACAAGGGCCAGAACCGCGTTAAACTCGGTTTTGGATAGCCGATTGATGCCGCTTTGATCGACGGATAAACGGCTGACAGCTACAGTTGTCGGCTTGTCGCAAATGGCCCATGAGGTTTTGCCGTCAATCGTTGTCACGAGTGGAAAAGCCCATGGATTATCGCGCTGATGCTGTGAAGAGCAGGGAATAACCGTTACAGCACCCGAAAGCGTATTTCTGAAACTGACGATAATTACAGGTCGACGCTTCCAGAATTCAGGTAATTGGGCATCATTTGGGAAGTCGCACCAATAAAGCTGCCGAATGCGCGGAACAGCTTTCAGCCGGGTTGGAATGCGCGGTGGGGTTGCTTGAACCGTTGTCATTTGTGCGCCTCCTCACATGCTGAATTTAACGAGTTTCGGTTAGTCCCCATGCCCCGACACATCCGCGCCCGCGTTTTTATCCAAGGGGCGGTGAAACAGCGTTGAGCCTGCCACTACAAGCGCGATCAAGCCGAAGGCGATTTGGAAATCGCTGATCAATAGCTGGCTATCGCCGCGCCAGATTTGCAGCGATTCGAGGATTAACGCTGCAAAGGCGACGCCAATCGAGCCTGAGACCTGTTGCACGACGCTCGCAAAGCTGGAGGCGCGGCTTAAATCGGCAGGCTCTATTTCGGCATAGGCAATCGCGTTGAGGCAGGTGAATTGCAGCGAGCGGAAAAAGCCGCCCGCAAGCAAAACGGCCAAAATCACAAGGTGCGGCGTTGAGGCGCTAAACAACGTGATGAGCGCGAAGAAGCCCGCGCTGATAAGGCCGTTCGATATTAAAATCGTGCGAAAGCCGAAGCGGCGTAAAATGGCGGGCGCGGTGAATTTCATCAAAAACGCGCCAGCGGAGGCGGCAAAGGTCAGCGAGCCGGATTGAAAGGCCGTGAGGCCAAAGCCGATTTGGAGCATTAAAGGCAAAAGAAACGGATTGGAGCCAATGCCAGCGCGGAAGAAAAAGCCGCCGATCATGCTGGTGCGGAAGGTGGGGAGTTTTAAAAGCGCCAGTTTTAAAATCGGGTGGGGGACACGCTTCGAATGCCAGACATAAAGCGCGAGAAGGCTTGTGCCGACGAGCAATAAAAGCGGTGCCACGGCAAGCGGCAGGATTTCGCGGCCTAAAATGGTCAAGCCAAAAACAAGGCTCGAAAGGCCTAAGCCGGAGAGGATAAAACCCGTGGTATCGAGTTTGGTTTGATGCTCGGCTTTGACATCAGGCACAAAAATCGAGGCTAGGATGATGCCCGTAATCCCCATCGGCAGATTGATGAAAAAGATCCATCGCCAATGCAGATAAGTGGTTAAAAACCCGCCGATCAAGGGGCCGACAACGGGGCCGATTAGCGCTGGCAGCGTGAGATAGGAGAGCGCTTGCACCAATTCGCTTTTCGGGATCGCGCGCACCAAAACAAGGCGGCCGACAGGCACCATCATCGCCCCCCCCATGCCCTGCACGGCGCGGGCGATGATAAAGCCTTCGAGCGTATGGGTGAAGGCGCACGCAAGCGAGGCTAGTGTGAAAACCGCAATCGCCAAACGAAACACCTGCCTTGCGCCAAAGCGGTCCGCCATCCAGCCGCTGATGGGGATAAAGACGGCGAGGCTGAGCAGATAAGACGTAAAGGCCAGTTTGAGGACGATGGGGTCTTGGTGCAAATCCAGCGCAATGGCGGGCAGCGAGGTGGCAAGAACGGTTGAATCCATATTCTCCAGAAAGAGTGCGCTGGCGATGACGAGGGGGAGGAGAATGCCTTTTGGCAAAAACGGCTTTTTCTCCTGCGTTGGGGACGCTGAGGGTGGAGAGGATGTATCACGCATGTTGTAAGCCGTTTACTCGCCGATGAATCGCGGGTTATTCTTCTCGTAACAGATGGAATAACAAGAAACGAGGGGGGAAAAACGCATGGCTTATGTGATCGGGATTGATGGCGGCACGGAATCCTTGCGGGCGGGCGTGTTTGACATGCAGGGGCGGCCTATAGCCTTTGCGGCAACTGCGTATCAAACCGAGTTTCCGCATCCGGCATGGGCCGAGCAGAACCCTGCCGATTGGTGGTCTGCGGCGGGCGCCAGCGTGCGTAAGGCAGTGGCGGAGGCGGGGATTGGGATAGACAGCATTGTGGGCTTGTCCGTCGATACCACCTGCTGCTCGGTGGTGGCGCTGGATGAGAAGGGCGATGCGCTGCGCCCCGCGCTGATCTGGATGGATGTGCGCGCCTCGAAAGAGTGCGACTTGATGCTGGCGACCGGGGATACAGCGCTCAAGGTCAATTCGAACGGCGCGGGTCCGGTTTCGGCGGAATGGATGATCCCGAAGGCTTTATGGATCGCCCGCAACGAGCCGGAGATTTTTGCCAAAGCCACGACGATTTGCGAGTATCAGGATTATATCAATTATCACCTCACAGGCCGGATGGTGGCCTCGATCAACAATGCCGCGGCGCGGTGGCATTACCGCGTGAGCGAAGGCGGCTATGCGCACTCGATGGTCGAGAAGCTTGGCATCCCGACGCTGGCCGATAAATGGCCGCGCGAAGTGGTGCGCTTGGGCGAAACCATAGGCGGATTAACGGCCAAGGCTGCCGCGCATTTGGGGCTTAATCCTGGATTGCCTGTGGCGCAGGGGGGCGCTGATGCGTTTATCGCAATGGTGGGTTTGGGCGTGGTGAAGCCCGGCGCTTTGGCGTTTATCACCGGTTCTTCGCATTTGCATTTGGGGCTGTCGGCGAAGCCGTTTCATGGCAAAGGCATTTGGGGTACCTATGAGGATGCTTTATTGCCGAGTCTTTATGCCGTGGAAGGCGGGCAGACATCGACCGGATCGGTAATCAACTGGTACAAGAATTTGCTCGGTGAAGGCGTATCTTACGAGACGCTGAATGCGGAAGCGGCAGCTTTACCGCCCGGGGCGGATGGCTTAATTGTGCAGGAGCATTTCCAAGGCAACCGTACACCGCATACCGACCCTTTATCGCGCGGGGCGATTACGGGGTTGAGCCTGAAGCATGGGCGGGCGCATATTTTCCGGGCTATTATTGAAGGCGTCGCCTTTGGCACCGAGGCGATTTTCAAAGCAATGCGGGCCAATGGTTATGTGCCGGATGAGTTTCGCATCTGCGGTGGCGCGACGCGCTCGGAACTCTGGATGCAAATCCATGCCGATGTGTCGGGTATTCCGCTGACCTTAACCGAAGTAGCGGATGCGCCTGCCTTAGGTTCGGCCATTTTGGCGGCAGTGGCTGCGGGGCAGTATGCTTCAATTGAAGAAGCTGCTGGCGCAATGGTGAAGGTGACGCGCCGGATTGAGCCAAACAGGGCGGTGCATGAGCAATATAGACCGCTGTTTGCCGCCTATGAGCGGGCTTATCCGGCGTTGCGAGGCATCAGCGGCTAGGCGCGTTCGGGGAAGAGGCTTTTTAACCCTTCTCGCGTTGCCGCACAGACGCCGCGATCCGTGATCAAGGCGGTGACGAGATGGGCGGGGGTAACATCGAAGGCGTAATTTAAGGCTTGGCTGCCCGGTGCCATAATGTCGACCGTAGCAAGGCTGCCATCGTCCAATCGGCCTGTCATATGGGTGACTTCGCGGGCCGAGCGTTGCTCGATGGGGATTTCCTTGACGCCATCCTCAATCGTCCAATCAATCGTAGTGTGGGGTAGGGCAACATAGAACGGCACATTATTGGCATGGGCCGCTAGGGCTTTGAGATAGGTGCCGATTTTATTGCACACATCCCCGCGCGCGGTGGTGCGGTCCGTGCCAACGATGCAAAGATCGACCATGCCGTGCTGCATTAAATGGCCGCCCGTATTATCCGGTATGACGGTGTGCGGAATGCCATGCGCGCCGAGTTCGTAAGCGGTCAGGGACGCACCTTGATTGCGGGGCCGCGTTTCATCGACCCAGACATGCACGGGAAGGCCAGCATCATGCGCCATATAGATGGGCGCAAGCGCTGTACCCCAATCGACACACGCAAGCCAGCCGGCATTGCAATGGGTGAGGATGTTGATGGTTTTATCTGGCTTTTGCGCCGCACGGATAAGGGCCAATCCGGCTTCCCCAATCTTGCGGCAAATCTCGACGTCTTCATCGCAGATTTGTCCAGCGCGTTGCCAAGCGGCATGGAAGCGTTCGGAAGGGTTGAGGGGTGTCAACCGTGCGCGAAGATCATCCAACGCCCAGCGCAGATTAACCGCGGTTGGTCGCGTCTCATACAGGCGTCGATAGGCGTCGGCGAGATTGGCGTCTGATGGGTCTTCACGCATGGCAAAAGCATAGCCATAGGCAGCGGTTGCACCGATAAGGGGCGCACCACGCACAACCATGGTGAGGATCGCTTCGGCTGCCTCGCCACTGGTGCGGAGGGGTTTGGTTTCAAACCGATGCGGCAGCTTGATTTGATCAATCACATGGATCGAGGTTTGATCCGTATCCGGCCAGATGGTGCGCATCGCGCGGCCATGAATTTTCATGCGACAGCTTCCTTGGCGATTGTCTCAGCGATATCTCGAATATCGCTGATGGCGGAGAAGGAATTACGGCCCACCATTAAAGCACGCGCCATTTTGAGCGCGCGTTTTTCGCTAATGGCGCGGCGATCAGGATCTGCAATGCTTTCAAGGTCTTCGACATGGGCTAAGCCTAAAATGCGGCGGGCCATTTTGGCACCCGTAAAGCCAATCGCATCGTGAAAGAGATGTGTCATGGTCATGTGGCGATAGGCTTCTAACGCCACCTCACCTATGTCATCGGCAAAGAGCTCAGGGAGAAAAGCATCTCCATCGCCACCTGTACTCCAGAGGCTCAAGAATTTTTCTTCAAACAATTTCCAAAACGATTCAAGCGTATCGAGAATCCATACGCGGTAGTCTTCGCGATCATCTTCTTTCGTCGCGTGGCCTTCTTGCGCGAAAAAGGCGAGGAGGAGGTTTGCCATAAACGCACCGAGATCAAACCCCATCGGGCCAAAGACGGCAAATTCAGGATCAATCACGCGCGTGTTGCTTTCGGTCGCCATGATAGAACCCGTGTGCAAATCACCATGCAGCAGCGCTTCGCCCCGCGATAAGAACATCCATTTGAGTTCTTGAACCGCTAATTTAAGGGGCGCATCGGCACGGAAGGCGGCGGCGATTTTATCGAGCTGCGGTGTGGTCCATCGATTCATATCAGAGAGGCGATAAGGATCGGTGAACACCAAATCTTCAGTAATTTTGGACAGCGTGATGTTGTGGCTAAAGCGGGCTTGACGCTCGCGTTTCTCTGAGGCGGGGGAGCCGAGATCGGATGTTTTAAATAAAGTAAATGCGCAAAATTCCGCGATATCGGCGGCAAGTTTTGGATAGCGTATGCCCTTGATCAAGCCTTTTCTAACAATGAGATGAGGTTCAAGCCATTCCATCACGCAAGCCGCTTGCATCGTATCGAAGTGATAAAGCTTCGGCACAAGATGGGGCGCTGTGAGCGTTTGGATTTTTAGCGCTTCATACTCGAAATAAGCGCGATCAAGCGGCAACGGCCAGCTCTCACCCACCATGCGCACATAAGGAAGCGCTTGTTTAACAACAAGACCGCCTGTTGCACCCTTGACGATAAAGACGAGATTGAGATTACCATCGCCCACTTCCCGCACCGACCATGTGTCAGATGCGCCGCCGATGATCGACGATGCGTTTGCAAGCGGGCTTAGAAAATCAATCACGCTTCGTTCATTCAGCGGCTTATAATCGGTGCCGCCAACAAAGCGTGATTCGGCCAGTAGTTTTTGACCCATGCTAGCTTTTTCCCTTTGCTTTCTGCTGACTGGGTACCGTCTCTGCTTTTGGCTTTACCGTATTTTTTGCCCGTGTGCGAGCGGATGGAGCTAGCTTTTCTGGTTCAGGCTTTTTGTGAATTTTGATGGCAGCAGCGCGAATGGTTTTTGATGTATCCTCGACCTTATCCAAATCAGGCGCTTGGCCGTAGCTCATGCGGCGCATTTGTTCGATGACTTGCGCCATTTCTTTGTTTGAAAGATGCGGCGGTTCACCCATCGCCAGCGCGTGGACATACATTTTGGCGAGCGTTTCAATTTCAATCGCGCGCCACATGGCCTTTTCAAACGTATCGGCCAAGACGATTAGGCCGTGATGTCCCAAGAGACAGGCGGTGCGGTCCGTCAACGCCGCAAGCGCGAAGTCAGAGAGTTCTTGCGTGCCAAAGCAGGCATAGGGCGAACAGCGAATATCCACGCCGCCTGCAAGCGCCACCATATAGTGAAACGCCGGGATACCGCGCTCATGCGTGGCGAGCGTGGTGCAATAGACCGAATGGGTGTGCATGACGACATTGATGTCGTTTCGATACTTTAAAATATCGCGGTGAAAACGCCATTCGGAAGAAGGGCGGTGTTTGCCTTTATAGGTGCCGTCGAATGCCATTTCGACAATATCGTCCTGCTTCATTTTTTCATACGGAATGCTGGTGGGGGTGATCAAGAGGCCGCCTTCAATACGGTGCGAGAGATTGCCGGATGTGCCTTGGTTTAGGCCGGACTCGTTCATATCGATACAGGTTTTGATGATTGCTTGGCGCAGCTTTTTGTGGCTCATGCTTGCCTCCCTTTTATCGTTGTTGGTGAGACTATAAGCCAAGTTCACGGTTCTGCCAAAGCGCGCCAGCGCAGGGATGTTTAACCTAGTGCCGTTTTCGAGAAGGCTTATAGCGAAGGGAGCAGCCTTCGCCACACCCTTGGGCAGATGTCGCGTAGCGCATCAAAGGGGTGCCATTTCACGGCATCAATTTCGTCGGCTTGCGGCTTGAGGGCGTCTGACGACGAGGCCACAACAACATAGCGCAGATCGAAATGGAAATGATCCGGCTCGTTGCGTGAAGGGCGCGCGCCGATGGCGTGGGTATCGATATCGATGGGGTTATCGCTGCTATTATGCCACGGATGAAGGGTGAGAGCGTGCAGCCCTGTTTCCTCCTGCGCTTCTCGCAAGGCCGAGGCGTGAAACGAGAGCGATGGCTCCCAATGCCCGCCCGGTTGCAACCATCGCCCGGAGGCTTTGTGTAAAATCGACAGGGTCGAGGTCATTGCCTCGTTGACGATAATCGCACTCGTTGTCACATGGCCGGGAAAGGTGCGACGGCTCGATAGATCATCGCCCGCCGCTAAGCGGGCTTGCAGAAGTGCAAGATTATCGGTGATATCCGCGATGTTGGATTGGTAGCGGGTGATGATATTCGATAGAGCTGCATTAAATCTAAAATCGGACATGGGTATTGATCAATCCAACACCTCATAGGCCGGCAATGTCAGAAACTCGGCGCATTCTTTGGCGAGTGACATGTCCGAGAAGAGCTTGATCGCCTCCGGGAAGCGGCCCTTATCATAAACCGCTGGCCCCACCGTTTCGCGTATTTTTGCCATTTCGTCTTCTATGGTAACTTTAAAAAACTCCGGCGTCACCTTTCGGCCATCATTGAGTGTAGCCTCGTGATGCACCCATTGCCAAGCTTGCACGCGGGAGATTTCGGCGGTAGCTGCATCTTCCATGAGGTTGTAGAGCGGTACCGCACCACGGCCTTTGAGCCAAGCTTCGATATATTGCACACCGACGCGGATGTTTTCGCGCAAACCCTCTTCCGTCCGCTCGCCTTTGTGGAGCGAGAGCATATCGACTTGGGTGATGTGCACATCGTCGCGTTGCTTGTTGATCTGGTTGTGCGACGGCATCAAGCGATCAAACACTTCGGTTGCGAGTGCCACCATGCCGGGATGGGCGACCCAAGTGCCGTCATGGCCATTGGCGGCTTCGCGCTCTTTATCCGCGCGCACTTTGGCATAAGCCGCTTCGTTCTTAGCATCATCGCCCTTGACGGGGATTTGTGCGGCCATGCCGCCCATGGCGAACGCGCCGCGACGGTGGCAGGTTTTGATGAGCAGGAGCGAATAAGCGGCCAAAAAGTTCGACGCCATCGTCATCACGCCACGGTCGGGGGTGAGATAGTTTGGGTTATGGCCCAAGCGTTTGATGAAGGAGAAAATATAATCCCAACGCCCGCAATTTAAGCCAATAATGTGGTCTTTCAATTCAAACAGAATTTCATCCATCTCAAACGCTGCTGGCAGAGTCTCGATAAGGATCGTGCAGCGCAGCGTGCCGTGGGTTAAACCGAGCGCCTCTTCCGCATAGGTGAAGACTTGATCCCAAAGGCGGGCTTCCTTGTGGTTTTCCATTTTGGGGAGATAGAAGGCAGGTGTCTTGCCTTGTGCGATCATCGTTTTGGCGTTGTGGAAGGCATAGAGGCCGAAATCGAAGAGCGAGCCGGATAAGCGCTCGCCATCCACCAGCACGTGTTTTTCCGGTAAATGCCAACCGCGTGGGCGCACCATCAAAGCGGCGGGATTTTCGTTGATCGCGTAGGTTTTGCCGGTTGTCTCGTCGGTAAAGCCAAGCGTTCCCGCCCAGCGGTCTTTTAGATTAATCTGCCCTTCGACCATATTGGCCCAAGTAGGGGAGGAGGCGTCTTCAAAATCGGTCATGAACACTTTCGCGCCTGAGTTGAGCGCGTTGATGATCATCTTTTTATCGACAGGCCCCGTTATTTCGACGCGACGATCGAGCAAATCGGCGGGCAGCGGGGCGACGGTCCAATCGCCATCGCGAATGGATTGGGTTTCTGTAAGAAAATCAGGCAACTCGCGGGTATCGAATTTTTTCTGGCGCTCTGTGCGGGCAGCGAGAAGGCTCAGGCGGGTGGCGTTGAACCGTGTGTGGAGTTCCGACAAAAAAGCGAGCGAGGCGGGGGTGAGGATTTCATCGTAGCGTGGGCTTATTGGGCCTTTAATTTCGATTTTCGCCATAGTGCTCAATTCCTTGTGTCGTTTCTTGGTGGTTATATTTTGAAGCGTTTTAGTCCCTAAAGCCGCAATAAGTCTATGCCAAATGGCGTAGAGCTGGAATGCAACCTGTTGCCCTTTGGTATAAGGCTCAACCGCGTAGCGCTTTTATAACGACCATCAGACCCTCATCTGTCGCGTCCCGCGACAGCTTCTCCCACGGGGAAAAGTAAATCTCTACGTTCACTTTAAAAATTACGAAAGTTTCGACGTTACTGATGCGATCAAGAAGCTGATGATCAGGCTTGGCAGGGCGGAACCCCATTCGGGATGGTTTAAAACCATCCATTGATACACCGCGACACCAGTGAGCCATGATATCAGTGCCGTCCACTCGATGCTTGCCAGTGGTTTACCTGAAAGGGCCGCGGTGCGGATAAGGCCGTAGCGGGCTAAAATCACGCCGAAAAGCGGCACAAAAATCGAACTCAATACAGTCAGAAATTGCGTGATGAGTTGGCTTGTGCTCTCCGATAGCGTGGTGAGCACCAGCGCGAGGAGGATGGACAAAAATGCCATTGCGATGCCGCGCGACCGGATACCATAACCGCCAAACAGGCTTTCCGAGCTGACTGCACCGGAGTGAAGATCACCATAGGTGTTATCAAGCTCATCGAGTACGATTAAGCTAAGCGCGATCAAGCCGCCTTGGGCCAATAACAGACCCGTCACCAAATCCGCCGAGGGCTGGTTAAAGGCAATCAGCGCGCCAAGCGCGTAGCACCACACATTGGCAATGGCGTAGCCGATAAAGGTGCCGTTGGTCGCGCCCTTTTTTGAGCGGCCAAAGCGCGCGTAATCGGCAACCAGAGGCAGCCACGAAACGGGCATGGCAATGACGAGATCAACGCCGCCCCAGAAGCTTGTCTCTCCGGTTCCGGTTTGGCTCCAGAAAGGAGACCAGCCTTTGTTGAACGTTGCCAAGATAAAGACGTAGCTGAGCCAAAGCAACGAGGCGGCGACGAGGGGCAGGCCGATGCGGGACAGGAAACGGCGGACGAGGCTCGTCATCGAGCCTATCATCAGGAGCACGAGGACGACGCCCCAGATTAGCGTCAGGCCATAGGTGAGAGATGTGCCTTCAAGGCCCGTCGATTGCT
>Ga0316217_10006410_pt1 | contig 11677 bp, 11 predicted proteins | sample 1anoAmetaG_FD_203633 | JGI IMG/M metagenome (GOLD analysis project Ga0316217, IMG submission 203633) | Freshwater microbial communities from Trout Bog Lake, Wisconsin, USA - 1anoA | ecosystem: Environmental > Aquatic > Freshwater > Lake > Hypolimnion/Profundal zone | place: USA: Wisconsin... | reverse complement strand
CCGTGACCCAATTCCCCTGCCCTCCATTCCCCTGTCAGTCATTCCCCTGACTACCCCCTGCCCTTCCTGTCCCCCAGTCGAAGTTGATGGAGGATCGAAGGTGGAGGTTCGTTGACCCAGGGTAGCTCGTTCCTCGCAACCCTGGGCTTTGCGCCGGAATCCCGTTGGGATTCGGTCTGGGAATTTCCGAAAGACGTTGGCTCCAGGTTCGAACAGCGTTTTACTTCAGAACAGCCGCGAGATTATCAATGCAAAGCTGCGACCAGGTTTCCATCTGTTCGCGCTTGGCCGGCAGCTCCGCAATCGGAACGAATTCCATCTGGGTGATGACTTGCTCGTTTTTCTTGACCTGCTCGGGCCGGCGAAACAAAACGTGAACCACCCCGAAATGGACGCGGCCGACTTCGGTGGAATCATCATTGATCAGCCCCACCGGCTGGGCATCGAATTCGCCCTGGATGGCCAGCTCCTCGCACACCTCCCGTTTCACCGCCGCTTGAAACGCCTGCAAGCCAAAATCAAATAGCGTGTGGTCTTCGTCATTGATGTGCCCGCCAATGCCGACCGATCCCTTGGCCACCAGCCGTTGTTCCCCGGCTTTCTTGCCGCGCACGTAATGCAGGACGCTGCGGCCGTCCGTGATGACCACATAGGGAATGATCTGCTTGAAGGCCGGATTGGTTTCCGCCTGGGCGCGGGCCATGAAGCTGTTGTTTCGGGCGTCGAGGATTGCCGACAAATAGCGCTGGACCTCCGGGTTGAAACCTTGAAACACCCCCAGTTGTTCAAACAGCGGGCGGGGGAACACCAGAACTTTTTCGTCGGCGGTGGCCATAATTTTTCGGAGCATACCCCAGACGGATTTCAGAAGCCAGATTTTTGCGTTCACGCCGGCGTATTTTACAGGGCGGTTGACAAAGTAGCCGCCGACGTGCGGAGGCGGACCTGAATGGGCAATCCTTTGGAAAAATCCGCCTCACGTCGGCGGCTACGCGTCCAGCCGCGGAAAAGCGACAGGCCATTCTGTGACCGATCCTGTCTCGGCTGAAACCGCCTTGCCTGAGGTCTTTATCTGTGTTCATCTGTGTCCATCTGTGGTTGAAATGAATTGTTCCCCCTATGGGCTTTTGGGGATTGACTGGAATCAGCTTCCGGCGACCATCTCTCCCACAGTTCACATGAACATTTTACTTCGTCAGGTGGCGGCGGCATTGTTTTGTGCCATGGCCGCGGGCAGCGCCTGCTCTGCTGAGCCAGCGGCCAAGCTGATTCCCGGCACCACGTTTGCCCTTCAATTCCCCGCCCTGCCGCCCACATTCTATGCGGTGTACCAGAAGACGAACGTGCCGGCGCAGATGACGGTTTACCTGCCAACCAACTTTGACCCGGCCAGAAAATTTCCGCTGCTGATCTTCCTCAACGGCGGGGACGGCGGCGTTGGCGGCAACCCCGGCGTGGCCCGGTCGCTTTGCGAGGGACGGGATTTCGTCTGTGTGAACCTGCCGCTCTTCAAGGCGCCGGACTATCAGGTGACCAATTCCAGCGTGCCTGGCGCCGGGTACATCATGCGCGCCGAGGATGGCCGGCAAATGTGGCCGTGCTTCAAAACCATGCTGGCAAAACTGGAGGAGATGGTCCCGAATATTGATCCAGCGCACCGGATCCTCGGCGGCTTCTCCAATGGAGCCCATGCCACTGCGGGCCTCATTGACGCGTCCGACGGGGAGATCGCGCGGCGTTTCTCCGCCTTCCTGTTCGTCGAAGGCGGCGGCAAGCTACAGCACTATGAATTGCTGAAGGGCAAGCCGTTTCTCATGGTGTCCAGCAATGCCAAATCCCGGCCGCGCGCCCAGCAAATCTGCGATGCGGCCAAAGCTGCCGGGGCCAAAGCCACCCTCATCGTGGAGGATGTTGGCAAGCACGACTTTCCAGTGTCGGCCTACCCAGCCGTGCGCCAGTGGCTGCGCAACCCAGCAATGGAGTAAGCCAGCAGACCGGGCGCATGGACCCGGAACCCGGCTCGATGGATGTTGGATGTTGGATGTTGAATGTTGGATGTTTCACCCTTCCCTCGCCCGATGCGTATAGGCTTCCAAGGTCCGCAGGCGCGGGTCTTCAACCGGATTGCCAACGGTGAAGTGATATAGGCTCTGCCAATCGTGGCCGGTCAGTCCCAGTGCCCGGTGCAAGACATCATCGAAATAACAGCCTATACCGGTGCCGCGCACCCCGGCGGCCTCGGCCGCCAGATACAGGGCTTGGCCGATCATTCCCGCTTCCCAGAACAATTCGCGATAGGCCGCCGCGCCGCGCTCTCGCAAGGTTGGCTCGAACCGTGCCAGCATCCCGAGGCTGAACGCACCATCGGCCGCAATATTTTGGTGGCAGGAGAGCGTGCGCGCAAACTCACGGAGATCGCCGTGTCCCAGCAAGTAAAGCGGGGCTTGGTTCGTGGCGGCCACCGCCTCCCATTCGAGGTTTTTGCCGAAGGACTCTCGCAACCTCTCCGCGTCCGCCGGAGCGCGCAGCCAGAGATACATTCCGGGCTCCAGTCCGGTGACCCGATGCACGAACAAAACCAGGTGCAGACGCGACGGAAATGGCCAGGCGTCGAAAGGCGGCGCGGCGGCGCGCGGCAGCGTGGTGTCGAGGATGACTAGAAACGTTTCCCGCGATACGCCGGTGACACCGTCAAAGTCCACGGCGCTCCGTCGCTGACGAATCAGTCGCCCGGCGGATTGTCCGCCGGCGGGTGGCGACGGTAGCGCAGGCGCCACCGGATTGGCGGTTGCAGATTGATCCGCACTCGCGGTCATTCGTTCCGACGCCGCAATGGCTGTGTCAATCGCCGACCACGCGACATGGGCAGCGCTCAACCGGTTGGCGCGTCCAAACCATTCGACGGCGCTATCGGCGTCTGGCGGCAGGGGCGTCGCTGCGGCTTCGTTCACGATGACCCGCACGATCAATTCGGGAGTCTCCCGTTCCGCGTCCGCAAAATCTTCCTCCCGATGCAGGCCAAGCAACCGGGCCAGGCGCGCGTCTTCCCACTCCGGCCTGAGCTGCACGCGCCAGCCCAGCGCGGCGGCGGCGAAACGCAGCGCCGCAAGCGCGTGCCCGGCGTCATGCTGACAATAGCGAAAGGCCCGCTCACCATATTTCCAAGCCTCGCGCCAGGCAATCGAGGTGAGCCCGACATGGAATCCGGCCGCATCAGACCCGGCGTCCGGCGACCAGCGGGCGCGTTGTTCCAAGGCGTGTTGCTCTGGCGCGTAGTGATAGACCCCGGCGCCGCCCGCCAACCCTGACAGGACGGGCAGCACGGCGTAGGCTTCCGTGGGATGCAGGTTGCCGCTCGAGGGATTCATCCGCAAGTACCAGCTCGAATCAGCGATCTCCTTGCGCGCGGAAAGGCCCAGCGATAATTCCAGAAACAAGCCCAGTGCTCCCAGCGTAAACGGACGCGGCGGCGTGGTAGCCGCGCCGAACAAGGTGGCCGCCGGGGGCGTGTCATCCACGCCGCTCAACGGCAGCCGAAATCGCGGTGCGCCGGCGAAGGTCCGGAAGGGGTTGGGCTGCGTCGCCCAGTCGAGACCGTGCGGTCCCCTGGCGTAACGCTCGGGCTGATGCTTGGTTCGTTCGTGATAAGCGAGCATCTCCGCAACTGCCTTTGGAGACGGCGGGTGCTTGGCTGGGGCGGATTTCAATTTTTAAGCCGGAACCGTGCCGTGGCACGGAACCTTAAACACAGATGGACACAGGGGGCACATGGATAAATGGATTGTTGGATATTTGGATAGTTGGAAAGGGAATCTGGCGCCTCCTTGCCCATTTATCCACCAATCCAAGAATCCAATAATCCTGTTTTGTCTGTGTGCATCTGTGTCCATCTGTGGTTGGACGTGGTGAGCCGCCTCATTTCGGCGGCAGTTCGCTGATGAACCAGTCCTCCACTTTCTGGCGCGCCCAAGGCGTCTTGCGCAGAAACGTGAGGCTGGACTTCACCGTGGGATTGAATTGAAAACAGCGGACGTTGATCCGCCGTCCCATCTCGCTCCAGCCATGCCGCTGCACGAGTTGGTTGATGATGCTTTCCAGCGTGATCCCGTGCAACGGATCGCGCGGGTGAGAAATCGGCTCTGTCATGGCGGTAAGTTTCCCTCTTTGCCACAGCTCTGCCAACTATTTTCGGCCATTTCAGCGGCGGTCTTTGCACCGCTTCGTGGCGGCGGACTGGCGTTCGCCGCGAACGGAGCGCGGCCGTCCTCGGCCGCAGCAACGCACCCACACCCGATGATTTCGCGTCATTCACGGCGTTGCTGCGCCCGGGGACGGGCGCGCTCCGTTTGCAATCTGCAAATACTGCCTAATCAATGGACTTGACCTTTTTCGGATCAAAATCCTTAACCGGCGGCGTCCACTCCGCCGGCTTGGGATGGGCAACGGTGAGCGGCGCGTTGTCGCCGGCTTCCCGCTGCGCCGCCTGCAATCGTTCCGTCAGCTCGGCGACTTTCGCCGCGTAGGGCGGCAGATAGGCCAGATTGGTGGCTTCCTGCGGGTCGGCCTGCAAATCGAAAAGCTGGGTTTTGTCCACCTGCGGATAGCGAATGAGCTTCCAGTGCTCATCGCGAAAGGCGCGCTGCACATTCTTGTAGGCAAACAGCATATCCGGGCGGGCGGGTCGGGCTGGATCGCGCAGCGTGGCGCTGAATTCCCTACCTTCGCTGCCTCGGGGCGCGGCGACGGTACAGAGCTTGCCGAGCGTGGGCAGCACGTCGAACAAGTAGCACATGGCATCGGTTCGCCGACCAGCCGGGATGCCCGGGCCGCTGATGATCAGCGGCACGCGCACGGAATCGTATTCATAGACATTCTGTTTCCCGATCAGGCCGTGACTGCCGCACGCCACCCCGGAGTCGGCGCTGAAGACCACGATGGTATTCGTCGCATACGGCGACGCCGCCAGCGCGTCCAGAATGCGGCCAATCTGCCCGTCCAGATAGGTGATGTAGCGGTAATACTCCGCCAGATAGGCCTTGTCGCCTTCGGGCGTGCGCGGCCACTTCATCAGCTTTTCATCGCGCACGGTCATCTCGCCGTTGTCCCACGGATGCTGCGGCAGAAAATTCAGCGGCAGCGGGATTTGGGCGGGACTGTAGTTGAAGGAAAAATCCGCCGGCACGATGTGCGGGTCGTGCGGCGCGTCAAAGGGGACATAGGCGAAGAACGGGCCGCCCTGGTGCTCCTTGAGGAATCGGATCGTTTCGTTCGCGAAGATGGCGCATGAATGTTCGGCGCCGATATGCGGCGGGGTCAGCTTGCCGTCCACCATGTCGCTCAGTTGCAATTGCAACGGATTACCCATGCCGCCGGCGAACACCGAGCGCGCGATCTGAAAGCTGTGCGGGAGCGCGAGCGGCCCGTTGTGCCACTTGCCGGTCATGAACGTGGTGTAGCCGTCGCGGCCAAAGGCGGCGGGCCACGTCTCGTCAAAGATTCCCTCGTGACGGAGGTTCTCGTGGATGTGGAACAAATTGCGGCCGGAGAGGAGCATCGCCCGCGATGGCACGCAGGTGGCCGCATTCATCCCGCCCTGCATATAGGCGCGGTTGAAGGCCAATCCCGAGTGCGCCAGCCGGTCAAGGTTGGGCGTCTGGATGACCGGATTGCCCAGGGCCGCGATTGTGTCGGCCCGCTGATCATCGGCGAAAAGAAAGAGGATGTTGGGTTTCGCCTCCGCCGCGCCCGCATACGAGGCGCAGGCCAACAGTGTCATTGTGGTTGCGATCAATTTTTTCATACATTCCATTGAGATCCATGTCTATCTGCCATCTTCTATCTTCGAGCTTCCATCCTCAGTGGCCTCCCCGCCTCCCCGCCAGCCGTTCCACCAGGAAATCCTCAAACGCGCCCAGGTCCTTCCATTTCGTGGCCACGTTGACTGGCCGGCCCTGCGGGTCAATGACCGTGTAGCCATCGTCGGTGACGCGGAGGTTGAGTTTTTCCATCACGCACAAGTCCTGGTGCTGGGCGAGATAGACCGCCACGGGGTCGAAGAGCGTGCTGCTGTGCTGGTCGCCGACGTTCGCCGGCGACGCGTGGCCGGCGGCCAGCCAAACCCGGTAATTGGCGATGAGGTCAGCGACATTCCGGTCGGCCGCGTCGCGGACCCGCGCGTATTTGTCGCCGGACAGAACCACGAGGCCGCACGTGTCGAGCGGGGTGATGGTAATGTCCCATGGGGCCGCGAACACCGCTTGCATGGCTTTCGGGTCCGCCTTGACGTTCCATTCCGCGCAGGGTTGCTTGGCCCCGCCATAGCCCAGGTACACACTGCCGTCCATGCCCACGAACCGGGCGTGCTGCGCGATGCGCGGCTCGCGCTTCAGCGCGGCGGCGATGTTCGGCGCCGGGCCGATGCAAATCAAGGTGACGGGCTGCGGCGAATGCATGATCGTGTCTATGATGGCCTGCACGCCGTTGGTGTGAACCTCGCCCGGATACGAATTCAAATCGTAATCTTGCAGCCACGCGGCCTGTCTGCCGTTGCCAGTGGGGCCGGCCTCGAGGCCGACGCCCACGGACACATCGTTGCGACCGGCCCGGGCGAGCAGTTTGGCGAGCAGCCGCGCGCGATATTGCGCCTGGCCGTAATCGCCCACGGCCAGTTTCAAATCCAGTTCCGGCGATTTGAGCAGCAGCGCCAGCGCCCAAGTGTCGTCTATGTCGTCCCCGATGTCGGTATCGAGGATGACCGGAACGGGCGCGGGTGGTGTGGGTGCCGTATCGGCAGCGCCGACGGGCACGGACATCAGCGCGGAGCCCAGCCAGAGCAGGCCAAGCCAGAAGCCGGGCCGGAGTGTATGTACGTGGTTCACAGGTATGGCAGGCGTCATGAATTCACCATTGCAAAAGCGCCGGCCTGTGTCAATGGGCGGGAACATGCGAACATGGGCTTGGCGCATTCATGGAGGAATGTTTGCGCAGGGAAGGCCCAACATCCATCCCAGGAACCAATGATATCCAAGAACGTCGCTTTCAGCGCCGTAGGCGCGAGATCTTTGTAGCCATCAAGCCAAGACGAATCCCAGCTCCGTAGGAGCGAAATTCTTTGATTGGTTTTATGTCAACGAATCCGACCACGTTCGTCCAGCTTTCTTTTCATCCCGCTCCAAGATGCAAAGGAATCAGGCGCATGGCGAAGATGGCGAACAGTATCCCCACCAACCCCGCAAACATCGTCCCATTCCACGCCATCGAACGCGCCGCTGCGGGACGGGGGAAATCCGGCGTCACTCCGGCCGCCAACAACCGGTCGTAAAGATGCGGATGGCTCGCCCGCTCCTTGGCGGAGACCGCTGGCGCAAGATTGTCTTCATAAAGCCGGGTCAGGGCTCGCGCATAGGTTCCAGCATCGCCCTCATTGGCTTTCGCCATCTGGTCCGCCCGCGATTCCAACTTCCGGCTGATGTGCCGGTAGAGGCGGGGAACAACCAAGGTCGTGAACAATAAACCGAAAAAAGCAAGGATCCCAAAGGCATGGGTCAGCGGATTAAAGAGTATCCATGGCAGGAACATCAGCTTGCCCACGGAACGTGAATACCGGGCCGCCCTGGATTCGGTCAGGTGCGCCAATTCATGGGCGCAGATGGCGGCCACCTCGTCGTCGGGAGCAATTTCGAGCAGGCGCTCCGTGAACCAGAGTTGGCGGGTTGGGAGCAACGCGAATGCCAGCGCCACCGGGGAACGAATCAGCAGGACCTCACGAAAGGGCACGTTCATTCGGGCGGAGGTATCTGCGGCGATCTTCCGCAACCGCTCCGGTGCGGGCGCAAACAAGCCCAGCTTCCGCCCCAACCAGACCAGGCCGCCCCGCGACCAAATCACAGACAGACAGATCACCAACCCGCAGATTGCCAGCGTCAGCAGGTTGAATTCATCCGGCATCAAAACCGCTGCCCCAATGAACACGAACAGGATGAGCGATCGCAGCAGCATGCCGATGACCGCGTGACGCAGTAATTCGGGCAGGGAAATTCGTGGAAAGACCTCGCGATCCAGGGGCAGTGTCCCCGCATACGCGCCCGCCATCGCAATGATGCTGGCCAAGAACCAGAGCGGGGACGAATCCGGCCATAGCAACAACACGATGAGGATGACAATTCCGGGAACCACCAATAGGTTGGAGCGTGCGGCCACAAAAACCGGAAATGCCAGCCGGGCTTGTTCCGACCAATGCTGGCCCTTGCTGCGCCGCCACGGTATTAGTGCCAGCCAGTTAAGTGACGTGACCCTGGTGCGAGTGCCTCATGATCTCAATGCCTTCGTGGGATGCGAATGTTTGCTCTTGATCCCTGAACGCAAATTTCATCCCGTGTCCAGGACATTTGAATGGTTTCCGGCGGCGCGTCCTCGTGCTTTGCCATTTCGGTTAGCGGTGGTCGAATGTAGCGTTCCAGAAAAACTGACATGGTCTTGCCAGCCTTGGAGTCCATGTGTGCCCAGGCATCCCCACCAATATGGCATTTGCCACCGTTTACCTCGAAAGCGGCGATAAGCTCGTCAAGTCTTGCTGAAGGGGTTGGGTCGAGAACTATCAGCACCGGTGCCAAGCCTGCGGCGCAGACCTCGCGTGGAAAAGAAAGCTCTTCAGCAAAGCGGCCTTGACCGCTCGCCGCGATGGTGACTCGCAACTTGAATTCGTAAGCGAGTTGATTCTCTCCGTCGTAGCAGTCAATCTGGCGTCCGTCGCCAGTGGGTTCGCCGCGCTCATTGAGGCGTTTCACCGGCGAATTTTTCGAACCGACCGCCTCACCGCCCAGGCAACTGGCAAGCACGGGTTCAAATAAATAGCCGGTTTCCTGCGCTGCACGGTTGTCCACGTCAAAAATCCATTTGCGCCAGACGAGCCACGACGCGAGCAGGGCGTCATCCACGCCGCCAAACTCCAGCAGGCTGCGTGGGCCAATCTGATTCATGGTTGGCTTGGGTTGGGTGGAGAGGATGCGTTGATACTTGAGCCGCCGTTTATGGAGCGCGGTGAGGTTTTCAAAATATAGCCGGAAGTCGGCTTCGAGCGCGACGCAGGATGCAAGACATTCCAACAGCATTGTCGCGGAAGGACAGTCGGCTTGGGGCATTTGAAACCACGCCAATGGAATTCGGTAGTAGTCCGTGTTGGGAGGAGTTGCGGAGAGGCCCGGCAAATGGGAACCAGATGCGGAAACAGCCAAATCGCGGCAGCATTGCGCCAGCAGACAGAATAATTCATTTTCGGAAAGTGCCACACGGTCATCACCGTTTCCAAGAATTCGAGCGGCGCTAAAGGCTTTTTTGATTTCGGCGGAAATAGGCATTTTCAGGTATTGGGCTGTTCGAGCAATATCAACTGATCGGTTCGAGCATCGGTTAATTCAGTCAGCAGAAATTCGGTTCGTGCCAGCGCCGGACTCATTCCTTCCGAGCGCGTCAGGCAAAAGCGAAGCGTGGGTTGGACCGGGCGAAGATAGCTGGCGTGAAAGCCATAGGCTCGCGTGATGTGTTCCGCAATGGCGCGTGCGAGTACTGGCGGAATGGCATTGCCAATCTGTTGGATGCGACTGGCTGCGTTGCCGGCGAAAACAAACCAGTCCGGAAATGTTTGAAGGCGCGCACATTCGCGCAAGGTGAGCAAACGGTGCTCCTTCGGGTGTACGAATTCGCGCGTCGCCGCGCTTGTAATCGTGAGGCTTGGCTCATCGGCAAACAGGCGCTTCAAACCGGATGGCGCGCCACCCCGTTTCTCGACCGGCGTTCCATCCATCACACGGCGAAAGGCGCGACGCCGAAACGATTCATGCTGCAATTCCTCCGGCAAGTCCTTCATCGTTTGGCCAGGTTGCAATCCGCGCACACGTTCAAATTGGATTTCTGACAGCGGGGGCGCGTAGTGGTCGGTGACCGTTCTTGCGTCTCCACGCAAAAAAACCTGGAGTTCATTGTGCGGTGGCCCGCCATAGCCAAGCACACACTCCACATCCTCGGTCGCCGGAGGAAGATCGCTCGTGGCGGTCAGAAAAGTAATTTCGCCCTTCCGGAAAATGTTGCCCGAAAATGGCGTGACCGGCTCGGGAAAGCGAAAGTCGTGTCCCAAACGGTTACCAACTATCAGCACACGTTTGCGTCGTTGGGGAACCCCGTAGCCTTGAGCGTAAACTTTTTCGACGTTGACGGAATAACCGGCCGCCAAAAATAATTCAACTGCGTCTCGAAGATGCAAGCCGCCAGCGTTGGTGAGGAGTCCTTCAACATTTTCCATGATAAACCACTTCGGACGAATGCCTTCCAGCAGCCGGACATAATGGCGCAGCAAAAAGTTGCGCGGGTCATCACTGGACTTCACACCAGCACTGCTAAATCCCTGGCATGGCGGGCCGCCGAGCAAGATGTCCAGTTCACCAGGTTCAAGACCGATGGATTCTAGGGCTGATTCAACGCCAAGTTCGCGGATGTCCTTCGCCTCACAAGGCGTCTTGCCAAAGTTGCGGTGATAGGACCCGACCGCGTCCTCATCAATGTCTGCCGCAAACCGGATATCGTAACCCGCCTGTTGAAATCCAAGCGAACAACCGCCAGCGCCAGCAAACAGACTGATTGCGGTTGGCCTGCGGATTCTGGAGTCAAATCTGTCGAATTGATCAATCACAATACTGGTGTTGTATCATGTTTGCGTCGTCACGTAAACCCCCGCGCATTCTTGGTTGTGGTTGAAATGGTGTTTCTGATGGTTTTGCGTGAGCGAGATCTCAATCTGCGGACGGGGATTGCGTTTTTTCTGGAATGGTTTCATAGGCTCAGATTCATAACGCCGTTTTCAGCGAGTGGCAAGACCGGATTCCAGGTCACCTCCCAGTAGTGGCCATCCGGGTCGCAGAAGTAGCCACTGTGACCGCCCCAAAAGGCGTCCTGCGCGGGCTTCACAATCCGGCCGCTGGCGCGTTCCACCAGCGCCAGTGCGCCGGCCACTTCCGGCTTGGTGCGGACATTGTGGGCCAGGGTAATGCCGCCAAAACCGCCGCGCGCGGGTGGAAATTCCGGCGAGATGACGGCGGCGAGTTGTTCGAGCGGATACAGTGCCAGGCGGGTGCCGGTCGTGTTGAAAAAGGCAATCGGCGTACCGGCCTCGTGGGTCGTGGGCCAGCCCAGTCCATCGCGATAAAATCGCACAGCCCTCGGCAGGTCCGCCACGCCCAGAGTGATGAGATTAAGGCACGGTTCCATGGTCTGGCCTAAAAAGAACGCACGGCGTCGTTTGCTTCCACCCCGACTGGCTTCATGCAGGCGATTCTGCGCTGGAAGCCGGCCTTCGTCAAGGTCGTTGCGGACGCGTGTCGCTGCGGACGCGGACCACGGACCACGGTCAGGGGGGCGGAAGGCGCAAACACGGATGAACCGCGAATGACGCGAATTGACGCGAATTATTAACCGCAAAGAACGCAAAGAACACAAAGGGATGCGCACCAACATGAACAATGAGACGCCGGATCCGGTTTGGTCGTCCCGTCGTGAGTGGTCCGTGGTCTCGCCTTTGTGTTCTTTGTGTTTTCTATGGCTAATCGTCTTTCAGGTTTCAGTTTTTCAGCTTTTGTTCCCGTCCTCCGGCTTCCACCCTCTGTCCTCCTTTTTTTGGTCCTCCTTT
>Ga0316217_10006409_pt1 | contig 11677 bp, 6 predicted proteins | sample 1anoAmetaG_FD_203633 | JGI IMG/M metagenome (GOLD analysis project Ga0316217, IMG submission 203633) | Freshwater microbial communities from Trout Bog Lake, Wisconsin, USA - 1anoA | ecosystem: Environmental > Aquatic > Freshwater > Lake > Hypolimnion/Profundal zone | place: USA: Wisconsin... | reverse complement strand
ATTACATCATAAATCGATATTTCCCAAACCCATCAGTATTGATATGCCAACCACGGTAGCACCATATTATTCCAATCCCGACACATCCAACGCCCAAACTATGTTTGCAAGTAGAAACCACGTTACAGTTGCAGTCTACAGTTCGCAATTTGAGACATCGACTATCTATCACATTGGCACGTGATCCATCTTTTTAGAAGATGGTTTGACGGCGTAGTTATTGTGTATCGATTTAATGTGCGAGAACCTGGGTAGGACAAAGATATCTCGTACTCACAAATGGTAGAATAATGATGGCTGTGATGAGCAGGGTCTCATCCAAATATCTCTTCGAGGGTATGCGGCCTATTTTAGAGTTTGAATTGGCCTATTGATAAATCTGGGTGCAGCCCCAGGTTCCAACCCTTATCTATCATATTTTCGCATCCTAAATTCGCATCGCCGTGTATAGATACAAACTATTTATTAGTCACCCAAGGGCAATATTTAAAATCAACCATCCTGCTCATTCATTCTACGTGCCTATCCGACAGAAACAATAAGTAGCCGCAATTATTTGATACCTGACCTATTCCATGCGCATGATACTCCTTATAGATAATCTGATAAGTTTTAACAGCCAGGACTAGATTGCACCAACAAAACCATCAATTATACTCGCTATCATATTTGGCTAGGCTGAGGGCATAGTCCCAACCATGCGGCACTCTGGAAGTGCAGTGGGAGAGGACTATCAACAACTCACATGTGGGCGCTTTGAGGATCGATATAATAAGTTATAATGATGGAGGAAAGCAGCATACCGCAGGAATGCCTCAAAATAATGGAAAGACTGTACATCTTCGTGGACACCAAGGATGTCGAGCTGAACACCAGGCTGAATCTGGTGGTCAACCCTGAAATCATCAAGATTTTATTCAAACAGGTCGAGACATAATCCCTGGTTCTGAAGGTAGCTCCCGCTCTACTCAGCTATAGATATTCAGAAAGCTCAGCAAAATATACAGCGCCAACAAGTTCAACTCCCTCATCCTCTGGAAACGAGACAAAGAAATCATGGAGTTCAACCATTCCATCCTCGAGTCCATCATCTACTTCCTCTTCAGCCTGAGGATAGAGCCCAAGCAGGTGAAAGAGCTGTCGGAACTGATTGTTCCTTTCGTCCACTCCTACCCCATCAACTGCAAAATCATTAAAAGCATTCTCTCAGTGCTCATAAAAGATTTCTATGACTAGAAAGCCAACCATACCATTCTGCAACTTTCCATCGCCTTGCTCAGAAACCTGCTCAAGCAGCAGAAGAGAGTGTAGGAGCAGCCCTGCAACTACTTCATCACCTACGGCTGGGAGACGGGCATCAAGATGATCAACCACAACATCAAATGGCCATTTTCCAAAGGTTTCTACTTCTACCTCAAATTCTACATCCAGGATGCTATCAACTAGGATATGATACTCTTCAACCTTTCTATCTAACAGGACTAGTTTACCATCTTCATCACTCCAGATCTATTACTCAAAATCAAAATCTTCTCCTCCTCGCAGCCACTGTAAATCTGCAATCTCCAAAAAGAAAAGTGGATCACTCTCTCTCTAAGTTACATCATCAAGAGCAAACTGCTTAGGAACTGCTATGAACTGATCTGCAACATCGATAGCGATCTATACTAAAAACGAGACCTCCCAGTTCCCTCAGTCAGTATGAGCGACTAAATCGTCGAGCTGAGTCTGGGCAATAAATTCTACGGCAAAATTCATAGCGCAGCCCTATCTAGAACAGATTTGTTGCTTGGGTACTTACTTAACTATTTAGAAACAAACTCATCATGAACACTTGGAAATAAATCTAGTCATTTCTGGTGATCAATAAGAAGCACTTCAGAGAAGTCTTCTTTTTTTACAGTCCCATCTTGGCAACGACCCTCAACGGCAAGGAAATAATATATGACATTTCAAGCCAAAACCATGGGGAGATGTTTGAAAACACAGGAATACATGAAGACCCCTTTCGTGAAGTTGACATAAACTACTACGGAGGGCTGTATACCTATCTTCCACTTGTACATTTACTGAAGTTCTACTAATACGAGAAGTACCCTCAAGCTTTAACCGACATCTTTTAGCTATTCTCGATCTTCTTTGAGAACAAATTTGTGAATGTCTAGAGTGAAGCGATAAACTGCCAGTTCTTTAGCATAATCTGCCAGCTGATCAACTAGATCAACCCCAGTTTCATCAAAGTTGACACTATTAGAATCATAAGGAAAATAAACTCCTGCTTGAGTAACATGATGCTAAGGAAAGAAATGCTGGTAAACTTCCTTTTCAAGATAAATATCCGCAAAATAGAAAATGTGAGCTCAGTATTTGAGCTACACTAGATCATATGCGAAGACTACTTTACTCTTAACTTTTAAGAAAGCTTCAATCTGATCTCTTTGGATAATATCATCCATTACATCATCGATAACTTCTAGGAAGAAAAGAAAGAACTGTGCTGTTTGCACCACTACTGCCATAACTAAAAAGAAAAAGAGGAGGTTTAGATCAAATCTTTTAAAAATAGCTATCTTCTCAAAACCACCTACATATCCAAGTTGCTCAAGATAGTTCTCACCAATATAGCGAATTCTAAAGAACTGAGACCTATACGAACTAAGATGGTGGAAATGCTATTCGGGGAGTATTCCTCCTGCTTGAAACTATTGCTGCTACAAGCCATAAACGAAGGAACTAAGGTCAACTCAAAGTATTTTGTTTAGGACCTCAATCTAATACCTTTAGTTCATGCCTTGTTGCAAAATACGCAGCTTCCTGAGGAAATTGCTTGCATCATTTAAATCCTACTCAACTGCCAAGAACAAGATCATACAAATTTGACTTTGAGAAATGGGAATATTCAGATCATTGCTGCTTCTTTAGATAAAATATACACTAAGAAGTGTGAATAGGGAAGATTCCGAGGAAAGACTACTGCCATTAAATCGAATGCAGTCACCATCAGCAAAAAGCATTCATCTGCAGAGAAAAATTAGATTAAAAATGAAAGATTTAGAGAAAATACACGAAAATCAGCACTGACGAAACAAAAAAATTCCCCTATTTAGTCTAATCGCAGCCTTTACGAAGCTATTATAAAGATGTGCTTTGAGTATAATGTAAAAGAGGAGAACTGGCTTCTAAAAAGTGATGATTTTTGTCTAATCCTGCAGCCTTACTTCCGAATTTGCTGGCTAGACTACAGGAAAAATATCATCAATATGATTAGAAATACAGTGGTCTCAGCTTTTATAGGCAAAAAAATCAATTCTCAGTCAAGATAATTCAATAAACTTTATAAGCTCCTTCTGACTTAGTTCATACTCAAGTAACTAGAATCTGACGGAGGAGATATACTTCCAGGAGATCTAACAAACGACATCATATTGAACGTCTACTTTGTAGTAGATTATACGGTCATAAACATGCGGGAAGATTGGGTTCATCTGTATGTGTATCTACTGAGGCTAGCTGGGATTATGTAGGAGGCCAAAAAAGAGATAGCTAGCAAATACTGTAAATCTATTTAAGATCTGACCACAGCCACAAAAAACTCAAACAGGAAATTTGTGATGAGGGTTGTAAAAATAGCAGAAAAGAATGTTTTCAATTTCTCTAATATCATCTTTTTGGTGAATCTGATGGTATTCGCCAACCACAATCCTAAAACGAACTATAATGTCTTTTAGTACTTCAAGTCTCTCGAAAAATATCTGTTTGTGGGTAAAAATACAATTTCAAGCTCTTAAAAATAAATAAAGAATAAAATAACTTTTTTGGATTCCAAACTCATCCTTTAGAGTGTGAATAGCTTCAAAATGTGGCAATTTGATTTATTGAATGCAGATTTAAGGCAAAAAGAGAAGATCATTAGTGCTTACTTGGATCTTGAGTACACAAATGAGTCCAATGAACTTTATAAGAACAGATATATGTACTTGATAAAAGCTTAATTCAAGCAGCTTAGAAATAATGAACACCCCATAAAGGATCTGTTTAGCAGCAGTGGAAACTAAAATAAAAAACTGATCTCCACTGGAGAAATCATCAGTATACTTATTTGTCTTTGCGTTTAAAGTGCCATGAGGACTGAAGATATTGAACTGTTTAATGAGTCTATCAAATGCTTGAAAAACTTTGTGTACTGGTTTTTGCTTTTAAGCAGTCGTGATGGCCTCAAGCTAGATAAGCACGCTTAGAGGAATATGTAATTGCCCAAAACGATCGCAGCTAACTTGCTTCATTTCTTATACCACATGCTTTATAGTGAGTATGCGAAGACTTATGTATAAGTCATTTAGAATACATTATAGAGTATATTTTGCTTTTTAGGACTACTTGTAAGGTGTTTGTACTAGAAGCTTGGCTACCCTTAAAATTTTGAAAAAGGATTGGAGAAAGCAGCTGTTATGAAAAATCTTGAACAGTACAACTTTTTCACATTTGACTTATTGAAATCAGTATTAGCTCTGAAAGATGTGAAAAACATGCCTGACATTCCTCGATAGAAACTGCTAATAGTTATTCATCATCCCAAAGTAACAGGGTATTTCAAAAATAATCTAAGCTTTTCTATAGAATCTAAAATTGACGAGTTGTCAAGCAATCATATGAAAAATGTAACTGACATAAAGAAGTAAATCGAAGAATATTTTGTTAAGAACAAAGTTAATAATGTGACCAATGAAATCCCTTTCAACCAATAGGAATTCAAAAAGAACTTCATATTTTAACACCTCAAAGCCAACAACCTGAACTACAGGAAAACTCAGAGAATTTGGATGAAGATTTGGAAAAGGTTAAGACTTTATCACTACTTTTGGTCTATTTCCATGAATCAGAGAGATAAAATGTAGCTAGAATTCATTAAAAACGCTAAAATGCCATATCGTCATAAACTGAGTAAATTTTTGGATGGGAATGGTGCCAGGCCAGTTTTATAAGTGGAGCACATCTAACCTTGGCATGTTAAGAGGGTTTTAATGGAGAAAGAGTATTAGTATAGAAACTCAAACTACTTACTAAGTCTGCATGAACATCCGGATTACAAAAAGAAAGAAAAGTCATTTATTGAAAAACTCATCAAATCTAATGAAGAATCCACTAAATTTTACGTAAATTGGATTAAGCACAACTCCAAACGAAAAGGATACCTTTCAATATAAAACTAAAAACTAAAGTAAAAGTTGCTGTATTTAGATTTCAGTACGAATCAACTTACCAGAAAGACTCTCATCTTGAATTCAGTTCCTTTATATTGGCAGAATACAAGCCTGTTTAAAAGTGTTGGCCGTTGGTTTAAATCAACAACGTCATTTAACGTCGTTACTTAACAAAGCGTTAATGCTTATTGATTGAGTTCTAAGATGGAACAAGCTTAATCTTTAACTTCCTCAATGAGGAAAAAGATGAATTTATGCGCTTGATTCTGGCCAAGCAAAATAAAACCGATAAAATAGTCCTCATGAAACTTAACAAAATTGCCTTTTATACCAAAAGGTTCGACCTTCTGTCAATTGAAGCTATATAATAAGCAAATTTGCTTTGGAGAAATCACAAAATCAGCAATTTTCAATATTTGATGCTTGTGAACAAATTCGCAGGAAGAAGCTACCTTGACCCTGCTAATTTTCCTGTTTTTCCTTGGATTATCGCCAACTATGATTGCCAAAGATATAAGTATAGAGAGTTGTCGAAATCAGTTGGAGCTTTGGTAACAATATTTTGATATAGGGAAGCGAACAAAGAATAAGTGTTTATCATAACAAGCTGCTAGCAAATGACCCTTTTGATCCTGTCCCTCCTTATCAGTTTGGAACACATTATAGTTCTCCAGGAACAGTCTTTGGCTTTCTTATAAGGCTGCAGCCCTATACTGAAGCAAGTAGAACTCTACAAGGAGGAAAGTTTGATTTGCCTGATCGATTATTCTCTTCAGTCAAGGTATGCTGGCATAGTGTTACAACAGAAGTTTCAGATGTCCGCTAGCTAACTCCTTAGTTCTACTATCTCCCAGAGTTCCTACTGAACATATAACATCATGACTTCGGTTTGACTCAACAAAAAGAAAGAGTGCATAATGTCCAGCTGCCCTATTGGGCAAATAATGCTTACGAATTTATAGTGACTCAAAGAAAATAACTCTAGTCAGATTATGTTAGTGAAAATATTGGAAATTGGATAGACTTGATCTTTGGCTATAAGCAAAAAGGGAAAATTGCTTAGGAAAACTTGAATCTTTTTTATTACTTAACATACTAAGGGGCCATTGATCTAAATTTAATAAAGGATGATCAGACTAGGATCAGTAATTAAGCCCAGATTATGCACTTTGGGCAAACTCCTACCCAAATCTTTAGTAAGCCACATGGAGGGAGGCCAAAGGCAAAAAAAGTTGGGTTTAGTCTTAAAAAAATAAGCTTAATACTTTCTTTCTAAAGCTCAGGTCCATTGACTATTTTGGGAGTCAAAGATAACAAGATGCTGCTATTTCATGACTACAATTTGCTCATATGTCAACACCAGTCAACCTACTCTGTCTAAAAATAAGTTAGAATCCTTCGCAATAACAGTAAGTAAAACATATACTTCCTCGAAGATATTTAATTTTACAAAAGAGTTCAAATCTTCAACAATCAAAAATACATAGCAATTGCATCTTATATAAACGGAGATTTATTGATCTTTTCTTTACCTGAAGGCAAAAAGGTCGAAGAGAAAAAAGGATCAGCTAAATTATGCTTGTTGGTCAATTAGAAGTAAGACTTATTACTAGTAGGAGGCAGAAATGGTCTGCTCTAAGTTTATTAGATAGTCTATGGAGAAAAATAAGCTTTAACACTCATAAAGATAGCATCTGAGTATTATATGGCGCCTATATATGCAATTACATAAGGCGGAAGGTTTTTCTGTGTTTCAAGCGGCTCTATGGTGACTTTGATTCGCACTAGCAGAGCTTTAAACTATGTTTACGATAAGACTAAAATGAGAGGCGTAAAGATGATAAGATCTATCTAGGTTTCTAAAAAAGTTGAAAGATGCCTGATTTCTACTGATCCCCTCTTCTGCTTTGTCATTTGCACCTAGCTGTAACTTTACTGCTATAGTGGGAATGGACAGCTTTTAGCTACAAAACAAGTTGGTCTTACTTCTGCACCAGTGAAGTTTACATCTAATTTCATGGACTATTTGGCCTATTTATAAAATAATCGCTTAAAGATTGTCTCTCTGCCCTTTTTAACTGAAATAAGGGACATGCAACTACCCAATAAAGTCTATGTGGAGATTAAATTTTTCGAAAATAAATGCTTTTTAGTGACTAATTTCGGTTAAATCATCACTTTGTCATAAGAGCCCTAGTAAAACTAATGATTTGTCCAAGTTTTTTGTTATTTTTGATAGGTTACTAGTAATGAATTTAAAAAGAAAATAGACTTTTACTTTTTGAATTCTTTATAGAACTGAACATTTAATGATAGTATAAACATAATTAAGTAAGCAAAGAGGAAGGATTTTTAGGACGAATAGGTTAAGATGCAGAAGAACAATTAGAATGGGAATCAGTCTGAGGGGCATTTTCCAAGAGCGTCATAAAAAGTCTACAGTGCTTTTGCTAATATCTTAATGAAGTACGAATTAAATAAGCCTCAAAATTAAGCTTAGGCATCAATCAAACCAGAGAAAAAGCAAGGATTAACATCTAATAGTAGCAATCGTAATGATGCTGATAGAGTAGCTGAAGAAAATCTAGAAGAAGCATCTTCAAATAGTCTAACACAAAATAACTAACAAGGCTTTCAATCAGGTTTTACTGGGAAAAACAAAAAAGCAACAATATAAGACAATGAAGCATCTGTAATTTAATAAGCTTAGTCAAAATTCATTTAAAATGCAAAGAGACTTATCAAAAAATCAGGCAAAATGTCTTTAAACCCTTAGAACTAAAATGAAACATAAAAGATAATCAAGCTAAATCAAAAGATGAAGCTGAAAAACAGTCCTGTGGTCTAAATTGTGGACAGTTAATAAGAAATTAATGAGTAAGAAGATGAATAGTAGGCAGCAGTTGCAGAAGATAGGAGTAAAAACAAAAAAGAGAAGAAAAAATTAAGCCAGTTCCCTTAATTACTATAAATAACACCTTAAATAAACATTTATGAAGACATATCTATTAAACGTTATTTCTAAGGGCAGGAAGATGAACTATTATAAAATACAAGTTAAATGCGTTAAGTTGATTTCATAATTGAGATACAGCTTCTTTCGAATGATGAGTTGTTGAAGTTCAAATAAAAGCAATCTAAAGTAAGTAGCTATTTTACATAATATAAAAAGGTTCATAATCATTCAAAGCCAACTGCGAAGAGCTTAGCTTACTTAGAAAAAAATATTGGTTCCTAATCAGAATATTATTTTGATCCTACAAAAGAGCGGCAAGGCAAAGGGAATAAAGTGCTCGAAATGAATGAATTTTAGTAAGCACAATCTCGACCAAAAGCCAAACCTAAGGCTACAATTGTAAATCAGAATACCAGAACACTAAACTCTTAAACTTCTGAAAATCCTATGAAAAAGAGTCAGTCACAACCACAACTCAATAAAAAAACTGAATTAGTATACAACCAAAATACATAGCTTCAAAGATCAAGGGCAGATAGCTAAGTACAAAAGCGCCCACAAATCAGAAACTATTTTGAAGCTTTCAAAAACAGAAGTGAGCCAATGAACACTAGAAGTGCAACACTAAGGGATCTTGTTGATTAGCTTTTCAAAAGGAAGATCATAAATTAAGCTTTATATGGCTAGTTTGTTGAAAATCATTAAAGATAAGACATCTTCGACTATATAAATAAATTTTATTCTGGCAAGCTACATAGATTTGACTATAACGCAATCAAATTTACGATGCTAGATCACCGAAGAATTTCAGAATTGTTAGTCAACCTTTTCCATGAACACTATTTCAATGGGAACATTTATCATAAGGAGCCAAAAGTTCAAGAATTTCTTAACAGTTTGTATTAACTTGAGGCATAAGACTATTTCAATCTTTATACGAAGATTGATAGAATCAGTGGTATAAAGTGGTGGAGTAAGATTCTATTAGCACAAGATGAAAGACTCATGGAAGTGAATAAAGAACGCAGGATAGCAAGGAGAAAAGCTTAGCAGGCTTCACTTGCTGTCAGATAACTTGTTGAAAATGCAAAAAGAAGGTCTGCAGTTTCGGAGGCAAATTAAACAGAGGGTTAAAAAGGCTAGGAAAGTGAGAAAGTCTAGAAAAATAAAGGACTTATAGGTACTTTTTTCGGGCCTTCTGAGACGAGTAAGGCAAACATCAAGAGAAGAAAGTAACAATAAGCTGAAGTGCTTAGGATTCGTGAGATGGTAAACAATAAATTTGGCAGCAACTCCAGAGTGCAGTAACAACCTTAAGAAAACAACAGCAACAAGATGATTATGAGGAAAAAGATTAAGTTTTATTGATTTTTATATAATTTGCTATACTAAATACACTAAAATATCAAATAGGCCATTCATCCATTGTTTGCTTTCTTAGAAACACACGCTTAAACCAAGGCATCCATTTCTCTCTTCTCTTACCTTGGTTCACAAATAAACCAAGTTTCAAAGCATCATATTAGTTCCCCATAATGTGATAATGCTAAGTGAGGTACTAAAGCATCGAAAACCCGTTATTCTTGTAAAACTTAATTGCTCTCTTATTGTAAATAACCACATGCAAGAATATGATGCCAATTGATGGTCTTTCACTTGCATAGTTGATAATGTAGTTCAACAGCTTTTTAGCAAGTCCTGTACTCCTAAGCTAGTCTATCACTCCCAAAGTCATCAGGTAAATTGATCTATTCTCTAAAGAAAAGAATCTGTTTAGGAATGAATCTTAAAGTTCTTAGTTTTCTTGGCCCACTTCAAAGACTACAGCTCCTACTAACACATTTACAGGCTTTTAGTCGGGAATTTGAACTATCTCTATCTCAGCAACGAAACAAACTGCTGATTTGTTGATGATCCGATTATAAAAATCGTCTGAATAGTTGAGTGGAAACCATTATCTCTGAAGATTCTTTAGCTATTAAAGATCCTATTGCCTGTATTCTCGTATTTAAACAGGAGGAATAGGAAACTTCTCCAAGTGCTTTTTGAGTAATTCATGGACTTTACTCTGTATTTTTGGATTTTTGTTTTCAGGAAATGCCGAAGAGGTGAGCTGCATATTATGATTATCTATAAAATGATTAATTATTAACTCTGACCAGGATATAGAGAAGATAAAAGATCTCAATCTTGCTTTGGTTGAGAAAAAACACAAAATGGAATCAATTTTTTGATAATAAAATAATTCCGGCTAAGATAAATTAAAAATATCCTAATGAAACATATGACTTGTGTAAACCACAAATAGGCTTAGCAAGTATGCTGTAATCCTTAATGCGAGATTTAATGTGCTTACGTATGTCTCTAAAGCAACGATAAATGCAGGATTTCGCATTAGTCTTGTCAGTTAGCATCGCTACCTTATTTGCTTCGCAAAAGTAATAAAATAGTTGCAAAAGCACATGACTTTCATATCTAAAAACTGCTAACCTTTTATAGTAATACTCAAAAAATCATGGAATCTCTCAACAACTTTTTGTAGACTTATCACATGCTATCAGCAATAAAAGATGTTCTAGATCCGCACGGATTACTAGAACCAAAACAGAAGGAAACCATAGCTAATTTTCTCAATTCCAGACACAAATCTGAAAAGTAAGTTTCTTTGCCTACATTATAACGTGATTTAAGCAATCTTCACGTTTAGCTCAACAATTATCTGCAAATTATAAAAGAAGAGAGAAAGAAAAACTAATAAAAAATAGAAAAAAACTAAAGCTCCAACCGAAGGTCAAGTCTAAAATCTAAAGTTCTGCCAACTGCTGTTAAGTCAGGCTTGAAAGAGGAAAGCGAAATGCCGCAAGTGGTCTCTAAGATAAAATAGAAAAGAGATAAATAGCCAAAGTAAGTGTAAAGCCCTTCTAAAGTTTAAAGAATTTAGGCTTCTTCCATTAGAAGACATATGCCTAAACCACCCTTTTTTAGCAAAATCACAAACGATGTACAAACAATCAACACTTTCTTCTATCATAAGTTTACAGATGTTAAACTATTATTCCGAGCAAGCTAAAACTAGTTTTCAGTTGCTAAATTTCACGAAAAATGTGACGGGATTACCAATACTATCACTATTCTTCTCACTTAATCAGATAAAATAATAGGAGGCTTTACACCACTCGCTTGGAAATCTGGGGGTGGAGAATGGTATTGCGACAATTCTGAAAGCACTTTCCTTTTTAGTTTGAGTTCTGGTTAAAGGTATCCTTTAGTCAACAAAGACAAAGCTATTTGGTGTAGTCAAGCCTTTGGTCCATCTTTTGGTTATCCGGATCTATAGATTGCTGATAGATCACTTTATAACTCAAACAGCTGTGCTAATTTTCCACAATGCTTTAATAACGGAAATTATACTTTAAGCACAGGAAGTACTCAAATGTTTTGTGGCACTAAGAATGGGCATTTCAAAGTAAAGTAATGGGAAGTTTATGAATTGATGTTTTGACAAATAATATCCCACTAT
>Ga0316217_10006408_pt1 | contig 11677 bp, 9 predicted proteins | sample 1anoAmetaG_FD_203633 | JGI IMG/M metagenome (GOLD analysis project Ga0316217, IMG submission 203633) | Freshwater microbial communities from Trout Bog Lake, Wisconsin, USA - 1anoA | ecosystem: Environmental > Aquatic > Freshwater > Lake > Hypolimnion/Profundal zone | place: USA: Wisconsin... | reverse complement strand
GCCAGGTAGCCCTGGCGGGCATCCAGCGGCAGGGCGGAGAGGTCCAGGTCGCTCCTGAGACTTGGGGTCCAGTTCATGGGTCGAGCATAGGCCGGTCAAACCGGTGAGGCGAGCCGACATTGCCGTTTCTGGGCGGGAAATTCCGGCCGGTGCCGAGGCTTGATGATTTTATCAATTGTTATCCGGTTGGGCCGGTAGGCTGGGTGCGGCCCGCCAGGCTCACGATCTGGAGGCTCCACAGCATCGGCGACGGATAGGACTGGCGGGGGATCGCCCACTCCATGATCCGGCGGAGCCCGGACAGGGAGTCTAGTCCGCCGGCTGCGCCGGGCCCACCCGCCGGATGTGCTCGGCCAGGGCCCTGTCCATGGTGCCCACATGGTTGATGATCCAATTATGCATGTACTTCACCAGGTCGCTGGTCAGCGCCTGGGGTTCGCGGACGTGCAGGCGGACCATCACGGCCACCTGCTCCCGCATCGCGGAATGGGTCGCGCGGTGTTCGGCGAGCCCCGGATAGCGGGTCGCCAGCATGATCTCCTCCTCGTCGCGGAAGTGGAAATCGGTGTACTGGGCCAGGTAGAACAACGAATTTTCAATGTCGATTTCGGTCTGGCCTTCCATGATGGCATCCAGCAGCCGGCCCACATGGTCCACCAGGTTCTTGTGCTGCTTGTCGATGGCGGGGATACCGGTCTCCCAGGCTGCGTCCCATTCGATACTGGCCATGTGGATTCTCCGATGCGCGGCGCCTGGGCGGCTGGGTGGATGGGATAAACCAAGGAACTACTTTACCTTGATTCCGGCCCCGCGGGGGCCGAGTCTCAGACCTGGAAGCACCGGGCCGAGGCGGCCAGATGCTCGGAGACGTTGGAGAGGTCCAGTGCCGTCCTGGAGAACCAGGTTGCCGGACGGGTCCCGGGTCACGACCGGGTTGAAGCGCCCGGTTTTCGCGTCCGCGTCGGCCCCGGCGTTCCGGTTGGCCACGGCCACCGCCTACTCCTGGGCGCTCCGGGTCCGGAGCGCCGAGGCCCGGCCGGTCACGACCCCCATGGCCAGGATGAACCCCAGGCCGCTGGCGAGGCTGGCGCTGGCCAGCAGCCTGGTGCCGATGCTCCAGTGCTTCCAAGGCCGGATCATGGTGCCTCCGGGAAGGGTGCCTGCGTCGCGAAGCCGCCCCTGGCTCCGGTTCCCGCCCGGGCGGCGGCCAGGATCCCGCCGATGGCCCGCTGCAATTCCCCGCCGGAGAAGGGCTTGACCAGGAGCCGCACGCTCTCTGACAGGCCCCTGAGTTCCGGGTCGGGCTTGCCGGTGATGATGAGCACCGGGAGGTCCGGACAGCGCTGGAGCAGACGGATCAAGGTGGCGTGGCCGCCCAGCCCGGGCATGTTGAGATCCAGCATGGCCAGGTCGAAGGCCTCGGTTTCCAGCCATTCCAGGGCCTCCTCGCCCCTGCGGGCGAGCCGGAGGGTGTGCCCCATGGCGCCCAGCTGGCCGGCCAGGGACTCCTGGATCAGTTCGTCGTCATCCACGACCAGGACCCTCAGGCGGTTCCCGGCGTCCGCGCGGGAGAGCTCCGGCGCCGGCTGGGCGGGGGCCGGGCCCGCCTCCTGGCCGGGCAGCTGGATCCGCACCAGGGTTCCGCAACCCGGCGTGCTGGTGATGTCCATCCTGCCTTCATGGGCCTTCACGGTGCTGTAGACCAGGGGCAGGCCGAGGCCGGTGCCCTGGCCCTCGGGCTTGGTCGTGAAGAACGGCTCCATGGCCTTGGCCAGCACCGCCGCGGGCATCCCGCAGCCGCAATCCTGGACTTCCAGGACCACCCCGTCCGAACGCAAGGTGCGCAGGATCAGCTCACCGCCCTCGGGCATGGCGTCCACCGCGTTCACGCACAGGTTCATGAGCGCGTGGGCGAGCGCGCCGGGATCCCCGCGCACCCAGAGCGCGTCCCCGGCCAGCTCCAGGGTGAGCCGGATCCGCTGCAGGGTGGTGCGTTCAAGCAGGGCCGCGCCGTCGCGGACCACGGCGTTGAGATCCAGGACCACCACTTCGGCCAGGTCGCGCCGGGAGAACCTCAGCAGCTTCTGGACCAGGGTCCGGCCCCGGACGCAGGCCTTGTCGATGGTGTCCAGGGCCTTGCGCAGGGGGGTCCCGGCCTCGGCCTGGCAGGCCTGCACCGAGGCGAGGCCCATGATGGCCCCCAGCACGTTGTTCATGTCGTGGGCGACCCCGCCGGCCAGATTGCCGATGCTGTCCATCTTCTGGGCCGTCCGGACCTGGGCTTCCAGGCGCAGCCGCTCGTCCTCGGCCGCCAGCTGGGCGGTGATGTCCTCCTTGGACGCCACGAATTTCTGGATCCGGCCGGCGTCGTCAAAGATGGGGGTGATGACGGACCGGTCCCAGTAGAGCGAGCCGTCCTTGCGCCGGTTGCGCAGCCGCCCCTCCCAGGTCTCGCCCCGGGTCAGGGTGGCCCAGAGCCGGCGGTAGAACCCCTCCGAATGCTCCCCGCTTTTGAGCAGGCTGGGCCGGGCTCCGAGGAGCTCCTCCCGGGAATACCCGGTCAGGCGGCTGAAGGCCGGATTGGCGTATTCGATCACGCCGTCCAGGTCGGTGATGATCATCGCCGACCGGCTCTGGTCCACCGCCGCCCAGGCGTTCCTGCGCTCGGCCATTTCCCGCAGGGCGACGGCATGGGCCCATTCCAGGTCCCGGGTCCGGGCCGCGACCCGCGCTTCCAGGTCCTGGTTGTCCCGGCGAACCTCGCGGAACAGCATGAACTGGCGCAGCAGGAGCGGCACCATCAGCGCGATCAGGGCCAGGCCTTCGCCCAGGCTGGCGTTGGCCCGGGTGGCGAGATGGAACCCCACCGTCGCGGCCGCCCAGACGAAGATGAAATTGGGCAGGAGCTCCCAGCGCAGGGGGTGGACCTCGGGGCCGGCCGCGGCCGGCTCCACCGGGCGCCGGCTCCAGGCCGCCAGGACCCAGGAGAAGGTCGGCAGCAGGCTGGCCAGGAGCAGGGGGAACAGCCAGATCCGGCTGTGGTGCAGGTTGGCGAACAGCAGCGCCGAAGCCGCGGCGCCGCCCACGGCGCTCAGCAGGCCGAAGCCCAGGGGGCCGCGCCAGCGGCCCGGATGATCGGCCAGCAGGCAGAGGCAGACCCCGCCCAGCAGGCAGACCCGGAGGGAGTTGGTCACCAGGATGGAATTCAGCAGGGCATGGTGGGCGAGCACCAGCTTCCAGTCCACCACGCCCCACATCTGCAGCAGCAGGGAGCCGCAGAAGAGGATGCTGCCGAGGACGTGGAGCAGGAGCCTGGAGCGGTTGCGGACCCGGAACGGCCAGGCCAGGATCCCGGCGGCCAGGGTCAGCTGGGAGGCCAGGGCGAGCGGATACCACCAGGAGAACAGCGGCAGGGCCTGGGCCGGGTTGCGGGACTCCAGGGCGATGACCAGGGCCTGGCCGATGGCCACCAGGAAGCTTAAGGCGATCCAGCGCCACCCGGCCGCCTCGGCCGGCGCCTGGCGCGCCCGGCGCCAGGCGAGGACCAGCCCGGCCAGGGCGATGGCCAGCATCACCCCGCCGTGGACCTGGAAAATGGCCTCGACGTTCCGGCCGCCGACCAGCCAGGTCTCCAGCCCGGCCAGGCCCGCCAGGGCCGCCAGGGCGAGCCGCACGGGCCGGTAGCCGCCGGGCTGGGGGATCTGCTGTTCGGTCATGGATCTGCCTTTCCTGGGTGCCGCGCCGGGCCCCTGCTCGCGCCGCTAGGCCGTCTTGAACCGGGCCAGGGAGGCCGCCAGGCCCTCCGAGATCCGGGCCAGGTGGCCTGCTGTCTTGTTGACTTCCTCCACGGTGGCGTTGAGCTGGTGGGACGCGGCGGCGCTCCGCTGGGTGGCGGCGAAGGATTCGTCGGTCTGCCGGGCCAGCTCCTCGGAGGTGCGGTGCTGTTCGGCCGAAGCATGGCCGATCTGCCGGGAAAGCCCCGCCACCACCTGGATGTCCTGCTGCAGGGCCTTCAGCGCCGTCTCGGTGCCGGTGACGGTGGCCAGGCCGGCCTCCATGGCCTTGTGGGTCTGGCCGATCAGGGCGAGGGTCTCCTCGGCCGCGGCGGCACTGCGCTCGGCCAGTTTGCGGACTTCCTCCGCCACCACCGCGAACCCCCGGCCATGTTCGCCGGCCTTGGCCGCCTCGATGGCGGCGTTGAGGCTGAGCAGGTTGGTCTGGTTGGCGATCTCGGTGATGACCATGAGGATGTTGGAGATGGCCTTGGCGTTCCCGTGGATCCCCTGCATGGCCGCGACGGTGGCGGCCCCCTTGCGGGCGCCCTCATCCGCCGACTGGACCATGGCCTCGATGCGGACGTTGCTGGTCCGGACGCTGCCCGCCACCTCCTGGATCGCCCCGGAGAACTGGGTCACCGCCGCGGCGGTGTGCTCGGTGGCGGCGCGCTGGGTTTCCGAGAAATGGGCGATCTCCTGGGCGGTCTGGGCCACTTCCCCGGCGGTCGCGCTGAGCTCGGTGGAGCCGGAGGCGACCTGGGCGCTGGCGTCCCGCAGCTGGCTGAACAGGTCCTGGAAGTTGCCCTGCAGATGGTTGAATTCCTCCGCCATCCGGCCGAGTTCATCCTGGGAGTGGATGCCCACCTCGCGGCTGAAATCGCCGGCCACCATCCGGCTGATCCCCTGGGTCACTTCCCCCAGGCACAGCCGGATCCGGGTGGAGATCTGCTGGACGATCCCGACCGCCAGGGCGATGGCGGCCGCCAGCAGGAGGCCGTTCAACAGGTTGGACCAGCGGATGGTGGCCTGGATCCTGGCCCGCTCCCGGAGGGCGGCGGCGCCGGACTGCTGGAAGGTGGATTCGCCGAGGGTCCGCACCGCCGCGGTCATGGGCCGGTCGATGCCCTTCAGCTGGGCATCCACCGCCCGGTACGCCAGGGGATCGCCGTCCTTCCAGGTGGCCAGGGCCGCCCGGTACTTGCCGCCGAGGGTCCGGTGCTCGGCCAGGACCCGGTCGGTTTCCTGGGAGGTGGCCAGGCCCAGGCCGTTCAGGGCCAGCTTCAGGGTCGCCAGGTGCTCGTCCACCAGCTTCTCGTCCGCCTCGAACGCCTGCCGGTGCGAGCGCATCTGCTCGGGGTCCTGGCCCCGCAGCAGCATGTCCTTCCACTCCTGGACCTGCTTCTTGAAGTCGATCTCGGTCAGCCGGGCCAGGTCGCCGGCCTTGCTCACTTCCTGGAGGGTCCCGGCCATGTGCTCGGCCTGGCCGGCCAGGCGCTGGGCGATCCAGAACCCGCCCGCCCACAGGAGGACGGCGATGCCGATGAGGCTGGCGCCCAGGACCCAGAGTTTGGCGCGGACGCTGATGCGGTCGATGAGGATCACGGGGCCTCCAGTTCGGTGCAGAGGGCGATGGCGTCCAGGCGGAGTTGCAGTTCGCGAATGCCGAAGGGTTTCGCCAGCAGCTGGACACTGGGATGGACCTTCACCAGGTCCAGGGCGGCCTGGTCGACCCGGCCGGTGGCGAGCAGGACCGGCAGCCCCGGCCGGGCCGCCAGCAGCCTGGGCAGGGTGCCGGCGCCGTCCAGGCCGGGCATGTTCAGGTCCAGGATGACCACATCGGGCTGGAGCCCCGCCGCCACCCGGGCCAGGGCCTCGATTCCGCCCGGGGTCGCGGTGACCGCGTGGCCCAGGGCCCGCAGGATCGCCTGCACGGCCTCGACGACCAGGTCGTCGTCGTCCACCAGGAGCACCTGCAGCGGCCGTCCGGCGGCTTCCGGCCGGGCGGCCGCCGGCGCGGGCACCTCGGCGGCCGGGGCGCAGGCGGGCAGCTGGATCGTGATCCGGGTGCCGCGGCCGGGCTCGCTCTGGATCTCCATCCGGCCCTGGTGCGCCTTCACGGTGCTGTAGACGATGGGCAGGCCGAGGCCGGTGCCCTTGCCGGTGGGCTTGGTGGTGAAGAACGGGTCCAGGGCCCTGGCCAGGACCTCCGGGGGCATGCCGCTGCCGGTGTCGATCACCTCCAGCAGCACCGCCGAGGTCCCCTCGTTCCGGGTCCGGAAGGTCAGGGTGCCGCCGCCGGCCATGGCGTCCACGGCGTTGACGCACAGGTTCATCAGCCCGTGGCCCAGGGAGGCCGGATCGCCGGTCACGGTCCGGAGGTCGTCGGCGAGATCCAGGTCCAGGCGCACCTTCTGCAGGGTCGTCCGTTCCAGCAGCGCCACCGCCTCCAGGACGACCAGGTTCAGGCTCAGCGCCCGCACCTCCGGCAGCTCCTCCCGGGCGAAGCCCAGGAGCCCCCGCACCAGGGTCCCGCCGCGCTGGCAGGCCTTCACCACCGTGTCCAGGTCCCGGCGCAGCGCCGAACCCTCCGGCGCCCGGTGCTGGTTGACCGTGGCCAGGGCCAGGATCGCCCCGAGGACATTGTTCATGTCGTGGGCGACGCCCCCCGCCAGGCTGCCGAGGCTCTCCATCTTCTCCCGCCGGAGCGACTGGGCCTCCAGCTGGCGGCGCTCCTGCTCCAGCTGCTCGCGCGCGGTGACGTCGCGCAGGATCGACACCGTGTGCAGGCCCTGCTGCTCGTAGGTGGACACGTGGATCTCCATGCGGAAGGGGCTGCCGTCCTTGCGCAGGGCGGTGACCTCGTAGCCGGTGGGGGCGGGCAGGCCCTGGCTCCGCGCCTGGATGTTGGCCTGGACGGTGTCCCGGCCATCGGGGCCGATGCGTTCCAGGAGCGCGGCGCCGACCAGCTCCTCGGTCCGGTCGAAGCCGAACATGACCAGGAAGGAAGGATTGACCATCTCGAAACGGCCCGACCGGGTGACGCAGATGGCGTCCTGGGAACTGTCGAAGATGGCCCGCAGCTGGGCCTCCCGCTCCAGCAGCCCCTGCTCGTTCCGCTTGCGCTCGCTGACGTCCCGGGTGCTCCCGGAGATGCCGGCGATGCCCCCGTCCGGGTCCGCCAGGCGCTTGGCGGTGACTTCGGCCCAGATCGTCGAACCGTCCTTGTGGTTGATCTCGAGTTCGGCCCGGAAACCCGGGAACGGCGCGCCGGCGGCCACCGTCGCCAGGGTCTGGCGCAGGCGCTCCCAGGCGATGGCGGCCGATCCGGGGCGGAGGATCTGGTCAAGGGTCATCCCCTTGGCTTCTTCCGGGCTGTAGCCGGTGATCCGGGTGACCGCGGGACTGATGAACGTGAGCCGGCCCTCCGGATCCATCGTCCAGATGGCGTCCGCCGAGTTCTCCAGGACGACCCGGTAGCGCGCCTCGCTGGCCGTGAGCTGGCGCAAGGTGGCCTCCGCCCGTTCCCGCTCCTGATTGAACCCGTGCTTGACCACTCCGAAAATAAGGACGGAGATGAACACGCTCACCAGGTATCCGGACAGGAGGTCCAGCACCCTTTCATCGGGGGTCTGGAAGGGGTGGGCCAGCCCAGGCCAGGCCCGCTCCGCCAGGAACAGCAGGACGATGTTGGCCATGAGCAGGCACGTTCCGGCGACCCCGGTCCGGGTCCGGAAGAAGAACATCATGTACAGGGCCGCGATGATGAAATACAGGCCGATGCTGCCCTGGGAGCCCCCATTGGGAAACCACAGGGCATCCAGGCACGTGATGAACAGCAGCACCAGGGTCCATTTGCAGAAGCTGCCCCGGCGCGCCAGCCAGGCCAGGGCGAGGGCGGCCAGCCCATACCCGGCGATGCCCACCGCCACCCAGGGGCTCAGGCCCACAAAGGCATTGATGGGAATGATCACGAACAGAGCGACCAGACCACCCAACAGGCTGATGGACTGGAAGGCGCGCTCTTCGAGCGGGCGGCCCGGATCCGACAGGATCCAGCGTTCCGCTTCCGTGGGGCCATTCGTCCCCTGCCCCGGATGCGGCGGCATCGTCCGCGGGTCAGTCATGGGCCAGGTCCCCGGGGGCAGGGGCCCCCGTGCGGAAGTCCGGATCCAATCCGTGCGGGTGGGCCACCTCGCGCTCCAGCAGGGTGCGCAGGCCGGTCGGGTCTGCCCCGGGCGCATCGAACCGGAAGAACCGGAACCGGGCGGGTTCGGCCAGCAGGATTCCGGCGGCCCCCAGCAGCACCTGGAACCCTTCGGAGGCGGTATAGCGGTCCAGGCCGGCCCGGTTGTTCCAGTTCAGATAGACCAGGAACCGGGGCTCGCCCTCGAGGTCCTGGGCGGCCATCCCGCCCTGGCAGCCGGCCTGGGTCCGGGCCGCGGCGATCAGGGCGGTGAGGGTCTGCGCCAGTTCCTGGCCCTTTTCCGGCTTGGCCACCAGGAGCGTGGCCATGACCATGGTTTCGTCAGTGCATCGAGGATCCATCCGGGTACCACCTGGGATGGCCTTCCATCGCAAGGGCGGTGCCAGTAATTTACGAATAGGTTTAATTTAAACAACTTATTCAAATGGAATACATAACTCATTTCTGAACCCCGGACCGGCGGCCCCCGGCCCGGCCCGGACCCCACGAAAAGGCGTGGGCCGCGATATTTCGTGGCCTAGGCGCGCACGATCCCGAGCCGGGACATCCTGGAACGAAGGGTGCTCGGTTTCAGGCCGAGCCGCCTGGCCGCGCCCTGGGCGCCCTCGACCCGGCCCTGGACCTGGTCCAGGGCCCGGATGATCTGGGCCCGTTCAAATTCGAGCAGTTGCTCATCCAGGGTCCCCCGCAACCCCGCCGCGGGCTCCGGCGCCGCAAGCGGTTCCGCCAGCCTGAGACCTGAAGGTTCCGAGACCAGGACAGCCCGCTCGACGACATTCTCCAACTCCCGCACGTTTCCCGGCCAGGCATAGGCCTGGAACGCCTGGACCAGCGAATTCGGCAGGGCCAGTTCAGGCCGGCCCAGCTTTTGGCAGAAGCGCCTGAGAAAGACCGTCGCCAGTTCGGGGATGTCCTCGGGCCGGGCGCGCAGGGGCGGGACGGTGATGGGGAACACGTTGATCCGGTACCAGAGGTCCTCCCGGAAGCGTCCCGCCGCCACTTCCCGGCCGAGGTCCCGGTTGGTGGCGGCGATCAGCCGGACATCCACCTTCTGCACCCGTTCCCCGCCCACCCGCTGGAACTCGCCATTCTGCAGGATCCGCAGGAGCTTGGCCTGCATTTCCAGGGGCAGTTCCGCCACCTCGTCGAGGAACAGGGTGGCGCCGTCCGCCAGCTCGAAGCGCCCCTTGCGCTGGCCGTGGGCTCCGGTGAAGGCCCCCCGTTCGTGCCCGAACAGTTCACTCTCCGCCAGGGCGACGGGGAGGGTCGCGCAGTTGACCTTGATGAGCGGGCCCTGGCTGCGCCGGCCCCCGCGGTGGACCGCGTCCGCCACCAGCTCCTTGCCGGTGCCGGTCTCCCCGAGGATCAGGACGGTGGTGTCCGTGGGCGCCACCTGCCGGATCCTGAACAGCAGGTATTTCATGGCATCGCTGCCGCCCAGCAGTTCGTCCGAAGGGTCGATGGCCTGGATCCTGGCCCGGTAGAAGGTATTCTCGGCCTCCAGCTGATCCCGCAGCATCCGGATTTCATCCGCGGCCTGTTTCCTGGCGAGGTCGGCCCGCTTGCGCTCCGAGATGTCGCGGATGCAGCCGCGGTTGCCGGCCAGCTGGCCCCCGGGTGGGCGCACGGGGTAATCGACCTGGTCGACCCAGCGCAGCTCCCCGCCCGCGGTCCGGAGCCGGAACTCGAAGCTGCCCGCGCAGGTTCCGGCCAGCGCCTCCGCCTGGCGCCGCCGCCACCGGTCCAGGTCCTCCGGCTCCACCACCCGCTCCATCAGGGCGGGTTCGTCCAGGAAGGCCTGGGCCGGATAGCCGGTGATCCGCTCACACGCCGGCGAGAGGAACTCGAAGGTGCCGTCGAGGCGTTGCCAGAATTCCCAGTCGTGGGTGAATTCGGCGACCGTCCGGTAGCGCAGCTCGGAACCCTCGAGGGCCCGCTCGGTGCGGCGCCTGTGCTTGAGCTGCACCACCAGGGCGACCACCAGCAGGCTCTCGGCCAGGATCACCAGCAGGACCGCGAGGATCAGCCGCCAGTGGTCCTCCCAGGGGTTCACCGGCCTGAACCGGACCAGGCTGCCCGCGGGCAGCCTGGTCTCCGGGAGATTCCAGCGCCGCAACTGGCGCCAGTCGAAAGCGGGCGCCGCCGCCGGGGCCGGACCCAGGGGAATCGAGCCGGCGGCGGTCCCCCCCAGGACCCGGAGCCCGAGTTCCCCGGCATACTTGCCGGCGTGGCTCGCGCTGTCGAGGACCCCGCCCACGATCCCCTCCCCGAGATCCTCCTCGACCAGACCGAACACGGGGCGCCGGCTGGCCGCCGCAATCCTGGCCAGGGGGTGGCTGGCGCTGAATTCCCGGCCGGTCACGTCCTGCCGGAAATAAGCGTAGAAGACCAGTTCGTCCCCGGCGAGGTTCCGGACCCGGGTTTCGATCTGCTCAAGGGTGCGGTCGTTGGTGTATTCAAAGGCGACCCGGCCCGCGAAAGGCGCGGTCATGGTTTTCGCCACTTCAGTCATGCGCCGTTCAAAATCGCTCGCCCCCAGCACCACCAGCACGCGACGGGTGCCGGGGTACAGAGAGAGCATGATGTCCGCGGTCCGGAGGGGGTCGCGCTCAGGCAGGACGGCGGTGAGATCGGGCCGGATCGCCCGGGCGCGCTGGAGCACCGGGGCCCCGATGAGACACCCCACGACCGGCACCCCGGGGAGGAAACGATTCCTGGTTACGAAATCCAAAGCCAAGGGGCCGACCACCACCAGGAGGTCTTTCGGGCGGCCCCGGTATCGGGTATCGAGCAGAGCCTTCATCTGGGCCTGGGCGGTGGCGCCGTTGTACCGGTCCAGCCCCGTGAATTCCTCCTGGATGTCCAGGGTATCGGCGGACCCTCTCCTCAGGGCCTCGTTCAAGGCCGCACGGAGGTGCTGGAGGGAAGCGCCCTCATGGTTGGATGAATAGAGGACCAGGACCGACCGGTGGGGCGCCTGGGACGGGAGCGGCGGATCCTGGGCCAGGCAGACCCTGGCCAGGACCACCACGATCAGGGCCATGCTCCGAAGGGCAAGGTGCAGGCGTCTGGCAATCATTTCAGGGGCCTGGGACGAGTGATAGGCAATGCATTGAAGGAGAGACCAGAATCATCGTATTGCTTCATGGTCCTTCCCTGTTGCACATTCCAAGACCCAACCCTCGCAGGGCCCGAAAATATCTCCTATATGTGAAATCGCCAAGACATGGACCACTCAAAATCCCTTCGGTCTGGGAAGGCCGAAGGGGTCGTTGATGGGCCTCCTCTCAGCCCACCATCAGCTCGGCCAGTCCGTCCTCCACCTGGTCCCGGGCCGCCCGGGCGGCCGGGGTGGCCCAGCCTTCCAGGAGGCTCAGGATATGCTCCAGGTCGCGGATCCGCTGTTCCCTGGGGCCGGCCAGGGCCCGGGCCACCGACTCGGCGGTGAGCCCCTCGGGCAGGGTGCGGTCCGCCTCCGGGCCGAACCGTTCGATCTGCCGCTGGATCCTGGCCTCCAGGGGCAGGGCGTAGAACGCCTCGCGGGTGAGGTCCGGATGGGGATCGGCGAACTCGATCCAGAGATCGTAGTCGCCGGCGATATCGGCGTAGGTGTGGATCTTGCCCATGGCTGCTCCGGTCGGGCGGACTCCCAGATGACCTAAGTATCGTCTTATTCCGCGCCCCGGGGGAGGCCTTT
>Ga0316217_10006405_pt1 | contig 11681 bp, 11 predicted proteins | sample 1anoAmetaG_FD_203633 | JGI IMG/M metagenome (GOLD analysis project Ga0316217, IMG submission 203633) | Freshwater microbial communities from Trout Bog Lake, Wisconsin, USA - 1anoA | ecosystem: Environmental > Aquatic > Freshwater > Lake > Hypolimnion/Profundal zone | place: USA: Wisconsin... | reverse complement strand
TAAGGAAGCTGAGATTCTGTCCATAGCAAAAGTAAAATGCCCTCTAGTTGGTCTAATGAGGTACCAGACTTTGGTTTTCTGCCTACAAACTGGATGATATCAAATTTACTTAATGGGCTATGAAATCGGGGAGGATTAGCTAGCATTCTAAAGAATGAGAGCTTCTGGGGTCCGTTATCTTTTCGGCTGGAAAAAGGTTCCAGTTTCTCTAAATCTCTTGACGATAAGTTTGGCGGTTGAGTTTCTAATTTGTAGGGTCTTTGCTGCCTTAGCAATCGAATAGTTTTCAACTCTCACTAAATCAACTAACTGTTTTCTTTTCTTAGAATAAGATTAGTTCTTACTTCTAGACTGATTTTGTTATAGGTTAAGGGTTTTTCCATTTATATTTGATATTTTAATTATTATACTTCATGTTATATTTTCTTGGCAAAGAGAAACAAGCATTTAGATGAAGATCTGGAAGCGCAAAACTGACGCAGCAGAGGCAAATGGGCCAAAAGATGGCGAATAATCTGAAAAAATAGCACTTTTTCTTTAGGTAAAAAAAAACTTAAGAATTAATCCAATGCTCTTTTGAGATGTAACAAAGTTGAGTTTTGACAGATGATATTCAAAGGATCTTATCTTTAAATGCACTCAATTGGCATTATATCATCTAAAGTCAATGATTTAAATCTTTTCGCCTTGCTTTTTCTCTTATTCGTATTTTGACGATTCAAGATGTTATATAGGCATGAAAAAATAAAATCCAAAAACCCTAATTCCTTTGTATCTGCACATTATTTAGAAAGTTTTCAAAAAAGTACAAAAATGTTTCCATTAGCCTTGTAACTTCAAAGTTAATAATGCAACAAAACTTGAGGTCGTTTCAATAAAAATATTCGCTCTTTGAAAACATTTGAAGGTAGGATTTTTCAAAACAAAGGTTTTGAGCCTGAAAATGGCTAAATGAGAGTTAATAAAAGTTTTTTGCAGTTATCAAGAAGTAATTAAAGGTTTAAGCAATCTAATTTTTGTTTTAAATAAAACCAAAAGCTCCTCAGAAAGACCTCCATCCATGAAATGTTGCTTTTGATGCTTTTTGATTGTTCAAGACTGTACTTTTCAGCTAATTTTCAAAATTTCCGAAATTGAAAAATAGTAATCTTTCCAGATATAATAAAAGCCCAATTTAAAGTTGGTAAAGCAAAAAAATTTAAAGCAGCTTCTTCTAGAGCCATTCTGCTATCTCTTAAGTATAGTATAAGATTTTTTATATCTAAGCATCTAAACTGACCAACTATAAAAGATAAACATCACTACTTTCAAAACCAAGATTGCAGATAAACATTTAAGATGCTTTATTTTTTATGGATAAGAATCAAATCTTATGCAAGCATTTTTGAAATGTTTAACTTAAAGATCAAAAGCTATGAATTTTAAAGCAACTTTTTTGATAATGGCCTTGGAATGTTAGAAAATGAATCAGGTTATAGGTAATCAGTCATGGGTTGTAAGTGGAGTTTGTGAAAGTAAAGATCCAATAATAGGTCTATTGGTTTTTCACCTGCGGCTGGTGGAAAAAGCCCTCTGTTAAGCCTCCCATAGCCTTCTCTTCGTTATCTGATGCCCTTTAGTGAATGATCTCCTTTTGATGTTGTTCTGCTTATTGATTTTCATTCTTCAATAGTTAGTAATTTCCATCTTATTAAACCTTCACAAGTAAACTTTCTCTATCCGAGGGTTTATCTTGCAAGGTTCTTGAGTTCTTGGGTTGAAAATAGGTGTTTGTCTATCTAAAACGCTTTACTATAAGTTTTGCTGTGGACTTTTTGATATTAAGAAGACGAGCTGTTTAGGCAATAGAAGAGCCCTGTTCTAGAACCCAATAAACCAACTGCCTTCTCAGCTTAATTAAAATATGCTTATACCTAAATTGGGATTTTAGCATAAGTGTGGGGTTTTGGCATTGATAATTTTGTTATTATTATATTTGATTAGACTAAAGTACTAATAACACTGATACCAAGAACTCAGCTTGACCAAATGATTTTAGTTTGTTCGCGCTATTGAGGGGTTAGGAGATTGGAATTAACAATTTCATAAATGATCTTCTTAATGAGTTCTTAAAACATGATTTTGTGGATTAACGTTTGGATCGAAAAAATAGTTACAAAGCATTGGTCTTGGTTAATGGTATTTATTGTTTGTAATGAGATTTTGATGCCTAGTATTGTGGGTTTGTTGTGCCTTAATAACAGCTTCTTTGAAGGACACTAATATTTCTAATATTTTTTAAATTCCTTCCATTTACCTTCTAAAAAATATTACACATTCTTCCAAACAAAAACTTTGCATCAAGGCATTTCAAGACATTATAACACTATTAAGTGCTTTGATATCAAATTATAATATCATCTAGGTCTTCACCTCTGCCCTGCATGATATTAAGTCCTTGGCCAAAGATTTAAGTTTGCTCAAGCCTTATTCTCCCGGAATTATTCGACTTCTTCATATTGTGAGTATTTAAAGTGTCCTTAACCTCCATTATCTCTTACCTCCTCTCATTGAAATACAAAAACGGGTTCGAAGTGCTCCTCCTCAGTCTTGGCTTCCACTAGTCTTCTTCATGCACTTCCTTCTTTTTCATATGCCCCAGATTCTGTATGATTTTATTCTTGGATAAATCTTTAGCAAGCAACTCAAGATGAATTTTGTATTCCTCGGGACTTTAGTAGATCTAGAAATTTTGAACTATCTTTCTTTGAGGCTCAGTAGGCTTAGTCCTTTGCTGGTCGATGATGTTATTATCGTATTTAATGATAGTTGTCGACATGTCATTGATTGTTTCATCTAGCTCAATGAATTTGAGCTGTTTTTCTTTGCTTTACTTCACTTTGCGAGTGTATTTGTTCAGCTTGTCAGCTAGCTTTTTATAGCTTTAGGTTAAAATGCTATTCCTGGCTTAGAATTCTTCACAAATCTTTTCAAGGGCCCTCCTGCGGTCAATTTACTCCCTCAAATCAATGATATTTCTAGTAAGTTCTCTGCGAGTATACTCAAGCTCAATTTCAAGGCGTTCTATCTTCTCCTATTTAGTCAAATGGTTTCTTTTCACTAGTTCCTCTTTGATCTTTTGGTTGCCGTTAGCGATTGAACCCCTAATCTTCAACAAATCTAAATGAGGCACATTGTAGGTGTTTTGCCTTCTTAGCGTTTGGTCACCGAAGTAGGTTGATAACTCAGGGGCGATCAGTTAAAGATCTTCTTCTCCTTCACTGTCAGACTATTAGCCAGTCAGGATCCTTTTTTGGGTTTCAATGAAGTACATCATCAGTCTTTTAAGTGATTTGTCAAGTATTTCCCCAAGATTCTTATTGGGCATGGCCAGTTTTGCTTGCAGAGTCACGACTTTATGCCTTAAAATCTGTATTAGTTGCAGATTACCCCGTTTATTTTAAGGAGATTATCTTCATTTTCTTTTCCTCTCTTTATCTCCAACTTAAGCAAGTGCAGCTAGTCCTTCATTTCTTGCTCCTTATCTTTGAAATGCATAGACTGCTCAGTAGGGTTGAAAACTTCCTTGGTCCTTTAGACGAACCCAGTGAGTGTGTCGTAACTTTTTTCATTCTTTTCCAAGGTAAGTAACCTTTTCTATAAATCTTTGATGGTTTGCTGCAAAGATTAGGTCCTATCTTTGTGTAAAGCCTCCAGGGCTTTGAGTTCTGTGTTGGCTTATTGGTTGAGCTGTTCGAGTACAAGTTTCTTGGTATAGAGTTTGGTACTTCGGAGGTGATCTATTCGATCTTTTATTCGACAGCTTCAATTTTTTTCTGATAGTTGTCAACGGCGATTCTGTAGTTGGAGATGACTTCGATATATTTGTTGGTGGTATTATTTTTGGAGAGCACGTCGATTTAAACCTTATTCATTTTGATGAGTTCTTTGAGATCGCTCATTTCCTCCTTGAGTAGCCTGTTCTCAGCTAGCAGGTACTCCACGACATTCTGGCTTGACTTGCCATGGTCATTGTCCATTTCAATTGTATTTTAAATTCAATATGCTACGAAATGCATAATCATTAAAGATTGGGAGAGTGAAAAGCTACCAAAGCTTAAAATTTGCAATCTTTCATCTCCCCAAAGTTTATGCTTAGTTAGACTCAAATGTGATATGAAAATGTGATCAACTTTATCGAAGCAAATCGTGATTCAGCCATTAAGTGCTAGATTGCTTTGCGATATAATAAGATAGAGCTGTAGAAAATACAGTCCATGTCTGAAAAGTTATTGATTGGAAACCATTTAGATATCTTTGTTTGCCTTATGATGCAGTTGACAAACAACAGTGTTGCCAGGTCTAAGAAAGGTCAAAGGTAAACTCCAGCAGGCTTAAGTCTGGTTGGTTTTCAATAATATAACGAGTTTGATTTATAAGGTGATGTTATAATTTGATCGTTGATCACAGCAACCAAGGAAGATCAGCAATGTTCAAATACTACATTGAATCGATTTAGACCCAGAACTAGCCTGCGGAAGTGCACAACCACAAGAGCTAGACTTTGCTTCTAGCAAGCAGTCGATCCCACCCTCAGCACACCCATAACTATTAGCACTTTCATATGCTTAGGTAGGATTACGAGGGACTGTTCTACCGCAAACTCAACTCCATCATTCAGCTGGAGTCTATCCAGCAAGTTCTGTAGCAAAACGAAGGTATGCTCAGTCAACTTTCTTCCTCTTTTTTGCAGCAAATTGCGGTCAAGAAGGAAACCACTTCGCTATAGAGTAGTGAATATCGGAGGTAGGGCTAGTGTGGAATAGTTCTGATGGCAAGAGAGATGGTTCTGCTGCATAGTAAGGTGAGGAAGCAGTGGAGCTTATTGAGAAAAAAGGCGGAATTATAGCACGAAATCAACAAGTTGACCATTGATAAGAAAAGTTTGGTCGAGGAAATCAAAATATTTGCTTCTAAACTCACTGAAATCAGTTTGTAAAATTTCAAAGAACATCACTGCATTGACCTCTAAAAAACACTTTTATAGCAAGCGAGGAAGTATAACCTAACTAAAGTGATCTCCAACTTTATGGGGGAGCTAAGAGAGATCATAGTTGGGAGGTGCGTAAGCTAAACTATCTCAAATTTGCTCAAAAGCAGTAGCTAAGATTTGAAGAGTACGATAAAAATGGATTAACTAAGGCTGTTTGCCTTGCCTCAGAAAAACCGCAAAGAGCTCATCAATAACTTGACCCTCTATCTCAAATAATTCTATAGTTCCAACGTCTACAAAGATTTTACCTAATCTATAATGAGGCTAACCAAAGAGTACGAGCTTTGCAAAGAAAAGACCACCTTCTTGTCCAAAAAGCTAGCTGAGGAGATCTAAACCAACGTCAAACTACTTAAACGGGTCTTCAAATAAATCAGCACCAAAAGTGGGGTGGTCATGGATTATAAGATCGACATTGAGATTCTGGGAGAAGAGACCAAACTTCTCTAGAAAAACATTTGGGTGGCCTAGCAGTCCATGAATGAGTACATACACAAGTAGACAGAGATGCTGCTCAGGGAGTATTTCATCCAGGAGGGCAGACTTTTTAAGTAGCAAGCTAGCAGCTAGAAAATGAGCGAGATGGCAGATTATAAGTACTTCTATGAGCAGCTCAGTTCAAAGTACAAAGATTTTCTGGTTTAGCACCTGAGAAAGGCCGAATAGATATAAAAGCTAAAGGAGAAGATATAGCAGTACAACCTGATACTGGCGTCTTACTAGAAGCAGCTCAAAATGCATCAGTCTCCCGAACACTCCCAAATAGAAACCCATCGGTCTTTCAATTAAAAGAACATATCAATAAGGGCTGAGGATTCCATCAACTAGCTGTAGCATCCGCAGCGAAGTTTAGAGGAAACTATTTAACAAGAAGCCAATAGTAATAACGAAAATACCCAGTTGGCTTTCAATCCGCAGAGCAGATCTCACTAAAATGAGTAGAGCATAGAAAGCAAATAAAACAAACAGAGAAAATATAGCAAGGAGAGCAAATAGAGCTAGGAAGGCGAAGATCTGTATTTGCCTCTGGGTTAGGCCAACGCCAATCTTCTTTCTCCTTACAAAGCAAACAATTACAAGGGTTAGGGGTGTCTTGAGATAGGCTAGAGCTGTGGTGAGATGGCATTGAAGATGACTGCCTTGCTGAAGCAGTGCCAGCGCAGGTAGAAGTTCATCGTGAACAAAGTAGTCAATATCGGAGGCAAAAGTGGCTAAACAGCGCAAAAGAAGTCCAAGAATAGCAACCGTGAGTACGAGGCCAAGCTGACTCGCAAGTACCTGATTTTGCAGCCCATGAATGAATAGACTCTGTCCATTTGCGAGAAGATAGAGCTGAGCCAGATCAAGAAGTACATTCCGAACTACCACACTGCCACTCTGATCCTGGAGTATGCCAGCTGCAGAGTCCTGCTCGGCTTCCTCACCTTCAACATGGATATCTTCGTCAAAAAGATCGAGAGGGTCTTCCACAACGCCCGCAACTGATCACCCCTGCCCACATTGCTGCCACAACTGACCGCACTGCCACACCAGCAACAACCACTATGCTAGAATAAGGGCAGTGATCACGTGCTACAATAGTTGTAGAATAGCAGCCAGTGGTATAACTCATGTAGAAGAGCAACAAGTGATTGCAGTGCGAGGTTATAATATGGCAATATGGCTGCTAGTGATAATTAATATTTCACGATAACATGTACGAACTCATTTTTTAGGAACTCAAGATCGACTTTGAGGACAAGGTGCGCGAACGCGGCCAGCAGTTCCGGGAGACTTGCTATCAACCCTATCGCAGGGGACTCGACGGCGCAAAGTAGTATGCCATGTGCATGCAGTAGCGAAAGAAGGAGCTGCAGGGGTTCGAGAAGAGGGGCAAATCCAAGCTGCTCTTCATAGAGATATCAGCCAAGAAGAACCAAAACTTCAACCTGGTCGGCAGCGTTTCGGGATTCATCGAGTAGTTCGGACTGGACAGAAGCAAAATAGGGTCGATTTGATTGTGCCAATTTGATTATGCCAATTAAATTTATATAAGCTAATACTACCTGAGCACAGCAATCAGTGCCAGCTAAGGAGATAGCCTAGCTAGGGCTGCTGCTAGTAGCAGATATGCAAACGAACAGAGTGATAGGTATTAGGCAGAAATAATGTGAGATCAATCAAGCCAGTCACAGCTGCTGGGTTGGTCACATGCAACAATCCGCAGCCACACTCCATCATCACTATATTCTACCTGACAATACAATTTATCATCTCTATCTTTTAATTACTATCTCGATGTTTTAGTTGTTTAACTTTGCCACCCATCTTTTAACAATTTAAATTTGCTACCCTATCTTTAATTTAAAAACATCCTACTAATTTCTTCTATATTCCACCCGCACACCCACTTAAATAATGCTTGCTGATACCACCTTCAGGCAGGATAGGTAGGGTGGGCAAGGTGGGGTAGGTGAAGTGGGACAGGGGGGCAACAACCAAACTAGCTTCCGCTTCGTATATTAATAATAACATGACTCAGTTCATCCTATTATTGTTTTTGCTAATCCCTGCCTCCAGCCAAATACTGGCCGCCCTCCCCACAACCCTCGCCAACATCTCGCACTCCGCCTCCTCCCTCGACAGCCTCCAGGCCAGAGCCATCCTCTACCTCTTCGAAGTGCACCCCGAATTGTCCAACTACACACTCACCAACATCACCAGCGACATCAACCGCACCAACCAGACCTACGCCGCCAACCTCAGGGACTTCCTCTTCGAACTCACCTCCGGCAACACCACCTTCCGAGCCCTTGTCTCGCTCTCCAATGTGACCAAATAGAACTACGTCGCGGTTAGTCCGGTGGTGGAATCCTAAGCTCCTCCGAAAAGCAGCTTGGGGCAGAGTGTGTATTGGATGGTGGCGAGGAGTGGGGGGAAAAGCGATGGGTGGAACAGCTCGAGCAGCAAGTAGCAGGAGTCGACGAATAAAACAGAGAGCAGATCTGGAAACAATAGCAGTGGTGGCAAGAAGGGCGCTCTAAACACCTACACTCTTTACCGGGATTACAATGACTCGCTGGTCCAGTTCGCCTTCGACTACGTGGCCAGCCTCCACCCCAACATCATCAACTACGACATCCAGAATGTCTACTACCAGATTGTGGCTGGACTCAACATCCGGATCAACTACACCGGCCAAGATGCATACAGCGTGATCAGTGCGGTCGTCAACTTCGACCTCAAGCTCACTCCCTCCCTCCTGGCCTTCGAGGTGGACTGCGCCAACCACGACGACTTCTGCACTCCTCTCGCATGCTGGAACATCTACCAGTCCATCGAGTCCATCTTGGTGTTCCACCCCGAACTCTTCGCCTACCGCATAGCCAACCTGACAGTGTAGAACAAGATAGTGCCGGGTGGGTCCATTAGGGTGTTGACGGCCTTCTAGAACAGTGTGAAGGGCCTGCGTTCGTAGATGCTATTGGAGATTGGGTAAAGCAAGGCGACGTTAATATATTTCTATACTTTCTCAACTGAGCAGTGATATTTTTATTAATGAAACAACACTTCTACGTATGGATTGTGGCACTCCAGGCATCAATTTAGCCAATTTAAGTGTACCTATTAAGTACTACTGCGTTCTGTTAACATGGTAATCGTATTCTGGCTCGTCTGTGGCTTTATTACTCCAGATCTGCATTCCCATCATGTCACCCCTTCGTAGCATATTATGCAATAAGGAATAGAATAAGGAGATGTGTGACAAATGATCACTCTGATTTGTGGAGTATGGGTTTGAGGTTGGTAATCATGATGTCAACCAATTCCTCGAGTCCGATCTTGTGCTGCCAGCCCCAGTCCTGCCTGGCCTCGCTGTCGTCGATCACGTCTGGCCAGGAGTCGGCGATGGCTTGGCGGTGGTCTGGCTTGTAGGTGACTTCTAGAGGGATTCGTTTGCTGATGGCGGCGGCTAGTTGCTGGGCGGTGAAGCTGATGGCTGCGAGGTTGTAGCTGGTCCTGACTTTGAGTTTGTGAGGGTCGGCCTGCATGAGTTCGAGGGTGCCGCGGACTGCGTCATCCATGAATATCATGGGGATGGTGGTGTCCTCCCTGACAAAGCACTAGTAGGTGCCCTTTTGCAGTGCGCCGTAGAAGATGTCGATGGCGTAGTCGGAGGTGCCACGGCCGGGCAGTTCTTTCCAGCTGATGATCCCCGGGTACCTCAAGCTGCGCACGTCCAGCCCGTACTTGTTGAAATAATACTGGCCGAGCAGTTCGCCCGCATACTTGGTGACGCCGTACATAGTGGTGGGCTAGATGACTGTGTGCTGCGGAGTATTGATTTTGGGAGTGGTGGGCCCGAAGACCGCAACTGAGCTCGCCCAAAACACCTTCTTCAGCTTGAACTCCACAGACAGATCCAGCAGGGTTTTTAGAGCTATAAGGTTTATTTCCCACGCCAGGTCAGGCTTCTCTTCGCCCGTCACTGACAGCACGGCTGCCAGGTGATACAGCTGAGTAAAATGGTGTTTCTGGAACAGCTATCTCAGAGCTGATGCGTTAGTGATGTCTGCCACTTAGATGACTCCATCGAAGTTTTTGGGGATCTTGTGATGTCCCAAAGCAATTACATTGTCTTTGCCGTAAAGTTTTTGGAGTTCAGGGATGAGCTAAGTGCCAACCTGTCCAAAAGGTCCCGTCACAAGTAGCTTCTCACTCATAATAATTAATAGGTCAACAGATCGAATAGGACAAATCAAAGACAAAAAATTGCAGCTACTAGCTAGATGAATGGAGGTGAGAGAATGCCACAGCTGCTGCTTGGATATTTGGGCGAGGGTTGGCTGAGCTTTGAAAAGCAGAGAATAAGTTAATACTAGATTAGCTCTAGACTTACTCATGGTTTCTTCAAAGATATTCAGTTAAATCCACTGAGCCTCAATTCATAACATGAGCAATTGGATTCCTGCTGGCTTTCTTACTTGATTGGCCCTTGGCAGACTATAGACAGTCAGTCTATAGCGCATATCTTCATTTAATAATAGAAAAACAATCATCTTTTTCCTTCTTGGAGAGAGTCATGTACAGCATCTGGCCCTGACTGCTATTCTTCTAGATAATGATTTTATTGTCTTTGACTTCTAGGGTTGAACCCTAAACTGCCTTTATCACTAAGATTGAGCTTGGATTGCCTTAGGCTTTCTATAGAACTTGCTTCAGGTCGTCCTCCAAAAAGAAGTTCAGTTCTTTCTTTTCCTCGGTCTCCTTCTTGAGCTTGTGGGTGAGAATGAGCATTTCCTCGTCGATCTCTTTGTTTTTCTGGTTGAGCTCCTCTATCTTGAGGTCTAGTTTGATAACTTCTTTGGCGACTTCATGATCCATGGTGCCGCCAATCCACTTCATTTTGTTCTTGTGTATCTTCTGTATGTAGCCAATACCCTCGAGGACGTTGGTGATGTCGTATATCCGACGTTTCTGCACTCCGAGTTCCTTGGTGGCTTAGTTGATGTCAAGTATGAAATTCTCTTTGCTTTTGATGAGTTTGGTGAATCTTTTGGTGAGTATGGTGAGGGTGTTTTCTCTCTTGGTGGCCCCTTCCTCTTCATCCTCCATGTCTCTGCCCGGCTACTCCTCCTCCTCACTTAGGGAGTCAGATTATAGCTATTTTTTATTGGGCAGCTGATGATGGCTATTCGCAGATTAGTAGATTTCGTGAGCAACTTATTACTAGTTTTATTCCTCTGGCTTTGCTGCCTGCTTTTTTCTTCCTCTTGGCATTAGATAATAATAATAACTACTAATTGTCCCCAAACAACAGTTGACACACCAAAGTTAGCCCTTAAAGACCTCTAAAACTACTTTTATTTTTGCACAATAATGCCTCTGCATCAAGCTAGAAGGATGTTATTCTATTAAAATGGGCGGCCTTGGCCTATACAGCGGGAAATCATCGTTTGGCTGACTCAGGTCTGACTTTTTTTTGTGATTTGGGCCCAGATGGTGCTTAAAAGTCGTAGAAGGGGTCCATCCTGGAGAAGGCCATATTGCTCTTGTATTTATCGTATTATTTCGTGCTTTTTGGCACACTGCAGTACTGAGACTTGATCTATTGCAGTCTCCTCACAAGCTTCTACTTAGTCTTCATCTTACTTGGTTTCCATCATCGATTTTCCGAGACAATCGGCTCAGGTATTCTCCATTTAGCGTATCTTTGAAGAATATTTCATGTCGAGGGCGCACATAACTTGTGCTTCTCATCATCTTTTCAACCAAGATAGTGTTTTGGCTCTAAATGTCCGCTTGCCTTTCTAGGTCATTCAGAGACTACATAGTTTTAGCTGGCACGCCTTGGGTCTGCTGTAGAGGAAGGAGTATTAGTTGGGAGTGTGGTTGTCGACCATGGGTTTGACTTTGTTGAGAGCAATAATGTGTTTACGCTGAGCTTCTTCCTTTCTGCGTTTGTCTATGAGCCGATTGCCACTAAGTATATTCCACATAATTTTTATAACTACTACAATCACAATTAATCAAACTCAGCCGAATAATAAACGTATTAGGACCAGAGATTTTTGGATTACAGTCATCATTTTAATTACTACTTGAAGGTTCGTCAGATTTTAGCATACTTTAAAGGTTTTATAGTCAAAAGTCATTTCTTACAAAACTG
>Ga0316217_10006404_pt1 | contig 11683 bp, 8 predicted proteins | sample 1anoAmetaG_FD_203633 | JGI IMG/M metagenome (GOLD analysis project Ga0316217, IMG submission 203633) | Freshwater microbial communities from Trout Bog Lake, Wisconsin, USA - 1anoA | ecosystem: Environmental > Aquatic > Freshwater > Lake > Hypolimnion/Profundal zone | place: USA: Wisconsin... | reverse complement strand
CGCCATTGCCGGGGTCTTCATCACGCTCGACGCCAATGGCAGACTGAAGATCGATCGCGGCTATGTCCGGCCGGAAGATGAGCCGCCTGCCGAGCCGGCGGCCCTCGACGGCACCGAAAGCGCCGCCGTCGGGTCCGGCCAGACGCCGCCGCCCGCCGTACAGCGCGCCATCGTCACCATCGGCGGTCAGTCCGCGCCGGTGGCCGACGAAGACGACGAGGATGGCGTCAAGCCGCTTCCCGAACGCCTGATCACCGAGCTGACGGCCCATCGCACGCTCGCCCTGCGCGATGCGCTTGCGAACCACCCGCACGTGGCCATGACGGCGTTGTTGCACAAGCTGGTGTCGGACACGTTCCTGCATCGACCTGCGACGGGCGCGCTCGAAGCCAATGTCAGGCCCGTCCATTTCACCGTCCAGGCTGAGGATTTGAAGGACAGCGAGTCCGCAAAGTCCGTCAATGAGCGGCACGAGCATTGGGGAGATCGCATTCCGGCGGGTGACGAGAACCTGTGGGATTGGCTCGTCGGGCTCGACGACGAGACCCGCATGGCGCTGCTCGCCCATTGCGTCAGCTACGGTGTCAACGCGCTTTACGAGCGGCCCAATCCCTACGGCGGCTCCGGCGTCAGCGAGCATGGGCTGAAGGTCCGGCTCGCCCAGGCGGATCGACTGGCGCGCGCGACTGGCCTCGACATGGCGCAGGTGGGATGGCGGCCGACCGTCGGCAATTATCTCGGTCGCGTCACCAAGACCCGCATTGTTGAGGCCGTCCGCGAGGGCTCCGGCGAGCGCGCGGCGCAGCTCATCGACCACATGAAGAAGGGCGACATGGCCAAGGAAGCCGAACGCCTGCTGGCCGACACCGGCTGGTTGCCGGAGCCGCTGCGTCTCGCTGGCGCCGATGAAGGCGCGGTGGCCGAACCCGTCGATCGCGGCGGGCACGACGAAGCGCTTCCGGCTTTCCTCACCGAAGACGGCGACGAGGACGACGCTGCCGAGGCCGAAGAGGACGAACCCTCCATGATCGCCGCTGAGTGATCGATGCCGGCGGAGAACGGCGCAAGCTGCTCTCCGCCTCCTTCCCATTTCCTCGCACTTGCCCGGCCTTGCGCCGGGCATTTTCGTTTTAGGAGCCTGCCATGGCCGACTATTTCACTCACTTCTCATGCCTGCTCGACGTGGGCACGCCGGAAAACGCCGCTCGCGCGCTCGCACTCTACAACGCGCTGTCAGCCGAAGGCGCAACGGAAGACCCGCCGTCCGAGGGCTTCCTTCTGTCGATCGAACCGCAATACGGCGGCACAGAACTCTGGATGCGCGCTGACGTTACCGGCGATCCAGAACGCCTCATCCAGTTCGTCAAGCGCTGCGCAGCGGAGTTCGGGCTGACCGGAAGGTGGGGCTTTCAATACGCCAACACCTGCTCGCGACCACGCCCCGATGGGTTTGGCGGCGGCGCTCATGTCCTTGATCTCGCCAGCGGCGAGACTGTGGCCTGGATCTATACCGATGGTTGGCTCGCCTCGATCCTCGATGGGGGCAGCGGCGATGCCTGAGATCATCGAAACAACCGTCTATCAGCTCCACGAGCTCTCAGACGCGGCCAAGGACAAGGCCCGAGGCTGGTATCGCGAAGTCGGATTCGACTTCGACTTGAGTAGCCCCTAGTTTTCTAGACGCCTTCCGCTTTCAAAATCTGCTGCCGTTCAAACTCGGCGGGCGACAGCATCCCGTTCCTGACGTGCTTGCGCACCGGGTTATAGAACATCTCGACGTAATCGAACACATCCTGCCGAGCTTCCTCGCGGGTTTTGTAGGTCCGCCTGCGGATGCGCTCGCGTTTGAGGCATGAAAAGAAGCTCTCCGCCACGGCATTGTCGTGGCAGTTACCGCGGCGGCTCATCGAGTGCTCAAGATTGTGAGCCCGGATGAACGCAGCCCAGTCCATGCTGGTGAACTGCGAGCCCTGATCCGAATGGATCAGCACCCGGCCTTTGGGCTTGCGGCGCCAGACGGCCATGTGCAGCGCCTGCAAAACCACATCGGTGGTCTGCCTGCTCTGCATCGACCAGCCCACCACCCGACGCGAAAACAGATCCAGCACGACAGCCAGATAGGCAAAGCCCTCCAAGGTGCGGATGTACGTGATGTCGGTCACCCAAGCCCGGTCGGGCGCAGCCACATCGAACTGGCGATCCAGAGTGTTGTCCACCGCCAGGGACGGCTTGCAGCCATAGCTACCCGGCCTGCGTTTATAGCCGATCTGCGCCCAGATGCCCGCCAGCCTGGTCAGCCGAGCGACGCGATTGGGGCAGCAGGTCTCGCCGTGATCCAGCAGGTCATCGTGCAACTTGCGGTAGCCATAGACTTTGCCGCTGTCCTTCCAGGCTTTGCGGATCAGATCGGTCTGCCGAGCATCTTCCCGAGCCCGTTGGCTAAGCGGGCTCTTCTGCCAGGCATAGAAACCGCTGGGCTGGATGCGCAGGCATCGACACATCGACCGAACCCTGAACTGGTCACGATGCTCAGCAACAAACGCGTATCTCACTTTGCATCCCTGGCGAAATACGCGGTGACTTTTTTTAGTATGTCGCGCTCCTCCGTGACCCGGGCCAGCTCGCGCTTCAATTGGCGGATCTCGGCATCCTTGCCGGCATCGCCAGACACCTGCCGAGCCAACTGCCGCTTCCAAGCATACAGCGAGTGCTGGCTGACGCCGAGCCGCTGAGAAACCTCCGCTACCGGATACCCGCGCTCGGTGATCTGGGCCACCGCGTCACGCTTGAACTCATCACTGAAATTGGGCTTCCCCATAGTCGCCTCCTGTCCTCAAAATTAGGATCAAAGGCGTCCAGAAATCTAGGGGCTACTCAACTGGTACGATGCCGTCTATGAGGATTTCGAGCGCATCTGCGCGATCATGGGTGTGAGCCTCGCGACTCGCCATGTGCGGCTCTTTGGCGGCGGCGTCCGCGCGAAACCCTGTATCTGGTTCTCAGGGTTCTGGAGCCAGGGCGACGGGGCGTGCTTTGAAGGCCATTACCGTCACGCAAAAGCTGCCGCGAAGCAAATTCGTGCCTATGCGCCGCAGGATGCCGAACTTCATCGGATCGCCGACAGCCTCATCGCCGTGCAACGGCGCAACTTCTATCAGCTTCATGCCACGATCACGCATCGGGGCCGCTACTACCACGAACACAGCATGGCCATCTCCGTCGAGCGCGATAGCCCGAACGGCCAGGACATGACCCATGGTGCCGAAGATATCGTGATCGAGGCCATGCGCGATCTGGCCCACTGGCTCTATCGGCAACTCGAACGCGAATACGATGACCAGACGTCGGACGCGTCCATCGACGACGCGATTTGCGCCAACGCCTACACATTCACGAAGGAAGGTCGGCGCTTCGGCTGATCGTCAAAAAAGTGCCCCACCTCATGGTCGGGCGCTTTTTTCGTGCTCCGCCTTCGAGAGGAAGAGGCGTGCCGGGACGGGGCGAGTCCGGGTGGTCGAGAGAGAGCGCCGCGCGGGCTTGCCCTGTTTCGCTCTCCTTGAGGCTTCATTCCCATGAACGTCCATTCCCCCGTAGCCGCCAGGCCTGCCGTGTCGGCGCCGCTCACCCCATCCCCAGCCAGTCTCGCCGCCGCAAGCGCTCTGCTACCGACTCTCGAACGCGGCGAGCGGATCGACGCCGCGCTCCTGCGCCGCGCCATGGAAAGCGCGTTCGATGCCTCCGACGCCTCCGGTGCCTGGGATTGGAAGGCCGCCTATGAGGCGTGCGAGGCCGCGACCGTCCTGTTCCTGCGCAAATACGGAAAGGCGCTGTTCCGCAAAGCCGACTCTCCGGCTGCACGGCTTTCCGTGTTGTCGCGCATCGTCGGATTGCTGCCGACGCACACGCGCCGGTCCGAGGAAAGCCAGGCGCTACAGCAATTTTCAACGCCGCTGCCCTTGGGCCTCGCCGCGCTAACAGCGGCGGCGATCACGCCGAATGACCGCGTGCTGGAACCATCAGCCGGAACCGGGCTGCTCGCCATTCTGGCGGCGACGGCGGGCGGCTCACTCATCCTCAACGAGCTTGCCGATACGCGCGCCGAGCTGTTGGCCGCGCTCTTCCCAGCCATTTCCGTCACCCGGTTCGACTCGGCGCAGATCGACGATCATCTCGAATCCTCTGTCGTGCCCTCCGTCGTGCTGATGAACCCGCCGTTTTCGGCGATGGCGCATGTCGCAGGGCGCTCGGCTGACGCTGGGTTCCGGCATATCGCTTCGGCGCTGAACCGCCTTGCGCCCGGCGGCAGGCTGGTTGCGATCACCGGGGCCAATGTTGGCCCGGACATGCGGGATTGGCGCGACGCCTTCGTCCGGCTGCAAGAGCGTGGTCGCGTCGTGTTCACCGCCGCCATCGCCGGCGCGATCTACGCCAGGCACGGCACGTCCTTCCCGACTCGGCTAACCGTCATCGACAAGCTGCCCGCCGACGATCCCACGACATTTCCAGCCTCGCCGGGCATGGCCCCCGATGTTGCAACATTGCTCGCCTGGATCGCGTCGGAGGTTCCACCGCGTCTCCCGGTCATCCTGCCCGATACCGCCGCGCCGATTTCGATTGCCACGCCGAAGACCGTGCGCGGCTATCTCGCGCGCCCGATGGCCTCGCGTTCATCCGCCCGTGCCGCGGTTGATCCCGATGGCGTTCCGCTCGCTTACGAAACTGCGGACTGGTCGCCGCCCGAAACCGCGCGCTTGTCCGAGGCGATCTATGAGGAATACGGATTGCAGTCGATCCGCATTCCCGGCGCTCACGCCCATCCCACCACACTCGTGCAATCGGCGGCGATGGCAAGCGTCGCGCCGCCGAAGCCCCGCTACCGGCCGCTGCTGCCTGCGAACATCCACGCGTTGCTTTCGGACGCCCAACTCGAAACGGTCATCTATGCCGGCGAGGCGCACGGCGAATATCTCAGCGGCCGGTGGACGGTCGATGCGACCTGGGACAGCGTCAGCGCCGCGCCCGCCGACGCCGCGAACGCCGTCCGCTTCCGGCGCGGATTCATGCTCGGCGACGGCACGGGCGCCGGAAAGGGCCGCCAGTCCGCCGGCATCATCCTCGACAATTGGCTTCAGGGTCGCCGCAAGGCGGTCTGGATCTCGAAATCCGACAAGCTGATCGAGGATGCGCAGCGCGACTGGTCCGCGCTCGGCATGGAGCGCCTTCTGGTGACGCCGTTGTCGCGTTTCCCGCAGGGCAAGCCGATCACGCTGGCCGAAGGCGTCCTATTTTTGACCTACGCTACGCTGCGCTCCGACGAGAAGGCGGAGAAGGTTTCGCGCGTCCGGCAGATCGTCGATTGGTTGGGCTCCGATTTCGACGGGGTCATCATCTTCGACGAAAGCCATGCCATGCAGAACGCCGGCGGGGGAAAAAGCGAACGCGGTGATGTCGCTCCCTCGCAACAGGGGCGCGCAGGCCTTCGCCTGCAACATGCGCTGCCCGACGCCCGCGTCGTCTATGTCTCGGCGACGGGGGCGACGACCGTCCACAATCTCGCTTACGCGCAACGGCTCGGGCTCTGGGGCGGCGAGGACTTCCCATTCGCCACCCGCGCCGAATTCGTCGAGGCCATCGAAGACGGCGGCGTCGCGGCGATGGAGGTGCTGGCGCGCGATCTGCGTTCGCTCGGGCTCTACACCTCTCGTTCGCTCTCCTACGACGGCGTCGAATACGAACTGGTCGAGCATCCGCTCACCGGCGAGCAGCGCCGCATCTATGACGCCTACGCCGGGGCGTTCTCGATCATTCACAACCACCTCGACGCGGCGATGGAAGCCGCCAACATCACTGGCTCCGAGGGCACTCTGAACCGGCAGGCCAAGTCGGCCGCCCGCTCGGCCTTCGAATCGACCAAGCAGCGTTTCTTCGGCCATCTGCTGACCTCGATGAAGACGCCGACACTGATCCGCTCCATCGAACGCGATCTCGACGAGGGCCACGCCGCCGTCGTGCAGATCGTTTCCACCGGCGAAGCCCTGATGGAGCGCCGCCTCGCGGAAATCCCGACCGACGAATGGAACGACGTGCGCGTCGACATCACGCCGCGAGAATACGTGCTGGATTACCTCGCTCATTCCTTCCCGGTGCAGCTCTACGAGCCCTTCACCGACGCCGAAGGCAATCTCTCGTCGCGCCCCGTCTTCCGAGATGGCCAACCCGTCGAAAGCCGCGAGGCCGTGGCGCGCCGCGATGAACTGATCGAGCGGCTTGCTTCGCTGCCGCCCGTGCCAGGCGCGCTCGATCAGATCGTGCAGCGCTTTGGAACGGACATGGTGGCCGAGGTGACCGGGCGCTCGCGCCGCATCGTCCGAAAGGGCGACCGCCTTGCCGTCGAGAACCGCGCACCCTCCGCCAACCTGGCCGAAACCGCCGCCTTCATGGATGACGTCAAGCGCATTCTCGTCTTCTCCGACGCTGGCGGCACCGGGCGCAGCTATCACGCCGATCTCTCGGCCCGGAACCAGCGCCTGCGGGTGCATTACTTGCTCGAACCCGGGTGGAAGGCCGACGCCGCCATTCAGGGCCTCGGCCGCACCAACCGCACCAATCAGGCGCAGCCTCCGCTGTTCCGGCCTATCGCGACCGACGTGAAGGCCGAGAAGCGCTTCCTTTCGACCATCGCCCGGAGGCTCGACACGCTGGGCGCGATCACGCGCGGGCAGCGCCAGACCGGCGGACAAGGCCTGTTCCGTCCCGAGGACAATCTCGAAAGCCCCTACGCCCGCGACGCGCTGCGCCAGCTCTATCTGCTGATCGTGCGCGGCAAGATCGAGGGCTGCTCGCTCGAACGCTTCGAGACCGCCACCGGCCTGAAGCTGATGGACGCTAATGGGATCAAGGACGAACTGCCGCCGATCACCACATTCCTGAACCGCTTGCTGGCGCTGGCGATCGAGCTTCAGGGCATCCTCTTCACCGCCTTCGAGCAATTGCTCGACGCCAAGGTGCAGGGCGCCATCGCCAGCGGCGTCTATGACATCGGGCTGGAGACGCTCACCGCCGAGAGCTTCGTCGTCACGGATCGCAAGACCATCTACAAGCATCCGGCGACGGGCGCAGAGACGCGGCTGCTGACTATCACGGAGAAGCGTCGCAATCGACCCATGCAGCTCGATGACGCGCTGGCCTATCTCGGCGATGGCCAAGGCAAGCTGCTGGTCAACGCAAGATCGGGCCGCGCCGCCATTCAGGTTTCCGCGCCCTCCATCATGCTCGACGATGGCGAGATCGAACGCCGCGTCCGGCTGATCCGGCCGATGGAGCATCATCACGCCGCGTTCAAATCAATGGCCGACAGCCATTGGGAGGAAGCCGACCGGGAGACCTTCGCGCTCGCCTGGACGCGGGAACTCGACGATGTGCCAGCCTTCACGGAGAGCACGCTGCACATCGTCAGCGGCTTGCTGCTGCCCGTTTGGAAACGCCTCCCGAACGAGTCGACGCGCGTCTATCGGCTTCAGACCGACGATGGCGAGCGGATCATCGGCAGGCGGGTGTCGCCCGCATGGGCGGCGAACGCAGCCGCCACCGGGGTTCCCGAACTCTCGGCTGACGATGCCTATGCCGCACTTGTCGACGGGCGGACGATCCTCGACCTTGCCGAAGGTCTCCAGCTTCGTCGCGTCCGCGTCATGGACGCCAACCGCATCGAACTCTCCGGCTTCACCGAAGCCATGCGCGAGCGGCTGCGCGCCTACGGCCTCTTCACCGAAATCATCTCGTGGAAGCTGCGCTTCTTCGTCCCCATCGAAGCCAACGGCCCGACCATTCTCGGCAAGCTGCTCGACACCTACCCGGTGGCGCGCATCTCGGATCGGGAGGCGGCGTGATGGCAAGGCTCGACGCTGGCGATCTGGCGCAACGTCTTGGCCGACAGGCCGAGGCGGTGTGCCGCCATTATCTCGACGCCGGTCGCCGCCAGGGCAATTACTGGCAAGTCGGCGATGTCCGCAATACGCCGGGCCGCTCGATGTTCGTGCGGCTCAAGGATTCGCCCAAAGGCCAAGCCGGCAAATGGCAGGACGCCGCGACAGGTGAACATGGCGACCTTCTCGATGTGATCCGCGAGTCGCTCGGCCTCAGCGAGTTCGCCGATGTCGCCGAGGAAGCGCGGCGCTTTCTCAAGCACCCGCATCCCGAACGCGCACAGTCGAAGAAGCCAGTCGGCACGCCAGCGGCGCAAGGCTCGTCCGAAGCGGCGCGGCGGCTCTTCGCCATGTCGCAGCCGATCGGCGGCACCATCGCAGAAGCGTACTTACGCAAACGCGGCATCACGACTTTGCACGGAATCGGTAATCTCCGCTTCCATCCCCGCTGCTATTATCGGCCCGATGAGCACGAGCCGACCGAGACGTGGCCGGCGCTGATAGCCGCCGTCACCGATCTTTCCGGCCGCATCACCGGCGTGCATCGCACGTGGCTTGCCCCGGACGGCTCCGACAAGGCGCCCATCGACACACCGCGCAAGGCGATGGGTGACCTCCTCGGGCACGCGGTTCGCTTCGGAATCGCCGACGAAGTCATGGCAGCCGGCGAAGGCATCGAAAGCGTGCTGTCCGCACGCGAGGTCTTGCCCGGCATGGCGACGGCAGCAGCATTGTCCGCAGCACACCTCGCCGCCATCCACTTTCCCGACACGCTACGCCGGCTCTACATCGCACGCGACCACGATCCCGCTGGCGACGGCGCGATGGCAAGATTGACCGAACGGGCGAACGCGGCCGGGATCGAGGCGATCGCGCTCACACCGGTCACAGGGGATTTCAACGAGGATCTCCGGCGCTTCGGCGCCGACGCGCTCCGAGCCTGTATCCGGGTTCAACTCGCCCCGCAGGACGTCAGCCGATTCATGGATCTGGCGGCATAGTCGGCAACGGGAGAGGCATGAGCCTCGCCCGTCATCATGCTCGCGGGATGCGTTCACCCGCCGAAAAGAGGACCGCGCCTCGGCCTTTGAGAGGGCGAGCGGCCCACAAGCGGCCTGTCCCGGCAATGGCTGCGGCCGACTATTTTCCGGCGCGTCTCTTGCGAGCCGCTTTCCATCGCGAAACAAAATAGCCGGCCTCCGCCATCCTCTGCTGCGCTCCGGCCCGTCGCTTCGCGCCGGGTGCAGGGGCACGCCGCCCGTGGGCTTTCGTCGCCACAAGGCCGCGACGGTCGCGGTCCCATCGACGGAGCCTCCCATGAGCGAGCACGACGACTTCGAACCCCATCACGCCTCTTCGCCGACCGACCACGTGCTGCAAGAACTTCAGCTCTATGGCTACCGCCCCTTCGAGGACGAACCCGACCCCCGGCCGCTTCCCGAAGGCCATCGCGTCGCCGGCGCCATCGCCGACATCTTCGACGCCCTGATCTCGACCCTGGAGGACACGCGCCTCGAACCCGACCTCGACGATCTCCTCTGGTCGACCGTCAACCTCTTCCACCGCGCCACCGACAGGATCGAGCGCGACCTCGACGTCAACGAGCAGGCGCAGCGCCGCCTGCAAAGCGAACAGGACGGCAGCGAGGTGAAATCGGTCGAACTGGAGCGCCTCATCGCCCAAGGGCAGACGCTCCTCGAACGCCGCGACGCTTTCGAACTGATGCGCGACCAGGCCGCCGATCACTTCGAGCGGCAAACCGGATCGAGCTGGAAACCGCGCACCGGCTCCAAGGTCAACCATCGCAACCTGACCTCGGCCATGATCGACAGCCGCGACTTCCTCGCCGCCAAGCGCCGCGCCGAGAACGAAGTGCTCATCCCGGCGGGGCCGAAGATCGCCTTCTCCGGCGGCGACAGCGTCGATCACAAGCTGATCTGGGCCAAGCTCGATCAAATCCGCGCCAAGCACCCCGACATGGTGCTGATGCACGGCGGTTCCCCCAAAGGCGCCGAGAAGATCGCCGCGCGCTGGGCCGACATTCGCAAGGTTCCGCAGATCGCCTTCAAACCCGACTGGACCAAACATGCCAAGGCCGCGCCCTTCAAACGCAACGATCAGATGCTGGCCGTCCTGCCGATCGGCGTCATCATCTTCCCCGGCACCGGCATCCAGGACAATCTTGCCGACAAGGCCCGCAAGATGGGCATCCCGGTATATCGGTTCGGCAAGGTAGACGCGTGAGCACCGTTATTTTTTCTGCATCCGCGGCCAAAAAGCAGACATTCAGTAGCTTGGTCCGGTTCCCCTATAGCCGCTCACCATTCACGCGGTCGCTGGCGCCGGCAATTGGGCCGGTGGCAGACCAACAGGTAGGGGGAGAGGTCGGCGGGAAGCTGCTACTCACGCTATTTGCGATGGTTCCCAGAATTGCGAATGCATGTGGGATGCGAAGCCGCTATTTCTCATAGGCTTGGCCTAGTCCTTTTGGCTGTCTGATCTGCGCACGTAGAAGAGAACGACTGGAAATCAGCCGCTTATCACGTTGCATGCCATTGTTATTCCCTAACTGCTTCAGACCTAAGCTCGTGGATAAAACGACTATGTAGGTTTGGTTCACGAACAAAATGATAGAGCCTTTCCGCCGCGAACTCCTGTGTGCGGGCGACAACGCCCTCATCAAACGAAGCCCAGCCCAAGGGCACGGCATATCCCGACGAGGTGCCGATCGGCGCATGAACAAGCGCAGCCACGGCGATGTGCGGAACGATCATGATCTCCAACGCGGCCGGGATGCCGCTGGAATCCGCGCTCAGCACGTCATCAAACGTCCGGTCGATAAACCACGCGGCTTTTCCGGGATACAGGCAGACGGCGCGCAACTCTGTTGTGTTTGCCGGCGCGGCCGCCGCAATCCTGCGACGCAGATACGAAAGCGTGTCCCGCTGCTGGGTAGTCCCTCCCCATAAACGGGTCTGCGGCGCTAAGGAAAAGACATACTCCGGCTGCTCGGCGCCGCCGCGCAAGCCGTAATCGACCACTTCAAGAAACCGCCGCGCGTTGGCCTCCGTATAGAGCGGGCCGATGACCGGTACCGTCTTGCGGTCCGCACGCGGATCGCCCGCCCGTCCGACCGCCTCGCGCCAGTAGCGGTTGACGTTCAGACCGGCTCTTGTGACAAACTCCTTCAGAAAGTCGGGTGCCAGCTCCGAGAGCACTTCGTAGGCTTGCAGCGCGCCGACCTGGTTGCCGTTGACCTTCAGGTCATCGACTAGCATGGCCGCCGCGCTCTCGATCTGTGGCCGGTCGGAAATCTCATGCTCGGCCCGCCAGGAGCCGAGGTCTATTTCCGGGAGACTGGGCGCGGACGCCTGTGCGAATACTCGCACGCGCACCGGCACCTGAAAACGATCCTTCGGAACGACCCTGTCCACCGAGTACAGGTCCCGCTGCTGAATCTGTTCGCGGTCGCGGCGTTCGGCAAGTTCATGGAAAAACCGGCTGAAACGCTCGAATATTCTGTCCCCGACTTTTCCTGTTCCGGCCGGGTCCGCGAGCGGCAGCTCCGGCAGTGACATCTCCACGGAGTCGATGGCGCGCGGGGGCTGAGGCGCAATGGCGAGCAGATCGAATCCGAGGTCGCGGCAGCGTTCCTCGACGGTGTAAATGGCAGGGTCGTCGGCACCCTCCCTGAAGAGGGCATCTCCTGCGGACGTAAGCCAAAGGCGGCCCTCGCGGCGCTCGACGAATCCGGGTCC
>Ga0316217_10006402_pt1 | contig 11684 bp, 9 predicted proteins | sample 1anoAmetaG_FD_203633 | JGI IMG/M metagenome (GOLD analysis project Ga0316217, IMG submission 203633) | Freshwater microbial communities from Trout Bog Lake, Wisconsin, USA - 1anoA | ecosystem: Environmental > Aquatic > Freshwater > Lake > Hypolimnion/Profundal zone | place: USA: Wisconsin... | reverse complement strand
AGGAGGCAGCTAGACTGCTTCAGCGGAAGAGTGAGGCTGCTTATCAATAGACCAATAATGATGAACTATGAAGGCACATATGCATATCTTAATCTCAAATATCAATAGCCACTATTCATAAACTTAATAATAAAATTAGCAATCTCCATATTACCCATGAAACTCAAGTCATTCAGCTGCTCACACCTGCGAAAAGAACTCCATCAGCAATACTCTGCTACAAAAAATACGCAACCCGCCAAAAACTAGTTTGTCCCCTTTTTGTCCTAACGTAGGCTGGGAAAACTCATCACACACTCTGATGTTCCACAGCCCTCTGCTAAGAGACCCACTGATGAGGAACTAATCTCGAAGATAAGCTTCAAAAACTTTCAGCAGATCTACAAAACTGTGATGCAGTATTAAAACAAGCGCTACTCGGAACTTACCAGAAGTAAACAATCAACTATTTAGAGCCTGACCAGCGCGACTTAATTAACAAAGAGTGGAGAATAAATGACCTGTCCAAACTGTCCAAAACGAAAAAAGAGCAAAAGTGTACCCACAAAATCTACTCTTCTCGATAGAAATCGTCAAAGCAGGTGGCAAGGTAGACAAGCCGCTTTCCAAAGATGGATTAGTTTTTGTTCCGCAAGATGAGTTTGGTGAAGTAGCCTCAAGACAACCCCTAGTTCCACGACATGTACAACAACTACATCGAAATATGCGAGATGAACTAGAATATAAAGAGAAAGTAGCTCGCCAGCAAGCAGAAAGACAAAGTTATACGGCTGTGACCAAATTGTGATTTGCCAATTCCTATCTACTCAATAACAAGAGCTATCCGAATTATCTTCCATAGATTGCGTGTGGTTTGCCTTCCGATCAAATTTGTAAAGAATTGATTTTGCTCTGAAGTATATAGTTTAACAGAATGCAGTTATCAAATTAAGGGTTGCCGACTCTCCGGAAAGCCAAAAAGGATATATCGCGAGCCAAGTCCTTGGACGGCTTTCCCTTCACATAATTAACTCCTCAATAAACCAAAATATTACTAACTTTACCTAAAGAGCCCACTTTTACCGTACTGTAAACTCACATCGCCAAACAGGACTTGCTCATTCAGAAGCGTATGTTTGATCCTCACAAATATTTCGGCAGTCCTCACTTCCTGACCTACGAAGAGTCTGCCCAGTTCCACCAAAAACGGTTGAATGCGATGTTTCCCACAGATTAGGCGAAGACCGAAAGGAAAAATATCAGCAAAATAGGGTCCAAAATAAACGAGATTAGAATCGACTAAAACGCTCTTTTCACGCAGGGCAAATCCAGCTAAATTTCGAACTAAGGCAACCGGCGAACAGTGAGCAGGTCTCCCAAAAGCTACGTAAAATAGAATAAATAAAATTTTCAGAAGCTGAACATCAACAATATGCAGAAGGTGCGGCTGAAGCTGAAAATTAGTAAGAAATGATCGGCTTTTCTAATTATTCCATAACCGCAATCATAACGGATTATTTTAAATATCCGTAATCAATCTAATAAGGTATACCCACACTTTAATTTATACTCTTTTAGCTTCCTTCCAATTATCGCTTAGAAACGCCCAGCATGTCCCAATTTGTGATTCAATCATTAAAAAGAAACAAATGACTAAGATATTTTAAGTTGAATAACTTGGATGTTAGTATTTGGATCGAAGCAATCATCTTGAGGAAATTATGGCTTGCATTTTCCAGTTTTATTCTAATAAACAGTCAATTTAGATCATAAATATCTATTTAAAGCTGCCTAAAACTGATTGAAAGAATTGTTAATAGTAATGACTGCCAAAAATCAGAAAAATAATCTTTTCGAATATATGTTTCAGTTCAGAATTAAAACTCAAACTAACTACGCCAATACAACAAATATTTGCTCCTCAAACAATTTGTCTTAAATAATTTAGCAAAGCATAATTTTACAGTTTTAATAGCTAAAATCAAAATATCTCAAGGTTTTCTTCAAATCGACTCTACTCTTTCCAGCTAGTAATCACATTTATTGAGTTTAGGAGGAGAAATTAATTCCGGTACTCTATATTAGGGTTCTCTGCTTGGCATGTTGTTTCTAAGCTCAAGAAAGGAGAAAAGAACCTCAAGATTATCCTCTCCAGTGTTGAAGATAGTCGGCATATAGATATGGTTCAAAGCTAATGAGTCCCAGAAGTATTTGTTGCAGTAAAGGATGCGCACGTTCTCATTGACTGTTTATAGCTCCTGCACAAGCATAACTACTTACTTAATTTTATACTCTTAGTCCATCTCAAACGGCAGGATGTTATGCAGCTAAATCATCACTTGGTACGCACCACACTACTTCTTAAGGTAACCAGCCACTCTTCGGTACAATGTCTACATACTTAAGTTAGTACTCTTATGTCTAGACTTAGTACTTTGATTGTGCTCACCATAGCTACATTGTAGTCTTTGTAGTATCTGCCGATTTCTTCTATGGTGTGACTTAATTCAGAGTACTTTTTAAGAAGGTTGAGTGTTGCCCAGCAGGTGTAAGAGTCCATATTAGTTTTTGGTTTGTAGATAAGTTCGTGAGAATACAAAACTTTTTCCTCGATGTGAAGGAGAGGCTGTACAAGTTTTCCAAGCAAATAACTCACACTATTTTAATGTATATTTTCTTGAGGGTCGGCATCATTGCCATCGTAAATCTATTTCATTGTACTATTGCCGGACCACTAGTTTTAGGATATTCTCTTGTCGCTGTAGCTCAGGGATCGGCTTATTTTCCTTTTCGAATAATGCATGACAACTTTAGTTCTCATCTGCAGCTATCTTATGATCTCCTAGATCTGCGGATTTTATTGTATCCTTTCACTAATCTGCAGCATGTGCAGCACTATGAGAGTGGCCTTGAGCAGTTTGAGATGAGTCATTTTGTGCTACTTGATGGTTTCAATGAACTAAGGCAGCAGACTATGGCCGATGACTTCTCGAGCAATATTGCCCATTTTGAACTGCTTGAAATCCTTGCTATTAAAACCATGGTTTTCAAGAAGTTTAAGCACTAATTTATACTGTTTCGATCGAAAAATACTGTTCATGGCTTCGATAACTAAATATTATAAATACTATATTTAGAATCACTTTTCATATAAACAGCAAATATACAAAAAATGTTAATGTTTTTATGTTATGGAGACTGTTGAAGCATCTTTTAACTTCTTTCTTGGCTATAAGATTCGCAAGCTTTAAATTTAGACGCTTTTTTCAATAGAATTTCACTTTGAAACAAAAGATATAAAAGTTACTTACAGATCTTTATTAAATCTTAAACATATAGTTTTCAATCAGCTACAGCTTTTTATAATGAGACTTACTGTAAATGTTTAAATGTTGAATAACTGTCTCTCAAGCTAATCAATCTACTCTTCCAATTGATCAATCTGCTTCTAAAGCCTGTAGAATCAAGAGATTCCAGTTTATAGTTATAATTTACCAACAGCTAATAATAAATTAGACGTTATAAATCAAAAGATATAAGTAAATACGATTAATATAAACAAAGAATATCATTTTTTGGTAAATTTGTTGCTATCCCCTTTTGGAACTTTGTGAAAGTTTAAGTATTTCTACAGTTCTTTTTCAGGAGGCAAATCAAAGTAAAAGCTATATTCCTCTTACTATTAATTCTTATCATTTACCTACATTTCATGCAATTCAAAAGTAGGAGTTTTTTTCTTCGAGCCCGAGTAGTTTTTCGAAGCTTTAACTTAATTCTATCTTTACTGGTTAGTATATTTTGTTTATTTGGGAGAGAAAGTTGTTATAATTGAAGAGACTTGCGCTTTGAGCTACTAAAGATTATTGTTGATGGTTTCTTCAGTTTAGCTGCCCAGCTGCTAACTTTTACTGACTGAACTCAGCAGCAACTACTCCGATTAGACTCTTTGTACCCTCAGCATTTCCTGTATTCTTTAAATTTCTGTTATAGTTTAATTAGTAAGAAAGTGAAGTTGGCGCTGGAGTTCTACGTTAAGGTGTTAAAACTGTTTGCATTTGATTTGCAACACTCTAATAACTTCAGACTGCCTCCTCTATCTCTAAAACAGTGTTCTTATCTGCGCAGATAGAAAATCGATGTGCTCTTTGAGATTACTGTTTTCGTTTAGCAAAAACCACTACACTGACTTGTAGTACTCTTACTGGACAGATGAGGCTTCGGAGTAGGTTGGACTGTGAAATTTTGATCTTGACTGCTGACAAGCGAATGAGGTATTAAGTCTACATCTTGGTAGTTATTTGGTAGAGATGTAGGGTTTGTCTCTACTAATCGACATCATACTGGGCGATTCGCGAGGCGTTTCTTGCTTAAACGTGAACTGGTTGAAGTCCGAGGCTTTTGGACTTAACAGTCGGGGATTTAATTTCTGCCTGCTCATGGTTAAGATTAGAATAGCAATACTTTTCAAAAAAGAAACGATAAAACACAGGTATTTCGACAGTGGGTAGCCAAAAAAGATGTTAAATTTTAGCTGAATTCAAAGCAGTGTATAACTCATCATATTTACTTCTACTACTTATAGCAAATGCTGACATGCGACTAGTATTTTCTCGCTTGCTCATTCAAGCCTTCAAGGATCTTGTTCGCGTATGCATTGACGTAAAAGTTCATCTTTTCGTTGTAATGCTTCAGCAAATCTTCAGGGTAAGTCCGAAGCATCTCGTAGATCAAATCATTGGTCTTCAAGTCGCCAGCTTTTCGCGGGATGATGTGTACGATCAAGTGTTTGAGAGTTCCATTAGAACCACTGTTTTGTAGATGTATTGTAGAAGAGCTGCAAGAGTAAAAGCTTTCCATAGCTCTGGTAAGTAGTTTGAGAGTGAGTGTTAGGTCGAAGACTTCAACAGGCTAGAGATCTGAGAATGAATTGACCTGGCGCTTAGGCACAAGTAGCACATCTAGATCGTGGAGTAAGTACGGCCGTCAAGGAGTTGCACAATGGGTATAAGTGCATAGCAATACTTCATCTTCCAAAAGATCTGCTTGTTGTCGATGATCATCTCTCCGATTTTGAACACCGTCTTGTCAAGAGCACTCATTTATTTAATTATTAACTTATAATCACTAGAAACCTGACGGCTTAGCATAACTGCTCAAGGGAATCAGAAACTGGAAATCCTACGACTTTAATCCTACCTTAAAAGATGTAATGTCTAAGTTTAGAAGCATGAACCTTATGTCGGTAAAATATCATGCTTTTGCTCTTTAAACTCAGAGCAGATGGCTTAAAAAGACTTAGTCTATTAGCCTAAAAGTGCGATTGTCTTCTGCAGGCTCATAAATCAAGGAATCTAAATTTGTAAAGCATATTTGAGAAATGTTGGCAATCCAAATTCATATGTCAAGATGCATCATGTTTCACAAACCGCGCTTTCTGTTAAAAGCCTTGTTGATCTTGCTCAATTTTTCCTTGTCAACACAAACAGATTTGAAACCTGATCTCGGTCTATTTGAAGATGACTACTTCTCTTCTTCTTTTACTTCGCTGTGTTTCTGAGGAAGTTCTACCATATATTTCAGAGCTGTTAAATGATCTTTGGAAGAAGTGAAAGAATCTTTATTTAGCCTGTATATCAGTTTAAATACATGTAAGAATGCATTAAGGAGCAATCTTATTTTGCATAGAATTGTTGCATTTAGTTTCCAAATTAGAGTAAGAATTTCTCTCTATCTATCTCAAGAAACAAAAATATCTATTTGGGAGTGTGGAAGCCAAAAAACTCTTGGTAATTTAATAGCTATTTGATTAATTGTTCCTCAGCTCTAGTCTTCTATGTTTTCTATTTTTTTCTGTTCTTCTTCCTCAGAGATAGAAACGCCTTGATTTTTTGGAAATACTTTTGTGAGTGCGAGCGGATTTGGTCTAGACCCCTTTTTTTGATACATTTTTATAGCTATCTAGAATGGTTTCCGTGCCTCATAATCGCTAAATAATATTGATTCTACCTTCAAGAAACTACTTATGCTAGGCATCAGTCCAACGGCCTTGATTAAAGTCAGGATCATTTGCTTACAAGTGCTTCAAGTGCTTCAAGTAGGCTTCTTATTGGCTCATCTAAATATAATTGATATAAGCCAACTTTGCTAATTTGACTATATAACAAAATATTGACTAATCAAGAAAAATTGCCTTTTAACCTAAATACTATGGCTAGTCCAAAATCATCTTATTTGGCGATGATATGCTTTACTAATGTAGGAAAAAAGAATGCCAAAAGCCTACCAATCAATCTGATTACTATGCTTGTTTTTCCATTTGGCAAATTCTTGTATGTGTTCTTATCTTATTCAGTTATGCTTAGATAGTTTTAGTTGACAAAAAACCATTTCTGGATAGATATGTATTCTTGAACAATAAAATAACATTATAATCATTTGGCTTTAGTCTGGAGATATTTAATGTAAAGTTTTTTGGCGTTGGAGTGCAGAAACTTGAAGTATTTCACCAACTCTTAGCTACTAAGGTTTCTGTTGTTCACTAAAATCTAGTTGTGATAGTGCTTCAGCATTTGCTATTTGAACTCGCTACTCTCACTTTCTTCTGGTATCTATTCAAGATTGAGCCCTAGGTCTTAGTCGAAATCGTCTTGGACCAAAATATAAAACTTTTATAGTGATTTCTAAGGCAGTTATTCTTGCCAAGAGGCTTCATACTGCCTTTCATTTATTCTCTACTTAATTTACGCATAGATCTTAGACAGCTTTTTCTTGTGCTGCTCCATAAACTAGTCCAGTTGGTTTTTTATCTTTCTTGAGTCTCGAGAAATAGGCGATTATTTCCTATTTTTTAGATTGGATTGAGAATGATCACTTTTTTTGCTAACTGCACGATCTCTATTTTCTGAAGGATTGATGATGTTATTTCTACTTGTCTAAGATTTGGCGTTTGCCACAACCTTTTTGTCCTTAGTAAACTAACTTTTCACCTATTTAGTCTTATTTCCAGGAGCATTGAATCGAGTTGATTCATACTTTTTTGCAGTCATTACTTCATTTTTGTTTACTTTAGATTCAATCGCATCATTTTTACCAGCTTACTTGAGGTTGTTTGCTTTCTTCTTTTGGTTCTTATTTGCTAATTGTTTGGTATAGTCCTCGAAACTTGTCAGTTTTTTATTTTTATCACTTTTGATATGATTTTTATTTCCTGAGTTTTCGAAAAGTGGTTAGTAATCTTCTTCCTCAGGCTACTATTCAATTTGCATGTAAGGCTTTCTCTTGCTGGAGCTTTGCTCTTAGCTATACGGATAGTTAAAGTAACTATCTCTGTTATTTGGTGGCTAATGGTTAACTGCCGATTAATCTTCTTTGATGTACTCGGAAAGCGTAAGCTGCTTGGATTCAAGATTCTGGGTGTTATTGAAACTGGGATTGGAGATTTGATCGATAATACTTTCCTCCTGCTTATCTTCATTGCCAAACTTGGGAAAATCACTTTCTTTTCCTCCGTAATAGCTGTGAGTTTGTTGTTCCTTGCGTTTTTAGATCTTCTTGATTGCGATTTTCAATCTTTTTGCTATAACACTATCGATTTACTAATATTTCAGCCGATTATCATCTAGTTACTACTATTTTTCTGAGTTTTCGATCTGGTTTTCTTTTTGTTAGTTATTTTTGACATCAGAATGATAATTGTGCTCATAGTCGTAGGTTTGACTTGAATCAAACGGATGCTCAGCTGAATGTCTGCTAATTTGATTAGACTCAGGTTACTAATTTTACTAAAAAGCTCTATTTTAGCCAGCATTAAATGAAAACTTCTTAAACTCTTTGCTACTATATATGTCGTCATCTTTTTCTTCCTAATAAGTTTAGTTCGGGTTTCTCTATACGATCGGTTCTAAGCTGGGATGAGTCTTTTGCTGCCTGACTTACAGAAATTGTTTGATAAACTCCCTCTTTTGCTGCTAGTTGAGGAAAGGCAGCAGCAGATCTACTTCAAACATATCAGTTTATTTATTCTAATTAATGAGCTTCTTACATATCTCATCACTGCATTATACGCAATCAACAACTTCATCAGCTTCTCCTGAATATCTTTGGGCTCTTTCTTGAATATCAGATCTAACCTATTGATTTCGCTGCCATCTCCTTACGTAGAATGTTCGTTTATTGGGTTGCTTTACAAAGATCGATATTGATTGGACTAAACCCTTACTGTCTTTCTTTAATTTTGATTTCTGGGCTAAACTTTGGACGATGATTTCGGGTTGAGATTATGCTATACACTGGAGTATTGTTTGGGCTGGTTATTTATTCGTTTAGTCATTGGCTTGTACGTTGGTTATATTTATAATAAGGTTGAGAAAGTGGGCAAGAAACATTTATAAAATTGAATTTGTATAAATCGATATTTTATTGGCATTAAGGAGTACTTATCTTTCACAAATTAATGGTCTAGCCTAAGATAGGAATGGGTTCAGTAATTATTTTTTGAAAATTACGAATTCTGTCTTCTCTTGTAAAGTAAAAAGCTTCAGTGTATAGTTAGCTTTGGATTATATATGTACTAACATTTAAGTTCTTTCACTTTTAAATCTATGAAGCAAATATTGATTTAAGGGACTATTTACTTCACACTAATGCTATGATAAATAGATCCAGCATAGACCATAGCAACCTAAACTCAGTCCTGATAATTATAGAGGTAACAAATGTGAGAGAATCTTCGTCACTCTTTGCTGTTTATAAATTTTATTAATAATTTAAAACAAAGTTTATTTATCCAAACTTCATCTTCATTATTTGTTTTACTCAATATAACTTCACCAATTGCTGAAAAATCTTTACAGCCTGTTATTTGAAGACTTATAATAAAAATAGTTCGTTATTATCTAAGCCGGTATTAAAGGATATGCTGCTGAACAAAAAATCCAAAGGACCAGAAGACAAGACAAAAGCAAAGGGAGGTTAAGCCTTCAAAAAGTCTAAAAAAAGCAAAGTTATTTCTCCAAACAAACAAAAGGTAACTCCTGATTCTAAAAGAATGAAGAAAGATTAGAACTTAAATAGTAACAGAAACGGTTTTAAAACTAGTGTCCAAAACACTCAAAGCATTTAGTTGATAAAGAATCGAGATAAGTAGGCATACAAAACGCATGTAAGCAAAAGATCTGCCGTAAACGAGAATAAAAATAAACTACTAACAACTTCTCCAGTTGTTTAGGACAAGCGAAAGTCAAATTAGAAACAGCGATCTCACGACAAATCAAAGTCTAGGTCATTTTCGAAGTCCAATACATTTCGATCCAACAACGATAAAGACAAGTCATTTCTGAAATCTGTCAGCAGGAAGCTCTATGCCCATACAAAGGAAGTCAATAAGTAGAACTCTCATTCCAAATCCAAATCTAAATCAAAGAGCAAACTGAATCATTCAGGGAAGGAAACGACTCCTCAAAAATAGGCCAAACACACTAAGCCATTTAATGTGGCGGATAGAGAAATCAAATTTAAAAAAATGGAGTAGCAATAGCTAAAGAAGGCTATAAAAAAGAAAGTTCAGAATAGGATGAAAGGAGAAGTGTTCTTCTATCCTCAAACTTAAAGAACTCTTGAAGAAAATAGGACTGAACCTATTTTTAAGTCAAAAAAGAAGGTTCCTGAGATTAAAACTGAATTCTCTGAAAGGAGAGGCTCATTTTTTGATTAAAATTTATTGAAGAGGCTATAGATCGGCCATTATTAGGAGAGGAAGGTCGAAAATTGTCCTTTTTTGCATATAAAGTCAAGTTTTTAATACAAGGCTTAAAAAAAATAACTCTCAATTTCTTCGCACTCTTAAAAAAAATTCAACGAAAACCTAGAAGGTGAAGAATCAAAAGCAATATAATTCTATAGATTCAAAAAATATCAGGAGAACAAATGGAGCCAAATGCTGCAGTAGCTCTAAAATTTAAAAAAAGAAAAGAGGATTCCTGAAAAGATAGACTAGCTTATCAAGCAGGTGAATGAGAATTATAGTTGCCTCCAACAAAAGGCTGACACGTTTTTCCACGAAAAATAGTCCAGTTTGAAAGAACTATAGAAAAATGCATCCTAATAAAGCGAGCTGCAGGATATAAACAAAAAACAGGATTTGGTTTAGGATTTATAATCTTAGGTTCTAACTACGCCTGTGAACCAGCCCAAAAATCGAGAAGCTTTGGAAGTCATTGGTAAATTTAAAAATGCTTAAATTCTATCTAAAAATACTCATCTCTAATAAAAATAAAAGTCTTAAAACTTTAGTCCTTCCCTCATAAGTCCTATTGCTGCTGTGAGTGATAAAAAAGAAATAAAATTTTCATTATCCTAAATCATTTAGCAGTAAAGTTCTTTAAAGAATGAAAAATAACAACTAAATTAGTTCAAAAAACTAAATAATATAAACTTAGGCAACGAATTTTTTGATTTTTTTCAGAGCAAGTCTACAGAAAAACTCAAAGAACAACTGTTTGCTTAAAGCAAACCTAAGAATGAACTGAATCCGAATCTGCCTGAAGAGAATGATGAAAATAAAATGAGTGACAATAACTTGCTCCACGAGCTTGATTTTCTCTAAAAGACTTCAAAGCTAGTTGAAGTTATCTCCATCAACAAATCCACAAAAAATGAGTTTGAAGCTGAAATGGAGCAAATTAGGCAGGCCCAGAACTAATATTTCAATAAAATTCCCATCAATGATGACTTTTCTCCCAACATAGACCAATAAATCAAAGTTCACTAGGATATGAGCTCTTAATCCATGCTTTTGAGAAGTATTTAAAACTTTTCAACCACTAATCCCAATGCTGAAAGTATTGTGAATGAGATATAGCACACTTTGATCCTCGAATTTTGCAGCAACATTCTCAGAAGTAAGTAGATTTTAAACAACTTCTTAACAACCTACTCCTAGATGGTCGATGCCCAAGTTATAAATGTGAATTACGGTTAAGAAGATTTCAAACCAAAGGTAGACAGTTCGAACGAATTCGTTATGTAAATGCTACAGCGCCTACTCAACCACTTCGACATCAATGACAGAGAGCTGTTTATGAAGCAAATCAATATCCCCTTTGAATGCAAACCCATTTAGATACTTAGGTTCATTCGCTGTGTTTAATAAGATTTACAGTCTATAAGCATTTCTTCTACTGGCGAGAATGCCATAATTATGCCTTTCCTTGGACTCGAGAAGATAGAGTAGTTTTAAACAGAAATACTTAGGAATTAATACTACATACCCAATTACTTTTCTTTTAATCACTCTATTTATGACTTTTTCAATGATGTCTTTGATGAGCTGAGGCCATTTGGCTCCAAAGGCAAATCGATTTTCAGCTTACAACTAAGCCACGGAGTTAGATCTTTCGAATAGGCTAAACAGCTAATAATAGAAAAGTTCTAAAAAAGCTTATCTCTGCGCTATTACTAAGAGCCGATTTAGCAATAGAAATACTCAAACTAGTAAGGAATGTTTGAGATAATTTATTTTACATGTCTGTAAGTAATCGACTAAATCTTTTAGAAATAGGCATTAGATTTTTTGAATCTTCTATCAAGAACCATTGCCTGAGGTGCTTAATAATCAATGATATATATGATTTAGCAAACTTACTTTTAACTTTTGTGGCTGATTTTGATTAATATCTTGGCAATAATTAAGATAATAAGCACTTAAA
>Ga0316217_10006401_pt1 | contig 11685 bp, 6 predicted proteins | sample 1anoAmetaG_FD_203633 | JGI IMG/M metagenome (GOLD analysis project Ga0316217, IMG submission 203633) | Freshwater microbial communities from Trout Bog Lake, Wisconsin, USA - 1anoA | ecosystem: Environmental > Aquatic > Freshwater > Lake > Hypolimnion/Profundal zone | place: USA: Wisconsin... | reverse complement strand
TTCGAGGCCGATGGCGTCGCTGACGATTTCCACGCCCGGGCGCATTCGCGCATTCAAAAAGGCGACGAGTCCCGCCCCCAAGCCGCCGGCCGCGCCGGCTCCCGGCAGTTTTGCAACTTTGATGCCCAAATCTTTTTGGATGACCGCCGCCAGCCGTTTCAATCCGGCGTCAAGCTGGTTCACCATGGCCGGAGTCGCCCCTTTTTGCGGGCCATAAACGCGGGCGGCACCGCGCGGTCCACACAGGGGATTATCCACATCGCACGCCACCAAAATTTTTGTGTTTTTTAATCTTTTATCCAGTCCGGAAAGATCAATGCTGGCCAGCTTGATCAATGCGCCGCCGTTATCGGCCAGTTCGCGTTTTTTTTCGTCAAGGAATCTGGCACCCAGCGCGCGGGCCAGGCCCATGCCGCCGTCATTGGTGGCGCTGCCGCCAATACCGACGAGAATTTCTTTCACCTTCAAATCCAAGGCGGCACGGATCAATTCGCCGGTGCCGCGTGAACTGGTGAGCAGCGGATTGCGTTCGCCCGGCTTGAGCAGGGCCAGGCCGCTGGCGGAAGCCATTTCGATCACGGCCGTTTGGCTATCGCCGGACACTCCGAAGCTTGACCGGATTTTGCGGCCGAGCGGATCGCAGACTAAACATTTCACCTGTCGCCCGCCGGTCGCTGCCACGATGGCCAGCACGGTGCCGTCGCCGCCATCCGCCATGGGAATTTTCACCGTGCAAATCTCGGGCAACGCTTTTCTGAAACCGCGCTCCATGCAGCCGGCAGCTTGGGCGGCTGTGAGACTACCTTTGAAGGCGTTCGGGACGATGGCGATTTTCATGGGCTGATTTTGCGTTCGCTTTTCTTAACCGCAAACGGGCGCGGAATCAAAGTGGAGTCCGGTTTATTTTGTTCATGGGCGAAAATGCGCCGACGGCATGGAGCTTCACCACGCGCTTCCAAATTTTGTCGCCGCCGAAGGCGAACAGCGTGTTCATGCCAGTCCCGCCCAGGCAAACCCCGGCCACCCGGCTGCGGTCGGGCAGGGGCAAGATGACTTGGGTCGGGCCGTCGTCCGCGCAGATTTGTATGCCCATGCGCGTGGCCACGAGCATCTGGCCCTCTTTGGCATAGCAGACGGATTTGGCGCCGGCGTCGTCATCCCCGTCCGCAACGTGCAGCCAGAAGAAACGTTCTTTGTTGGTGAGACTGCCATCCGGCATGATCTGGTAGCTATACACCCACTTTGACAGGCCGTCGGCGACGGAGAGCAGCCATTGGTCGGGGCGGCAGGCGAGGCCCGTGGCATGTTTCAGGCCGGAATCCACCAGGGTTTTATGACCATCTTTCACCAGCCAAACCTGTCCGGTTCCGCCGGTCTTTTCTTTAGTCGTGGTGACGTAGAGGCTGCCGTCCGGCCGGGCAAGAATTTCGTTGCCGTAAATGCCATCCGCCACAACGCGGCCTTGGCCGGAACGGTCATAGCCCATGATTTTGCCGCTGTGACGGGACACGGTGTAAAGCTCGTCCTTGGGTCCAATGCACAGGCCATTGGCTTGGCGCGCGTCGGGCAGAAACACCTCCACTTTGCCGGCGAGGCCGAGGCGGTAAATTTTGTCGGTGGCAGTGTCGGCAAAAAACACCTCGCCAGTTGAGTTGCCGACAGGACTGCTAGCTTCGTGAAATCCTTGCGCCGCCAATTCCCATTTCTCATTTGCCAGGAGCACATCGCGAACCCGAGGCGCACTTTGACCGGCTGAAACGGGTTCCGGCCAGCCTTTCCAGAGAAACCGCATGGCTTCGAGAAAATGCTCCTTCCAGCCGGCGCCATGGCCGCCGTTGATGATTTGAAAGATGTGATCGTAGCCGGAAAAGGTGAGGGCTTTGTCCATTTCCTGATCCAACAGAAACCAATTGCCCGCGCAATTTTCCATGTCGTTGGTGCCGGTGGTCAGATAGGCGCGGATGGGCTTGGCCTCGAACTTGCGAATCAGCGTCGGGAATTCGTGTCCGCCGCGAAACGCCACGAAACTGCCGCTGCCGGCATAGACGCGGGAAAAGGCGTCGGGCCGCTCCCACGCGGCGTTGAAGGCGGCAATGCCTCCGCTGCTGACGCCGGCGATGCAGCGGTCATTGCCGCTGTTTGACAGCTTCAGGCCGAATTGTTTGGCCGCATAAGGCAATAGTTCCTCGGTGACGAAGCGGACGTAATTGTCGCCGACGCCGTCATATTCAAAACAGCGGTTGCGCCGACTGCTGGTATTTTTCTCCGGTGATTGCAATTCGCCCGGCTTGATGAATATGCCGATGGTTACCGGCATATCTTTGGCGGCAATGAGCCTTTCCAGCATTTCTTTTTCGTTGCCGCGGTAGCCGTCCTGCTGGACATAAACGCAGGCCGGTTTGGAACCGTCGTATTGCGCCGGAATGAACACCGTGACGGCCCGCCGGGTGCCGGGAAAAATGCGGCTCTCTTCAAAGGTGAAATCCTTGATGACACCTTTGGGAATGTTCAACGGGTTGACATAACTGACGGGCACCCTGGCTCCGGCCAGAGGCTTGAGGATCCATTGCAGATGCTCATCCGCCGGATTGTAATTCCAGAGATCCTGTTTGGCGCCGACGTTTTTGCTGCCGCCAAAATCATCCAGTGCTTTCGCCGGCGCGTGTTTCGGCACCAGGCAAAAAGAGCCGTTGTCGTTCTGCCGGATGGACCACAACTGCCAGGGTTTGCCACTTTCGGTTTCCAGAACGACGAACGCGCCGTTGCTGGTATTTCCACCGCTCGCGGCCAGCACCAGCGCCGGGCTGTGGGCGGGCCTGACAAAATAAAAACCATCGCCTTTGGGCGTGATGATCCAAGTCTGATTCGCCGCCGCGGATGGATGGCCCAGCGACACGGCGGTGCCATTGGTGGTGCCGGCGTCAACGCCTTCCAAAACCATCTCCGGCGCGCTGGCCGGCATGAGGGTGAAGGAACCTTCCCAATCTTGGGCGTGAATCGGCCAGCCGGCCAACAGTCCCGGCAGAAGCAGGGTGACAAAAAGTTTTTTTTGCAACCGGAAACCGCCGGCCGGCTTTTTCCGATGGAGGATGCGTTTCAAGGAATTCATATAAAAGCGGTGGCCGGCTCCCCAAAATAAATTTTACCGGCACCGCCGGGAATCAAATCCCGACGGTGCTTCTGCCAACGGCGGTGGCAAAATCAAAACCGGTCAAACGGTCGGTTTCCAGCCCGGCGCGTATTCGCGCGACCAGAGCGCCGCCGCCTTGTGGTCGCCGATAATGTGGCCGTTGGTGGGATCCGTCTGCAGGCTGTGACCGGTGCGCTGCGCGATATTGCCGAGTTGTCCCAGCAGGGTGCTGATGTGTCCCTGCTCGATGGGGGCGTTCAACTTCGCGTTGCCCCGGATGGACTCGACGAAGTTCAACGCGTGGGTGTCGTTGAGCCCCGGATCGGCGCCGTTGGTTAAATCGGCTTTTTTGCCGGAATTCTCCCCGACTTTTTTAACCGGCTTGTTATCGAGGTCATAGACGGTATAGGTGCCGCCGCCGTCGTAATCAACCGTTCCCTTGTTGCCGTAAAACACAATGCCATTGGCCTTGTAGCCGGGCGCGCCATAGGTGCTGCAGGAACGCCCAAACCAGGAGATGCCGCGATCGGGGCCGAATTCCAGCTGAATCTCCTGCGTGTCCGGGGTTTCCCAATCATCCAAGCCTACATCGTGCCAGCGCCCGCCAAAGGAATTGACCTTGGTCGGAAAGGTCACGCCCATCGCCCAGCGCGCCACGTCGAGCAGATGCACGCCGTTATTGAGCGCCTCGCCGGTGCCCCAGCGCCAGAACCAATGCCAGTTGTAGGGATGGATGTTGTCGCGGTATTCCGTGCGCGGCGCCGGACCCTGCCACAAATCCCAGTCCAGTGACGCCGGTGGCGGGACCACCTTGCCGAAGCCGATCGGCGCGCGGCGGCGGGAATAAAAACATTGGGCGAGAAACACCTTGCCAATCAAGCCTTCATGCATGTCGTTGACCATCTGCTGGGTATTGGCGATGGAGCGGCGCTGGCTGCCCATCTGCACGAGCCGCTTATATTTCTTGGCGACCTCAACGAGAATCTCTCCTTCGTTTGGATTGTGGCTGCACGGTTTTTCGACGTAGACATGCTTGCCCGCCTTGGCGGCCAGAATCGCCATCGGCGCATGCCAGTGGTCCGGCGTTGCAATGATCAAACCGTCCACGTCCTTGTCTTCCAGCGCGTGCCGGAAATCCGTCACTTGCTGCGGCGCCTTGCCCTGTTTTTTTTCCGCGATGGCGGCGGCGGCGGCGAGCGAGTGCTGGTCCACATCAATCACATATTTGAACTCAACGCCGGGCAGCGTGGTGAACTTGTTGATGTGTTCCAGCCCGCGGCCAGAGCTGCCGGGTTTGCCAACGCGGACGCCGGCAATGGCCAGCACAATCTTGTTGCCGGGTGATTCAGCCGCCCGCAAAAAAGTGCGAGGCATCAGCGCGGCGGCGGCGCCAACGGTCAGCGATGAGGCGACAAACTGGCGGCGGGAAATATTTTGATTCATAGTTTGATTTGTTTTGGGGTGGAACTTAAAGCCGGTTTTGGCGATCTTTTATTTCACATCCGCCGCCAATTCATCGCAGGTGGCGTTGAAATATTTCACGCACTGGGTGATTTCCGGCAGGGAAGTGTCCCAGTGATATTCATATTCGATGCAGAAGGCGCCGTGAAATTTCTGGCGTTTTAATTCTTCCATCATGGCGCGAACCTGGTTGATGCCGGTGCCCCAAGGGACATCGTGCGCTTTCAGGCCCGGCTCGTTGAGATCCTTGAAATGCAGGCAGATGACATGGCCTTCCAGTTTTTTGAGACATTCCACCGGGTTCAAGCCCGAGCGCGTCCAATGCCCGACATCCGCGCAGGCCCCCATCAACGGCGTCCGCCCCTTGATTGCCTCCAGCACGACGTCGGGGTTCCAATAATGGTTCGGTTTCGGATGATCGTGAATGGCCACCTTGATGTTGTATTCCTTGCAAAGCTTTTCCACGGTGTCCAGCGCGGCGGGTTCCGGTTCGGCGACGAGGGTGTCGATGCCGAATTTCTTTGCGAACTCAAAAACCTTACGGCTCTCGGCTTCGTCCGGCGGCAGTTTCACCACGCCCATGTTGACGAACTTCGGGGTGATGCCGCTGGCCTTCAACTTGGCCAGAATGGCCTGCTGGTCTTTTTCGGAAAGGCTGGTGGTGGGGATTTTGTTGGTGCCATCCAAGCTGACCGAGCCGGAAATGCTCATGTAGTGCAATCCCGCGGCTGCGGTCTTGTCGATGGCTTCAAAAATTGAAAAGTTTTTGAACGTGTAAGAATGAACCGCCAGTTGCCAGCCGAGTTTGCCGGCGGAATCGGCGGCTGTTGCGGACTGGGCGGTTGTGCCGATGGCGAGCAAGGCTGCTGCGGCCAGTAAAAGTGTTTTTTTCATGTTGTTATTTTGTGAAGAGTGGATGGAGTTTTAAAAATCTAGTGGTTTGCCTGATTTTGGGAAAGCAAAACTTTTGGCATGGAGCCGGACTCGCCTGCGCCGCGCGGGGATTTTCCGGGCTTGGACTTCTGGCTGATTGTTGATAAAATCCGAATGTTTCATGCAGGCATCGTCGTCATCCCAACCCGCCACCCGCGTCCCGCTCGCGATTCTGGGCGTGCCGTTTGACAACCTGACGACCGGCGAGACGCTGGAACTCGTCGGCGAGATGATTGCCGCCGGCCAACCGCATTATGGGGCGATCGTCAGCGTGGATTTCATCGTCCAGGCAGTGGAAGACGTGGAATTGCGCCGGATTTTATTTGACGCCCACCTTGTGCTGGCGAACGAAACGCCGATTGTCTGGGCCTCAAAACTGCTGGGCAATCCGTTGCCGGAGCGCGTTACCGGGACGGCCCTGATTCCGCGACTGCTCGCGCTCGCGGAAAAGAGGGACTGGAAAGTTTTTTTTCTTGGCGGCACGGAACAAGCCATCGCCGCCGCCGCCGAAAAAGCCCGTGGCCGGCATCCGCAGCTCCGGCTGGTCGGCGCTTATGCCCCGCCGCTCAAGCCGCTGTTGGAAATGGACCATGCCGGCATCCTGCGCCGCATCCGCGAGGTCAAGCCGGACATCCTGCTGGTCGCCTTCGGTTCCCCCCAACAGGAAAAGTGGATCAATATGCACTATCGCGACACCGGCGTGCCTTTCAGCCTCGGTGTCGGGGAGACGGTTGATTTTCTGGATGGTGCCTTCCCGCGCCGGAAAAAATGGCGGGCTGGCCGCGGCGCCAATAATTTGCGCGCATTCATTCTTCACGTCTTGAAACAATGGTGGCGGTTGCGCACAAAAAAGCCCGCGCTGACAGGGGTTGAACCCGAGGTGATGCCCGACACGTCCGGCAATTTTTCCATCCAGTCGCCCGTCCGGCTGGGCGCGACGGAAGTTCAGGCCGTTCGCGCGGAATGGCTGCGCGCGGTGGAGAATGGCCACGTCATGCTGGACTTGAGCCAGACGCTTTTCACTGACAGCACGGGCATCGGCCTGCTCATCCGGTTGCGCAAACGCGCCCGCGAGCGGGGCCACCAGTTTTTCCTGATCGCGCCCCCGCCGCCGGTCGAGGCGGCGCTGAAAATGATGAAGCTGGACGAGTTTTTTTCCATTCAAACCAGCCAGGCCGGCGCGCGCTTCCTGATTGAAAACCTTGCCCGCGCGCCATTGGTGGCCAGCAGTGTGCAGGAAAAAGAACTGCACATCCGCTGGAACGGCGAAGTCACCGCGCTGAACGCCATCGAGGTGGGCGCCTATACGGAATCCGAATTGACGCAGGCCGCGCCCGGCTCGACCGTCGTAATTGATTTATCGCGCGTGGGCTTCATGGACAGCACCGGCATCGGCCTGCTGCTGCGGTTTAAGAAGAATTTCAAGCGCCGCGACATCACCTTGAAGGTGGTCAGGCCCATCGCCTCCGTCCGCAATGTGCTCCGGCACACGCGGCTGGAGGAATATCTCCTCGGCGATGAGAAGTGAAAAACGGCTTCGCTTCTCCGGCTGCTAAAATTTGCCGGCGGTTTTTGCCGGCGCGGTGAAATGGTATTCGCCGGCCGCGACTTCGAAGGTTGCCGAATCGCCATTTTCCGAAATCGCAATTACTACGTCGGCCTGGGTTGCGGTGACATGATCTTCGCGCCCGTCATTTGATTTTGTAATCGGCACGCAGATGGTTGCCGTGGTGTTCGGCGGAACCACCACGTGCAGGTTGAACCGGCCGCCGGCGATTTTCCAATCGCTCACGATTTTGCCGTGGATGGAATCGTATTCCGCCCGGGCAAAGGTGAGGCCACCCACCGGTTGCGGGCGGATGAAGAAATGCTTGAAGCCGGGCGCGGCGGGATCCGGATTGATGCCGGCCAGCGCCTTGTAAAACCACGCGCTGATGTCGCCATACATGATGTGGTTGCGCGAGTTGGCTCCGTTCCACTCCTCCCACAAGGTGGTTGCGCCTTGTTCAATCCACCAGCCCCAGCTCGGCAAATCTTTTTGCGCCGCCATCTGATAGGCCACATCCGTGCGACCGTGTTCGGTCAGGGTGTTGAGCAGATATTTTGCGCCGAGAATGCCGGTGTCGATGTGGCCGTTGCTGGCCGCGACCTTGGCGACCAGGTTTTGCAACACGCGCGCTTGGTTTTCCGGTTCAACCAAGCCCTGATAAAGCGCGCAACTCAGCGATGTCTGGCTGCCGTTGCCATAAGTGCCGGTGTCCGCATGGAAAAAATGGTCGTTGAAGGATTTTCTGATCTGCGCCGCGAGCTGGTTGTAATGTGCCGCGTCCTCGGTTTTGCCGAGCAGGGAGGCGGCGAGCGCGACAATTTGGGCGTCACGAAAGTAGTAGGCCGTGTCGGTGATGTCCGCCGGCGTCTTGGTCTTGAAGGGCGCCCAGTCGTTGAGGCCGATACTCACGATGTTGTTCGAGGCGCGGGTGCCAAGGTAATCCACATAGCGTTTCAGGCCGTCGAGATGGTCGCGCAAGGGCTGCGTGTCACCGTAATATTCGTAAAGATAAAATGGGATCAGTGCGAACGCGCTGTCCCAGGCCGGGCCGTTGCCCCAGGCGTAACCCCAGCCGCTCGTTGGCACGATGCCCGGCAATGGGCCGGCGGGCTGCTGCTCGTCGCCGAGGTCGTTGATCCATTTGGTGTAAATGCCGGCGGGCATGAAATTAAAAATGCCCTGTTCCGCCGCCAGGTGCGCGTCACCCATCCAGCCGTTCTTCTCGCGGTGCGGACAATCGGTGGGGATGCTTTCCAGATTGCTCAAATACGACCAGCGCGCCGCGCGCCAAATTTTATTGAAGAGCGGATTGGAGCACTCGAAGCGGCCCGCCACCGGGACGGCGGTGTGAAAGAAAATGCCGCGCAGCGAGTCCAGGGTCGGCCGGCCCGGGAAGCCCGTGACCTCGACGTATTGAAAGCCGTAATAGGTGAAACGCGCCCGCCACGTTTCCGTGCCGCCGCCTTTCAACGTGTAGTTGTCCGTCTGAAACTGTTGGTTGGTCTCGATCCGCTCCACATGATGCGCAATCCCGTTCAGGTCGAGCGACCCGTCGGGAAACAGACGCTCGCCGTGCCGCAGCGTGACGGTCGTTCCCGCCGGCCCGCGCACTTTCAATTCGGTGACGCCCGCGAAACTTTGTCCCATGTCGAAAACAAACACGCCGGGCTTCGGTTCGGTGAGTTTCACAGGTTTGATTTCCTGGTCGGCCTGAATGGGCGGCATCATCTGCGCTACCAGCCTGCCTTTGGGCGCGTCAACCAATTGCGCCGGTTGCCACGTCGAGTCGTCGAAGCCGGGTTTGTCCCAGCCGGGAAGTTCCCGCCGCGCATCGTAATTCTCCCCGCCGTAAATGCTGTCAAAAACAATCGGGCCGGTGGAGGTCTTCCAGGAAGCATCGCTGCCGATGATGACCGTGCGGCCATCGGTGAACTCGACGACGAGCGAAATCAGCAGCTTGGGCGCTTCCCGCCACGGCGCGTTGTGAAAATTCCACACGGCCTTGGTTTGCACGTTGAACCAGCCGTTGCCGAGAATCACGCCGATCGCGTTGCCGCCGCGCTTCAGCAGCGCCGTCACGTCATGCGTCACATACAGGTCGCGCTTGTCGTAGCGCGTATAGCCAGGATCCAGCAACTGTTCGCCGACCTTCTGGCCATTGATGTGCAGTTCGTAGTAACCGAGTCCGCAAATGAAAGCGCGGGCCGTTTTGATTTTGCCATCCAGCGTCAATTCCCGGCGAAACAAGGGCGCGGGCAGCGCGTTCGTGTCCGTGGTGCGGGCGATCCACCGGGCCTGCCAGTCTTCGGGTTGCAGCAAACCCATTTCCCAGCGGGCGGGATCGCTCCACGGCGAGGTGTTGCCGTTCTTGTCCCAGCTGCGGACTTTCCAAAAACACGTCTGCCGCGCCGCCAGCGGCTTGCCGGCGTAAACGACAAAGGTGGTTTGGTCGGAAACAATTTTGCCGCTGTCCCACAAATCCGCGTGACCGGCTTTCAATCCGTCGGCGCTGCTGGCGACCAGGATCTGATAGGCCGTCTGTTTCTGCCCGCGCTCGCTCGACTCCAAAGTCCAGCTCAACCTCGGTTGTCGGGCGTCAATCCCCAGCGGATTGTCCAGATATTCACAGCGCAATTGTTCGGCTTCCAGGCCGGCGAAAGCCTTGACGGCAAAAATGAGGGAGACGATGGCGGTTAATTTCAGCGGATTCAGTTGCATAAATGATCGATGGACAAATTAGTCAAGCCATTCAAAGCGTCGGTTCCGTGGTGGGTTTGATGTTAGTTTTTGTTTGTGGGTTTGTCCATCTCCGTTGAAAAGTCCGTTGCCGACTGTCCTTGAAGATGGACAAAGAAAAAACAAAAACATAACCTCCACCGCGTCCCCAGAATGTTCCGCGAGCAGATTATGAATTGAACCAGTGAAATGAACCCGCTTCCTCCTTCTCTCGGTGAACGTCTGGCGGTTTGCAGTTGGTCCTTGCAAGCCGCCAGTCCCGCCGAACTTGCCGGCAAAATCCTCGGCACCGGCATCCGCCGGGTGCAGCTCGCTCTGGACCCGCTCCGGGAGTCGCCCGAAATCTGGTCGCCAACCGCCGGCGAATTCCAGCGAAACGGCCTCGCGATGGTTTCCGGCATGTTCGGCTGTGTTGGCGAAGACTATTCGACACTTGAAACCATCCGCCTGACCGGCGGCATCGCGCCGGACGCCACCTGGCCGCAGAATTTGAAGAACATCCGGGCGACGGCCGCGCTCGCCGAGGCGCTCGGATTGAAGCTGGTGACCTTTCATGCCGGCTTTCTGCCGCACGACCACAGCGATCCCGATTTCGTCAAGCTGGCGGAAAGGCTGGCATCGGTGGCGGATATTTTTTCCGCGCGGAAAATCGAGCTGGCTCTGGAAACCGGGCAGGAATCCGCCAAGGAATTGGCGGTGATGCTGCGCCAGGTCAACCGCCCCAACCTCGGTGTCAACTTTGATCCCGCCAATATTATCCTCTATGGCCGGGACGATGTCCCCGGCGCGCTGTCGGTGCTGGCGCCGTGGATCCGCCAGGTTCACATCAAAGATGCCCGCCGCCCGAAAACACCGGGAACCTGGGGCGAAGAAGTTGTCGTCGGCACCGGCGACGTGGAATGGCGCGCTTTCTTTGCGGCGCTCCAGGCCGCCCGTTTCGGCGGCCACGCCGTCATTGAACGCGAGGCCGGCGCGGACCGCATCGCCGACATCCGCGCCGCCAAGGAAATTGTCAGTCAATTTGCTTGAACCGCCTCCATCTATGCCAAATTCCGCGCCGCAAATTTCCGTGGAAAAGAAAGTGAACGTCGCCGTGGTCGGCCTTGGCTTCATGGGCCTCACGCATCTGCGGGCCTATCTGGAAAATCCGGCCGTGCGCATCGCGGCGGTTTGCGACCCGGTGCGCCGGCCGGTCAACGGCGTCATTCCCGGCATCGCCGGCAATGTCAAAAACACCGGGGACATTCATCTTGGCGCGGATGTGAAAACCTTCAGCCAGCTGGAGGAGCTGCTGGCCCAGCCGGAGATTGACCTGGTGGACATCTGCACGCCGACGCCGATGCACCCGGCGCAAGTCATCGCGGCGCTTCGGGCGGGCCGGCATGTGCTGTGCGAGAAACCGCTGGCGCGCACCTCGGCGGCGGCGCGGGAGATTGCGGCGGTGGCGGAAAGTTCGCCGGGGATGTTGATGCCCGCCATGTGCATGCGCTTCTGGCCGGGCTGGGCGTGGCTTAAATCGGTTGTGGCGGAAAAAACTTTCGGCCCGGTTTTGGCCGCGCGCTTCCGGCGCGTTTCCGAGCTGCCGGCCTGGGGCCGGCCGGGCACCTACGCCGGCGCGGGCAGCGACCTGGGCGGCGCGCTGTTTGATCTCCACATCCACGACACCGACTTCGTGAATTTTCTTTTTGGCCGGCCGCAATCGGTTTTTTCCTCCGGCGTCGTGGCCGCCGGCGGTGCCATCAACCACGTGGTGACGCAATATCATTTTCCCGCCGGCCCGGCGGTTCATGCCGAGGGCAGCTGGCTGCTGACGCAGGGTTTTAACATGGCTTACACGCTGCACTGCGAGCGGGCCACGCTGGATTTTGACCTGGCG
>Ga0316217_10006400_pt1 | contig 11686 bp, 6 predicted proteins | sample 1anoAmetaG_FD_203633 | JGI IMG/M metagenome (GOLD analysis project Ga0316217, IMG submission 203633) | Freshwater microbial communities from Trout Bog Lake, Wisconsin, USA - 1anoA | ecosystem: Environmental > Aquatic > Freshwater > Lake > Hypolimnion/Profundal zone | place: USA: Wisconsin... | reverse complement strand
ATATTCGGGGCTTTCGCCGGCGTTACGCGGCAGAGATCGAGGAACTACTCGAGAATGTTTATCGGGCGTTCCCGCCGAAGGACACGAAACTGTCCGCCGAGCAGGGCGCCACCGAGACCGAGATCGTGCGGCGCGAAGCGGCCGAAAGGTTGCACGACGCGTCTTGGGAAGACGCCATGCGCCGCCATCTGCACTGAACGACGCCCGCTGCGGTGGTTTAACCCGCCGCCGAGCGCGGATGGGGTAGCGCGCCGCTCACCACCAAAAAACCGGGGCGCCGCTGCCCGGCGCGTCCCGGGTGACCATCAACGGGAACCGGCGCCATTCGCTGTGGCCGTCGAGCATTCCGAGATTGCCGCCCCCGGGAACGCGCCCATTCATGTGCGGCGTGGTGTGGTGCTTGCTGTAGCCCCCGACGACGTCGGTCCAGTTGTACCGGGCCGCCGAGGCCATGACGTTCTGGTCGGGCGCCGAGATGGTGGCGTCGGCGACCAGGACCCGAGCGGAAGACGAGGGCGGTTCGCCGACCGTCACTCCGGCGGCATTCGTGGGCGATTGCGGAATCAGGGAGGGGTTGTAATTAGTCGGATTGAGGCTCGCCTCGCCCGGGAGGGTCATGGCATAGCCGAGAACATGAAACGAATTGGTCGCAAAGACGTAATACAGGTTGTAATTGTCCTGGTCGGTAAACCGGGGCGCCGTGCCGGGGCAATACCAGGATTTGTATTTGAGGCCATTCTGCTCCAACAACGTGCCCACGTTCCAGGGAAAATCCCAGGCCCAGTTGCCTTGATTACTCCAAGACGGCATTTTGTCGCGGCTATCCGTCCCGTAAACATAAATGGCCATGCACACCTGTCGGGTGTTGTTCATGCACTGCGTGCGGAGGGCTTTGGACTTGGCCCGGTTCAGGGCGGGCAGCAGCATGGCGGCCAGGATGGCGATGATGGCTATGACGACGAGCAATTCGATGAGGGTGAACCCGGAGCGGCGGCCGCGAGGACGGGGATGGGGAGTCGTGAGCCTCTGGGTATTCATAAGGCAAAAGTTGTGAAATGCCTCCTCCTCCGGTTCAGGGGAGAAACCGGAGCCAGCGCCAAAAAGACCGGAGGTAGTGTTCAAGTTTGGGTTTAATTAGTTAGCTTACGCAATTAAATGCATCACCACGTTACCTGTCAACACCATAATCCCAAAAAAACGGAACGGATCGAAAAAAACCGCCATCCAAGGCTGCAGCCCTCCCTTACCTTTCCAGCCGGTAGTAACCATCATCTCCACCATTGATCTGGATGACCAGGTTTCTTGGACCCAGAGAGAGATTGGAGATCACGGGGAAAGTGGTCACGTTCGACCAACCGGGTAGGTTGGTCGTCGGGTCCGATTTAAACTGCAATTGGTAATTGGTCAAATCCGGCGGCCAGGTGATCCAAAGCAGATTGGCGGGGAGCGATTGGATAGAAAGCAAGGGCTGAGACTGGACCAGGGTGAAGTTGGTCATCACGCTGCTGAGGGTCACGGTGGCGTTGTCCGCGGCGACCGACGCGAGGTTGGTGACGAGGCCGGGAGTGGCGGGCGCCCGTTGGACGAGCGTGACGACGGCCGAGGCGCCGGAGGCCATATCGCCGAAGGAGCAGAGGAGAATAGCGGGGTTCGGGCTTGTGGTGAAGCCGCCCAGGGTGGTGGATTTGGCGACCAGGCGCGAGAGATCGGGCAGGGTGTCCCCCAGTCGGGCGTTCACGGCCGAGTAGGGACCGGAATTCGTGACGGTGATAACGTAAGTCAGGTTGCTATCGACAGTAACAAAGGGCGAAGGGATGACCGCGACCGTCACCGACAGGGCGCTGACGTCGATGGCAAACGGGTTGGGAGAGGCCGCTGTGCCGGCTGGGGTATCCACAGTGATCAGTCCTGACGAGGCGTAAGCGGGAACGGAGGCGGAGAGGGTGGAGTTATTACTGACCGTGAAACTCGCGGCGGCGCCGTTGAAACGAACGACGGTAGTCCCCAGGAGGTTAAAGCCCGAGACCACCACGTTTGTGCCGGGCAGACCGTGAAGGGGGGAGCAACTGAAGATCGTGGGAGTGCCGTAGAAAAAGAGGGTTCCGCTGCTCGCGGCCCCCGCGGGGGCCGTCACGCTGATGGGGCCGGTGGCCACGCCGTTGGGCACCAGGGCATTGAGCGCGGAGTTGTTGGTCACACTGAAAGTGACGGCGGCGGATCCATTGAACGACACCGCGCTGGCATCGGTGAAGTTGGCGCCGGTAATCCGAACCCACGAACCCGCCGGGGCCCCATTCGGCGTGATCCCGGAGATCAGTGGCGGCAGGTAAAACAGGCTGGAGCTAGTGGCGGCGCCGCTGGCGGTGGTCACCGTGATCGGGCCAGTCGTAGCTCCGGCGGGCACCAGGGCGCTCAGTTGGTTGGCGGTATAGCCCGCTTCCACCACCGCGACCACGCCGTTGAAAGCGACGGTGGGCGTTCCGTCCGTGAGATTGGCGCCCGTGATGGTCACGAGGGTGTTGGGTCCGCCGGAACCGGGATAGAAACTGGTGATCAGGGGCTGGGCCACGAAACTGGATGCCGTGGTAAAGACTCCCGCGGGGGCCACGATGGTGATGGGACCGGTGGTGACGCCCGCCGGCACGGCGACCTGAAGGTTGGTGTTGTTGGCGGGAGCCACCGCGACGGGGAGGCCGTTGAACCGCACGGAGGTCGCGCCCAGGAAATTGGCGCCGGTGATGGTCACGTTGGTTCCCGGCCGGCCAACGGTGGGAGAAAAGCCCGTGATAGCCGGTGGCGCAAAAAAGTCGGCGGCGCTCGTAAAACTGCCGCTTGGGGTGGTCACCTTGATCGGACCGGTCGTCACGCCCGCCGGGGTGGAGACCATGAGCATGGAATCCGCGCTGGCCCAGGGATTGGCTCCCGCTACGCCGTTGAAGGTCACATTGATGACGTTCAGAAAATGCTCTCCGCTGAGCGTCACAAGGACGCCATCGGCTCCGGTCGTCGGGGAAAAACTGTTAACGTAGGGGCCCGCGCCGACGATGTAAAACGGCAGCGGGCTCTGCGCGGAAACGCCGTTTACGGTCACGACGACCGTGGTGGGTCCGAGAGGAGAGGCGGGCGGCAGCATCTCGATATCGGTGGCGGAAATGGCATACTGCTGCGAGGCCCTCACCCCATTGAAAGTGACGATCAACCCGGTGTTACCGAAGCCGCTTCCGTAGATATGAACGTAGGTGGCGTCGAGGGAGGACCCGTAAGGCTGACTGAACCCGCTGATGCTGGGGGCGGCCCACCCCGTCGATGCCGCGGCGAGCCAAGCCAGGAGCAGGCTGACAATCCCTGGCCGCAGACCGCTCCGCCCCGTTCGTTCCGTTGGGGGGGAGGCCATTATGGAAATAGAATCGCGACGCATATTGCGCTCTCTTGTGTTCTTCAGACCGATTGACTTGACGATGCCCTTGGGCAGCCCGCTCGCAATGCACCTGCCCTAATGATAGTTAGCTTAACCGCTGCTCCGCGCCTGGGCAAGCCGCTTCGTGAATTCCGAGAATCCAATGGACGGGCGGGCCGAAGCGGGCCAAACTGAAGGGCGGAAATCGACGAAGACGTATGCCCGGAATATCAAACATAGCTGAACCGAAGGTTCCCGACATCACACTGGAAGCGGCGACACGGGACAGCGCGGAGGTTTTGCAGCGCCTCAACACGACGGTCGCGGGCCTGGGCGAAGCCGAAGCGACGGCGCGCCTCGACCAGTACGGACTCAACGAAATTGGACGCGAGAAGAAGCAAGGGTGGCCGCCGCGGTTGTGGATTGCCGTCCGCAACCCGCTGGTCATTCTCCTGACGGTCCTGGCCGTTCTCTCCTTTGCCACCGGCGATTTTCGGGCGGGAACGGTGATGCTGCTCATGGTGGTGCTGGGGGTGGGCTTGCGCTTTGTGCAGGAAACCCGGGCGAACAACGCGGCGGCCAAGCTCAAGGCCATGATCAGCGTGACCGCCACGGTCGTGCGCGACGGCTTGCAACGGGAACTTCCGCTCCAGCAACTCGTGCCCGGAGACATCGTCAAGCTCTCGGCGGGCGACATGATCCCCGGCGACGTGCGCCTGCTCTCGGCCAAAGATCTCTTCGTCATTCAAGCGACGCTGACCGGCGAATCGATGCCCGTGGAGAAGACCGACGCGCGCGATCCGCGCGAGAAGATCTCGCCGATCGAGCGGCCCAACCTCTGTTTCCTGGGCACCAGCGTCGAGAGCGGCTCCGCCACCGCGGTCATCCTCGCCACGGGTTCCCAGACCTATTTCGGCAAGATGGCCCGCTCGCTGGCCGGCCAGGCGCCGGAAACCGCCTTCGACCGCGGGGTGAAAAAATTCACCTGGCTGATGATCCGATTCATGGCCATCATGGTGCCGCTGGTCTTTCTCATCAACGGGCTGAAGAAGCACGACTGGCACGAGGCGTTCTTCTTTTCACTGGCCGTGGCGGTCGGGCTCACCCCGGAAATGCTGCCGATGATTGTCTCGGTCTGTCTTTCCAAAGGGGCTTTGTCCATGTCCCGGAAGAAAGTCATCGTCAAGCGCCTCAACTCGATCCAGAACTTCGGCGCCATGGACGTCCTCTGCACCGATAAGACCGGCACGCTGACCATCGACCATGTCATCCTTGAACTCTATTGCGACGTCTTTAAGAATGAAAACGAGGAAGTCTTGCGCGACGCCTACCTCATCAGCCACTTCCAGACGGGGCTGAAGAACGTGCTGGACCGCGCCGTGCTGCAACACAAAGACCTGCACAAGGAACTCTCGCTGGACCGTTACTCGAAAGTGGACGAGATCCCGTTCGACTTCTCGCGCCGGATGATGTCCGTCGCGGTCGAGGGACCGGATGGCGAACGTCAACTTCTGACCAAAGGCGCCCCCGAGGCCGTTTTCGCCCGCTGCACCCAATTCGAGAGCGACGGCGAGATCTTTCCGATGGAACCGATCCTGGTGGGCAACTTGATCGAGCAGGTCAACGACCTGAGCGAGGATGGCTTCCGTGTCCTGGCCGTGGCAACGCGCAAGATCGACAAACGCCCCGCCTATTCCAAGGCCGACGAATCCGACCTGGTGCTGACCGGCTACCTTGCTTTTCTGGACCCGCCCAAGGACACCTCCATCCAGGCGATCGGCGTGCTTCGCCAGCACGGCGTCACCGTCAAAGTGCTCACCGGCGACAACGACCTGGTCACCCGCAAGGTCTGCAACGAGGTCGGCATCAAGGCCGACAAGATCGTCCTGGGCAGCCAGGTCGAGGCCATGACCGACCCGCAGTTGGGCGAGGCGGTGGAAGGGGCGGACGTTTTCGCCCGCCTCTCGCCGGCGCACAAGCAGCGCATCGTGCAGGCCTTGCAGCGCAAAGGCCACGTCGTGGGCTTCATGGGCGACGGCATCAACGACGCCCCGGCCTTGCGCGCCGCCGATGTGGGCATTTCCGTCGACAACGCGGTGGACATCGCCAAGGAATCCGCCGATGTGATCCTGCTGGAGAAGAGCCTGATGGTCCTGGAGGAGGGCGTGATCGAGGGCCGCAAGGTTTTCGTCAACATCCTCAAGTACGTCCGCATGGGCGCGAGTTCCAATTTCGGCAACATGTTCAGCGTCATCGGCGCCAGTTGGTGGCTGCCGTACGTCCCGATGGCCCCCATCCAGGTGCTCACCAACAACCTGCTCTACGACTTCTCCCAGGTCCCCATCCCGACGGATAACGTCGGCTCGCTGCAGATCGCCAAACCGCGCCCCTGGCAGATGGGCGAGATCGCCCGGTTCATCCTCTTCATCGGCCCCATTAGCTCCATCTTTGACTACACCACCTACGCGATGATGTGGTTCATTTTCAAATGCAACGACCTCAACCTGGCGGCGCCCGCCGAGTTGGCTTCCCGGTTCACCGCCGCCGGCGCCGACCAAACCTACGCCGCCGCGCTCTTCCATACCGGTTGGTTCGTCGAATCGCTCATGACGCAAACGCTCATCATCCACGTTATCCGCACGAACCTCATTCCCTTTATCCAATCTCGGGCGAGTTGGCAATTGACCCTGACCACCGCGCTAATCATGGCGTTTGGCGCCTGGCTCCCTTATTCGCCCCTGGCCTCGAGTCTCGGTTTCGTGCCGCTCCCGCCGCTGTTTTGGCTGCTGCTGCTCGCGACCCTGATCGCCTACGTGGGCCTGACCCAGCTCATCAAGACGTGGCTGATTCGCAAGTCGTGGGTCTGAAACGCATTCCGAACTCTTACTCTTATGCCCCTCATAGAAACCAACGGTATCAAAATGGCTTACCAGGAGCGCGGCCAAGGCGAACCCCTGATTTTAATCATGGGCCTCGGCGCGCCGGGATCGGTCTGGGAAGAGCACGTCAAAGAATACGAAAAGCATTTTCGTTGCTACCTGCTCGACAATCGCGGCGCGGGCGATTCCGACAAGCCCGCGGGCCCTTATTCCACCCGGATGATGGCGGAGGATGTCGCGGGTTTGATGGACGCGCTGGGGATTCGTTGCGCGCGGATTGCCGGCATCTCCATGGGCAGCGCCATCGCGCAGGAGTTGGCGCTCGGCCATCCGGACAAAGTGCGAAGCCTCCTGCTCGTCAGTTCCTGGGCGCGTTGCGACCTTTATACGCGCGCGGTCTTTGACCATTTCTGCCGCGTACGCGCCTCGGTGTCGCCCTCGACCTTTATCCAACTCTTGCAGTTGTGGATTTTCACGGCGCCTTATTACGAGAAGAACCTCGCCACCTTGCTGGAGGGCCAGGCGGCCGCCGAGCAGGGCCCGATCATGCCTCAGCGCGCCTTCGAAGCGCAGTGCGCCGCTTGCACGGGGCATGACGCCCTCGAGCGGTTGGCCCAGATCGCCGCGCCCACCCTGCTGACGGTGGGCGATGCGGATATTTTCACCCCCCTGCGACTCAGCGAAGCGATGCGCCGGCGCCTGCCCGGATCGCAAATGGAGGTATTCCACGACTGTGGCCATGCCCATCACTGGGAAGACCTGCCCCGGTTCAACCAGGCGACGCGCGAATTCTTGCAGGCCCATTAAGCGCGCCGCGCCCGTCTTGGCAACCGCCGCGCCTGATTTGACTTTATACCGGCCAATCCAACTTAATATAAAACACAATCTTATGAGCAAAATTCAATTTGGCTGCCAGACCTATACCTGGCAAATGTCGTATGACAAGTATTCCGATGCGATGGACCACATCCTGGAGGTGGTGGCCGCGTCCCGTTTTGCCGGGGTCGAAGCCGAGGTTTGCATGTTGGGAAAATACCGAACCGAACCGGTGAAACTAGCCGATGCCTTGGGCCGGCGCGGCCTCGCCCTCGCCGCCATCTGCCTGGTGTGCGATTGGATGGAGGCAAAAGAATCCGCGGCGGAACGCGCGGAGGCGGACCGGGTCATCGCCTTCTTAAAGCATTTCCCTGGCACGATGCTGGCCTTGTGCCAGATGCCCGGCAAAGACCGGTCTAACCCGGAAGCGCGGCAGCAGAACTGCATACACTGCTGCAATGCCCTGGCCCAGAGAGCCGCCGATGCGGGCGTCGCATCCGCTTTCCATCCCAATTCGCCTCCGAGCTCCATCTTCCGCACCGAAGCGGACTACCAGATCCTGCTCGCCGGTTTAAATACCCAGGTGGTTGGTTTTGCACCCGACGCGGGGCACATCGCCAACGGGGGGATGGACGTCGTCAATATCTTCCGTCAATACGCGGCTGTCATCCGCCATGTGCATTATAAAGACAAGGCCGCCGCGGGAGGCTGGGCCTTGATGGGCAAAGGCGCCATTGATTTTCCCACCATCACCGCCGACCTCAAGCGGGCGGGCTATCAAGGGTGGATCATGGTGGAAGATGAATCCCCGCTAGCCGAGGTGGACCCCGATGCCGCCACCCGGCAGAACGGCGCTTATGTCGGTTCCACGTTGGCTGGCTTATAACCGTTCGCTCGCTCCTTGGAAGATCCAGCGGCGTCATTTTGGGATGCCGCTGGGTTCAGGGCGGGGAGCGCGAGAGATTTCCCAGCGCGCAGGCCGCCTGCTACTCCCCTCGTGGGGAATCTAACGTCCGGAGAAGGGGATTTGACAGAAAGATTTGGGACAGAAAAATGGGAGTTAACGAGGAACAATCGATCTTCCGAATTCCCCCTCCCCATTTTTCTGTCCTCAATTTTTCTGTCAATGGTCTTTTATTCCGCGATGCGCCGCGGGTTGAGGAAGGATCCCCTCATTTGAGGTTCTCGCTCAATTTTCGCCAGGCCGCCATGGACCGGGCAAGGTGCTCGCGGGCATCCCCGCCAATGCCGTAGCACTGTAGACCGATAGTGCCCTTGTAGCCAATCTCCTTGAGCGTCTTGAGCAAGCCGGCTACGTCGAACGAACCTTTATCCAGGGGTTGGATATAATGCTCCCAGCCGGCGCCTGAATCGAATTCGTCGGCGCCGTTGAGCGAGACCGCCCAGAGCCGGGGGGCAGCCAGGCGCAGGAGCGACTTGTAGTCCCGCTGCTTGTCGACTCGGAGCCAATGACACAAGTTGAACATCACGCCCACATTAGGGCGGTCAACCTTGTCGGCGACGCGCACGGAGTCTTGGATGCGTTCGACCCAGGATCCCACGTGCGGGTAGAGCAGGAGTTGGGCTCCGGAGTCTTTGGCCAGATCCGACATCTCGCGCAGGATCTCCACCGCGCGCGGGTCCACCGATGCGTCCGAGGGGGGCATGCCGTTGAGGAGGAGATCGAACTGCACGTGGCGGCCTTTAACCATCGCGAGAACGTCTTTGAACCGGGCGTCGTAGGGCGTCTTGCCGGGGGCGACATCGACCGTCATCGTAATCTGGAAAAGTTTCAGTCCCGCGTCATCGAGCGTCTTGAGCCGGTCGGCGACGCCGTCCAGCCAGATATGACCCACCCCGTCGTAGCCTAGTTCTTTGAGCATGACGGCCTGCTCCTGGAAGGAACGTTTCTTGGAATCGTGCCAATCGATGCAGAACGGGAAGAAAGCCGGAGCGCGGCCTTCGCCCACTGCCGCCGCGCTCGACGATGCGGTTGCGGCCGCGGCGGTTGCGGAGGGTCCTGATGCGGTTGCGGCCGCGACCAGGATCCCCGCCGCCGAGAGCAGGAGTTTCGCAAAAGCGCGGCCTAACGGTCTCCGGCCTTCCGGGGCTGTCGTCTGCCGGGTCGGCGTGAGTTGACGGGAAGTGAGCGGCGCGGAACGCTCCGCAGACAGCTCACGGGTTCCATTGTGATTCACAAGGAGGGTATCGAAGGGGTACGGCATAGTGCGTTGAGATTAGACCGTCGCGGAAAGCAAGACAATCGAAAATTAGCGTCGCGATTAATGCTGAAAACTAAACGCCCGCTCAGTGTTTCCACCGGGCGGGCGTTTTTGAAGAGTTAACCGCGGTTCAGCTTAGTGCGCGGCTTTGGCGCTCGCATTGTCGTCGGGGATGCGCATGCCGTAGAAGGAGCGATAGACGAAGACCAGGGCGACGATGAACAGGGCGGCGCCAAAAGCGATCTTGGCGGTGTGATAATTGTCTTTGTCCATCTTGATGGCGATCTCCGTGGCGAGGAGGCCGAACAGGGTGGTGAACTTGATGATCGGGTTCATGGCCACCGAGCTGGTGTCCTTGAAGGGATCGCCCACGGTGTCGCCGACGACGGTGGCGGCGTGGAGTTCGGTGCCCTTGGCGCGTAGGTCCACTTCGACGATCTTCTTGGCGTTGTCCCAGGCGCCGCCGGCGTTTGCCATGAAGATGGCCTGGTAGAGACCGAAGAAGGCGATCGAGATCAGGTAACCGATGAAGAAGTAAGAGTTGAAAAAGGCCAGAGCGAGCGACAAGCAGAAGATGGCCACGAAGATGTTGAACATGCCTTTCTGGGCATAGACGGTGCAAATCTTCACGACTTCCTTGCTATCCTCGATCGAGGCGGTCTTGGCGCTCAGGTCCATGTTCTCTTTGATATAGACCACCGCGCGATAGGAGCCGGTAACGACGGCCTGGATGGAGGCGCCGGTGAACCAGTAAATGACCGCGCCGCCCATGAGCAGGCCGAGCACGATTTCGGGTTGGACGAGCGAGAGCTTGCTGACCACGTCGCCGTACTCCTTGTTGAGCATCAGAATGATGGCGAACAACATGGTCGTGGCGCCCACCACGGCGGTGCCGATGAGCACCGGCTTGGCGGTGGCCTTGAAGGTATTGCCGGCGCCGTCGTTCTTTTCCAGGTTGTGCTTGGCGGTCTCGAAGTCGGGTTTGAACCCGAACTTGGCTTCGATTTCCTTGCTGATGTTGGGAATCGCTTCGATCTGGCTCAGTTCATAGACGGACTGGGCGTTGTCGGATACCGGCCCGAAGCTGTCCACCGCGATGGTCACCGGGCCCATGCCCAGGAAGCCGAAGGCCACGAGGCCGAACGCGAAGATTGGAGCGGCGAAGGAAATGTCTTTGGGCATGAGGGCCATCAAGGACTGGTCGCTGGCCAGCAACGCCGCGACGAGCATGAGGACGAGCATCAGGAGGCCTTCCCAGAAGGCCGAGAAATTGCCCGCGACCAGGCCGGAGAGGATGTTCAGCGAAGCGCCGCCCTGGCGCGAGGCGGTGACGATTTCACGCGTGTGCCGGGCTTCGGTGCTGGTGAAGATCTTGGTGAACTCGGGGATCAGCGCGCCGGCGGCGGTGCCGCACGAGATGATAATGCTCAGCACCCACCAGAGCGAGGGCTGGGCTGTGCCGGTGCCATCCTTGAAATCACCCAGCATCATCCTGGTGATCACGAAGGTAACGAGGATCGACAAGGCCGAGGTAATCCAGACCAGCCAGGTCAAAGGCGCTTCCGGATTGAATTCTTTGAGGTGCTTGAACTTGGCCGTGAACGTGAAGTCCGTGATGTAATAGGACACCAGCGAGGTGAGGACCATCAGGATCCGCATGACGAAGATCCAGGTGATCAATTGCGCGCACATGGACGAGGTGCCCAAGGTCAGAGCCAGGAAGGAGATGAGCGCGACGCCCGTCACTCCGTAGGTCTCGAAACCATCGGCTGTGGGCCCGACGGAGTCGCCGGCGTTGTCGCCCGTGCAGTCGGCGATCACGCCCGGGTTCTTCGGATCATCTTCCGGCAGCTTGAACACGATCTTCATCAGGTCGGAGCCGATGTCGGCGATCTTGGTGAAGATACCGCCGCAAATGCGCAGCGCGGAGGCGCCGAGCGACTCGCCGATGGCGAAGCCAATGAAGCAGGGCCCGGTCAGGTTCGAGGGCAGGAAAATCAAGATGCTGATCATGAAGAACAGCTCGACGGCGATGAGGAGCATGCCGACGCTCATGCCGGAGCGCATGGGGATGGCCAGCGGTTCCCAGGGCAACCCCGTGAGAGCGGCGAAGGCCGAGCGGCTGTTGGCCTGCGTGTTGATCCGCATCCCGAAGAAGGCCACGCCGTAGGAGCCGAGGATGCCGAGAATGGAGGCCAGCAGGATGACGATCACGCTGCTGAATTCCATGCTTTGCAGCACTTTAAAGTAGTAGAAAATACAAGCCCCGATCAACACCCAGAGGATGGCCAGAAACTTGCCTTGCTGAATCAGGTACGCCTTGCACGTCTCCCAAATAATATTCGACACGTTCCGCATCGAGTCATGCACCG
>Ga0316217_10006399_pt1 | contig 11687 bp, 10 predicted proteins | sample 1anoAmetaG_FD_203633 | JGI IMG/M metagenome (GOLD analysis project Ga0316217, IMG submission 203633) | Freshwater microbial communities from Trout Bog Lake, Wisconsin, USA - 1anoA | ecosystem: Environmental > Aquatic > Freshwater > Lake > Hypolimnion/Profundal zone | place: USA: Wisconsin... | reverse complement strand
CCAATCACCAGCCGTCTTCATGTTCAATTTCAATACGTTAGCCCGCTTTTGATTCCTTGAATTTTCTTGATATTTTACATTCACCGACCGTTGTGCAATACCCAGCAAGGCTACTCTCCCCCAGGAGAGGATTTTGCCAACCATGATTTTGGTGATTCGATAGCTGGCCTGGCCAATCCCGTCACAGGTTCTGCCAAAGACGCGGAGCATGTTTCTCCTTCTCCTTGGGGAGACTTGAGTCATTTGGGAAATGACGAAAGGAATTCGGTTGAAAGCCAAAGGCCCGCAGGGCCGAGCGAGCGGGAGCGAGCGAGTCAACGTCGGGATGAGGGAGGACATGAAACCGATGAGGGTTGACAAATCAGGAGGCCTGAAATACAACCGTTGATATGCCTTCCGGGAATGATCACCTTTGGGAAATAAAGACCGCTGTCGCGGTTCACGCCGCGAGGAAGGCATGGCTCAGCTTTATACGTTAGGCGTCATTATGCGCACTCGACTTTTCATTACGTTATTGTTGCTGATGCCGCTGGTTCTTCGGGCGAATCCGGTGCAGATAGATGGAGAATCGGCGATTGCGTTTGGTATAGTTGCTTTTTGGGCGCTTGTGATTGAGTCAGCTCTCGTGACATTGGTATTGATTACGAGGGGCTTGCTGATTGGACCGTCCTTTGTTTGTCTTATTTCCGCCAATATCGCAGTTTTTATATTTGCGTTTTTGCCTCTCTCTGGTCGCGTGTCACTTTGCTTTCTAGAGCCGGGTGTTGTTGTTGTCGATTCGATAGCGATTAAGCTGGTAACCGCAGCGCCATTTCTTCAGGGCGAAAGTTATGTTGGTGTGAGTTGGCGACGATCATTTATAGCATCACTCTTGGGGAATGCTGCATCATTCTTCGTCGGAGTGCTTGCCAGTGGTGCGCCTTGGATAGCACATGATGGTGGAGGATTCGAATGACGCCTAACTATTCGCCGGAGTCAATGCCTTTTGGCACGGGCTGCCACCGGGCTACGGGTTCCGCGGTCGCGGTTCCCGCCGCGTGGAAGGCATGGCTCAGCTTTTTTCGTTAGGCGTCATGAACACATCCGACATCAATCACGTTCTCAAACTTTATTTGGGAGCTGATGCCAACGGCGGCTTTCAGCCGATTGGTTGCGATGCACGTTTGAGATCGGCATTTGGTGGAGATTTTGCTCGGATGATTGAGTTTATGTCACCATATCTCGCCGAAGACCAGCCACAGAATGAGTGGTTGTCAGCCGAGACATTGAGTCAGGCTGCTGACCGCTTTGCCGAGAGGCTACGGCAGAAGTTTCCAGAGCTAGATGCGATTTCCATTCGCTCTTTGGCTAATCGCCGAGCATTTGATTACAAATGATGATGCCTAACCAGTCACAAGAGCCAATGCCTTTTGGCGCGGGCTGCCACCGTGCTACGGGTTCCGCGGTCGCGGTTCCCGTCGCGAGGAAGGTATGGTTTTTTCGTTAGGCGGCTTACACGTCATGCACAGCGTTTCCACACAAACGGTCGAGCACTACTCTTGGGGAGTTGGTTGTGAGGGCTGGCATTTACTTCGCCATGACGGTTTGAGTGTGATTCAGGAGCGGATGCCGCCAAAGACTTCGGAAGTGGCGCATTATCATGCCAAGTCCCGGCAGTTTTTCTACGTCATTTCCGGGACGCTTTCCGTGCAGCTCGATGGCGCGCTTCATCAACTCGCGGCGGAGCAAGGCTTGGAGGTTGCCCCCCAGGTGAGGCATCGCGTATTTAATGACACCGATGCGGAGGTTCGGTTTATGGTCATTTCCCATCCCCCATCGCATGGAGACAGATATGTTGCCGCCTAATCCGAAGACCGGCCAATCACAACCCCCGCCAAGTTGTTCGGCCTGGAGGTGAGGCATATCATTTTATGCGACCATTACCCATCATCGTTACTCCGGGTTAGCCGCCTTGACGTAGAATATGAAGAATAAGATTATATTCGCGGCAGCCGGAGTGACGTTTCTAGCCAGCAGTGTTCAGGCGCAACTGCCGATTGCCGGCGTCCATTACCCCGTTGGATTGGAAGGTATCAAGGGCGGTTCGCTGCCGGGACCGGGCATATATTTCCGGGACGACAATCTGTTTTACAGCGGCACCTCCGACAATCCGCAAAATTACAGCACTTTTATTTATTTGCAGGCTCCGCAATTGATGTGGCTGACCGGCTGGAAATTGCTGGGCGCTGATTACGGCATGGATGTCATGGTGCCCTTGGCATATAAGGAGGCCAAAGATGACCATGACATTATAGTAAGCACACCGGGCGGCAGTGTGATAACCACCACGGTATCCGAAGGTGGAAGTCGCTTTGGCTTGGGAAGCATCAAGATAGAACCTTTGCTGCTTTCATGGCATTTGAGCGGTTTTGATTTTGTGGCCGGCTATGCCTTGTGGCTGCCATCTGGGAATAACGATACTTTCAGCGTTGTGAATCTTGGCAATCGTTGTTGGACCCACATGATGACGTTGGGCACGGTTTGGTATCCGGACAAAGAAAAAAGCTGGGCCGTTTCCGTCTTAAATCATTTTGAATTCAATTCAACACAATCCGGCTCCAAGATGGGCACCATCCTAACACCAGGCGGCGCAACAATTACCTCCATATACCATATCGACTCGCCGTGTTCAGTGTTCACCGTGGAATGGGGCCTTAGCAAAACCATTTGCCATGATACCGATCTGGGCATTTCAGGATATTACCAAAAGATGTTCTCCAGACAGACTGACGCAACAGTTGCCTTCAGTGACTCCAGTGTGGCCGGCATCGGACCGGAAATCCGCACGCAGATTTCTCGGTGGGGGTTGTCAGCCTCATTCCGATACGCCTACGAATTTCTGGCCGATAACCGTCCTCAAGGACATACCATAAACCTAACGCTGACCAAACGATTTTAATGGGCTGTCAGCATGAAGATTTCAGCGCCATTGCCAGCCAAGCCGCGTTCCTGTTTCCCGTTAGCAGAATATTGATTTTGAGAGCGTGAGTCGTGAGCTTCTAATTTGTCGCGCTGATGGATACGCCTAATCCTCAGACCGGCCACAAAGATTGATGGGGTTCAAAAAAGGCGGATGTTGCCATGAAAACGCACTTCCGCCCGTGGTCATCAGTTTTCTTATCTTGAATATTTGTCGTGGGTCCCGCGGCCTTGACGGCTTATTTCTTCCGGCCGGCCCGACCGGTTCCCGAGACGATGACCGCCAGTTCTTCCGAGGGCACCAGGTGCCGGTAGATGAAGGCCTGCATCATGTCCTGCGCCGGAACCGCAAGGTGTTGCAGGAGCCGGCCGTTCACCGTGGCCAAACCTTCCAGCACGAGGCTGACCGGCTTTTGGCCCGGTTCCGCCGGGGCGTTCAAGGTCATTTGCGCCTGGTCCTGATTGGCGGCGATCCGCCCGCCGCTGAAGGAAAAGCCCTTGGGCGCATTCTTCAAGACGAGGTCAATGGCGTTGGTGAACCCGTCCCGGCGAAGCGCATAGACCGTCACTTGGGCGCTTTTCCCCGGCCGGATATCCAGGCTGGAAGGCACCACGCGCATGGCAAAGTCCGGTCGCTGTCCGCTGAGGCGCAGCCGGTAGGCGAAGTCCGGCCCGCCCTGGCTTTGGGCGTCGGTGAGATGCAGGGAATAGGTGCCATCGGCCGGCAGTTTGAGGGTGAAATAGGAGTCGGCATGGTGGGTTTCCAGGCCGATGCCCTTGTCCTCAAAGTCGTCGTTGAAGGCCAGTTGTTTTCCGTCCTGGTCCGTCAACCGGATCAGCGAATCCAGCGGCGAATCTAACCGGCGGGCGAACACCTCGGCCACGATCTCCTGTCCCGCCCGGCCTTCAAACTGGTAGACATCCTGTTCCCCCGGCTTGCTGATATGGCCGTTGATGATGACCGGCAGGGTGACGGCTTGGACGGTGTTGCCGGAAGCGTTGGATTCCTGTTCGAAAACCTCGGGCAAATCATCCACGGCAAAGGGCACGGAGTTGAAAAAGCTTCCGGGCACGGCGGAGATGCCGGTGGCGGCGGCGGAATTATCCAGGGTGAGTTGTTTCACGGCGAGATTCCAGCCCGACAGGGTGATCGGGGTTTTCTCCCCCTTTTTTCCGCCGAGCGGGAAGACGCTGGTGACAAAGGGCAGTTCGCCGATGGAAAGGCGGTAAATGAAGTCCTCGCGGCCGCGGTAGAGCGAATCATGGATCTCAACGGTGTAGTTGCCGTCAGCGGGCGCTTCAAAGTGGATGACCGGGTCGGGCCGGAACCGGTAGCGTTGGGCGGTGGCCACTTCCTTGCCCTTGGCGTCCCGGATGGTCACCACGGCTTCAAACCAGCCGGGCACCGCGTCGGCCAGATAAGGAATCAACTGCCGCGCCTCGACGGCAATGATGAGCTGGCGTCCCTGGGTCGCCCAAAAGTGATAGCGGTCGGTTCCTGCCGGCGCCATCTGTCCGTTGAGGGTGGCGGGAAGTTTGACGGTGGCCTCGAAGGACGGCTGCAGTTTGACCACGCCGTTTTTGGGCTTCTTGGGCGGGGTCACCCAATACTGTTTGGTGGTTTCAGGAATCAGCCCGACACAGAACTTGAAGGGGTTGGAAAAGCCGTTGGGCGTCTTGATGCGGATCTCATGGTCGCCGGGCGTGGTGTTGGCCGGCAGGGTCAGGGAAACCGACACGAACTTCTCATTGATGTTGTTTTTCTTTTTTTGCGGAACCGTCCGGATGAATGGAGCGAGCTTTTCCCTGACGATTTTCAACCGCGCCAGTTCAGCCGCCCCGAGGGCGCCAAACTGCTTCTGCCGGTCCTCCAGCCTTTTCAATTCTTCTTTTAGCTTCTGTTCTTCTTTGGGATCCAGGCCGCCTACGGCATTGTCATCCAGATAGACGGCAAATTCGTTGATGCCGGCGAGTCTTTGTCCGCCGACGAAGAGGTTGAAGGTCGTGCCGGGCACCCCGCCGGCGGGATAAATATACTCGATCTCCTGCGCCGGCTTCTTCTGGGCAAAGGCCGGGAAAGCAAACCAGCAGACGGCCGCCAGCGCCAGGCATATGAATTTGCACATGAACTTGATTGGACGCGGCCGGGGAATTATGGATACAAAAACTTCGCCGGCCGCGTCGCCTCGCTCCTGACCGGCCTCAATACGTCAGCAGGCCGATTTCGCGCAGGCCTTTTTCGGTGAGCTGCCAGTGTTCGCCGCGCTGGATGACGAGCTTGCGGCAGGGATGCGCACGGTATTCCGCCGCGTTCACGGAGAGCAACTGGATTTTCCCGGCCCCCTTGATCTCTGACGCGGCGCGCGGCATGAGCGCAAAGGCCACGGCGTTGTAGTTCAGCGCGATTTCGTAGCCGGCGACGCCGTCCTTTTCCGCCCGGGGATTTTTCAGCACGAGCGGCGCGTAGCGCTTGAGATAGGAGAAGTTGGTGGCCCGGACGAACACGCGGCACAGCTCCGTCTGGCTGCGCACAAATTCCAGCAGGCTGAACTTCTTCGAGCCCGGCTTTTCCGCGAGCAGCACGTCGCGCGGGTCAAGGCCGTTGAGATTCTGGCCGTTCCACACGCCGTGGTCGTTGCGTTCGCCGGGCAGGTTTTTCCGGAACCACGCGGAGAAATTATCGTTGACCAGCACGTTCAATTCAAAATGCACGTGGGCGCGCTCCTTGCCGATGCGTTCGCTGGTGTTGGACGTGCGGCCCATCGTGGCGATGACGTCGCCGGCGCGGACCGCCTTGCCGACGGCGAGGCCGGGGGCGATTTCGCTCAAGTGTGCGTAGAGCGAATAGATCTCGACGCCTTCGACAAGGTGCCGGAGGACGATGTATTTGCCGTAGTTGGAAAGGCCGGCCTTGGTGCTGAAATACATGACGGTGCCGTCGGCGGTGGCCAGCACGGGATCAGTCGGTTCGCCGCTGCGGTCATGCTGGAGGCTGCGGATGTCCAGCCCCTCGTGCATCTGCCAGCCGTCGGTGCGCACGCAGCCGAAGCTGCCGGAGGTCCATGACCGGTCCGGCGAGGTCGGGGCAAAAAAACTCAGCTCCTTGCCCGGCTCATAAAGCGCATGGTTGGCCGTGGGGAATTGAAACGGCGTCTGCGCGGGCAATTTGATAGTGAGGATGAGGATGGCCGCGAGCGCGGCGAGGAAGCGGTGAGACATTTCAGCGTTTTTTGGCGGCGAGTTTGGCGGTGTTGTTCAATCCCAGCACCAGCTGGCGGGCTTCTTCCCGATCGGCGTCCGGCGTGAACGCCAGCACGCCGCCGGCGAGGCGGTGGCCGATGATCGGCGCGGCCAGCCAGCGGCCGTCTTTCAGAGTCTTGCCCCACTGGCCGAAGATGACAAAATGCCGGCCGGGATTGGCGGAGGAAAATTGTTCCAGGATATATTTGCCGGTGTCGTTGAACTTCACTTCCACGGCGAATCCGCCGGGCGTTTCCAGCAGCGTCGCGGCAATGATGTTCGCCTCGGTCAGGATCGGTTCTCTGGCGATGTTGGCCTGCACCGGCTGCGAGCGCAGCACCGAAACCGTCTCGCTGCTGCTGGCAAAATTGGCGGCGCATTCGATGTGCACCCGCAGCGCGGCGGTTTGTTTGTCCGCCTTTTTGTCCGTGGCGCAGCCGGCGGCCAGCGCCAGCGCCGCCGTCAGTAGCAAATAAAGATTGAATCGTCGCCCGTAAAAATTCATAGTCTCCACACGAAATCGCAACTCGCGAACAAAGTAAAGAAACATATGGGAAAACAATATAACAAAGCCGAACACAAAAAACGCCGCAACGCCTACATCAAGCGCAAAAAGGCCGTCATCAAAACCAAGAAGGCCGCCGCGAAGAAGGCCTGAACCGCGTTGCCAGATCTGAAAGCCGTCCGTCAGGGCGGCTTTTTTTGTGCCCGGATATTGGGCGCAGCGCAGCGGCGCGGCCAGTCCTCAGTCCACCCGCCGCAGGGAACCGTCCGCCGCCATCGCCACCGCGATGTTGAAGACATCGCGCTGCACGCAGAGCTTCACGTCCGCCTGCAATTCGGGAAGCGCCAGCAGCCGGCGCGCGTTTTGGGAACCGGCGACTGTCGCGTGCAAATCCGTGCGCGACGCCGCCCAGGCGCGCCGGGCCGTCGCCGCCGCGTCGGAAAGATCGCCCGTCAGCAAATCCGCCAGCGCCCCGGCCGCCAGCACGTCCTCCAGCGCCACGCCGTTGCCGGTGCCGGCACCGACCAGCACGACTTTCGCCGGCGCCAGTTTTTGCAGTTGCCGGGCCGTGGCCGCCAGGTTCAGAAAGGACGCCGCCAGCACCGTCGGCGCGTTTGCGCAGGCGCGCAGGGCGCGGGTGCCGTTCGTTGTCGTGGCGACAATCGTCCTGCCGCGCACCTTTTCCGGAGTAAACTCGCGGGGCGAATTGCCAAAATCAAAATCCACTCCGTCCGCCTGCGCGGCGCGGATGCGCACGCCTCCGCGCTCGCCCGCGAGCAGAACTTCCGGCTGCTGGCGGCGGCGGGCGACCGCCTCGGAGATTTCGCCGACGGGAATGACGGCGGCGGCGCCGTTGTGCAGCGCGGTGACGAAGCTGCTGGTCGCGCGCAAAACATCGAACACCACGCACGCCGTCCCGCGCAAATCGCGGCGGGCGAGCGCGGGCAGTTCCAACGGCGAAAGGACGGCATCAATGTTCATTCCAGCTTTCGTGTTTTATGCCAGCTTCATTATTTTTAGGCCAGTCCCAGTTTGTTAAATCATTACTCCAAGCCAGTCCGAGGCTGGCAAAATTGTCAAAGCCGCCCCGGGAATCGTTCTCTGGAAAATCAGAGCCGTGAAAAAACATCAGGGCTTTCCCGACGCGCGGTTCTTTGCGCAGGTCCAGCACAAAGCCGGCGGTCAACCGGCCTTGCGCCCAGGGCCAGCCGGCCTGTCCCAGTCGCAAAACCCCCTCGTCGCGCCACGCCTTGAGATCGGTGGATCGCTTGACGCCGATGCCGTCGGGTGGCGAATGGAACAACACGTATTCACCGCCATCCGCGATGACGCACGGATTTTCGCCGGCGGCGGTGTGGCCGAGATAAGTCCAATCCTTCAAATCCCGCGACCAGGAAATGCTCACGCCCTGCTGCTTGTAAAAACAAAACCATTTACCCGGCTCGTCCTTGCTTTCCAGCAGAAACGGGTCAATCATGCGCCCCATTTTTTCCAGCGGCACGTCCGGCCCCTTCACGCGCAGCAATTCCGGCGGGCCCCAGGTTTCCAGGTCTTTGCTGTGCATGGTCCATATCCGCGCCGTTTCATCCGCATATTTCTCACCGTGCGGACGCGGATATGTCTGCAGGCAAAGCACCCAATCGCCGCCTTGGCGGATGAGGTTGCCGGGGCTGCTGTAGTTCAGGCGCTGGTCGCGCGGGGTGAAAATCTTCGGCTCCGTCCACCGCGCCAGGTCGCGGCTCTTGCTCCAGGCGACATAGCCATACGCCTGCTGGTCCGGCTCGATTTTTGCGACCGTGAAAAAAAGATAAAACCAGCCATCGTGGTAGACGGCGGCGGGATCGCGATACGCCGTCGCCGCGTCGCCGCGAAAAATCACCGGCGAGGCGAGGGCGGCGAGATTGACGCGGGCGAGGGGTTCAGCCGCCTGAAGCCCCAGGGCAATAAACAGCGGGAGAACAATTGCTTTCAGTCTCATGGGATTGCTGTTTAGGCGTGCCAAGGTGTCTAACTGATGCCGGCAATGGCTTCACGCATGGCCGCCAGCACCTTTACGACCTCGCCCGACGGATCGTAATCCTTGCGCCCCATCGCCAGCGTCTCGATGGGCGCGAAGCCCCGGTAGCCGCCGTCGTGGATGATCTGCGCGAGTTTCTTGAAATCGGTGCGCGGCGATTTCAGGCTGCTGCCCAGCGTCTCCTTGATCTGCCAGTTCACCGCGTGCGGCACCATCAGCGCGATGTCGGCATACGGATTGTCGGTGAAGTATTTCCCGGTGTCCACCAGCGGGCCGCACCACGGATGATCCACGCGTTTGAGCAGGCTCAAATGTTCCGGACCGTTGCTGATGAAGTCGCCGTGGTTTTGCACCGCGACGATCACGCCGAACTTCTCGCCATGCTCCGCGCAGGCGCGCAACGCGTCGGCCATCCAGCCTTCCACGTCTTCGCGCGCCGCGCCGGGGGCGGCCTCGCGCCAGCTCTTCGCTCGGCTTTCCTGCGGCCCGGCAAACACCCGGATCACCGGCGCGCCAAGCCGCGCGGCCACCTCGATCCAGTTCTTCGTCAACTCCACGCCTTCGGCGCGCACGGCCTGGTCCGCCGTGGCAAAATCATTTCGCACGCCCGTGCCGCTGATGACGATGCCGCGGTCATGCACGTAACGCTTCATGCGGTTGATGTAACGGTCCGCCGGCGCCTTGGGATAACCGGGGAAAAAGTAGCCCGTGAGATCCACCGCCTCGATGTCGTGCCGGGCGCAGAAGTCGCACACGCCAAAGAGGTCCATCCCCTTGCTCGCGTCGGCCAGGTTCGCGTTCAACTGTTCGAGGAATGAATACGCATTGAGCGCCGGCTTGAACGACGCGCCGCCCGTGCGGGAAATCGGCGCAAACGCGGATGCCGACAGGGCGGTGGCGAGCGGCGTCACCGCCGCCAGGCGGAGAAAGTTCCGGCGCGTGCACGTGCTCTGGTTGGATTTCATAAAATTTCCTTCAGCGGCTTGGGTCATCGGGTTATGAAAGCGGACGGGGGAATCTCCATCAAGGATTATTCTCGCCACAATAATCTTGTCCGGGACACGCCCGCTGAACCACCATGCCGGCAAATGAAAATACCAATCGGTTTGTTGGCGTTAGGGGTGTCGATCGGCTGGTTGATGGCGGCACCGGTGGACGTAAGCGTTTTCAAGCAGCCCGTTTGCGTGGCGTGCATCGGCGACAGCATCACGGCGGGCGTCGGCACGACCCAGGACAATTCGTATCCGACCCAGCTCGGACGGATGCTGGGCGGGAACTGGGCGGTGATGAATTTCGGGGTCAGCGGCGCGACGCTGCTGAATCACGGCGACAAACCCTACCAAAGGGAAGCCGCGTTCCAGCGGGCGCTGGAATCCCGGCCGGATGTGGTGGTCATCAAGCTCGGCACCAATGACACGAAGCCGAAAAACTGGAAGTTCAAGGACGAGTTTCTCGCGGATTTCAAGGATTTGATCCGGCAGTTCGTCCGGCTGCCCGGCCAGCCGCGCATTTTCATCTGCCGGCCGGCGTTCGTGCCCGGCAACGGAAATTTCGGCATCAATGAAGCGGGCGTGTTGGCGGAAATTCCCCTGCTGGACGAGATTGCGGCGGCGGCCAAGGTGGACGTGATTGACATTCATGCCGCGCTCAAGGATCACCCGGAGCTGCTGCCCGACCACGTTCATCCGAACAACGCCGGCGCGACCGCGATGGCGCGGACGGTCTTTCAGGCGTTGACAGGCAGGGAATTCGCCGGAGCCGCACCGGTCGTCATCACCGAAGCCGGCAAGTGAATCATTGCGGGCCGATAGTCGAACGATGCCGGGTAGGATGCGGCGGCGTTCATGGCTCTCTATTCCGCAACTGGCATGGCGGTGAGCAAGCGCGGCAAGCATGGTTTTGTTTTCATGAGGTAAACGGGTTTGCGTGGCTCAACGCAGAAATCCGAGCCGCCGCCGACAAGGCAAAGCTGTTTGGATTTTGTCCGCATGTAGTGGAAAAGATATTGCTGCGCGTAGCCGGAGCACGGGCAATAGCAGCGGCAAAAAGCCGCCCGGCGGCTTCAAATCCTGCCGGTCTTGCGCCAGCGCCAAAGGGTAGTCGGGTTGATGCCAAGCTGCGCGGCGACCCAGGTCAGGTCGTTGCCGCTTTCCTGCAACAACTGCCGGGCGAGCGCCAGTTTTTTTTCCCGGTTGGGCAGGGGTTCCGATGCGGTGCGGGAGCTGTAATCAGTCGCGGTTGCTTTCGGCACCGCCACCACCGGCGGATCCCACCAGCCCGCGCGCAGCACCGGCCCGTCGTAAAGCAGCGCCAGCCGGTCAATCGCGCTCTTTAATTCCCGCGCATTCCCCGGCCAGGAATATTGCCGGAACCGCTCCAGCAGCGCCGGTTCCACGCTCTCGATGTTTTTGCCGAAACGCTCGCTGGCCTGCCGCAAAAAAGCATGCACCAGCGGCGGAATGTCTTCGCGTCGTTCGCGCAACGGCGGGATGGTGAGCGTGACTTCCGCCAGCCGGTAAAACAAATCGGCGCGAAATTTGCCGGCGTCCGCCTCCGTGCGCAGGTGGCGGTTGGTGGCGGCGACGATGCGCGCCTTGGATTTGTATTCCGTCTCACTGCCGACGCGGCGCGCGACGCGCGTCTCCAAAAACCGCAGCAGCTTGGGTTGCAATGAAACATCCATCTCGCCGATTTCATCCAGAAACAGCGTGCCGCCCGCAGCCTGCTCGACCAGGCCGGGCCGCGCTTTGTGCGCGCCGGTGAACGCGCCCTTTTCCACACCAAAAATCTCCGCTTCCAGCAGGTCCTTCGGAATCGCCGCGCAGTTCAGCGCCACAAAATGTTTCCGGCGGCTGGCGTCGTGCAGCGCGCCGGCAACCTTTTCCTTGCCGACGCCGGATTCGCCGAGGATGAGGCAGTTCACGTCCGTCGGACCGATGCGTTCGATGGTCTGCCGCAGCGCGCGGA
>Ga0316217_10006398_pt1 | contig 11689 bp, 12 predicted proteins | sample 1anoAmetaG_FD_203633 | JGI IMG/M metagenome (GOLD analysis project Ga0316217, IMG submission 203633) | Freshwater microbial communities from Trout Bog Lake, Wisconsin, USA - 1anoA | ecosystem: Environmental > Aquatic > Freshwater > Lake > Hypolimnion/Profundal zone | place: USA: Wisconsin... | reverse complement strand
AACCGTTTAAAGGACTTATAGCCAGAATATTGAAAACAAGGGAGTTGTTGACCCCGTCCGGGCGACCACTGCGAGTACCCCGGATAAAAGGCGCCTTCAGGCAGGGCGGGCGCTTCGATCTAAACCTTCTACTTAAAGCCTAGCGCGCCGGAGGGGGTAAATGAGACATGATTTAGGAAACTGGATTTGGCTTAGGATCAGCGGGTTAGCCGGAAAAGTAGAATTTTGGGCTCTTGACAAGGTAGGGCGGAGAGCGCGGCGCGCAGCGCCCCCGGGGGTCCACCTAGCAACTAGTGTTCCCCAGAGTTGGAAAATCGCCCACTCAGGGCCACCAGCCCAAGCATTTCCGGTTTGACGCGAGCTTTAAAGAGGCTCATAGCATCGCCTTTCACGACAGCACTTTACGCTGAATCTGCAAGACTTACTACGATGATTTCCGCTAACAGGCCTTCCTCACCAATCATGCCCCGCCCTAGCAAAATCATCTAGGACGGGGCACCCCGGCAAAGTCAACAACCCCACCCTAACGCGCCAAAGAGGGGCGGGTGAGGATGGGGCACCCTGCGGATGATTGCGCTAACAGGCCTTATAGCACTATTAATGCCCCGTCCCGGCAAAATCATCCGGGAAGGGGCACCCGGCATGGCACGCTCGGGGAAACAGCATAGATTCTACGGGCGACCGCGAGTCGCCCTCACAATGACCTGTCAACAGAGCATAACGACGTGTCAACGGACCATAAAACCAGCCGACCTATCGTCTTCGCCGCGCCTGACCTGCGATAATTCATGGGATTGCGGCACAATAGAAAACCATGCTCAAGACAATGGAATGGACCGAGACCGGGGTGCGCTTTCTGGACCAGACGAAGCTACCCACCGAGGAAACCTACGTCAACTGCCCGGACTACCGGGCGGTCGCCGAAGCGATACGGACGATGATCGTGCGCGGCGCGCCGGCCATCGGCGTGGCGGCTGCCATGGGAATCGCCTTAGGCGCCCGCGATGCCAAGGCGGCGACGGCGGGCGAGTTGCTGCCTGAGTTTGAGCGCATCTGCGAGGCCATAACTTCGACCCGGCCGACGGCGGTCAACCTGTTCTGGGCGGCGCGGCGCATGCGGGCGAAGTTCGCGGAACTCTCGTCGGGCGCGGTCGGTGACATCAGAGACGGCTTGATTGCCGAGGCCCAGTCCATGTACGCGGAAGACATCGCGGCCAACCAGGCCATGGGGCGGCACGGCGCGGTGCTGATGCCGGATTCCGGCGGAGTGCTGACCCACTGCAACGCCGGGGCGCTGGCCACCTGCGGCTACGGCACGGCGCTGGGCGTGATCCGCGCGGCGATTGAAGCCGGGAAGAAGATCAACGTCTATGCCGACGAAACGCGTCCTTTTCTGCAGGGATCGCGGCTAACGGCGTGGGAGTTGATGAAGGACGGAATCCCGACGACGCTGATTGCCGACAACATGGCGGGCGCCATGATGAGCCAGGGCAAAGTTCAGGCAGTGGTGGTCGGGGCCGACCGCATTGCCGCCAACGGCGACACGGCCAACAAGATCGGCACCTACTCGGTTGCCATCCTGGCGAAGGAACACGGGATTCCCTTCTATGTGGCAGCGCCGTTTTCCACCGTCGATCTGGCGACGGCCACGGGCGATCTGATCCCGATTGAACAGCGCGCCGCAACGGAAGTGACTCAACTGGCAGGGCGGGTGATTGCGCCGGTTGGGGTCAGGGTGGAGAATCCGGCGTTTGACGTCACTCCGGCGAAGTACATCAGCGCGATCATTACCGAGCGGGGTGTGGCGCGGATGCCGTTTACGGAATCGCTGCGCGCCCTGGCAGCGGGCAGGCAGGTTTAATTTATGTCACGTCAACTCACGATTGCCATCGACGGACCGGCGGGGGCCGGCAAGAGCACGATTGCCCAGCGCGTAGCGCGGGAATTGGGCTACGTCAACCTGGATACGGGCGCCATGTATCGGGCGCTGGGGCTGAATGCCATCGAGCAGCAAGTCCCGTTCGACGCGGAAGCCGATCTGATGGCGCTGGCCGAACGTACGCGGATTGAACTGGAGCCGACCGAGCAGGGCAATCGGGTACTGCTTGACGGGCGCGACGTTTCGACCCGCATACGGTCGGCGGACGTGAGCGACGCAGCTTCCCGCACTTCTGTGCATCCGAAAGTGCGCGTATGGATGGTGGACCAGCAGCGCGCCCTGGGCAAGAGCGGCGGCGTGGTGATGGAAGGACGCGACATCGGCACGGCGGTCTTCCCGCACGCCGAGGTCAAGGTTTTCCTGGAGGCATCGCCCGAGGTGCGCGCCGTGCGGCGGGTGCTGCAGGACGGCGGCACGGTCGAGGATCACGAGCGCATCGCCGCCATAGCGGAAGAGATACGACAGCGCGACCAGCGGGACCGCGGACGGGCGGCGTCGCCGCTGATCCCGGCAGCCGATGCGGTGACTATCGATTCCAGCTTACTGACGATTGACCAGGTGGTGGCGAAGATATTGGAATTGGTGCAGAGCCGAGAGCAGGATATGAGTATTCCGGCACGGATGGAGTGAGGAGCGGCATCCGGATAGGAGATAAAATGCTGTGCCCCGTAAGCACAACCGCGATAACAAGGACCGAGAAGATTCAAAAGTTCTGAAGCGGACAATCATACTGGCGAGCGCAGCGATGGGGCTGGCGATCGACTATTCAGCCCCGGGTTGGGGACGTCCAGCAGTGGTTACGCTGTTGATCTTTGCCTGTCTTGTAGTTTATGGACGCTGTTTTTGGGGAGCCCGCTTCTGGTCCCTTACCACAACCTTGCTTGTGCTTCATGTTGTGTTATTCGTCCGTTTTCGATCGCCTATCAATGAAGTAGCCATAGCAGTGCTGTTCGTGGCAGCGGTAGCTGAGTTGTTTGGCATCGCGCTCGTTCTTACTGTCGCTTTCCCCGATCGATAATCGCTACGCTATAGCTGTTCGATCATTACCGCATCCCTCCCGGGGGGTCATGCTGAGCAATGACCAGATCATGCGCGCGGGCAAGGAGCAGATCCTTCGCTGCGCTCAGGATGACCCCGTCTTTAGCGGGATACACCTTCTCGGAAACCGCTCCAATTCTCCCTACAGCGGTATGTTCCCGTGCTTCTTCGGGGGATTCTTGTCACGCTTGTTCTGGAGCATTTCCAGGGCCTGGATGAGTTTCCTGCGCGTGGTGCGCGGGCTGATGACGGCGTCGACGAAGCCGCGTTCGGCGACGACATAAGGATTGGCAAAGCGGTCGCGGAACTCCTCGATCTTCTGGCGGCGCAAGGCTTCGCGTTCTTTCTCGTCGGCCACCTGCGACAGTTCACTCTTGTAGACGATATCCACCGCGCCTTCCGGTCCCATGACGGCAATCTCGGCCGTGGGCCAGGCGTAGTTGACGTCGGAGCGGATGTGCTTGCTGGACATAACGCAGTAGGCTCCGCCATAGGCCTTGCGGGTGATGACCGTGATCTTGGGCACCGTCGCCTCGGCAAAGGCAAACAGCAGCTTGGCGCCGTGGCGAATGATGCCGCCGTACTCCTGGTTGGTTCCGGGCAGGAAGCCGGGCACGTCTTCCAAAGTAATGAGCGGGATGTTGAAGGCATCGCAAAAGCGGACGAAGCGCGCGGCTTTTACAGAACTGTCGATATCGAGCACTCCGGCCAGGAAAGCCGGTTGATTGGCGACGATGCCGACCGAGCGGCCGTTGAGGCGGGCGAATCCGACGACGATATTGCGGGCAAAATGCTCGTGCACCTCGAAGAAATAGCCGTCGTCAACGACCGTGCGAATGACGTCTTTAATGTCGTAAGGCTGGTTGGATTCGCTGGGAATAATGTGGTCCAGCGCCTCGTCTTCGCGATCGGCCGGGTCGGCACATTCGCGCCGGGGCGCGTCCTCCACGTTATTCGAAGGGATAAAGCTGAGCAGTTCACGAACCATGGAGAGACATTCGGCATCATCGGCCGCCAGGAAGTGGGCCACTCCGGAGGTTTCGTTGTGGCGCACGGCGCCGCCGAGCTCTTCCTTGGTGACCTCTTCATGGGTGACGGTCTTGATCACGTCGGGGCCGGTGATGAACATGTAGGAGGTCTTGTCGACCATCAGGATGAAATCGGTGATGGCGGGCGAATAGACGGCCCCGCCGGCGCAGGGGCCCATGATTGCTGAAATCTGCGGGATGACGCCGGAGGCCAGCGTGTTACGCAGGAAGATGTCGGCATAGCCAGCCAGAGACTGCACGCCTTCCTGAATGCGGGCTCCGCCGGAGTCGTTCAAGCCAATCACGGGTGCGCCGGTCCGCATGGCCATGTCCATGATCTTGACGATCTTGGCGGCATTGGCTTCCGATAATGAACCGCCGAAAACGGTAAAGTCCTGGGCGAAGACGAAAACGAGGCGACCCTCGACGCGGCCGTATCCGGTGACAAAGCCGTCGCCGAAGAACTTGTTCTCCAGCATGCCGAAATCGTTGCAGCGGTGGGTGACGAGTTTATCGGTCTCTTCGAAGGTATTTTCGTCGAGGAGAAACTCGATACGCTCGCGGGCCGACATCTTGCCTTCTTTGTGCTGGCGTTCGCGCCGCTGCTCACCGCCGCCGTCGACCGCTAACTGGTCGCGCCGCTTCAACTCTTCCAGCTTCTGTTCCAGATCCATGGATAACCCCGCTCCAGCGAAATGTCGTAAGCCGAGAGGATTGCCGGGAATGAAAAAGGCCGTGCCCGCAATGATCCGCCCACCCGGATCCCAAGTGATTTGGATGCTAACAGAAAGGCTGGAATCGCGAAATCAGTCGATGGAGGAGTCGCGCCAGCGCCACTTCTTGCCATCCCAAAAGAGGTACGACTTGGTGCCGGTACTCTCCTGGCCGAGAAGGGCGGGCACGACCTTCTTCTTGACGGCCACGCGCGACAGTTGCACCCGCTCGAAGGGAAGGTTGATCACCACAAACTTCAGCCGCGGCGCGCGCCAGTTGTGTACTACCAGCAACAGCAGAGGATGCTCCGACTGGATAAAGGTAATCGTCACCTTCGGGTCCGCAATGCCGAAATAGGCGTGGTAGGGATCGATCACTTTGTAGTTGAAGTGCATTTGATCGACCAAAGGGTCGTCTGCGGTAGCCACGACGATGGCATCTTCGGCGCCGTCACCATCAAAATCGGCGAGCAGCACGGCGTAGCCGGCGGCCGGCTGGAAGGCAGGTCCGAAGAGAGCGGCGAGTTGCCTGGCCTGGGGCAGCGTACCCGGTTGTTGCGCGACCGCGCTGCAGGCAGCCAGAAGCAGGATGGCGAGGAGCCGGTGCATAGGCCTACTGTACGCCAGTTGCCAGTCTCCGGCACGACTCTTCGGCAGAATGGAATGGGTTGACGGCCTGAGTTGGCCACCTGGCCGGGGACAAAGATGTATATTTACAGCCGTGCTTATGCCTGAGAGAGAACTGATAGCCAGAATCCGCCGCACTACGGGCAGCGCGCGCGCCGTGATCCGCGGGATCGGCGACGACTGCGCGGTGCTGCGCATGCCAGCCGGTCACGAGGCGCTGGTGACCACAGACTTCAGCCTGGAGGGCGTGCACTTCCGCCGGGATTGGCATCCGGCAGAGGTGGTCGGACATCGATGCCTGACCCGCGGCCTGAGTGATATCGCCGCCATGGGCGGGAGCCCGGTGGCGGCGTTTCTGTCGCTGGCGCTGCCTGCGGAGTTGGAGTCCACGTGGATTGACGGATTCCTGCGCGGCTTCCGGCGTCTGGCAAAGCGCTCCGGAGTGACGCTTGCGGGGGGCGACACCGCCCAGTCCCCGGGCGGCATTCTGGCCGACATCGTAGTGCTGGGTTCGGTGCCGCGAGGCAAAGCCGTTCTGCGCTCGGGGGCGCACGTTGGGGACGACATTTTCGTGACCGCCAAGTTGGGCGGGGCCTCTGCTGTATTGCAGTGGTTGATGAGCGGCGGGCTATCGCAGGCCGAAGGCGGCGCGGCACGCGCTCAAGCGCAGCCCCGGGCACCAAAGGGCCGCACGGAGCGGGATGATGAAGCCTCGGCACGCCAGCTTCGGGCTGCCGTGGTCCGTTCGCTGGGCCGGGCGCTGGAGCGCATGCATTTTTCCCCGACTCCCCGCCTTGAGGTGGGACGTTGGCTGCGGGAACGGAAGCTGGCATCGTCCATGATCGATATCAGCGATGGACTTTCCACCGACCTAAGCCATATCTGCGAAGAAAGCGGCACCGGGGCATGGATCGCCGAGGCAGCCATTCCGGTCGCTGCCGGCGCCAGCCTGGAGGACGCCATCGACGGCGGTGACGATTACGAGCTGTTGTTTACCGCTCCGGCCGCCAAACACGCCCGCATTCCGGACCGAATCGAAGGGGTTCCGGTGCGTTGGATCGGAACGATCACGAAGGAGCCCGGTCTCTGGCTGGTGGCGCCGGGCATGAACTCGCGCCGGCAACTGAAGGCCAGCGGCTGGGAGCATTTCCGGTAAGAACCCTGATGCGCAGACCACTGATACTCCGATTCGTTCTCGTCCTGTTGGCCGCCGTGGCCATGTGGCAGTGCGGCCAAGACAACTCGCAGCCCAGAAGCGATGCTAAGGCGCCCGCACGCGAAGAGAACCATTATTCGCCGCAAGAGAACCTGGAGCGGGTGGACCTGGCGCTGATCGACTCAGCAAGACAATCTCTCGACATCGCCATGTATGCCTTCACGGACCGCTACCTGGCCGAAGCGGTAGTCCGAGCCGCGCGGCGGGGAGTGCAGGTAAGAATCTATCGGGACCGGCAGCAGTTTGAAGACGAGCAGCGGAAGGCCGGGGCGCGTGGTTCAGGCTCTACCAGCGATATGTTTCAGGGGGTTCCGAATCTACAATTACGCGTGAAATCGAGCCGCGAACTCATGCACCTAAAGGCCTATGTGGTTGACCACTCCCTACTCCGGGATGGCAGTGCTAACTGGAGTCCGTCGGGACTAAAGCGGCAGGATAATAACCTGCGGCTGACCACCGATGCGAGCCAGGTAGCAGCCTTCGAGCGGCAGTATTCCGAGATGTGGAACAGAGATGACCAAAGTCATACCTAGAAGGGCGAAACCGATTTCAAACCGAACGCCGTTCGCCTTTTCTCGGTATAGACTACGGCGCTGGACTAATTCGCATCGCTAATGCCACACATTGGCCGTGCCAATATAAGGTGTTACTATTCCCCAGTGGCGTTAGTAGCGGTTCAGTGTTTTGACCAATTCAGGCAGGAGACGTATGGAGATTAACAAGGTTCTTTCCGAATTGCGCATGGAGCGTGATCGGATCACTCAAGCGATCGCTGCGATTGAAGCCTTAACTGGTACAGGCGAGCAGCGTTCTGGGAAGTCTCAGCTGGGCGTAAAGCCTCGGCGCACGATGAGTGCGGCGGCGCGCAAGCGCATCTCGGAAGCGGCCAAGCGGCGTTGGGCCGAGCGCAGGAAGGCAGCGGCTAAGAACGCATAGATTGCGTGCCGGCCTTTTTCCGGGCATAGTAAAGCGGCGCCTCTGGGAACAGAGGCGCCGCTTTCTTTGTTCCGGGATTGTAGGGTCCTTCTGGGTTTTGCGAACTCTCACCAAAGGACAATCCTAAACGAATCACAGGCTGATTCAGAGTCTATGCGCAGCTGGAGATAGGACTACGGCGTTCGACTACAAGTCGGTAATGGGATTGCTGGCCAGTCTGGTCGGACTGGTTAGTGCCTTCCCTTACCTGGCCGACGTAGTCCACCGCAAGACCAAGCCGCATCTGTTCACCTGGTTTGTGTGGGGGATCCTAACCGGAATCGCCTTTCTGGCGCAAGTGGCCCGCCATGCCGGAGCCGGGTCCTGGATCACCGGACTTACCATGGTGAACTGTTTTGTGGTGGTTGGGCTGGCCATACCCTACGGGGAAAAAGACATTAAGCCGGTGGATTGGGTATGCCTGTGCGGCGCGGCTGCGGGACTGTTGCTATGGGGCTTCACCAGCGATCCGAGGCTGGCGGTGGTGCTGGTCACGACGATTGACCTGATTGCCTTCCTGCCCACGCTGCGCAAGGCTTACTACAAGCCGCAGGAAGAGACCGCCGTATTCTTCTTCATGAGCATATGGAAATTCGGTTTAGGGCTGGTGGCGGTAAGAGAATACAGCCTGACTACCTGCCTGTTTCCGGCTGCCGTGGTGGTATTTAACATCTTCTTCGTGGCAACCCTGATGGTCCGCCGACGCACGCTGGCGCGCGAATCGGCCGCCCCGATCACCTCCGGCTTGTAAGCGCCGTGGGCTCGCTTCGGCAGGAGCCCGGCTGATGTAATCTATTGGGTAATCGCTTCACTCGATGGCAGACACCTACAAAACGGCGGTGGAGCAGCTCTATGCGCTGGGCCACGAACTGGCCAAGGGCCAGGCGACGAAATTTGAACTGGCGCAGGTTCGCGTGCTGCTGGCAGCGCTGGGCGATCCGCAACATTCTTTTCGAAGTGTGCTGATCGCGGGGACGAACGGTAAGGGATCAACGGCGGCGACGTTGGGGAGCATACTGCGTGCAGCGGGTCATCGCACCGGCCTCTACACCTCGCCGCACCTGGTCAGAGTCAACGAGCGGATTCAGGTTGACGGCCAGAACATAACGGATGCGGATTTTGCCGCGCGATATGTGGAAGCCGAGGCGGAGGTGCAGGCGCTGATGGCGAAGGGCGACCTGCCGGGGCATCCGAGCTTCTTCGAGATGCTGACGGCGATGGCCTTCCGGCATTTTGCGGGCGAGGGCATCGAAATCGCCGTCCTCGAAGTGGGTATGGGCGGGCGTTTGGACGCCACCAACGTGGTCGAGCCGGTGCTTTCGATCATCACCGATATTTCGATGGACCATGAAATCTTCCTGGGGCAGAGCATTTCCGAGATCGCTGCGGAAAAGGCGGGGATCATCCATCCGGGAGGCAAGGTCATAACGCTGCCGCAGCATCCGGAGGCCAATCGAGTAATCGCCTCCGCCGTGCTGGAGCGGGGGGCGACGGCCTTGAGCGCCGCGGCCTACCTGCCTCCGCTCCCCCCCGGAGCGCCCAACTGGAAAGGGGCCGAGGCGGGCGGCGACGGAGCGAAGCACCAGCCGCGCAGCCGGTATCCGCTGGAGGTCATGGGCGAGAAGATCGTGGTGGATTCGCCCCTGGTCGGCCGGCATCAATGGCGCAACCTGGCGCTGGCGATCGCCGCAGCAGAGCAATTGAACGCAAGCGGCATCAGGATTTCAGCGAAGCAGATCAGCGACGGCATCCGGAGGACCAGTTGGCCGGCGCGATTTCAGGTGCTGGCGGCGGATGCGGCGCAGGGGCGGCCGGAGATTGTCCTGGATGTGGCGCATAACCCGGCAGGGGCCTGGGCGCTGCGTTCGGCCCTGGCAGAGAGCTATCCGGAGCGCAAGATCACGATGATCTTCGGCGTGCTGCGGGACAAGGCGGTGCGCGAGATGGTCGAGATATTATTTCCGGTCGCGCAGCAGGTCCTGGCAGTCCGGCCGGACAACCCGCGCGCCGCCTCGTTGGAGGAAGTCCTGGCAGCCGCAGAAGGCATCTGTGGCAATATTCGGGATGGAGGGAGCGTGGGCCGGGCTGTCTCCGGCGCCTGCTCGTCGGGCGATCAGGATACGGTGGTGGTTATCACTGGATCTATCTACACTGTAGGTGAGGCGCTGGCCGCACTGCATGAGCCGCGAGGGTAACAGGATTCCTTGAACGACGTTGCGCAAACCTATGCGGCACGGCCGACGAAGCGACTGAGCTGGGTCCGCTCGATATTCCTGCTCGGCCCGCTGATTTACCTATACACGATCGTGCTGGCGACGGCGTCGTTGCTGATCTCGCTGTTTGATTCGAGCGGCCGCATGCAGCATCGTTGCGCCCGGGTGTGGGCATGGCTGATCCTGAAGACAAGCCTCTCGCCGGTCGAGGTAGTCCACGGGGAGCGGATTGATACTTCGCGCCCCCATGTGTATGCCTCCAACCACATCTCTGCTCTCGACATCCCTGTGCTCTACGTCCATCTGCCCACGCAATTCCGCATCATCGCGAAGAAAGAGCTGTTTGCCTATCCCTTCCTGGGCTGGCATCTGCGGCGTTCCGGGCAGTTGCCGATCGATACGGAACAGACGAGTTCGGCGATACGCAGCCTGCGCAAGGCAATCGAGACCCTGCGCGAAGGCATGCCGCTGGTGATCTTCCCGGAGGGCGGGCGATCGATCAGCGGCCAGATACAGAAGTTCATGACGGGCGCTTTTTATGTCGCCATCAAGGCGCAGGTGGACGTGGTTCCGCTGGCGCTGGTCGGCACCTACGAAGTTCTGCCGATGAATCATTTCCATATTCAGCCGGGAAAGATACAACTGGTGGTGGGCGAGCCGATCTCGACCGTCGGGATGGGGCTGCGCGATATGGAAGTGCTGGCCACGCGGGTGCAGCGGGCGATCGAAGACATGTATTACGCACGCAGCCGCGTCGCTGACCCGCGACGGACCGCAGCCACGACCGCCGAGTGAACCGGAAGCTGCGTCGATCTATAGTAGTCTGGCGGCAGCCATCCGCTGGAGCCGCCGATGCCTCGAATCGCAATACCTCAACCGCGTTTCGCCGCCCCCTATTACGTAGCCAAGGTCATGCCGGATTATTGCGCGGCAGTGGAGCGGGCCGGGGGTGAGGCAATCGAAATCGCGCTGGACCTGGATAATCACGAGATCGCCCGCCGGGCTGCGGCCTGCGATGCCGTGCTTCTGCCCGGAAGCCCGGCGGATGTGAATCCGCAGAAATACGGCGCGGCGCGGCATCCAAGGACAGTTTCCGACGATCCGCGGCGGGACAATGCCGACGAGTTGCTGTTGCAGGATGCATACAACCTGCACAAGCCAGTTTTCGGCATCTGCTACGGACTGCAATCGCTGAATACCTGGCGAAGCGGATCGCTGGTGCAACATCTCGCGACTGAAATCGCCCACGAAAAGTGCGGGGATGAGGAGGACGAAGCCTCGATTGGAAGGGCCGTGCATCACGTGCTGGTGGATGCCACGTCGCAACTCGGCGCGCTGGTACGCGCCGGTCTGGCGGTATCCGATGCGGAACTGGCGGCACATCCGGAGCGCGGCGAAGGCTCGGCGTTCGTGGATATTGTGGTGAACAGCAGCCATCACCAGGCGGTGGAGCGGCCCGGGGACGGGCTGAGACCCGTCGCCTGGAGTCCGGACGACCAAGTAATCGAGGCGTTGGAGGGAACGTCAGCCGGGCACTGGGTGGTGGCCGTGCAATGGCATCCGGAGCGCATGCTGGACAACCCTGTGGCACAGGCTTTATGGCTGGGATTCATTGAGGCTGCGCGCCTGCATCGGGCGCGCCGCCATACTGCAGTAACGCTGATCTAACTCTCGGACCACCATCTCTCGGACCGCTCTTTCCGCCGGTTCCGCTGGACAGAAAGAACCCCGGCTCATGTGGCCGGGGTCTTGAGCTAGCGTAAGAATTATCTTCTTATCGAAAAATGACCTACTTCGCGGGTGCCGGAGCAGCAGCCTTCTTGTCGGCAGCAGGAGCGGCCTTCTTGTCAGCCGGAGCAGCCTTCTTGTCAGCCGGAGCCATCTTCTTGTCAGCCGGGGCCATCTTCTTGTCAGCCGGAGCAGCCTTCTTGTCAGTCGGG
>Ga0316217_10006397_pt1 | contig 11689 bp, 3 predicted proteins | sample 1anoAmetaG_FD_203633 | JGI IMG/M metagenome (GOLD analysis project Ga0316217, IMG submission 203633) | Freshwater microbial communities from Trout Bog Lake, Wisconsin, USA - 1anoA | ecosystem: Environmental > Aquatic > Freshwater > Lake > Hypolimnion/Profundal zone | place: USA: Wisconsin... | reverse complement strand
CGCGTCCACACGCACGGCAACGGTGTTCTTGCCGCCGTAATGCAACACGTCCGTGATGTCCTCGCGGAACGGATAGTAACCGCCCTCGTGATGTCTCACGCACCAGCCATTGACCCAGACCGTCGCGTCGCGAAACACGCCGTCGAACGTCAGCCAGATGCGCTTGCCTTCGTCGGCTTTTGGTACTTCCAACGTGCGGCGGTACCAAGCGATGCTGTTGGTCGGATACTTTCCGCCCAGCGCCTTGAAACCGTGGCTGCCGTCGGCGTCCCAGTCAAACGGCAGTTCCACCGCCCAATCGTGCGGCAGGTTGACGACCCGCCAGTAGGCGTCGGCGAACCGCTCCGCCGCCGGTCCGGAACCGGTGCCGGAGTTTTCCAGGTGCAGCGCATCCGGCCAGTCATCGCCCAAATGAAATTTCCACCCCACGTCGAGCGAAAGATGCTCGCGCGGCGATTGCGCAACGGCAAGTTGAGCGGCCAGCAGCGCGGCGCACGCGCTGCTGCGGAGAACCTGGAATGGCGTAATAAAGGTCATTTTAAGCAATCGTTCTAGCTTGACAAAAACTGGCCGGAGCGACAAGCCCCGGCCAGTTCATGGCTTTTCAACTCTGGATCATTCCACTTTTACGCGGTAGTACTCCGCGGTGTTGGTGGTGCTGATCGGTATCGTGACCGGCGACGGAGAACTGATGGGCGTCCAAGGGCCGAGCAGGTTGGTGGACGTCTGCAAGGTGCCGGTTCCCGGCCAGGTCAACGTGATATTGCTGGCGCTGACGGTGTTGGTTAAAGTTATCGAGTCCAAACTAACCAGTTGGATTTGGACGCCGTTGAAGTCGGCTTCCGTGCTGCCGCCACCGGAATTCGGCTCCACATCCACGGAAAGCGTGCCGCCGCTGACGTGAACATTGCTAAAGACAACGAAGTTGACGTTTTGCTGCAACGGCAGGATGGGCGAGGCGTTCAGCGTGCTCTGCGTCTGGTCGCCGTTCTGCGGATCATGCGCGACGAAGGTTGTGCCGGCGCTGGCATAACTGCCGTTACAGGCGTAGCAGCACAGATTATACGTGCCATTCGGCAGGTCTTTGATCTGGAGGGCGCCGGGGGCATACCAGCAGATGACGTATTGATACAACAGATTGCCGATGTCGCTGGAATCCGGCTGCGGCGTGCTGGCGCTGCTCATGCCACCGCAACTGTAGACGGCACAAGCAACGCCCGAATGGGTCACGCCATCGTCCTGCAAATCGGAGGCGCTGAAGAAGCTGCCACCACCGTATGCACCGAGAGTGTCCGGCATGACGTTCCAATAACTGCCCGCGCCGAAAATGCCCCGTCCGCCGTAGTGGCCAAGACCTAGACCATTGCCGGCGACATTGTTGGTGAGTTCAAAATTGACGGTCCACAATCCGGCGGGCGTGGCGGGCAGCGCATTGAATGTCACCTCCACGCTGTTCGAAGCCGAACCGGCCGGGTTGGAGGCAACCAGTTGATAGTAGAGGGTTCCCGCGCGTAGCGGATCCACCAGCACGCTGGCGGAGTCGGCGCCTGGAATGTCCGCCCAAGCGACGCCGTTTGGCGACGACTGCCATTGCAAGGTTAGCGGCGTGGTGCCGGTGACGCTGGCATTGAGGCGGACATTCTGGCCGGAATACACCGAAGCGGCGGGATAAGCCGATACCGCCACTCCGGGCGGAATTCCGGGTGAACCGATGGCCGTGAGAAACAAATTCTGGATGCGCTCCTCGCTCAAGGTCTGGTTAAACACGGCCACTTCGGCGAGCGTGCCGCTGAAATTGCGGGCAGCGGACGAGTCGCTGCCAATCCAAGTCGTTCCACCACTAAAGGCCTCGGGCAGGTTGGTGCTGGACCGGGAAGCTTTGAGCAGGTTAGTGGCGCCGGTATTGTTGACGTCCACGTAGTAGAGGTACATTGTGGTGTTGGTCGGCGCGATGGTCAAAGCCACGAAGGACCATTCGCCGACGGGGGGATACAGGTGGGAATTGAAACCCCAAGCACTCGGACTGTTGCTGTTCCAGTTATAGCCCAGTCCGGCCACATTATTGCTCGAGTTTCCGCCAAATCCAAAGCCCGCGGCGTCACCGTTGGTTCCCCGCCACGTGAACAAGCCCCAATAATTCCCGATATTACCACCCGGATTGATCCAGGCCGTGATGGTCACGGTGTTGGTATTCAGGCTCAACGACGGGGCGATGAGGTCGGAGTTGTTAACATTGTTTTGCAGCCCGACACCCGTGTTGGTGGTTTCAAAACCCGCAAACTGGGGTGACTGCGGACCGGCCTGGTTTTCAGCGGCGGCCGAACCGTAAGTCGCCTCGTGGTTGTTCCCACTGTAATCGTAGGCCTGAACGGAGTTGGCCGTGTTGTCAATCGTTTCACCAAAGCGCCAGTAGGCGACGGGGTGGTTGGTGAAAACATCGTAAGCATACGGCGCACTCGCGGTGGGCGCCGGCAAATCCGCGAGCACAGTGAGAGGTGTTGGGGTGGTGGCGACACCGCCAAGGGCATTGGTCGCCGTGCAATCATAGCTGGCCGAAGCGGACATCGGCAGATTTGGCAGCGCGAGTGTCGCGCCTGTCGCGCCGACAATAGTGACCGAATTCGATTGCCACGAGTTGGTGATGGGCGCCGTGCCACTGAACGTCGCACTGAACGTCATCGTGCTCCCCGCATAGGCATACGCGGGTGACAAGCCGTTGCCTGCGCCAGGGGTGGTGTCTTGGGAAACCGCAGGCGGTACGCCGCCAAGAACCGTGAGCGTGGCAACCGAACTGGTGGATACTCCAAAGAGGTTGGTGACCACGACGAGATATTGGATTTGGTATCCCGTGGGACTGTTCGTGGGCGTCACGTTGAGCGTGGCATTCGTCGCATCAAGGATGGGATTGTTGATGGCGCCACCGGTCGCGTTGTCGCTAAACCACTGATACCAAAGATGGGGGTGGAAGGGATCGCCCGTTGCCGTTTCCACGAGCGAGACTGCTATTCCGCCATAAACTGAAGACGATGGGGAAATCGTCGGGGCGCCGGCCGTCGGTACCGTGGGGAGAATGGGGACGATTTGGAAACCATCCAACCCTTGTCCGTAACCGGAAGTTTGCAGGCGGAGCAAAATCGCGTCGTTGGTCATTCCGGTAAAGTACATGTAATTGGCGCCGCCAGTCTGCAAGCTGGAAGTGGTGCCCGTGGCCGGAACATAAGTTCCCGAAAAGTTAGCGGTGTCCTGTTCAAAAAGGTGCGGCACCAAACTCGTGCCTTCGGCCATGTTGTTGTCCAAAGCACTGCCGCTGACCGACTCAATATAGCCTTCCACTGTTTCGTAATAAGTATCTCCACAGGTGTAAAGGATCACGCTATAGCCTTCCGCGTTGAATGCACTGAGCCAAGCGTTCAAGCCGCTGAGGAAAACAACTGGCTGATTATTGCCCGATGAACCGCCGCAGGAAGTGCCCAATCCGGTTGCGGTGCCGGGGTTCCATGTGCTCAGGCCCAAGTCGAAGAGTTTTCCGTCCGGCGTGCCGAGGCCGCTTGCCGTGCCTTGGGCGGTGGTAGCCCAGGAAGACCATTGGACACCGATTGGTTGAACCGTGCCGGTGCTGTCGGTCAGCCCGTAAAGGCTGCTGCTGCCAGAAGAAAGATTGTTCCAGTTGGTTTGCGCATACGGCGGCGCGCCCGCTTGATCCGTGGGCAGCATCGAGTCCGCTTGCGAATTGTCTATGCCGCCGGCATTGCCGGTCACGAACTTGCAACCGATGGACGCGAGTTTTGCCGGGAGAATGGGAATGATTTGAAAACCGCTCAAACCCTGGCCTCCGTTTTCCAAGCGAAGCAAAATGGCATCATTGGTCAATGCCGTGGCAAAGAACATATAGTTGGCGCCCCCCGTCGGCGAGCCGGAACTGGCGCTCGTAACTGGACTAAAACTTCCGGAAAAGTTTGCGTTGTCCTGTTCATATAATGGTGCCACCAAGTTTGCGCCCTCGACCATGGTATTGAGTAATGGATTGCCGCTCACTGACTCCACGCAGCCCGCATACGTCTCCCACCAATTATCCCCACTGGTGTAAAGCACCACATTATAGCCAACCGCGCCGATGGAGGTCGCCCAAGCGTTCAAGCCGCCTACATAAACAATCGGTTGATCATTGCCGGGGGAATTGGCGCAGGAATTGCCCAGCGGAGTCGGCGAACCCCAGGTCCCGGAACTCAACCCCACGTCGAACAATTTTCCATTCGGCGTACCCAGGCTGCTTGCGGTGCCCTCGGAGGTCGAACCTGCGGAAGACCACTGCAGAGTTAACGTCTGAGGGTTGCCAAAGCCGTCGGTCAGCGTATAGGAACCGCTGCTATTGGCCAGCGAAAGGTTGTTCCAGTTGGTTTGCGCATATGGCGGCGCGCCCGCCAAATCCGTGGGCAGCATCGAGTCGGCTTCCGTGTTGTCTATGCCGCCAAGGCTGCCGCTAACGAACTTGCAGCCGAGGGATTGCGCCGTCAGGCTCTGAAGGCCGGCGGCCAGCATGGCGGCGCCAGCCATGACGCCGGCCCACCGGAGGGACGATTTGAATGAACGAGTTATTTTCTTCATAGGTTATTGGTTTTGGACTGCAAGCATTGGACTCTTACGCAAAACATTCCCCGCCCGCCAAATGATGCTCCGCCGTCACGGTGACAAGAAATCACGCGTCGCAGGCCACTTCGCCAGACTGTGGGTGTTTGCATGGTGTGAGTATCGTCCCAACCCGCAAACTCGTCATGTCATCAAAAATAACGATGCGGAAAGCAAGCCCACACCAGTCCGGAACTTTCACCGGCAAACCCGTACCGCAGACTTCCAAGTCTGCTGTATCGCGGGCTTCCAAACCCGCGAGCGCCTCGCTTTTTAGACGGCCTGCCGAATTGGAAATCGGCGATCCGGCAGGTTGGGAAACCTGCGGTGCGCTGCCTTTACCCTCGTCAGCCAATACAGCCATGGAATAGCCGTGCTAACGGCCTGTGTCTGCGACGGCGGAGGCCTTGAGTTGCACGGACAAAATCACCCTCGTCCCCGCGCCGGGCGCGCTTTGGATTTCGCAGCTTCCCCCGATGACTGCCAGCCGGCGCCGCATGTTTTCCAGTCCGTTGCCGGCGGCCGCCCGACCTTGGCTGACCGAAGCATGTTTGGTTCTTTCTCTGACGGCAAAACCGCGCCCGTTGTCCTCGAGGGTCAGTTCAAACGACTTTTCCCGCACCGCCAGCCGGATGAGCACCTCCGAGGCGTCGGAATGTTTCACCGTATTGTGCAGCGCCTCCTTGAACGCGAGAAAAACATTGTGCCGCACCTCGGACGTCAGGTGCCACTCGGGAAATTGGAGCGGCAAGTCCAGGCGGCAACGGAAGCCAGCCGTCGCCAGCCAGTCCTGCGCGAATTTTTCCAAATAGGCCGCCAGACTTTCCAGCGTGTCATGGCGTGGACTGACCGCCCAGACGATTTCATCCATGCTCCGCGTCAATTCGCGCGCTGTGTCGTAGATTTTTTTCAGTCCGGCGGCGGCGCGTTCAGGGTTTCCCAGATCGCCGCGTGCCGATTCGCTCATCATCGTGATCCGGGTAAGCTGGGCGCCGAGATCGTCGTGAATATCCTGGGCGATCCGGGAACGCTCACGCTCGATGTCGCGCTGTCGCTCGACGCGTTCGAGCCGTCGGCGCATCCGCCGCCGCATATCGAACCAGACCAACCCGCCGGCTGCCAGCGCCGTCGCCAATCCGCCGAGCACATGGAACCACGTCGTCTGCCAGAAATACGGCAGCATTTCAAATTTGAGGCTCGCGCCGGTTTCATTCCACACGCCGTCATTGTTGCACGCGGTCACTTCGAAGGAATAGATCCCGGGCGGTATGTAATTGTAGGTGGCCACCCGCTTGGTGCCAACATTTGCCCATTCCGTCTCAAAGTTGTTCAACCGGCATTTAAACCGCACCTTTTCCGGTGCGACAAAGCTCAACCCCGTGTATTCAAATTCAATGCGGTGCCGGCCCGGCGGCACTTTCAGCGGCCCGCCGCCGTTGCCATTCGCGAACTTCTTATCGTCCATGCGCATTTCCTCGATGCGCACCGGCGGCGGCAGCGGATTGATCCTGGCCTCAGTCGGGTCCACCACGACCAGTCCCTTCGCCGTGGGAAACCACAACCGCCCGTCCGCCGTCTTTCCACCCGCCGATTGCAAGCCTTCGGAACATTCGAGCGCGGGCAAGCCGTCGTTGATCCCGTAGGTTAGACAGGGGACGTCGGCAATCTCGCCGTCGGCGCAACGGTTCAGATCTTTCTCGCTTGCGCGCAGGATGCCGCCGTAGGAACTCATCCAGAAAAATCCGCGACCGTCCGATTCGATGTGGCCGATCACGCTGTTGGGCAAACCCTGCTCGCGGTTGACGCAGGAGAATTTTCCGGCCTTCAAGCGGTTCAGACCGCCGCCGAACGTGCCAATCCACAGCGCGCCGTCGTCCGCAAAATGCAGGCATTCGATAAAGTCGGACGAAAGCCCGTCAGACTTGTTGAACCGCCGGAAATTTCCCTGTTCGCGGCGCACCAGGCCGCCGCCCGCCGTACCGAACCACACCGCTCCCGATTTGTCCTGCGCCATGGCGCGCACGTCGCCGAACGGCTGGCCGGCAATTTCGCCGAACCGCTGAAATTTCCCGTCTTGGTAACGCAGCCCGCCCGCCGTGGTGCCAATCCAAAGTTCCGCACGCAAAAACAGCAGCGCCGGAATGGGCGCGCGAAAATCTTCCAGCCCCGGTGCAAAATCAAACGCCTCGTCTTTCTGCGCAAACAAACCTCCGCCCCACGTGCCGGCCCAGATTTTTCCCGCATCGTCCGCCGCCAGCGACCAAACGTAGGGATTGCGAATGCCCTGTGGCAAATCGAAATTCGTCCAACTGCCCGCCTGCAGGCGATACAAGCCCGCGCCTTCCGTGCCCACCCACAGAGCGCCGTCCGGCGCCGGCAGCACGGAGAGCACCGGACGGCTCTTCCATTTGTCCGGCGGTGCCACGGTTTCCAGGTTGCTGGGGCGGATGACGACCAGCCCGGCGCCGGTGCCGCACCATAGATTCTTTTCCCGGTCTTCCCACAGCGAAATCACCCAGTCGGAAGGTAATCCGTTGGTGTGGTCAAGGTGCAATCCCGGTGTGTTGGTTTGGCCGGCAAAAAACAGCCACAGACCGTCACCCGAAGTGCCGCCCGCCAGCACGCCGGTGGAAGTTTCCACGAGATTCGGAACCACGTCCCATCCCCACGGTGCGGCGCCCAAATCGGCGACCCATCTGCCGTCCTTCCATTTGCGAACCCCACTGTTGCAGGCCACCCAAAAGCCCCCGTCACGCGCGGCGCAGATACCCTGCAAGTAGTCGTTCGTGGACACTTCGACCGTTAATCGTCCATCCCTGAGCGCGGACGCGACGCCCTCGCGCTCCACCCAAATTGTCCCATCCTGCCCGCGCGCCAGTGACACCACTTTGGCGACCACACCCGATGGTGGCGACAACACCTTTCCGTCCCGCACGTGCGCCAGTTCGCCCGCCTCGTTCAGCAGCCAAATGTCGCCCACGTCGTCGGCAGCAATGGCATAAATTTTTCCACCGCTCCAATTGGCATGCCACGCTACCGCGGCGAAACGGCCGTCCTGACATTGCGCAACGTCGCCGCTTTCCGTGCCGATCCACAGCGTGCCGTCGCCGGCTTCAAACAGGCTCGTAATGCGGCTGCTGTGCAGTTCCGGCGTGTTGTGGTCATCGAAAACCGTGAAACGGACGCCGTCGAACCTTGCCAATCCATTATAGGTGCCGACCCACAGGTAGCCATCCCGCGTCTGCACCACCGCAGTGACCTTGTTTTGCGGCAACCCCTGCTCCACCTGCCAGGTGCGCGTGAAATAGTTCGGAGGCGCGGCCAGCGCCGGAAACCATCCGGCGGCAACCATGGCAAGAGTCAACGCGAACCAGCCAAACAACTGGTTTTCGGTGGTGCGACGGGACATGCCCTCATTTTGTCCGCCGACCGGCGGCAGCCGCAAGCGAATTCAAGCGCCGTGCGCCTCATTCATTTTGATGACATGACGAAACCAGACGCACCAGCCAGACTGGAACACAAGATCGTCATCAAAACAACCTTTGCACCGCCATGATTGCAATCAAAAGCCTTGCCACCGCCTGTCTGCTCTGCCTTGCCGCCGCCACCGCCATTGCGGCCGCGCCGCTGCTGCTCAATGATCCCGTGGATATTAGCGGCGATTTCCGCGCACTGGAGAATCTTTATTATCTCGCCGACAAGGTTTCGGAATTTGATCCGGCCACCCATGCCGGGAAAATTGTCTGCCAGCGCGCGCAATATCGCGTGCGGCACGCGTTCGACAACGACCTTTCCCTTATCGCCCCGGTCGGCCCAAACGAGTTTCCCGAAAATCAATACGCCGCCAATCCGGAGCAGCCATTTTCCGTCGAGTTTATCTCCCCCCGCACGCTGCGTATCCAGATGACCAGCGGACCGCAGGTGCATCCGCCCCAGCCCGAACTCATGCTCGCCGGGCCGGTGCCCGCCGATGCTTCCTGGAAATACGAAAAAATTCCGGGGGGCTGGCGCTATGCCAGCGCGTTCGGTTCCGTAACGATTCGGGAAAACCCGTTTCATCTCGAACTCCGCGACGCGAGCGGCAGATTGCTGACGGCCACCGACCACATGGACGACAACAAGTCCACCTTCAGCCCGGTTCTGCCGTTCTGCTTCGCGCGGCGTGCCGCGGACTATTCGCGCAGCTTCAATGCCGCTTTCACACTGTCGCCCGGCGAGAAAATTTTCGGCTGCGGCGAATCGTTTACTGGCCTCGACAAACGCGGACAGAAATTGGTGCTCTGGACGGACGACGCCAATGGTATCGAAAACCAGGGAATGTATAAACCGGTGCCGTTCTTTATGAGCAGCCGCGGTTACGGCATGTTCCTGCACACCAGCACGCCGATCACGTTGGATTTTGGCCATGACTTCAGCGGCGTGAATTCGATGATGATCGGCGACGACCAACTGGATTTGTTCGTTTTCCTGGGCACGCCCAAGGAAATCCTGGACGAATACACCAAGCTCACCGGCAAATCGCCGCTGCCGCCGCTGTGGTCATTCGGCCTGTGGATGAGCCGCTGCACTTACAATGCCGAATCGCAGGTGCGCGACATCGCCGGCAAGCTGCGAGAGAACAAAATTCCCTGCGACGTGCTGCACCTGGACACCGGCTGGTTTGAAACCGACTGGCAGTGCGATTACGAGTTTTCCACCACGCGGTTCACCGACCCAAAGAAAATGCTGTCGGATTTGAAGGACGAAGGTTTTCATGTTTCCTGCTGGCAACTGCCGTACTTCGTGCCGAAGAACAAATTGTTCCCCGAACTCGTGGAAAAAAATCTCGTCGTGCGCGACGCGAAAGGCAATTTGCCTTACGAAGACGCGGTGCTGGATTTTTCCAATCCCAAAGCCGTCGAGTGGTATCAAGGCAAATTGGCGAATCTGCTTAACCTCGGGGTCGCCGCGATCAAAGTGGATTTCGGCGAGGCCGCGCCGAACAGCGGAATTTGGGCGAACGGCCGCACCGGATTCTACGAGCATAACCTCTTTCCGCTGCGTTACAACCAAGCCGTCGCCGACATCACCAAGCAGACGACCGGCGACAACCTCATTTGGGCTCGCAGCGCGTGGGCGGGCAGCCAGCGGTATCCCATTCACTGGGGCGGCGACGCCGAAAGCACCGACGACGGCATGGCGGCGGAACTGCGCGGCGGGCTTTCGTTGGGACTTTCCGGTTTTTCCTTCTGGAGCCACGATGTTGGCGGCTTCACCGCGAACTCGGTTCAAGGTATGCAGCAGGATTTGTTCACTCGCTGGCTGGCCTTCGGCATGTTGAGTTCGCATAGCCGCTGTCACGGCATTGCGCCGAAGGAACCGTGGCTCTATGGCCAGGAGTTCATGGACCAGTTCCGCACCATTGACGAACTCAAATACAAATTGATGCCTTACGTCTATGCGCAGGCGAAAGATTCGTCCGAACGCGGCTTGCCGATGGTGCGCGCGCTGTTCGTGGAATTCCCCAACGACCCCGGCTCGTGGCAAGTTGACGACGAATATCTCTACGGCTCGCAAATGCTCGTCGCGCCGTTGCTGCACGAAAACGAAACCAGCCGCGCGGTTTATCTGCCGCCGGGAACGTGGATTGATTATCAGAGCGGAAATAGTTACTCCGGCGGCTGGCAAAACCTCGCGGCCGGAAAGATCCCCGCCGTCATTTTGGTGCGCAATGGTTCGGTGATTCCGCGGATCGCGCCGGCGCAAAGCACGGCACAAATGGATTGGTCAAAAATCGAACTGCGCGTTTTCGCCACGGATGCCACCGCGGTCACCGGCCTGATTTTCCTGCCCGGCGGAATCGAAGCCCATAAACTCACCCTGACCAAATCCGGCGACCATTTCAAACTGGACACCGACCCGCTGAACGGAAAGGTCACGTGGAACATTTCTGTCGGGGAAATCCATTAAATATGATATATCAATACGTCAGGCGGTTCGGCGCTGCACTGCTCTGCGCACCGCTGTTTTGCCACGGGGGAAATTACACCAATTTTTCCGTCGCGGTTTACATCCCGATCAATGTGGTCCAGAGCTTCGACCAGCCGCAAAAACTCCGGCAGGATTGGGATTGCATCCGCCGCCAATTGAAAGTGGACAAAGTCTATATCGAAGTGCAGCGCGATCAGCGGCTGCTCACCGGCGAGCAGGCTGAGCGCGTCAAACAGTTTTTCCTGGACCGTGGCGTTCAGGTGGCCGGCGGCATGGCGCTGTCGGATGGCAGCATCGGCGGGCAGTTCCAATCGTTTTGCTATACCGATCCGAACGACCGCGCATTCATCAAAAGCGCGGCGGAGTTTGCCGCGCGGCATTTCGACGAGGTGATCCAGGATGATTTCTTTTTCGTTTCCACCAAGAAGGATTCCGACATTGCGGCCAAGGGAAATAGAACCTGGGCGCAGTTTCGCATGGAGCTGATGGACGACGCGGCGGAAAACCTGCTCGTCAAGCCCGCAAAAGCTGTTAACCCAAAGGTCAAAATGGTCGTCAAGTTCCCGAACTGGTATGAGCACTTCCAAGGTTCCGGCTATGACCTCGAACGCGAGCCGCAATTATTTGACGCGATTTACACCGGCACCGAAACGCGTGATCCGGTCACCACCGACCAGCAATTGCAGCAATACGAAAGCTACGAAATCATCCGCTACTTTGAGAACCTCGCCCCGGGTCGCAACGGCGGCGGCTGGGTGGACACCTACAGTATTCGCTATCTCGACCGCTACGCCGAGCAAATCTGGGACACGCTTTTTGCCAAGGCGCGCGAGTTCACGGTTTTTGAATGGTCGGCCATGACGCAACCGTTTGAAGCCGGCGACCGCGCCGCGTGGGAAAATCTTCCCTCCAGCTTCAACTTTTCCGAAATGACCAACGGCATTTCCGCGCCGACGTGGGCGCGGGTCGCTGGGTATTCGTTGGAACAGGCGGACAAGTTTCTCGGCCGCCTGGGCAATCCCATCGGCATTGCCAGTTATCGTCCGCCAGCATCCAGCGGCGAAGATTTTCTGCATAATTATTTTGGCAACCT
>Ga0316217_10006396_pt1 | contig 11689 bp, 5 predicted proteins | sample 1anoAmetaG_FD_203633 | JGI IMG/M metagenome (GOLD analysis project Ga0316217, IMG submission 203633) | Freshwater microbial communities from Trout Bog Lake, Wisconsin, USA - 1anoA | ecosystem: Environmental > Aquatic > Freshwater > Lake > Hypolimnion/Profundal zone | place: USA: Wisconsin... | reverse complement strand
TCCAACGCGTTCACGGAATCCCGCGCCTTCTTGACAATTTGCGAGACATAGGCGCCCTGGGATTTATCGGCTTCGCCCAGGCTCATGCCGCCGAGCATGGTGATTTCGGTCAGACTGGAACCCAGGTCGTCGTGCAAATCGCGGGCAATGCGAAGCCGCTCTTCATCCAAGGCCCGTGCGCGCTCGGCCTGTTCCCGCTGGCGCGTCGCGCGTTCGAGTTGGGCCGTGCGGCGCTCGACCTGCCGGCGGAGCAACACAATCCAGACGCCGGCCATACCCAGACCACCCGCCAGTATGCTTATGGCCAGCACCAGCCGCTTCAACGTCCACCACGGCGGTCGTGCCAGCACCCGCACATCGCGCGCTGAATCCAACAGTAGTTCAAAGGAATCCACGCTCTTACCCACCACCTGCGCCCCGTGCTGGCCGGCATAGATGCCCGTCAACTCCACCCGCGTGCCGGGTTCGATGGAAGCCAAAACCCGGGTTCGGTCCCGCAACCGCGCGGAGAAAATCTGGGAACCATTCTGGAGATCCAACATCTGATCGTCGCGCACCTGGCGCGTGTTCAACAAAACGGCTTCCAGTTGCACGCGCGTCGCGTCGTTTTCGGCCAACATGAGGTTGTTCGCCAGAATTTTTTTGGGGGGCGGCAACGGAGCCACGCCCGTTTTGCGCACGGCGGCCTCGCGCAGCACCGGCGACGGCCCGCCCAGTTCGGGGATGCCCGCCACTTCCACCAAATCGCCGGGGTGGAGCTCCGCCGGATTTTTGGGGACAAACCGCGCCCCGTTGCCCTCACTCGCCAAAAAATATTCCCCGGCGCGTTCCCCCACAAACTGTCCGGAAATCCGCACCCGTTGAAACGTGCTGGCTTGAATGTCATACCGCAGCAACTGGCCGATGGATTTCATTGGCGCAACGAACGGATCCGTGGGCAGGGTTTGGTCGGCATTGATGGTGGCACAGCCCAACCGGATTTCCCCGACTTTTAAGAGATGGGTGGTGGCATCCCACACCGGGAGCAAACAGCCGCGAATGCGCACGAGCTTGTTTTGAAACTGTCCGAGTTCGGGGGGCGTTTCACAATCGAAGGTGACGGCGATCTTGCCCCAGTGCGTCAGGAGGGTGACTTGCAATGAAGCTGGGTTGAGGTCAATGATGAGTCCTTCGATCTGGACGAACTGCGAGTCGAGACTGCCGTTGAGCAACTGGTCCCAAGTGGGCTGTAACGGAACGGGTAACCGGCCCTCCCCGAGCCGGGTCATTCGGTTCGCCATCACCATGGGCGCAAAGTAGCCGGCATAGGTGACGCCCTCCGCCTCCCAAAACTCCCCGATCTGCGGCAGGCCGGAAACGCCCGGCGGCGGTTGGGCCAGAAAAATTCCGCGCGTCGCATCCTGCAAGATGAGGTTGTGACTGGATCCAGGCCAGGTGCAGGTAACCACTCCCCGCAGCCGCACCGGATATCCGCGGCGCGCCTCGTCGGACTTCAGCCGCATGATTTGTTCGGCTGTCGTCAGCGTCGGCAATGAGGCCGCCACTTCCTCGCTCGAAGTCCGTTCCCGGATACAACTGCCGCACAAGACTAAATTGGTGCCCACCCGCCGACAGATCCCTATGGCCTCAACCTCCGCACCGGCCAGTTTCTCCCCCAGGGCATTACGCGCCACCGGAATTTGGCCGGTGCCGTCGGTCAAAATTAAACCCTGGCCACCCGCTTGGGATTGAAGCCGGCCCGTGAGATGAACAATTTTGACTTCATTTGTCAAAGGGAGGCTTGCGGTTAAATCCGCCATGCACATTGTGGGATAGGCCGTCCACACCTCCGGAGGCTCCTCGGTAATTTGGACTTCCGCCGCACTGACCACGGAGATGAGGCCAAAGATGATTTGGCCGCCGGGAATCCGGACATTCCGACTCACACCAAACAGGCGCACCTGGCTGTTCAGCAATAATTCGGGGACTAACCCGTCCGCTTCGGCGATTTCGGCCTGTAAACGGTTGCCGCTGGGCGACTGCAATTCCAACTCCAGACGACCGTCGCGCCTCACGGCGTAGCGAACCGTGCCCGCGACCGACGACCATTGATAGTTGTCAGCTTCGCTCATCACCTGTCCGATCAGCAGTTGTCTCGGCACCGGTAATGTGCCTTCGCCGATCACTTCAACGCGCGGCAACGTTTCGCCCACGGTCAACCGCGCGCCTTGCGCCGACTTCAGAAAAAAGGTGTATTTGCCACTGGCGGACGCAATGAAGTTGCCGCTGAATTCCAAGGCGACATTGTCCTTGCGGGGAGCGACCTTCAGGTCAATGCTGGTTGCCACTCCCGACTTCGCCACGGGATAATAGGATCCGAAATCGGGCACAAACGGCCAGTTGCCCAGGAAACAGCGGAACGCCAGTCCAGATTCCAAAGCCGGGGTTCCACGCGGTTGTCCCGGGGCGGCAACCGACACGTCCAAGACCGCCTGATCATCGGCGTTGAACCATTCCACCCGCAACGGATACCGCCCCATTGCGAGCGTCAAAGAATTGGATTGTTCGACGGCTGGATGGATGCCATCGCTGTCAATCAGGGGCGCCCGATGCAGGGCAATTTCGGACCGCCGCCGCAACAATTCACAATTTTCCCCGGTCAAAGCCACTCTTTGTCCCGCGTTTAAAACCCGGCCGCCCAAGTCCATGGCGAAGACCTCCGTTCCCGTGGCATCCGCCAGCACCAAGGCACCGTGCAACGCGCTGGCGTCACAGACGATTCCAGTCAGGGCCAGGCTGCAGCGCACCCGCCATTGCTGGCCGAGCACCTGATGCAACTGCAAAACGTTCGTCACCAGCGCCGAGACCGGCGCCGGCCATTGCGCGCCGCCACCGGAGATGACGCGGGTGGAGGCATTTTTCAAAACGGGATTCGTCCCGTCGAAGCCCAGCACGCCGAGCACTTCGGGTCGGGGCACTGGCGGCAAAATATCACCGATGAGATTGGCCTGCGCCAGTTGCTGCAATTGAACCAGATTGGTGACCAGCGGAATCTCTTCGGCTCGCACCTCGGCGGCAGCACAGCCTATGAGAAGTGTGCATCGCAGAAACATCGCCCAGCGATTGAAACGACCAAAATACATGGCCACAGATGATTTGCAGCAGCTTAAATCACGGTGCAAAAAGCACACGATAAAAACAACGGCTCAACCGCAAGTGCTGGAACCCGCGGTGCGATTCCACGTCGGTTTGTCATTTTGCTGCTTGGAGCGGAATTTGGACATTGAAAGTGCCCGCTCGGCTTTTATTGTCGGCGGCAGCGCAACAGAGCGCGACCGGCTCCCCGTTTTCAAATAGCAACTGCGGGCGTTCGAGCGCGGTGAGCTTTTCAGGGTGGCCGTCGGCCCAGAGAATCGCTCCCGGATTCGCCACGAACGGATGTTGCGCCAGTTTCCAATCGAAGCCGTCCGCCGATTCCCAGAGCGCGAGCGAATAGCCGTGATGGGTGAAGTTGCCGTCGTTGTCTTTCACGATGGCCCAATAGCGATCCGCGCCACGCCAGATAAACGGGTCTTCCGCCGCGAACATCACGCCCTTGGCGCCAAAAACCGCGCCCGGATGCTTGGTGAAGGGGCCCAGCGGGCTTGGGGCCGTCGCCGCCAGGTGCACCACCGGTCCCCCGAATGGCAGTGGCTGTTTCAGGCCGATGGCTTTGTAAATCATCAACACGCCGCCATCAGGCCGGAGCGTGACGGCCGGATTATTCACGGCCAGTGCGTCCGGCGCGTTGGTATCGGGACTGATATCCACCACGGGCTGGTCAAAGCGCCGCCACGGACCCTCCGGCGAATCGGCGACGGCCACGCCGATGCGCTGGTGATTGCGATGTTCCCAATTCAGCGGCGATTTCACCACGCCGTCGCCGTAGTTGCCCATGTAGTAGAGATAAAACTTTTTGCCCACCCGGAGAACTGTCGGATTGTGCGTGCAGGAACCGTCCCAGAAATTCGTGCCGCGCCCGGGCAACGCCACGTCGTGATGCGTCCACGGCCCAAACGGCGAAGCGCTCACCGCGTGGGCCACTTCCGAGTGCGTCACCCATGCGAGGTGGCCCAGCTGGCGCGGCCAGCGCGAATAAAAGAGATGATATTTGCCGTCGTCGCCTTTGACTTCGGAGCCGCACCAGATGTTATAATCCGGGTCAACCCATTTCGCCGAGGCCGGCACGGGTTGAATCATGGCGTTAAAATCGTACTCCACCGGCGCGCTTTCCGCGCCGGCTCCGAGGGTGCTGAGCACCCCGATCAGCCCCAGCAGCCCGGCATGAAACGACTTTGTATTCAACATGGTAAAATCAGGCGTCCGCAAAGCAACGCACTTCAAAGAGCGCGGCGGGAATATGGGCGTGCGCGGCGACCAGGCGCAATTCCAAAGCGTCGGTGATGATCGGCGGCTGCAATCGGATCACCTGTCGCGACTGGTGATTCTCCGAAATATGAATCACCAGTCGTTCCGGCTCCGGGGTTTGCCGATCGCGGCCGGCGGAAGGTCCCGCCGCCACCGGCCCCTTGGCCGGGACGACCACCGTCACTTCGCGTACGCAGAAAGGCATCACGCGTTCGGGATGGCCCATCAAAACGGATTCCATCGGATGATCAAAGTCCGTGTCGAAGCCAAGTTCGATCCGCGCAATGGTCTGCGGTTTGGCCCAGGCCAGCGAAATCACCGGCTGCTCGTGCGCGCAGTCGGCGACCCACGCGTTCGGCTGGTTCGTCGGACGGGCCAAGCCGTTGGTCAGGTTTTGCGGGCCGAAAACCTCCAGCGGCGGATCTATTTTAATGGCCGGATTTTTCCCGGCGGGCCGGCGCTGCGGAATCCAGAATTCGAAACTATCCAGGCCGCTGCCCGGCGGCGGCTCTTGGCGCGGCGACTTCGCCACGGCCCGGTTGAACTTCTGGGTCAACGCCAGCACGCCGGTCACCCGCTGCTCGCTCAAATGCACGGCGACCTCCGGATTCGCCATCAGGCACACGAACGCATAGCGCGGCGCGTCAATGTTCGCATCGAATTTCAAAGGCAGCTTGGTGCGGGTGCCGGCTGTCAATTTAATCTCTTGTGCCCCCAGCACCACGTCGGGCGTGTGGTTGTCCGGCTTGCTGCTGATGCGCAACTCCGCGCGCAGCGTGGTCGGGGCGGAAACGTCGAGCAGAAATTCCACGCTCGGCATCGCGCCGGGCGTTACCGGCAGCATCATCGCCCACGCGGCGTCGAGCGGCCGGGTCTCGCCATTCGGCGTAAACTGGCACAATCTCAATTCGCTCGTCGCCGTGATTTCCGCCCGGCACGCCAAATCCGTTTCGTCGGCCAACGCCACGCCCGGGATGTATTGACCGCTGCGAAGCAGCCTGCGCTGCAATTCCTTCAGGCGCGGCGCGGACAGCAAATCGCGCGGCTGCAATTGGTGCTCCGCGCACATCGCCGCCGCCATGCCCACAACCTGGCCGCCGTGCGCGCATGTGGCCATGACCCGGGTGGAACCGAAGGCAATGTGCGAGGCGCTGATGATGCGCCCCGCGAGGAAAAGGTTGGCGATGTTGCGCGAATACAGCGCGCGATACGGGATTTGATATACGCCTTTCGAATGCCATTGCTGACAGCCAGGCTGGCCGCTATATACCCCGTCCACCGGATGCAAATCTATCGCCCAGCCGCCAAAGGACACCGCGTCGGCATGACGGCGTTGTTCCACCAGGTCCTGCTGGGTGATGATATGATCGCCCTCGAAACGACGGCTTTCACGCTTGCCCGGAATGGTTCCGACCCATTCGAGCGTGAGCGTTTCGGCCTCGGGAAATTGACCGGAGTTTTTGATATGGTTCCAGACGCCGTAGGCGACCTTCCAAAGCTCCCACTTGATCTGCTCGCAGTCGTGAACCGTGTCCAACGCGCCGCCCCATTCGAGCCACCATAGATGACAACCGGAGTCGTTGAATTTGATGTCGCGCCAGCGCGGAATCTTCGTAATGTCGCGCAAGGCGAAACTCGGCGGCACAAAGCGCACCGGCCGGCCGGTGTCTTTGGTGTAAAAATAAATGGTGTGTCCGAGCAATTCGTTCGTGGCCTGCTCCGGCGCCAACTGTTCCCCAAACTCCGCGCGGGATTCCGCGCCGATGCGAAAGGCGGCACCGGCCAGAAAACCGACAATGCCGTCGCCGCTGGCGTCAATGAAGATCGGCGCCATGATTTCGTAGGAGGTGGAATTTTGCGAGCAGAAGGCGCGAACCGAGGTGATGGTGTCGGCGTCGGATTTTTCCAAATCGTGGACGGCGGTGTTCAGGAGCAGTGTGATCTTCGGCTCGTTGACCACCATCTCGAGAATGATAGTGTCCAGGATGAGCGGATTGCCTTCGGGATTGCGAAAGAGGTTTTCAACGAGCAGTTCGTCTATCACGCCGCCTTCGCGCGCCCAGCGGTTATTGTTGCCCAGGTGCGAGGTCGCGCCGAGAATCCATAGCCGGACCTCGCTCGAAGCGTTGCCGCCCAGCACCGGCCGGTCCTGCACCAGGACCACTTTTACCCCCGCGCGCGCGGCCGTGATGGCCGCGCACACGCCGGCGAGGCCGCCGCCGACGACGGCGAGATCGGCGGCGAGGCGCTCGCTTTTAAGCTCGCGTGAATGAATCGGCGGCGACTGGATCATATTTCAGAGTTGGGTCACGGCTTACCGCCGTAAAAATAAATGGTGTCCCCGTTGTAAGCCATGCGCGGAGCCTTTGAATACTGTGAGTATTTCACCCATTGCACGTGGCCATCGGCATAGCACTCGTTGCCGCCCTGCGGGGTTTGCCCCCTGCTGTCAAAATGATTGACCCGGCAGAGTGGTTCGGTCTGAAGGGTATGATACCAACTGCCGTCGTACTGGGCAACATCATCCGCCCACAAAAGACCATAGTACGCCTTATCGGTGGTTTTCATGGGAAACACCGGCGTAGTCAGAAGGCTCGGATTCGGATAGTAGGTGCTGAAGGTGGCGGGATTGTTGATCAGCGCGTTGCCGGCAAAATAAAAATAGCCGATCACGCTGGGGTCGGACGCATTCACCCCATCGCTATAAAACCAGAACAAATCATTATTCCAGTTGGGATTGCAGGGGCAGTAAAAGGATGGCCGGGCAATTTTGTAGGTGCCCATCATATTGGTGCGAAACGTCGAACTGATGTAATACAAATAGTCGCTCCCCGTCAGGGCCGTGGCAAAATTGTTGTTGTTGTCGTCGGCATACATGATGCTCGCCAGACCGAACTGCTTGAGATTGTTCGTGCAGGCGATGCGGTTGGACCGATCCTTGGCCTTGGCCAGCGCCGGCAGCAGCAGCGCGGCCAGGATGGCGATAATGGCGATCACCACCAGCAGTTCGATCAGCGTGAAACCGTTCCAAAGAAAAAAGCGATTCTTCCCGTGAACCTTGACATTCGCCTTGGCATTCATGTTTGGTTCCCTGCTACGTTGGCATTCCCGTCCTGCCCAGAAAAGATGAGTGTGGCCGCGATGCCAACGGAAACGAGCTGGTTCATGACAGTTGTTTTGCTTCCATGCTTCCAAAGTGTGCACCACCGGCGCCCTTGCCGAAACAGGCAATTGCGCAATTAACTTTCGAAATTGCGAAGAGTAATAACCGACGGGGTTTGGACTCAACGATATCCGTGAGCAGATACCCGGTGCTTTTTGCGATACGCAAACGGCGCGGCGTGGAAATGCCGGCGGAAAGCGTCCGCAAAATAGGCTTGGGAAGCAAATCCAGCCGCTTCAGCCACCCAGGCAATTGGCTGGTCGGTTTCGACCAGGAGTTGGCGTGCCAGATCCAGATGCACTCGCCGGATTTCATCTGCCGGGGTGCGGTGAAGAAACTCCATGAAACGATGTTCCAGTGCCCGCCGGGACACGCCCGCCTCGCGCGCGAGTTCATTCACCTGGAGCGGCTGGCTGGCATGCTGCCGCAAATAGCTCAAGGCTTTACGCACACTGACATCGGCCACGGCCAGCGTGTCCGTGGACTGCCGGGTGACCACTCCCAGCGGCGCAATCAAGGTGGGCCGCTTGGGAGCGCGGCGTCCGCGCATGAGCTGGTCCAGCAAGGTCGCCGCGTTCAGCCCAATCCCCTCGCCGGAGACGGAAATGCCGGAAATGGGGACCAAAGCGGTTTCACACAACGCCTCATCGTTGGCCTGACTCAAAACGGCGACCTCGTCCGGAACCAGCAAACCGGCTTCGTGGCAGGCGAAAACGATCTCGCGCGCGCTGCTGGCGTTCCAGCAAAGGACCGCCAGCGGCCGCGACTGAAGCTTGATCCATTCGCCAAGGCTGGCCAGATCCAAACGCCAATCCGGTTCCGCCCCGGCCATGGGCTTGATGCCCAGCCAGGTGAAATCGCCGCCGCTTCTTTTTACGGTGTCCGCAAAAATTTCCCGGTGTCGTTTGACATAATCCAACCCAATCAGCCCGAAATAGGCAAAGTGCCGGAAGCCACGCTCCAAGAAATATTTCGCCGCCAGCTTCGCGGAGGCATCCAGGTCGGTGCTCACGCGGGGAAAATCCGCCTCGGCAATCTCGATGCCCGAGACGTTCACGACCGGGATGTTCAAGGCCTTGAGTTCGCGCGCCATCAGCGGGTTGCCGACGCGGGCAATGATGCCCTCGCCGCGCCAGCCGGGCGGCACGCGCAATTGTTCCTCCATGCCCCGCGCCTCCACGAAGATTTCCCAGTAACCGTGCCGCAGCCGGTAGGTATTGATGCCGCGCAACACGGCGCGGCCCCAGGTCGTGCTGGTGTCAACCAATACCGCCACCCGGCGCAGAACTTTGCCCGCAAGACGGCGCGGTTTAGGGTTGGTGGAACCGGACATCTGCGTCAGAGAATTAAATCACTGACCCTTTGTCAAACGAATATGTCCTTAACTTGAATGTTTGAATGCTTCGGGAGGCAGGAACAAGCCCCGCATTTTCATGGGGACAACATCACGCGATAAAACCGGTGGCTGAAAGTCGGGGTGTCCGCATCCGACCAGTTGAAGTTTGCCGTGCCGGAATTGGTAACCAACAAATCCAACCAAGTCGCGAGATTGGTGGAAGCTTGGACAGTGCAATTCAAACCGGCGGCGCCAACGCACTGGAAACTGAACGCCTCACCGCCAATCTGCGCCGCGGTGAATTGGGGGCGCGAGGGCACAACCGTGACGGCAATCTCACGCGAAACCTGGGCCAGCGAATTGCTGGCGGTCAGTCGCAACACATAAATTCCCGGCGAATTGAAGGTCGCCGTGGTCGCGGGCTGGGCGGGGTTGCCAAAGGCCGCGGCCCCCGCACCGCTGACCAAACTCCATGCCGTGCCCGAGGCCTTGCTGACCCCGGCCAGAATGGATACGGGCACGTTGCTCAACGCCACCAGTGAATTGGCGGCGGTGATGGTCGGCGCAAAATTCCCAAGAAAGCTGACGATCAGTTGCGGGCGTTGTGATGCGGCCGCATTGTCGTCCGAGCAGATGCGGCTAATGTGATTATTTGCGCCCGCCTCCGTGGTCGGCGAGAGCAGGAGCAAATTCAACGGTTCGCCAGCGTTCAATGCCGTTTGCGCGAGGGCGACAAAATTTGTGGATGAGGCAAAAGTCCTTTGCGCATTGACCATCGTCGCGTCGTAACCCGGCACGCTCGTCAAGACCGTGGTCGCAAAATCGCCTCCGGCGTTCGTCCACAAGTCGCTGGTATCGGTGCCGCCGGTGCGCGAAAGCCACGTCGCGCCGCTACCAAGGCCGTCGGTCACGCTGCTGCCGTCGCCGGTGCCTTCAACCGGCGTGCCCAGCAGCGGATGCAATTCCAAATTGCCCACGGAACCGACGCCGGCCGTGGGATAGGTCCACAAATTCAGCGACACCGACTGGATGGCGGCATTCGTGCCGAGCGGAGTAAGATCGTAGGAAAAAATTGGGCGCAGCGCACTGTTGTCCCACCGGCCCACGATAATCTGGTCGCGCGCGCCAGCGTTCCAAGTCGGGTAATCACCGCGAATAAAGGTGCAGACGTGGCTGTATCCGTTTACGCCCTCGCGCAGTGAAATTACAAGCGGCGAATTCACGGCCACGCTGACAGACGCAGTGTTGGTGCTGGTACCGGCGGAAACCTGACATTGCAAGACGTAGCTCCCCAGCGCGGAGAATTTCGCCGTGGTGTCGGCGTTGCCGGCATTGCCAAAGGCCACGGCTGCGGGGCCGGAAAGTTGCGACCACGAAACGATGGGCGGATAATTTGTGTCGCTCGATGCAACCTTGGCCAACAAGCGCAGCGCCGTGTTCGTATCCGCGAGCGTCACACCGTTCGCGGGCGTGAGAATGCTGACGCTGCTGGTGGGGCCGAGCGTGAAAAAGCGCGCGTAATCATATTGTGCCATGGCGGGGAGCTGCGCGTCGTCCACGTTCGTCGTGCCGCCCAATGGCGCCGCGACGGACGTGAGCCAGAGATTGACGTCGGCCGGGGTGAAATTTGAACTAGCTACCGTCTGCTCCAGGACGCCATCGAAAAAATATTTCACCGTCGCGGCGGTGTACTCACAGCCGAGAACCTGAAAATCCGCAGCCAGCGAAGGCGTGGCCACGCTCAGGCCGCCAAAAGTGTACGTTGGCAAAGGCAGCCAGCGATGATTGTTGATGCCGTAATTCGTAGGGGTGATGGAATCGTTTTCCAACGCGTCGAGTTCCACCTGGGCGGTGTCGTTCGAATTCAGGACATTTTTCATCATCCAGAACGACGTGTGCCAGCCGCGCCCCGGCGGGATTTTCATTCGCGTTTCGTAATAACCGTAGCGAAACAATCTCGTGCTGATGAGACCGCCGGCAGTGTAATTGTTCGTGCCGACGGTTTCCTTTTTGAGCAGGCAACAATAAAAGCCGTTGGAAACAATGTTGTTTTGCGGTTGCTGGACACTCCAAAGACGCGGGCCGGTGCGGAACGACCATTTGTTGGTGTTGATTGAATTGGTGTTGAACTCGTCTGACCAGGCAAGCAGATAGCCGCTGACTGCCGTTCCGGCATACGGCTGGACGCTCGGATCGCTCGCCGGATCAATGTCCTGTGGCACCGCTGAATTCCCAACCCCGAGAAAAAGCAGTGCAACAAGGCAAATTGACCGCCCGCCAGTTGGTTTCATTTGGCCAGAAATGCTTTTGCGAAAAAAAGGCGGAGACGCCAACCCAAAGCGTCTCCGCCACCCATTACCCAACCATCGAGTCAAACCTTACTGCTTAACTCGGAAAAACACGCTGCCTTGCGTTGGATCCACCGTGATTGTGACCGGGCTGCTGCCGGGATAGTTCACCCAGTTGCTGCCGAGACCGGTGGTCAGTGAATTTGTCTGCGATTGCAACGTGCCTGAACCCGTCCATGAGAACCGGAGTTGGTTGCCGCCAAGATTCGCGACGCTCAGGACCGGCGGCGCGGTATAAACGACCTGCAACGCGCCCGAGCCGGTGATGAACGGCGCGCCGCTGCTGGCGTCATACACTCCCACGGGCTGACTTACGCCGTTGAGCACGAGTGCGGCCACGATATTGGTGACACTGAAATCCAAGTTCAGCGTCGCATTATTCGTGATGATGACAGTGGAATTGGCCGCCAGCGTGGGCTGTTCCAAGTCCAGCTCGCCCGCATTGACGATGGTGTT
>Ga0316217_10006394_pt1 | contig 11691 bp, 14 predicted proteins | sample 1anoAmetaG_FD_203633 | JGI IMG/M metagenome (GOLD analysis project Ga0316217, IMG submission 203633) | Freshwater microbial communities from Trout Bog Lake, Wisconsin, USA - 1anoA | ecosystem: Environmental > Aquatic > Freshwater > Lake > Hypolimnion/Profundal zone | place: USA: Wisconsin... | reverse complement strand
CGGGGACGGCGGTGACCTTCATCCTCCGAATGCTCGATATTTCATGGTTTGAAGGCGGGTATATGTTCGGCGGCGCACACGCCTTGTTTCGCATTTTTGCGGGCTATGGCTGGAGCGTTTTGGGCTATAGCGCCGCGCGGATTAGAGATCGACGTGCCGATAAATCGCCTGCATAGGCAAGCTTAAACTCAATGCGTCAATTCTAATCGTCGCATCCATCGTCTCGATTACATCCGGCTTTTCAGGAAAACCATCCTCGCCCTTCAGCCATGCCCAAACACATGCTTTATCCTGTGAAACTAGGATATAGGCCTGCAACGAGGGCAGAGCGAGATATTCGAATTGTTTAGGTCCGAAATCTTCCGACGTGGTAGACGGCGAGAGGACTTCAATGAGCACAACGGCTTCATCCGTGCGGCGATCTTTTGCAGAACGGTTTGAGGGTGTGATCATAATATCCGCCAGTCGAACAGTATCAACACCTGTCTGAAGCGCAAAATCACCTGCTGCGATATGAAAAATTTTTCTGTCGATGGCCTGACCAAGCGCAAGCAATAGATTGGTTGTAATTTTCGAATGGTTCCAAGAGGTCTGGTTCATCATCACGGGACGGCCTCGCACAAGTTCATACCGCCCGTCTTGCCGCTCGGCCCAGGCTTCAAACGCTTCGATACTCATACGGGGTAACAGGGGACGGTTCATCGCGATGCCTCCTTCAGGCCGCGCCATAGACAAATTGAATGATAAATCAGGCCTTATGGCCTGTAAAGGATGGCTTCAATGGGTGAGGGCAATGGGGTCCTCTTACTCCTCATCTGCGTCCTCATATTCATCCCGAGGCTGCTTTTTGCCTTGCGATTCCATTTTATACATCAGGGCCGCGGCATTGGTGTGGTTATTCCATAACATACGCTCAAAGCCCTGCGCGGTGCGAATATCCTCGGCATTTAAAACGCCTTTGGTGGCGCTTTGCACGCTCCGGCCGATCTTCAGCGCCTCCTCGATGGCCGCTTCGGCCCGTTGAACCGCTTCGGTAAAGGATGTGTTTGTCATTTTTATGCCCTCCACTTTTAGGAAAACGGCACCGGCGCGGGTGCGCTGGTGCAAATGCCTTACCATATAAAACGGCACCGGCGCAGGTGCGCTGGTGCCGGGGTGCTAAGAAGGCCACAAAGAGATGGCTGCTGCGCTTTTAGCTTTGCAGCTTGGACATGACGCCGCCACCCCGACGTGAAGACACGTAAGGGTGCAGTTGGTCACGGCAGATGCCCTGCCGCTCCTTGAGAGGCTTCTTAGACCTCGGATCGTGTTTGTCACACGATTTAAAATGAGCTTAAGGCGACATAAGACGAAAATCAATGGACGTGACCACCAATGGACCGCGAGCCTCCCGGCTCGCATTGCTGCGCGGCAGGAGCCGCGCGGTCCAGGCGGGGCGCATCTAAAGGAACTGACGGCACCGGCGCAGGTGCGCTGGTGCCGGGGTGTTAACATGCCACAAAGAGATGGCCGCAGCGCTTTTAGCTTTGCAACCTGAACATAACGCCGCCACCCCGACGCTGATGCGCGAAGTGGCAGTTTTGATCACGGCAGTTACCGCTGCCGCTCTTTGAGAGGATGTTAAGCCCCGAACCGTGTTTATTTCACGATCTAAAATGAGCCTAAGGCGAGATGAAATGAAAATCAACGGACGTGATCATCAACGGACTGCGAGCCTCCCGGCTCGCATTGCTGCGCGGCAGGAGCCGCGCGGTCCAAGGTGGCGCGCGGTCCGAGTGGCTCGCTTTATCCTTGACCCGCCACCATCGCCCAAGCAAAAGAAGGGGTGATTCCGAGGACTGAGAGGCCACCCCATGAACGCAATCGTCGATACCCGAACGCTGGACCCGAAAAAGCTCGTCAAGGGGGCGACGGGGGATTGGGAGGTGATCATCGGCCTTGAAATCCACGCGCAGGTGACCTCGCGAGCGAAGCTGTTTTCTGGCGCGTCCGCTGAATATGGTGGTGAGCCGAACAGTCATGTGTCGCTGGTTGATGCCGCGATGCCCGGCATGTTGCCGGTGATCAATGAGGAATGCGTGGCGCAAGCCATCCGTACGGGCTTGGGGCTGAAAGCTCACATCAATCTTCGCTCGGTGTTTGACCGCAAAAACTATTTTTACCCCGATTTGCCGCAAGGTTATCAGATTTCGCAATATAAAAGCCCCATCGTGGGTGAGGGCGAGGTGATCGTCGATCTGCCGGAAAGCGGCGGGCAGATTACGGTGGGTATCGAGCGGCTGCATCTGGAGCAGGACGCGGGTAAATCGCTGCATGATCAATCGCCCTCGTTGAGCTTTGTCGATTTGAACCGCTCGGGCGTGGCCTTGATGGAAATCGTCTCGAAACCCGATATGCGCTCGTCGGAAGAAGCGCGTGCTTATGTCACCAAGCTCCGCACGATTTTGCGGTATTTGGGAACGTGCGACGGCAATATGGACGAAGGCTCGTTGCGTGCCGATGTGAATGTTTCGGTGCGCCGCCCGGGAGAGGGCTTTGGCACGCGCTGCGAAATTAAAAACGTCAATTCCATCCGCTTCATGGGGCAGGCGATTGAATATGAGGCGCGTCGCCAGATCGGCATTTTGGAAGATGGCGGCTCGATCATACAGGAAACGCGGCTCTATGATGCCTCGAAGGGCGAAACGCGTTCCATGCGCTCGAAAGAGGAAGCGCATGATTACCGCTATTTCCCCGATCCGGATTTGCTGCCGCTTGAGTTTAGCCAAGATTATGTGAATGAACTCGCCACGCATCTGCCGGAGTTGCCGGATGATAAAAAGGCGCGGTTTATCAAGGAGTATGGCCTCACCGCCTATGATGCCGGTGTGTTGATCGCCGAGCGCGATCAGGCCGATTATTTTGAATCGGTAGCCAAAGGCCGCGACGGCAAAATGGCGGCCAATTGGGTGATCAATGAGTTGTTTGGAAGGTTGAATAAAGAGGGCAAAGAGGTCTCGACCTCGCCCGTGTCAGCCGCCCAATTGGGCGCGATTGTTGATCTGATTGGCGAGAATGTGATCTCCGGCAAGCTCGCCAAGGATCTCTTCGAAATCATATGGACCGAGGGCGGCGATCCGCGCGAGGTCGTTGAAGCGCGCGGCATGAAGCAGGTCACCGATATGGGTGCCATTGAAAAGGCGATTGATGCCGTGATTGCGGCCAATCCCGACAAAGTGGCGCAAGCGCAAGCCAAGCCCACGATGATCGGCTGGTTTGTCGGCCAAGTGATGAAGGAAACTGGCGGCAAGGCCAATCCGCAAGCCGTGAATGATCTTTTGAAATTGAAGCTCAGCCTATAAAGGAATACGCGATGACCGCCCGTTACACCCTGCACGGATTCTTTATGTCCGGCCCGAGCTATAAAGTTGGCCTGATGCTCACCCTTTGCGGTGAGACATTTGATTATGTCAGCATTAATTTACGCGAAAGCCAGCACAAGACGCCGGAATTTCTGGCGCTGAACCGCTATGGCCAGGTGCCAGCCTTGGTCGATCATTCGAATGGCCGTGCTCTGTGCCAATCGGGCGCGATTCTCGATTATCTTGCCGATAAAACCGGGAAATTTTGTGGTGCGACGCTTGAAGATCGGTTGCGCGCCCGCGAATGGGTGTTCTGGGGCTGGGACAGGCTTGATCCACCCATCTATCGCTTACGCGGGTGGAAACGCGGCTTTCGCCAATTCGATGCCTCGCAGGTCGCGATGTATGAGACCGAGCGTAAAGCGGCGCTTGATGTGCTGGAGCATTATTTCACAGCGGGCCACACTTGGCTTGCCGGAGAGCAGGCAACGATTGCCGATATCGATCTGTTTGGCGTTGTCGTGTTTGCAGGCGAAAGCGGAGAAGATTTAAACGCCTATCCCGCCATCCGCGCTTGGCTTGATCGTGTGTCGGCCCTGCCGCATTTTGCCCCGCCTGCAACCTTGCTACCGCCCGACTCCCGGAAGGCGGGATGAGCGGTACTCTCCTCTTTCGAGAAGCGACAAGAGCGGATTTGCCCGCCATTATCGCGCTTCATGAGGCCGATACGCTGGGCGGCCATGGCGATGCTTGGACGCCGGAAAATCAACCTGCTTATGAGGTGGCCTTTGAGAAGCTTCTAAGCGATCCGCGTGAGGCCATTTGGGTCGCAGAACGTGATGGCCATGTCGTGGGCAGCATGATTGCGACAACGCTCATTGAGCTTACGGGGCGGGGTAAGCCGCATGTCCTGTTTCGCTCCATACAAGTGTCAGCTCAGCATCGCAGCCAAGGCATCGGTGCGGCGATGATGGCGTTTGCCGAAACCGAGGCCAAGCGGCACGGCATGGTCGTTGCGGAGCTAACCTCCAGCTCCAAGCGTAAAGATGCGCATCGCTTTTATGCCCGATTAGGGTATCTTCAATCGCATCTTGGATTTAAAAAGAAACTCTGATTTTTTCGCTTTATAAGGAGAATATGCATGTCTGAACCGCAGACGCAGCCCATTGAGTTGCATTACTGGCCGACGCCGAATGGTTGGAAGGTCTCCATCATGTTAGAAGAATGCGGCCTGCCTTACACCGTGCATACGGTCAATATTGGCAAAGGCGACCAGTTTAAGCCGGAATTCCTGGTGATTTCGCCGAATAACCGCATCCCCGCGATCCTTGATCCGCAGGGCCCTGATGGTAAACCCATCTCGGTTTTCGAATCGGGCGCGATTTTGCAATATCTCGGCCGCAAAACGGGTAAGTTTTACCCTCAAAATGAGCGCCAACGCGTGGCCGTTGAAGAGTGGCTGTATTGGCAGGTCGGCGGGTTGGGGCCAATGTCGGGCCAAGCCAATCATTTCCGCATTTATGCACCGGAAAAAGTCGAATATGGCATCAACCGCTACACCAATGAGGTCAATCGCCTCTATGGCGTGATGGAACGGCAATTGGCCAAATCCGAATATCTCGCAGGCGATTATTCCATCGCCGATATCGCCTCAGTTGGCTGGGTGAAAGGCTATGAGCGGCTTGGTCAGAATCTCGATGAATTTCCCCATCTCAAACGCTGGTTCGACGCGGTAATGGCACGCCCTGCGGTCGCGCGTGGTATCGCCGTTGGTGCGGATGTACCAAAATATAATCTCGCGACCGATAAAGACGCGCAGTCCGTGCTGTTTGGTCAGAAGGCGCGCTAAATCAAAAGCATAAAAAAATCCCCGGCGAGATGCTCAGCCGGGGATTATAGTCACAGATGGGAGGAAATTGGACGAAATCCAAGGTCCAATTGCACCTACGAGCTGTATAACGAATGGATCACACTTTATACAGGCATATTTTGTGATGGTTCAATTCAATTTAGGTATGGCGTGAAGCGATAGTCGGTAAGTATCGTCGCACCAAAGCGTTTGAAAGCCACGGTTTTTCAAAATTTCGCGATCTTTATCAAATGCATAGGCAATGCGTGAGTCGTATGTTTTGAAATGCGTGAGATTGGATTAAATAAACCGATCCAAAGCGCACCCGCTTCTCCCCATGGGAGAAGCTGTCTGCGGAGCAGACTGATGAGGGTCTCCCTCACTATGAGCAGGCATGGATAGCTTTGATAGGTGTACTCATTTCTCGGGACTTCTCAAGTCGACCAACTTCGAGTAGCGATTGTCTTATGATTTTATGGCTTTAAGGAAAATCTTTATGTCCGCCCTTCAATCCTGCCTGACCATTGCCGATTTAAAGAAGCTCGCTAACCGCCGCGTTCCGAAACTGTTTTTCGACTATGCCGATTCAGGCAGTTGGACAGAAAGCACTTATCGAGCAAACGAAAGCGACTTCCATCAGATCCTGCTTCGCCAGCGTGTGGCCGTGAATATGGAAGGGCGCTCGCTTAAAACCGATATGGTGGGCGAGACGGTTGCTATGCCGGTAGCCCTTGCGCCAACGGGTTTGACCGGGATGCAGAGCCCCGATGGCGAAATCAAAGCGGCAAAGGCGGCCGAAAAATTCGGTATTCCCTTCACGCTCTCCACCATGAGCATTTGCTCGATTGAAGATGTCGCCGAAAACACAACCAAACCCTTCTGGTTTCAGCTTTATGTCATGCGTGACCGTGGCTTTATCGAGCGGCTGATTGATCGGGCGAAAGCGGCGAAATGCTCAGCGCTTGTTTTGACCATGGATTTGCAGATTTTAGGCCAGCGCCACAAGGATATTCGGAACGGTTTATCGGCCCCGCCAAAATTCACCCCGAAACATATCTGGCAGATGGCGACGCGTCCCGCTTGGTGTTTAGGGATGCTCGGCACGCAGCGCCGGACTTTTCGCAACCTTGTCGGGCATGTCGATAATCTCGTCGATCTGAGTTCGCTTTCGGCCTGGACGAGCTCGCAATTTGATCCGACCTTGAGCTGGAGCGATGTCGGCTGGGTGAAGGATCGCTTTGGCGGCAAAGTCATCGTAAAGGGCGTTTTGGATCCGGAGGATGCGCGTTTAGCCGTCGCTCATGGTGCCGATGGGATTATTGTATCGAACCATGGCGGGCGGCAATTGGATGGCGCACCATCCTCGATCCGCGTATTGCCGGAAATTGTAGCGGCTGTGGGTGGCAAAACCGAAATCTACCTCGATGGGGGCATCCGCTCTGGCCAAGATGTGATCAAAGCTTTGGCGCTTGGGGCCAAATCAACCTTTATCGGTCGGCCCTTCCTTTATGGTCTGGGCGCAGGCGGGGAGGCGGGCGTAACGCGCGCTTTGGACATCATCCAAAAAGAAATGGACATCACAATGGCACTCTGCGGCGAGCGCGACATCAAAAATATCGGCGCGCATACGATTTATCGGAATGGGTTGGTGGGGTAGGGGGTGAATAGGGAGTAGGGAGTAGTGAGTGGTGAGTGGTGAGTGGCGAGTAGCGAGTAGTGAGTAGGGATCAAAAGTTATAGCGTGCGGTTAAATAATCTACCCTCATCCTGAGCAGGGCCAAAGGCCCTTGTCGAAGGACGGTTGCCGTGGTTCGACACGTGCCTTTGGCGCGGCTCACCATGAGGTTAAATAATCTCTCCTCATCCTGAGCCACGCCGCTTAGCGGCGTGAGTCGAAGGACGGTTGCCGTGGTTCGACACGCGCCTTTGGCGCGGCTCACCATGAGGTTAAATAATCTCTCCTCATCCTGAGCCACGCCGCATAGCGGCGTGAGTCGAAGGACGGTTGCGGTGGTTCGACACGCGCCTTTGGCGCGGCTCACCATGAGGTTAAATAATCTCTCCTCATCCTGAGCCACGCCGCATAGCGGCGTGAGTCGAAGGACGGTTGCGGTGGTTCGACACGCGCCTTTAGCGCGGCTCACCATGAGGTTAAATAATCTCTCCTCATCCTGAGCCACGCCGCATAGCGGCGTGAGTCGAAGGACGGTTGCCGTGGTTCGACACGCGCCTTTGGCGCGGCTCACCATGAGGTGATATATCTTATTCCCCATTCGCTACTCGCCACTCGCTACTCGCCATTCGCTACTCGCCATTCGCCTCTTTCAAAAACGGCTCCACCTTCCCCTTTAACTTAATCGTCATCGCATTGCCGCGGCGGTCTTTGGCCGTTCCGGCGGCGACGCGGACCCAGCTCTCGCTGACGCAATATTCCTCGACATTCGTTTTCTCGATCCCATTAAAGAGAATACCGACGCCGTTTTGCAGCAATTCGGCGTTGTAAAACGGGCTGTCAGGGTGGATCGAAAGGCGGTCGGGCAGGGGCGTTGTCATGGAATGGGCTCTCAAACGTCTAATCCATGCTGTTTAATCGACCTCATCCGACTTGGCAAACGATGCGCCGGAAAGCGTCCGAGAAGGCATAATTGTTCAAAATCCGACCTCTGTAGATTTTATTTGCAAAAATATTGCCATGTCGAAATTTGCAGGTTACGTTCAAGCTCCGTCAACGGTTGGCGGATTTCTTCGAGGACGTGATGGCTACAGGAACTGTTAAGTGGTTTAATGCAACCAAGGGTTATGGATTTATTCAGCCAGATGGCGGCGGGGCGGATGTGTTCGTACACATTTCAGCGGTCCAGCAGGCTGGATTGCAGGATTTGCAGGAAAAGCAAAAAGTAAGCTATGAGCTGATCCTGGATCCACGGAAAAACAAAACAAGCGCTGGCAATCTCAAGCTCGCCTAATCTTGTTTTACTGAGATAGCTGAAGCAGGGTATTTCTCTTCTTCGGAAGGTTAAGGCAATCTTCTGGGTCGCCGCTAGGGTGTGGCGAGACATGAAAGGTGTCGATGAACGAACTTACCCGTTTCATTGAGGCCATGCCGAAGGCCGAACTCCATCTTCACATCGAGGGAACGTTAGAGCCCGAGATGATGATGGCGCTCGCAGAGCGTAACGGCGTCCGGCTTCCTTATGCCGACGTCGAAGCGGTTCGTCGTGCCTTTGCATTTGGTTCTCTGCAAGATTTTTTGGACGTGTATTACGCGGGCATGTCGGTGCTCGTAACGTCACGGGATTTTTTTGATTTAGCCTTCGCCTATCTCACCCGTATGCATGTGCAACAGGTGCGGCATGTTGAAATCTTTTTCGACCCCCAAGGCCACACCGCGCGCGGCGTTTCCTTTGATACGGTTCTCTCCGGTTTGGTCGATGCGCTGGAGCGCGCCAAACGTGAGTATGGCATCTCTTCCAAATTGATCCTATGTTTCTTGCGGCATTTACCGGAAGAAGAAGCGTTTTCGACGCTCAAAGACGCCTGCCGTTGCCGCGATCATATTTTTGCAATTGGTCTTGATTCATCGGAGAAGGGGCATCCGCCGTCTAAATTTTCCCGCGTCTATCGCGAGGCGCGCGAAAAAGGCTTTGTGGCGGTGGCCCATGCGGGCGAAGAAGGCCCGCCCGCCTATGTCTGCGAAGCCTTGGACGATTTGCAGGTCAAACGTATCGATCACGGCAACCGGGCGCTGGAAGATGCGTCACTTGTCGAAAGGCTCGCCCGCGATCAGGTGCCGATGACGGTCTGCCCGCTCTCCAATCAACGCCTACAGGTTTGCCCCGACCTCACGCATCATCCGCTGCGGAATATGCTCAAAGCAGGGCTTCTCGTCACCGTTAATTCCGATGATCCATCCTATTTCGGCGGTTACATCACCGAGAATTTCTTGGCGATCCAATCCTCGCTTGATCTTGATCGGAACGAAATCATCCAGCTAGGAAAAAACGCGTTTAAATCGTCCTTCATGACAGACGCCGAGAAGCAAGCAGCGCTTGACGCGTTTGATCGATTTACCGATCAATTTAAATAGCAATGATCCGGCGGTCGCCCGCCGGATCATGTTAAACTCAAAGAAAATCAAACAATCTTGACTTGTTCGGCGAGTGGACGGCGTGGCTTACGTGGCCAATTGCCAGGCGCTGCGGGGCCAACGGCCACGAGGATAACCGGTATTTCATTCGGGCCAAGACCAGCCACAGTTGAAACCTGATCCGGCACAAAGCCGCTCATCGGACCTGAGACATAGCCCTTGGCTTGGGCGGCATACATCAAGGTCATGGCGGCAAGCGAAGCGGAGCGGAAGGCTTCATCATGCTGGAGCTGCGGGTTATTCTCATGCGAACCAACCGTCATGCCAACCCAGCCATCATAGGCGGCCTGATCAATCGCGCCATTGTCGAGCAAGGGCTTGGCGAGGCGGGCGATTTCCTTATAGCCATCCTTGATACCTACAACGACGAAGGTAACTGCTGCATCGACGACTTTTTGCTGGCCATAAGCGGCGGCTTTCAGCGCTTCCTTTTGCGCCTTTGACGAGAAGGCCACAACACGCCAATTCTGGAGGTTGAAGGCGGTCGGTGCGTTTTGGGTATAAGAAACAAGCTCCTCGATCTGATCCGCCGTCAAAGAAGCGGTCGAATCGAAATTATTGGCGGAAGTACGGCTCGTGATAATGGATAAAGCGTCGGTCATGGAACTCTCCGGTGCGGTCGAAAACTGTCCGAATGGACAATGGAATGGTACATATGTTGAATAGTGCTATTCGGTTGCGATTCATACTTGCAAGTTGGCAAGGGCGAGCTTGCACCGTCCAACCGATACCGGAGTAGAAGGCAACACATGACGACGCACATCATCAAGAAAAACCCCGTAGAAGTCGTCGTTTTCGACGCCTATGGCACGATTTTCGACGTTCACGCTGCCGTCATGCAATGCGCTGCCGTGCTCGGTCCGCTGGCCCGGCCCCTCTCGGAGCTTTGGCGGACCAAACAGCTCGAATATACGTGGATCAGGACGCTTTCGGGCCGCTATGCCTCGTTTTGGCAGATCACCCAAGACGCACTCGATTACGCGCTGGCAACCCTTGCTCCCGATCATCGCGCCCTTCGGGATACGATCCTTGAAGCCTATCGCGATCTGGAGGCCTATTCGGACGCGGCTCCCGCTTTGGCAGCGCTTCGTTCCACGGGGCTTAAAACCGCTCTTCTTTCCAATGGCGATGCCGATATGCTCGAACGTGCCGTTTCATCGGCAGGGCTTGGTGGACTGTTTGATGCGCTGATATCGGTTGAAACCATCGGTGTTTATAAAACCGCCCCTGCGGCCTATCGACTGGTCGAAGAACGGATGGGCATCCCACCAAAGGCGACCGCTTTTGTCTCGTCGAACCGATGGGACATCGCGGGTGCAAGCGTCGCGGGCTTTCATTGCCTTTGGCTGAACCGCCTTGGACGTCCCGAAGAATATACCGATATGGCACCATCGGCGGTTCTTCAAACGCTGACTGATTTGCTCAAGGATTAAGAGCTTCGGCCCCAAATCTGCCCGAGCGAATGCCCGATCAAGGCGCCGAGCACGATAACGCCGCCGATGAGCGTCATAAGGCTTGGCGTTTCGCTATGGATTAACCAGACCCAAATCGGTCCGAGCACGGGTTCCGCCGTTCCAATCAAAGAGGCGATCGAGGCGGGAATGCGCCGAGCTCCGCCGACAAACATCGCCAATCCCCAACCGAGATTAAGCGCGCCAAAGGCAAAGAGTACGAGCATATCGAAGGGCGTCACCGCGAAGCTCTGCACATTAAACGCCGAAACGCCGAACGAGATTAAAACGCCCAAGGTTACCGCTGGTACCATTTCAACATGCGCGTAACGGCGCGTGATCACGGTTGCCACCGCAAAGACCAAGGCGATGGTCAGCGATAAGAGCCCGCCAATCGGCGAAATCTGACCATCAAGCGATTCCGATTCCATGACGCCAATGCCCAAAATCACCGTCGCAATAGCGATCCATGTTCCGAGCGTTACTTTTTCACGAAAGAAAAGCCACGCCAAAGAGGCTGCAATCAAAGGCCCGCCCGCCTGCACCAATAAAACATTGGCGACGCTTGTGTAATGCAACGCTATAACAAACGACATGGAAGCGGTCGCAAAGCAAAGGCTGACGGCAAAGCCGGGGAGACCCATCGCACGGAAATGGGTAAAGGCCCGGCGTAGTCCGTCGCGTTTCAGCATATAGCCGATAAGGAATGCCGCCGCCCATCCAGAGCGCCAGAAAATGATCGACCATGAATCGGTTACAGAGAGGAAACGGGCCAGCGCCCCGCCAAAACTCCACACAACAGCCGAGCCAAGCACCAAGATCATACCGATTTGGCGTTCGCGCGCCGCGTTTGAATTTCCCATGGACACGGGCGTTTATACTCCCTCAAGTGAATCATTCTTG
>Ga0316217_10006393_pt1 | contig 11692 bp, 11 predicted proteins | sample 1anoAmetaG_FD_203633 | JGI IMG/M metagenome (GOLD analysis project Ga0316217, IMG submission 203633) | Freshwater microbial communities from Trout Bog Lake, Wisconsin, USA - 1anoA | ecosystem: Environmental > Aquatic > Freshwater > Lake > Hypolimnion/Profundal zone | place: USA: Wisconsin... | reverse complement strand
GCAATCTCGGCCGCGTACGCCAGATGCGTCAACCGCGCCTCCTCGATGACCACGCCGGCCTTGTCCAACCGCTCCTGCAATTCCTTCCGCAACGCCGCCGCGACCTCGTCGGCGCTCTCGCGCAGCGTCAGTTCGTGTTCTTCGCCGCGATCATAGGCGTAAAGGCTGGCGATGTGGCGGATGGCCGCCTCGCTCTGGATATGCACGTAACTCTCATAGGCGTCCACGTCGAACGCCGCCTTGGCGGTGTCCTGCACGCGCCAGACCACGACAGCGGCGATCTCGACGGGGTTGCCCCGCTTGTCATTCACCTTGAGTTTCTCGCTGTTGAAATTCCGCATCCGCAACGAGATTTTGGCGCTAAGCGTGCGATAGAGCAGACTGCCTAGCGCAGCGGCTTTGGCTGACTCTGGCGAAACACTGCCCGTCGCGCTCGTGGCGCGCGCGTAAAACGGATTCGCCCACCAGAAGCCGCTGGTGCGAACCGTCCCCTTGTACGCGCCGAACAGAATCAGCACGCGCGCTTCATTAGGCTGCAAGGTGAAATGGCCGCAGAGCAATACCACCGCCAATATCTCCAGCAAAATGGCCGGCAGCAACCACCAGGGGCTGGAGGGGTCGGTTTGTCTCCCGGCGCCGACGATGCTTGAAATCAGCCACACTGCCGCGCCAATCAGCAGGACAAGATTTAGGGCCAGCATCGCCCAGCCGTTGATCGCGCTGGTTTCGCGTTCGTTACTAACCGACTTGGTTGTCATGTTTGTGTTCATATATGTTTTCCTTTCATGTTATTGAAATGATATCACAATGAAATCTCCCGTCAAGGGCAAAATCGCTTGCTTTCAAGCCTGTTAGACGGCAGTGTATAACCACTGACATGAAGACCGTGACTGTTCGAGAGTTTTATCACAACGCCCGGCTGGTGGACGGACTGGCCGAGGGTAAACAATTGGTTGTGACCGCCAACGGAAATCCGAAATTCGTGGTGAGCAAAAGTACCCGGCCAAGAATGACCCGCAAACTGGCAGAAGAGCGCGCCATTGGCGGTTCCCCACAACCACGGTTCGATGGAACGGCCTTCCTCGCGTCGTTGAAGAAATGAAATTGTATGCCGACACCTCCTGGTGGTTTGGTTATAAGTGTCGTCGGGACGTGCAGCACGAGGCGGCGTTGAGTCTGTTTGACCGGCACCCGGATGCGGACGTGCTCTGGACACCGTGGCAGCGGGTGGAGGTTTTCAATGGCTTTTCACAGGCAGAGCGCTCCGGCCTGCTCGCTAAGGGCGAATCGCACCGTGTGATCCGTCTGCTGGAGCAAGAGATACGGATCGGTTATTGGCCGCATGTGGAATTTGACTGGACGGACGCCGTGCGCACCGCCGGCGAACTTCGCGCGGAACATTCTTTGAACTTGCTGATCCGCGCGATGGATTTGTTTCATGTGGCAATTGCCATTGAGGTTGGTGCTGATGCTTTGGTGTCGTTCGATGTTGACCAGATTGCTCTTGCCAAGGCAGCCGGACTGGCGACGCTCGAACTGCTTGTGCAGAAACCTTGAGGCAAGCCTTCGGTTCGAAGATTCCATGGTTGCGTTTTCCTTGTTGAGCGCGCTGCGCTTGCGCATACGGGTCTCCCGGTGATTGGCCTCAGGCCAGCGGCAGCCGTACCGTAACCGTGGTCAGCTCGTTTGGTTGGGAGGCAAACTGAATTACTCCCCGGTGCGCCTGGACAATCCATTGCGCGAGGCTCAAGCCCAGGCCGCAGCCTTCGATCGCGCTGTTATGGCTGGCATCGCCGCGGAAAAAGCGTTCAAACACCCGGGCTTGCAAATCCGGCGCCACGCCCGCGCCGGTGTTGGAAATTTGCAGCGCGGCGGACAGACCGTCGCGGCGCAGGGAAAAATGGATCCAGCCGCCGGGTTGATTGTATTTCACGGCGTTGTCTGCCAGGTTCAGCAGGAGTTGGCGCAACCGGTGGCGGTCGCCAGCCACCGTGATCTCGTCGCACGGCTCCAGTCGCACTTCGACGCTCTGCGGCTGCGCGAGAATTTTCGCGTCGGCCACGCTTTCGCGCACGAGTTCATCCAGCCGCACCGGCTCGCATTTCAGGGCGATCTGGCCGGCGTCGGCCTTCGTCAGCAGCGTCAGGCCATCCACGATCTTGGCCAGGCGCTCGATCTCGTCAATCTGGCTGGCGAACCGTTCCCGGTGCGCGGCGCTCGCCGACTCGTCATGCAGGGCCGTTTCCAGTTCGCCGCGCAGAATCGTGAGCGGCGTCTTGAGTTCGTGCGAGGCATGCAAAGTGAATTCGCGGATGCGCTGAAATGCGTCATCGAGCCGCGCGGTCATGGCGTTGAACCCTTCCGTCAGTTGATCCAGTTCATCGCCGTTGCCGGAGCGGGGCAGCGGCTGAGACAGGTTGTGGTCGTTGATTTTTTTGACCGCCTGCGTCAAGTCGGCCACCGGAGCGAGGGCGCGGCGCATAAGCCACCAGCCGCCCACCACGCCGAGCACCATGGCGGGCGTCACCGTCCACATGAGAATGTCAATCAGGTCTTCACTATCCAGCTCGGCCTCGTTTTCCGGCCCGTGGTGATGGTGCGGGCGCGGCTCAATGACAAATTCGTGATACACCGCCGCGCCAATCACGGCGAACGCCACGCCGCACAGGATGGCCGCGTACCAAAGATTGAGCCGCGTGCGGATTTTCATTCTTTCAAAACGTAGCCCACGCCCCGGACCGTCTGCAACAGCTTCGGCTCAAACCCGTCGTCAATTTTCTCGCGCAGCCGTTTCACATAGACGTCCACCAGGTTCGTGCCGGGGTCGAAATCGTAGTCCCAGACTTTTTCGATGATGCTCATGCGCCCGCAAATGCGCCCGGCGGAGCGCATCAGATATTCCAGCAGGCGGAACTCGCGCGCCGTCAGGTCAAACACCTTTCCGCCGCGCTGCGCCCGGTGCGAAATTGTGTCGAGCGTCAGATCGGCGACGCGCAAAACGGTGGCCTTGGTCTCGCCGCCGCGCCGGCTCAGCGCCCGCACCCGGGCAACCAGTTCGGCGATGACAAACGGCTTGGGCAGATAATCATCCGCGCCGGCGTCGAGGCCCTCCACGCGCTCGTCCACCTCGCCGCGTGCCGAGAGCAGCAGCACCGGGGTGCGGTTGCCTTGCGCCCGCAACTGGCGCAGCACGCTCAGGCCATCGCGCCCCGGCAGCATGATGTCCAGCACCAGGCCGTCGAAGGGCGTGGCCAGGGCGGCGGCCAGCGCCTCGTCGCCGCGACCGCAAACATCCACCGCAAAGCCTTCGCCTTCGAGCGCCTTCCGCACGAACGACGCCGTCTTCTTTTCATCTTCCACGACCAATATGCGCATGGCTTGAGTGTCGGGAAACGCTGGTCGCTATTGCGGTTCCTGGCCGTTGGCCAGACCCACGAGATCCTTGTAAGCTTCCGCCAGCGCGTCGCGGTTGACGTCGTCCATGGCGCTGGGGGCGAGTTGCTCGATCAGCCGGATTCGCCGCAAGATCAGCGGCATGTCTTGGGCGGAGGGATGGTGCGGGTCCGATAAACCGTCTTCATTCAGGTCTTCGATCAGATCCTTGCGCTCCTCCGTTGGCAGCGAGGAATCGTTTATGGCCGCGATCCAATAGGCCTCGGCCACTGGATCTGAACCGACCGCGTACAGGGCCACGCGCGCCAACGGGTCTTGCACGTCGTAGCCGTTGATCTTGATGGCCGGTTCGGCCTGAGTGACTTCCACCGGCTTTCCGTCACGATTTTGGGCGTCTGTTTGCGTCGGCCGTCCCGGCTCCGCCGCCGGAGTTTCCGTCGGCGGCGCTGCCGCCGTGGATTCGGATTGTGTCACGGCCGGAGTTGTCATGGGCTGGCTTGTCGCTGGCTGGCCAACCGGTTCCTTGGCGCTGTTGGTTTCCGCCTTGCGCTGGGTGACCACCATTATGCCGATGGCGACCACAACTGCAGCCAGAATACCAAGTACAAGCGATCTAGTATTCATAATTGAGAATGCTGGACATGATTCAGCAGCGTCAAGGTTTCGTCACCTGTTCCAGCTTCTTCAGCAGGTCCTCCAAGGCAGCCTTGCCTTTGGCGGGATTCGCGTGGCTGCTTCGCAGGGCGGAAATCCCCTTGTCGAGCGTTTTATCCAGCAGCGTCCAGGTGGCTTCGTCTTTGGGGCGCAAGACTTTTTCCTTGTCGTCCCAGGTCGTTTCCAAATCAGTGAGCTTGGCCACCATTTCGGTTTGTTTGCCGGCGGCAAGCGCGGCGAGGGTCGCCTTGGCCAGCGCCTTGAATTCCTTTGTTTCCGCTGCCGTGTAAATCGGAGCCGGAGCCTCGCTGGCGGTTTTGGGTGCGGTGGTCTGGGCGCTGACCGCAGGCACGAAAGCCGCGCTGAAGAGGGTTGCCAAGCCGATGCAGGTGATGGCGAGTTGTTTCTTCATGTTGTTTTTCATGTTGTTCTTGTTGCTGTTTTTGATGCTAACTACTTGGTGGTGTGCGAAATCAGTCGTTCATCGCCGCCGGTCGGCACTTCCCGCACGACGCCAACGCCCGGCGCGTAGTATTTGTATTCCACGCCTTCACCGGCGGGGTGCTCCTCGATTTTCAGACAATTCTGATACGTTCCGGCCGGCACGGTGACCGTTTCCGAGAGGGAAATCACCACGTCACTCTCGGCAATTTTCCGCGAGACGACCTCCGACTTGAACTTGTCACCCACCTTCGGGTGCGCCGGCACCAGCACGCCGGGCGTCTGAGTGTCCTTGCCCAGCAACCACGCTCCTTCGTGACTGGTCACCTTGCCCTGCGTGTACTCGTCCACATCCTCCCCAAGGTAATAAACAGTGCCGGCGTCGTCCTGCGCAAAATAGTCCGTCGCCACTTCTTCCAGCTCGCCATTGAGCCAGGACCGGTCTTCATAAACCGCCGCCTCCACCGTCTTACCGTTGATCTTGAACGTCTTGTGTTTGTCCGGAAGCGCAGTGCGTTCCACACGGATCTTCTTGCCATCTTCCGTTCCTTCCAAGATGTCCTGCTTCAAGGTGGCAAGCGGCAGATACGAATTCGTGAGGTCGCGAGGATGGCTGAACTTCACCCCCGCCAGGAGCTTCGTGGCGCGCGCCGCCTGCTGCTCATCTGCACGGTCGGCGGCATCGTCGTGCTTGGTTTCGACCAACTTGCCGTCCGCGGTGATGACGAGGTCGGCGATCTCGCCGTCCTTGTCCTTGACCCCGGCTTCGTAAACCGCCAGGCCGTTTTTCGTGCCGTTTTCGCGATCCACCGTCTGGCCCGCCGTACCGCCGTGGGCCAGCACCGCCGCGCGAACGCTTTCGGGAACCTGGTCCCATTTCAGCTCCTGCCCCGCGCGACCGACCGAAGTGATTGCGCCCAGTAAAAACAAGGCAGCCAGCTTCGATGAAAAGTTCATTACAAGTGTTGTTTCAATTTTCATAAGTGTCTTTCAAACATTTGAGGTTTTCTATATGTTCGTAAACGGGTCAGGGCTTTGCCGGAAGCCGCCTCCAGTTTTTCATTATTTCTTACCCTGCTGCTCGGGCATTTCAGTGGCCACCGAGATGACCCCGCCGGTCGTGGCATCTACGCTCACTTCTGTGATATCTCTGGAGCCGGGCGTGACGATGTCGAACCACCAAACCAAGCTGCCGCTCTCATCATCCAGTTCGGCTTGCTTGATCCTGCCGCCAGGGGCCTGGGCCAGCGCGGCAAACGCCGCCTGCTGCCGGCTGACCCTGGCCTGCGCCTGCAATTGCTTCTGCCTTTCCGAAGCGCAACCCGTCAAGCCCGCGACGCCCAGGGCCGCCGCGAACATTCCAGCAATGATGATCCTGCATTTCATAATTGCCATTGTAGGAGCCGACCTCAGGAGGCTCAAACTCAATCCGCCCTAGTCCTTTTCCTTGGCCTGCTGTTCGGGCGTTTCTTTTTCGACCGAGACCACGTCGCCCGTGATGGCGTCCACATTCACTTCGGTGATGTCTTTGGAATCCGGTATGGTAATGTCAAACGACCAGATCAACTTGCCTTTTTCCTTTTCCAGTTCCCCTTCCTTGATGGTGCCGCCCGGCGCCTTGGCCAGCGCGGTTTGTTGCGCCTGCTCCTTGCTGATTTTGGCTTGGGCTTGCAATTCAGCCTGTTCCTGTTTTTCCGAGGCGCAGCCCGCCGCGCCCAGCGCGATGATGGCCGCCGCGAGCACTCCGCTGATGATGACTTTGTTTTTCATGTTTGGTTTGCGAATATTTTCGAAGCTGGCGTTGTGCCAGCTACTGAAGCAAACCACATAAACATGAATCGCGCCTGAATTCCAAATGAATTTGTTGTCATCCGCCGGTCTTTGTGGGTGCCAACGCGCTGCGCGCGAGCGACCGTACGTCGAGCGTGAGGCGCAAATTGAATTTTTGCCATGGAGTCTTAGCGTTTCCATGCATTTCAACCATCGCACCAACCGCAAGTCGTAAATCAAGCGCCCCGCCGAAGTCGTTGGAATCTGACCACGCCGACTGTAAATGCTTGATGATGCATGTTTTGCTCCGAATTTCAGAACACCAATCCCAACGGGATTACATCATCCAGCCCAGCGTTGCCGCGACAACGGAGCGGCTACGCTGGGTGGGACGTTCGCAAATTCAAATCAACTCTGAAAGAGTTGGATCAGCTCAACACATGCGCCGCAAAACGCGATTTGAATAGGTCACGGTGAAGGGTAATTCCTGGCCTATCCGGTTGCTGGCCAATCCCGGCGAAACGCAGAGGCGCAGAGAACGCAGAGAAGAATACGATTGGGTTTCTCCGCGTTTCTCCTCGTCCTTTGCGTCTCCGCCTCTATTTTCAGACTCGTTCATTTGTTACGGCAAGGAACAACATTCCCCTGCCCTTCATTCCCCAGACCTTGTGTTCTCTGCACTGTTCCGCGCGCTCGGCCGCCGCCTTGAAAGTGTCCCCACCGTCGCCACTGCTTTGCAACAAAATGATGACAAAAGGCGAATTACATGGGTCTTTGCGTCGAAGGTTGTCAAATGCATGTCACCCAAACGTTGCTCGCAACCTCAGGCTTCCATGTTATGCTGACGCCCAGTTCCTTGACCTTGACCGGCCTGGGAGCGGTGGCATTGCTGGCCGCGCGGTGCTTTCGCGCGCGTTAAACGAAGCTTTTACCTGCCAACCCTACGTCCATCATGCCCGGTCGGAATCAGACCCCGCCCGGGTTTCTTTTTGCAAGCAGAGCAGAATCCGCCGAAGTTGCGCATACGCGCGCAAGTGGCGGCGTGAACTGGCAAAGCTGGCTGATTGTCTATTATGACCCATTGGCTGCGCCGATTTCCATTCCAAGTCGCCCTGGGGGCGCTGTTGTTTTATGCCCTCACCTTGAGTCATGGCGTGACGGTTGGCAACCTGGCGCTGACGGCGAAAGTCGCCGGCTGGGACTGGCGGCCGCTGGCGGTTGAAACTTCCCGGGCATCAATGCAGGTTCCAAGTACGTGCGTAAAAATGCCATGCCATTGAGTTGATCAGCGTCGCGCCGCAACCCCATCCATACCAAGTGCAAATGGTCGGGCATCAAACAGTACACGGGGCAGACCAAACCTTCGCGCGCTGCGGCATGAAACATTAATTCCCGAAACCGGCCATGCAGCCTTTGGGAAAGCCAGCCTTGGACGCGGTCAAAGATCGTGAGGGTCCAATGCACCACCGTGTCGGCCTGATAATACTTGCGCGGCAGCCGGGGCAGGCAAAACGCGCGGTTCAAAGGATCGTGCGGCGGTTTGGCCTCTTCATTCACGGCAGCGTGGCTCATGCGAGGGGTTGTTTGCGATTGTAGGCGCCGACGTGAGGCGCATGGACCCCCAGTGGGGGCTGATACCGGAAGAAACGCCGACGGTGCCGAGCGCCAGCGGCGCTTTTGACAATAGCCCGCAGTTTCAACTGCGGGTTCGGAGTCCGGCAGCGCAATTCGTCCCAACGGGACGATTGAAGTTCGTTGTTGTCCGCGCTCTTGCTTGTCTCAAATCGCACTGGTTCAGCCGTCCCTGCGGGACTGGTGTCGTTGGCCGCATGCCACCCGCAAGTTGAAACTGCGGGCTATTGTCAAATCGTCCCGGCGGGACGGGACGACTCACGCCGCTGAAGTGAGGCGTTTCTTGAGAGGCTCAAACTAAGATTGCGTAATTTGAATTCCTGACTTTCCAATTAGTCAGGGCCTCCTCAAGCCGGCGCCTACAGGGATTGGGATTTTGATCAGGGCCTTTTCACGCCAGCGCCTGCCAGCAAACAAGATGAAATTCTTGTCATTCGTCCGATTTTTCTGGCAATTTGGCTGCGACCATTGGATAAACCACGCATGATATGTGAACCGTCGTGGACGGCTTCCGAATTTTGCCCTAGGAAGGTGCCGCAAACTGACTGTTGTACGGTTCCGCAAGCATGAACTTAAACATGAAAATCTGGCCGCTGCTGTGCGGCATCGTGGTCGTCGCGGGCTGCGCGCATTTCCGGCCGCAGCCGCTGGCGCCGGAACACGCCGCCGCGCAATTCGATGCCCGCCGACTGGATGATCCGGGCTTGAAGTCGTTCTTGTCCCAAAATGGCAGCGCGCCGGCGGAGTGGCCGCAGGCCAAGTGGGACTTGAACTCCCTTACGCTCGCTGCGTTCTATTTTCATCCCGACCTCGCGGTGGCGCGCGCGGAATGGCGCGTGGCCCAGGCTGGAGTCTTGGCGGCTGGCGCGCGGCCCAATCCGTCCGTGTCGCTCTCGCCCAGCTACGACACCCAAATCCCTGGCAACTACAGTCCGTGGATCATCCCCTTGACGTTCGACATTCCCATCGAAACCGCCGGCAAACGCGGCAAGCGTCTCGCTGAGGCGGAAAAGGCGGCCGAGTCGGCACGCTGGAGTTTTGCGGCAGCCGCCTGGCAGATTCGGAGCGGCGTGCGCGCGAGCCTGCTGGATTTCAGCCTGTCCGGACGCCGCGCGGAATTGCTGCAAAGACAGTTCGCCGCCCAGACGAACATCGTGAAGCTGTTGCAAGCCCGGTTAGATACGGGCGCCATCGCCCGGCCGGAACTCACCCTCGCACAAATCGCGTGGCACAAGACCCAGCTTGATTTGAGCGACGCGCGCGCCAAACAAACCGACGCGCGTTCGCGGCTGGCCCAGGCCATCGGCGTCAGCCGCGCGGCGCTGGACGGGGTGAAGCTGGGATTCAACTACGCGGCGGACGAGCCGGAGTCGTTGAATGTCACCGTGGCGCGCAGCGTGGCACTGCGCGAGCGCGCGGACATCATGGGCGCGCTGGCGGGTTACGCGGCGGCAGAGGCCGAACTGCGCCTGCAAGTGGCCAAGCAATATCCCGATTTGCACCTTGGCCCCGGTTACGCCTGGAACAACGGCAATGCCAATGACAGCCAATGGATCCTCGGCGCGACGCTGGAACTGCCCCTCCTCGACCAAAACCAGGGGCCGATCGCCCAAGCGGAGGCGGAGCGCAAACTGGCCGCTGCCAAATTTGCCGCGCTACAGGCGCAAGTGTGCGGCCAGATTGATCGCGCGGTGGCCGGCGTACGGGTCGCGCGCGAGCAGCTGCGCACGACCGACCAGTTGATCGCCGCTGAACAAGCCCAGGAAAAATCCGCGCAGGCGCAACTGCAGGCCGGCGCCAGCGACCAGTTGGATGTGCTGAACGCGCAACTGGAATCCGCCAGCGCGGCGGTGACGCGGCTGGACAACGAGGAGAAACTGCAAACCGCCTTGGGTGCGCTGGAAGATGCGTTGCAACAGCCGGCGGATTCGCTCGCCGCCGTCATCCAGAAAATTTCGCCGAACCTGTGACCGAACAACGGACGTGAAAATGAACATTCAACATCCAACATCCAACACCCAACATCCAACATCGAACATCCAATGGCTTCCCTTCCGCGTCTTCACTGGAGGTTGGGCGTTCGATGTTGGATGTTGGATGTTGAATTGCGTAATTCTGCTCGTCGCGGTGTCGTCCCTGGCGCTGGCGGGCTGTTCCAAAGCCGATGGCGACAAAGGCGACAAGGGCGATAAACCTGCCGCCGACGCGCCGGGAAAAACCGAGGCAAAAGCCAAGCCCGGGGTAACGCTGGAGGCGGAAATCCAAGAGCACCTTGGCTTGAAAGTTGCCACCCCGGCGCCGGCGCAATGGCAGCCGGAAATGAAGATGTACGGGCAGGTGCTCGATCCCACGCCGCTGCTGGATCTGGCCATGGAGTTGAATCGCGCCGAAATCACTCTGGACAGTTCGCGCCGGGAACTGGAGCGAGCCAGGCAGTTGCAGGCGGGCAACAACATTTCCGGGCGGGCTTATCAGGATGCAGAGACCGCGCACGCGCAGAATCTTGCCGCCGCGGAAGCGGTGCGGTTTAAAATCCAAACCGGCTGGGGCCGGAAAATCGCGGACCAGTTGGGACCAATTGAGGTGACGTCTGGCGGGGATCGCAAGCCGGACAAATTTCTGGAGGCCTTGCGCGACACCACGGCGCTAATCCGAGTGGATCTGCCGGCAGGTGGGCGGATGGAAAACCAGTCACAGACCGCGCGAATCGTTTCTCTCTCGGAAAGCACCGCGCCCATCACGGCGGTGTGCTTCGACGTGCTCCCCACCTTGGACGCCCAGACCCAGCAGCAGGGCGTACTCTTCACGGCCGACCAGCCGGCGGGCAGTCGCCTGACCCCGGGCGAGGCCGTAACCGCGTTCCTCAAAACTCCCGGCGAGCCGGTCACCGGGGTGACGGTGCCAGCGGACGCGATTTTGCGGCACGAAGGCGTGGGCTGGGTTTATGTGCAGACCGACACCAATCAGTTTGAACGGGTGGAAGTCCCGCTCGACCGCACCATGAACTCCGGCTGGTTCGTGGCGGACCATCTTTCGGTGACCAACCGGATTGTCGTCAGCGGCGCGCAATCGGTGCTATCCGCGGAGTTGAGCGGCGGCGGTTTCAGCACGGGACAACGGGATTAACATGCTCAAACGACTCGTTGAACTTGCCCTCGGCGCACGCGGCGTGGTCATTACGCTGGCCGTGGGATTCATCTGCTACGGACTGTTTGTGATGACGCACGCCAAGCTGGATGTGTTTCCCGAATTCGTCCAGCCGCAGGCCACCGTGCAGACCGAGGCGCCGGGGCTGGCGCCGGAACAGGTGGAGGCGCTGGTCACGCGGCCCGTTGAAAACGCCTTGAATGGCGCGGGCAATCTCGATTCCATCCGGTCGGAATCCATTCAAGGCCTCTCGGTGGTCACCGCCGTCTTCAAGGAGGGCACGGACATCCACCTCGCGCGCCAGATGCTCTCGGAACGCCTGGCCCAGCTCGGCGGCGAGCTGCCCGCGGGGGTCGCCTCCCCTTCCATGGAGCCGCTGACCTCGTCCACCATGGACCTGCTGAAGTTCGGCCTCACCTCCGACAAGATTTCGCCGATGGCGCTCCGCACGTTTGCCGACTGGACGGTGCGCCCCCGGCTGCTGTCCGTGGCCGGCGTGGCGGCGGTGAAAATTTTCGGCGGCGAAGTGCGGCAACTGCAAATTCAAATCAAGCCCGACCGCCTGCTCGCGTTCGGCGTTTCCGTCCAGGACGTGGCGGCGGCGGCGGCCGCCGCCACCGGCGTGCGCGGCGCGGGATTTGTGGAAACCGCGGCG
>Ga0316217_10006392_pt1 | contig 11693 bp, 8 predicted proteins | sample 1anoAmetaG_FD_203633 | JGI IMG/M metagenome (GOLD analysis project Ga0316217, IMG submission 203633) | Freshwater microbial communities from Trout Bog Lake, Wisconsin, USA - 1anoA | ecosystem: Environmental > Aquatic > Freshwater > Lake > Hypolimnion/Profundal zone | place: USA: Wisconsin... | reverse complement strand
CACCAACGCCTACGCCGCGCCGGGCACGCGCATCGTGCTCGCTGGTGGCAGCGGCGCGTCGCTCTTCAGCGGCGGCAACCTGAACATTGTTTCCGGTTCGCTGACGCTGGACGGGGAAATTGACTGGCACGACGGCGTGGTGGGCGGCGTCATCGCGGTGACCACCAATGGCGTCATCAGCAGTTCCTCCTCGCTGAATCACTACTGGACTGGGACGATATACAATCAGGGACATATTTTATGGGGCGCCGATAATCTGATCGGCAACAGCACCTGGTTGTATAATTTGCCGGGTGGGACGCTCGATTGGCAAAACGACACGCTGTTCAGCGGTTTTTGCTGCGGCCCGTTGGCGTTGATTAATGCCGGCACGATGTTGAAATCGGGCGGAACGAATCACCTGATCATCACTCCCGCCTTCAGCAACTCGGGTTTGGTCCTCGTGCAAAGCGGAACGCTGGAACTGGACAGTGGCATGACGGCTAGCGGCACCTTCCAAATCTCCACCAATGCGGCGTTGTGGTTCAGATCGGGAACATTTGATTTGGAACCCGGCTACGCGTCGAGCGGCGCGGGATTTTATGGCGTGCCGTCCAGCGGCGAGATTACCCTTTCGGGCACCGGTTCCGATCCGAATTTTCAAATGAACGGCGGTCTCTACGGCACCATCACCATCGCCGGCACGCTGAACAGCTATGACGGATATTTTGCCGGCGCGACCACCATCGCCAGCAACGCCGTGTGGAATATTTCCGGCTGCACTGCCTGCGGCGCAGTCGGGTATAGCACGCGCGTCGCCGGCAGCGTCACCAACGCCGGCACGATTAACTGGCTTTCGGGCGACTGGACCAGCGAAGGCGGCACGCTCGTCAATTTGCCCGGCGCGCTGATGACCATCCAATGCGACAATACCGTCGGCAGCTGGTCGGGTTTGGACAACTGGCTTAATCAAGGGGTACTCCGCAAAACCGCCAGCACCGGCACCAACATTCTTGATGGCGTATCCTTCAACAACGCCGGCCTGGTGGACGTTCAATCCGGCGGACTGTCGTTTCAAAACGGGTTCACCAGCAGCGGAATCTTCAGCGTCGTCAGTGGTGCCGGCCTCCCGTTGGCGGTCGGCGCCTATTTGTTGAATCCCGGCCACGCGTTCACGGGCGCGGGATTTTACGGCGTGCCGTCCGGCGGTCAGATCACCCTTTACGGCACGATTGCCGATCCAAATTTCCAGATGAACGGGGCGCTCTACGGCACGAACCTCCTGGCGGGAACGCTGAACAGCTATGATGGATATTTTGCCGGCGCGACCACCATCGCTAGCAACGGCGTATGGAATATTTCCGGGTGCACTGCCTGTGGCGCGGACTGGTATAGCACGCGCGTGGCGGGCAGCGTCACCAACGCCGGCACGATCCACTGGCTTTCCGGCGACTGGGTCGGCGAAGGTGGCACGCTCGCAAATTTGCCCTGCGCGGTGATCACCATTCAATGCGACAACGCGTTTGAACCATGGTCAGGCTACGACAATTGGTTCAACTGGGGCATTATTCGCAAAACCGCCGGCACGAGCACAAACCTTCTTTCCGGCCTGGCATTGAACAACGCCGGCTTAGTGGACGTGCAATCCGGCGGACTGTCATTCCAGAACGGATTCGCCAGCAGCGGAACTTTCAACGTCGCCGCCGGCGCTGCGACCGTGTTGGCCGCCGGGACATTCAACTTGAATCCCGGCCATAATTTCACCGGGTCGGGTTATTATGGGATTCCGTCCAGCAGCGTCACCATCAACGGCGAAATCCCCGGAGACAATTTTCAAATGAACGGTAATCTCTACGGCGCCAACACGATCGCCGGCACGATGAACAGCTATGACGGATATTTTGCCGGCGCGACCACCATTGCCAGCAACGCCGTGTGGAATATTTCCGGCTGCACTGCCTGCGGCTCGGTTGCGTATAGCACGCGTGTCGCCGGCACCATTACCAACGCCGGCACCATCAACTGGGTCTCCGGCGACTGGGTCAGCGAAGGCGGCACGCTGGCGAATTTGCCCGGTGGGTTGATCACGATTCAATGCGACAATGCCGTTGGCAACTGGGCGGGCTTGGACAACTGGCGCAACTGGGGCACCATCCGCAAAACGGCCGGGACCGGCGTCAATTATCTTTCCGGCTTGGGGCTGACCAATGCCGGTTTGCTGGACGTGCAGAGCGGCATGTTGAGTTTCCAAACTCCGTATCAACAAATGGGCGGACAACTCAATTTCGGCATCGCCGGACCACAGGACTACGGCCGGCTGGAATTTGCCAGCGCCGCACCGCTGACGGGTACGTTGAGCGCGAACCTGATCGGCGGCTATCAGCCCGCGCCCGGCTTGAACTTCGAGGTGATGGACTACCCGTCGGCCAGCGGCGTCTTCGACCGCACAAATTTGCCCGCGCTGGCCAACAATAATTTCTGGTCGGTGCTTACCGGCGCAAATAAACTGACGCTGGCCGTCAACGCCCCGCCGCCACTGCTGAGCATTTCGCTGGCCGGCGGAAATCTGACGGTTGCCTGGCCGGCGAGCGCAGATCCGGGATTCGGGTTGCTCTACGCCACCAATCTCACCCCGCCCATCCTCTGGCTGCCCGTCACCAACATTGCGCAAGCTGTCGGTGATCAGAAGGTCGTGAACCTGCCAAGGGCCGACGATCAGACTTTTTTTGAGTTGCAGAAATGAAAGACCCGTTCGTCCCGCCAATTGCCGCACTGGCGAGCAGTCCGTTCTCAAACCGATTTGCCGAAGGACTTGCTAAAACAATAAAGCAGGACAACAACAATTGAAGCGAGGACCGCCGTTTTTAACGGATCATCCGGAGCGGTGGATCAGCTTTAGCAGTGTTCTTAACTGTGCAACGGTGAATTGCCCTCATTTGTTTGAGTGGGATGCGAAATCTTTTTGTGCGTGCGCAAAAGGTAATAACACACCGGGGTGGCGACGAGCGAAAGCAGCACGGAGATGCACAATGCGCCGATAACGGCGATCGCCAGCGGGCGCAGCATTTCCGCGCCGGAGCCGATGCCCCAGGCCAGCGGCAACATTCCCAGCGCGGCGGCGAGCGAGGTCATTAGCACCGGCCGCAAACGGCGGTGGCCTGAACGCACCAGCGCTTCCGCCAGTTCCACGCCGCCGGCTTCCAACTGCTGCACGAAGTCGAGCATGAGAATCCCGTTTTTGGCGACGATGCCGACGCCGATGATCGCGCCGAGAAATGAAACGATGTTCAGCGTGATGCCGGCCAGCCACAAAGCGGCGACGGTTCCGAACAGTGCCAGAATGGCGCCGAAGACAATTGCCAGCGGTTCGTTGAACGAGCGGAATTCAACCAGCAGCACCGTGAACACGAGCACAATGGCGGCGAGCAAAACCACCAGGAGATTCCGAAACGATTCCTGCTGTTGCTGGTACAGGCCGCCGTATTGGACCGTGCCGGGCGGCAGCCATTTGTCCTGGCCCAACTGGGCCTGAATTGCCTTCATGGCGCTGCCGAGGTCGCGGCCTTCAAGGCGCGCGCTCACAATGATGTCCTGTCGCAGATCGTCGCGCACCAGTTCAACTTCGCTCGGTTCTTCGGTCACGTCGGCGACTTGATTCAGCCGCACGACCGCGCCACTGGCAGTCCGCAGCGGCAGTTCGCTCAAGTTGGCAAGCGGCTTCACGCGTTCTGGCTCGGCGAGGACGCGGATGTTGACCGTGCGGTCGCCGTCCAAAACATAGGACGCGGTCTGGCCGAGCAGCGCCGTGCTGACGGTTTCCGCAATGTCTTGGACGCTCAAGCCGAACCGCGCGGCGTCGGCGGGGCGCACGCGGAAATTGACGGACGGGCCGGTTTCCGTCAGGCCGTCGAAGGTGTCCACCACGCCGGGAATCTTTTTGATTTCTTCCTCGACGCGCGGCGCGGCCCGCTGCAGCCAGCTCAAATCGGGTGAAAACAATTTAATTTCGACCGGATCGGGCGTGAGTTGCAAATCGCCGATCACGTCGGTCAGGATGCCGGGAAAATCCCAGCGGAAGGCCGGGAATTGCCCGGTGAACGTGTGGCGCAATCCGGCGATGACCTCGTCGGTCGAATGTTTGCGGTCGCGCTTGAGCTTCACTGCAAAGTCGCCGCGATACGGCTCGGTGATGAACATGCCCATTTCCGCGCCGAGCCGTCGCGAGTAGCTTTCCACGTCCGGGTTCGCGGACAAAATTTTTTCCACCGCGTCCAGCTGGCGGGACGTTTCGGTGAGGCTGGTGCCCGGCGGCGCCCAGTAATCAATCACAAAACCGCCTTCGTCAAAGTCGGGCAAAAAGTCCGACTGCAGTTGCGCGTAAATGAAAACGGACGCGATGAGCACCGTGCCGCACGCCAGCAGCGTGAGCCAGCGGAACCGCAGCGCCGCCCGCAGGGCGCGTTCGTAAATGCGGATGACGCGCGCCAGTAGCCAGCCGCCTTCCGGATTGTTTGGCGCGTGGCCGTGTTCCATTTTTTCGCGTCCGCGGATGAACCACGCCGCCAGCGAGGGCGTGAGCGTGAGCGCCAGAACCAAGGAGGTGAGCAGCGAAACCACCATCGTCAAAGCCAGCGCGCGGAAAAACACGCCCGTGATGCCGGACAAAAAAGCCAGCGGAATGAACACCACCACCGGCGTCAGCGTTGAGCCGATGAGCGGCGTCAAAATCTCGCCGATCGCTTCCTGAATGCCCGCCAGCCGCGGGCGGCCGGCGGCGATTTTCACGCACATCGCCTCGACGACCACGATGGCGTTGTCTATCACCAGCCCGATGGACGCGGCAATCCCACCCAGCGTCATCATGTTGAAACTCATGTTCGCCAGCTTCATCGCCACGAGCGTGATCAAGACGGTAATGGGAATGGTGACGATGGCCGTCCACACGCTGCCCCAATTTTTCAGGAAGAAATACAGAATCAGCACCGACAGAATCAGCCCGAAAACAATCGCGTCCCAAACGCTGCCCACCGAATCGCGCACGAACAGCGACTGGTCGTAAAAAAACGCGAGCTGTATATCCGGCGGCAATTCCCGCCGGAGTTGTTCCAGCTGGGTTTTCAGCGCCGCGGCGATGTCGAGCGTGCTGCCGTCCGCCTGGCTTTGAATGTTCAGCAGCACGGCGTCGCGGCCTTGCGCCGTGACGGACAGAAAAACCGGCTCCGCCCCGCGCTCGACCCGCGCCACATCTTTCACCTGCACCGGATGGCCGCCGCGCGCCACAATCACCAGCTTTTCAATATCGGTGGCCGAATGCACGCGCCCGTCCACCGTGGTCAGGTAAAGGTGATAATTTTCCTCCATCATGCCGGCGGGCGCAAAAAGATTGTTTTTCGCCAGCGCGTCGCTCACGTCAGTCAAGCCGAGTCCGGCGGCCTGCAATCGCAACGGGTCAACCACGACGTGGAATTCCGGCGCGCGGCCGCCGGTGATTTCCACGCGCGCCACGCCGGGAATCTGGAGGAAGCGGGGCTTTAATTCGTAATTCGCCGTCTCCCAAAGCGAGGTGATGCTGCGGTTGGAACTCGTCAGGCTGATGCCAATGATGGGAAACGCCGAGAAGGTCACGCGCTCAATTTCCGTCGCGGCGGTCGCCGGCAGGTCGCCGCGGATTTGCGAGAGCCGGCCCAGCACGTAGAGTTCCGACTGCGTCATGTCCACGTTCCAATTGAAGAAGACATTGACCTGTGCGGAGCCGCGCTTGGTCGCCGAGCGCACCGTGAGGGCGCCGGGAATGTCCTTCATCGCCTCCTCAATCGGGCGCGTCACCGTCGCCATCATTTCGTCGGCCGGCATGATGCCGTTGTTGACGAGGATGACGACGCGGGGGAAGTTCGTCTGCGGAAAAACGGACGACGGCATCCGCAGCGCGCAAAAAACTCCCGCCAGGCACAATGCCGCCGCGATAAACGCAATGGATAGGGCATGCCGCGTCGCGAACCGGCCCAAAGTGGAAGTCGCTTCGGGCTTCATTTGGCGTCGCCTGAATGGGTGGGCAGATTCCCCTCGCCTGGAGGATTTTGGATTTTGATTTTGGTTTTCGCCGGCAAGCCGTAAGCGCCGACGGTCACGACTGCATCGCCGGCCTTGAGTTCCGGCGCGGTGACTTCGACCAGACCATTTTCGCACAAGCCGGTCTGCACCGGAGTTTGCAGGGCTTCATCGCCTTGGACCAACGCGATGGTGCTTTTGCCACGTTCATCCGTTACCACGCTTTCGGCTGGCGCGGTGAGACAATTCGTATGCACCGCCGTCACGATGCGCAGCGAAACAAATTGTCCGGGTCGCAATCCACTGCCCGCCGGTAACAGTGCGCGCACCAAAACCGTGTCGTTATTCTTGTCCACGCTGGGGCTGACAAACGAAAGTGCGGTCGTCACCGGCGGCTGGGCCAACACTTCGAGCGGGTTGCCGGTTTTCAGATCCTTGGCCTCCGCCGCCGGGATTTCCGCGCTCACGGCGAGGCGATCCAAATCCATCACCTCGGCCACGATCGTGGTCGAATCCACCGCCTGGCCGGGCTTGGCGTTGACGCGCGCGACCGTGCCGGACAACGGCGCGAGGACTTGCAGCAAGGCCAGTTGCGCCTCGGCGGCCTGCAGGTTTTTGAGCGATGTGTTCTGTTGGGCGAACAATTGTTTCTGCCGCGCCACTTCCTGTGCTGCGCTTTCTGCCGTCGTCGTGCCGGAATTCAATTCCAATAGCACGTCGCCTTTCTTCACCGCCTGGCCTTCGAGGGCGTGCACCTCGGTCACGACGCCGGCGGACGGGGCGGCAAGTTGTGCGCCCGCGGCCGGCAGCCCCGCCGAAGCCGGCGCCGTTTCAATGGTGCCGTAGCCCTGAAGGTAGCCGTGCAGCGTGGTCGAAGTGATCCGGCCGGTTTGCACGGTCACTTCGGTGGCGACTTGGTCTTCCGCCGCCTTGTCATCGGCGTCCGCCAGGACCCGAATGGCGCCAGAAAACAGCAGGCCGCCGCACGCCGCGACCATGATAACGAAGGTTTTTTTACGGTTCATGTTTTGAGAGGGGTTCGGCATCAGGAAGTTTTTGGGCTTGCTGGACGGCTGAATCGGACAGGGTCAACGGGCTTTGCAGCGCATCTTCCAATTGGCCGAGCGCCTGTTGCAATTGCGCCTCGTTATCCACTTGCGCCAGCGACGCGCTGGCAAATTCCAGTTGCGCGCTGAGCAAATCCAGCCGATCGGCCGCGCCGGCTTCGAGCTGCGCCTGTGCGGACTTCTGCTGTCGCTGTTCGGCGGCGAGCAGCGCGCTGCCAGTTTTTAACTGTTCCACCGCCGCGCGCCAGCCGGCAACCGCGCGGTCAATCTCGCCGATGGCCTGCGATTGCAGCTCAATGAACTTCGCGGCCGCCAGTTTGCGTCGCGCCTCGGCCTCGGCAATCGGCCCCTGGTTCTGGTCGAGGATGGGCAGCTCGAGCGTCAGGCCCAAGCTCCATTGGCTGTCGCCGGCGTTGCCCGAATTCCAAGCGTAACCGGGGCCGAGATGCAAATCGGGAAATTGCCGGGCGACTTGCAGCCGCAGATCGGCTTCGGCTGCCGCGTAATCGGCCAGCGACGCGAGAATGTCCGCGCGCGACCGCAGCGCCACCCGGCGCGCATCCGCCGAGGTCAGCGCCTTCGCGCCGGCCAGCGAAAAATCAAAATTCAAATGCACGCCGTCCAGCGCGGCTTCGGCCAAGCCCAGCGCTTCGGCCAGGTGCGACCGGGCGCCGGATTTTTTCGCCAGCGCGTCGCCCAAATCGAGCTGGGTTTTGCCCAAGGCCATTTGCGCGGCCGTCAGTTCCGGCTGCGAGATTTCGCCCGTGGCAAAACGCTGTTGCAGCAGGCTTACGATTTGCCGCTGCGCGGAAAATTGCTTTTCGAGCCAGGCGGCGCGGCGGCCGGCGAGGGTGAAATCCAGCAGGCTGGCGCGGACGCCGCTGCGGATTTGCCACAGGGCGGAAACAAAATTCCAGCGCGCGGATTCGGAGATTTTTTCCGCCTCGGCGATGCGCTGGCCCCGCTTGCCGGCGGTTTCAATCGGCAGGTCGAACGTTAACGGCACGAGCCACGGACTGTAATTGCCGGGGATTTGGGAATCGTAACCGGGGGCAACCGTGACGGAGGGATTAGGTCGCGCGCCCGCCGTCTTCAAGCCCGCCTGGGCGACGAGCCATTGCGCGCGCGCAACTTCGAGGCTGGGATGAAAATAGAAAGCGGCGAGCGTGAGTTCCGGCAAACTCCAGTTTGTCTGCGGCCAGGGTTTCAATTCATGGCCGAGATTTTGCTCTAGAAATGGTTTCAGGCCGGCATTGTCGAGCCGGCGCGCTTCCCATTGCGCCACGGTTTTCTCCGGCGCGATGGGCTGGGGCTGATAATGCGCGCAGCCGGCAAAAAGCAGCGCGGAAAATATAATGGTGGCGCGTTTCATGCGGGCGTTCCTTGGGGTGCGCAAACCGGAATTTGCACGGCAACGGTTGTCAGTTTGGCCGGTTCAGACGTGATGCGAATCGTGCCAGCGTGCGCGGAAACGATCCATTGCGCGATGCTCAAGCCGAGACCGCAGCCGTCAATGGTGTTGCCATGCGCGGAATCGCCGCGGAAAAAACGGTCGAAGACGCGCGGCAGGATTTCCGGTGGGATCCCCGCGCCGGTATTGGCGATGGCGAATTCCGCGAAACCGTCGGCGCGGCGCAGGTTCATGGTCACCCGGCCTTGTGGCTGGTTGTATTTGATGGCGTTGTCCGCGAGGTTGAGCAGCAACTGGCGCAGCCGGTGCCGGTCGCCGCGCACGGAAACTTCTTCGCATCGTGCCAGCGCCACTTTGATGTCGTGTGTCTCGGCCAGAATCTGGGCGTCGGCAAAATTGTCGCTGACGAGTTCGTCCAGCCGCACCGTTTCCCACTGCAGCGCAATCTGTCCCGCATCGGCTTTGGCCAGCAGGGTGAGGCCGTCCACGATTTGCGTCAGGCGGCGCAATTCATCCAACATGCTGGCGCAGCGCTCGCGTTCGGCGGGCGACAGCGACTCGTCGCGCAGCGCCGTCTCCGTTTCGCCGCGCAAAACGGTGAGCGGCGTTTTTAATTCATGCGAGGCATGCAGCGTGAATTCGCGGATGCGGTTGAACGAGCCGTCCAAGCGGACGGCCATCGCGTTGAAAACCTCGGTCAGCCGGTCCAGTTCATCACCGTTGCCGGTGCGGGACAACGGTTCACGCAGGTTGCATTCCTGGATTTTTTCGACGGCCGCCGTGAGTCTTGCCACGGGCGCCAGCGCGCGCCGGGTCAGCCACCAGCCGCCCAGCAGTCCCAAAAGGACCGCCGGCAAACCGACTTGGAAGATGAGTTCGCCGGTTTCATCGAGCGCGTGCGCCGCCGGTTCGCGGCGGTGGCTATGCCGCAGTTGCTCGGAAATTTCCTGGTAAGTGCCAAGGCCAATCACCAGCAGCGACGCGATCAAAATCCCCGCATACCACAAGGTCAAACGCCGGCGGATGGTCATGGCGTTTCCTTCAGCACATAGCCGCTGCCGCGAACGGTATGCAGGAGCTTGGTTTCAAAATGCGCGTCAATTTTCTCGCGCAGGCGGCGGACATAAACGTCCACGAGGTTCGTGCCGGGGTCGAAACCGTAGTCCCAGACTTTTTCCAGAATCATCATGCGCCCGCAGAGCCGGCCGGCGGAGCGCATGAGAAATTCCAGCAGCCGGTATTCGCGCACGGTCAATTCGATTTCGCTTGCGCCGCGCTGCGCTTTGCGCGTCAACGTGTCGAGCGTCAGGTCGGCGACCCGCAGGACGGTGGATTTGTTTTCGCCACCTCGGCGCGTGAGTGCGCGCACGCGGGCGATCAGTTCCGCCAGCTCAAATGGCTTGGGTAAATAATCGTCCGCCCCGGCGTTGAGCCCTTCCACCCGCTCACCGACTTCGCCGCGGGCGGAAAGGAGCAAAACCGGCACCGAGTTTTTCCGTTCCCGCAACTGGCGCAGCACGCTCAAGCCGTCGCGGCCCGGCAGCATGATGTCAAGCACGACGGCGTCGAACGGCGTGGACTGCAGCGCCGCAAGCGCGTCGTCGCCGTTGGGGCAGGCATCCACGGCGAAACCTTCCGCCTGCAGCGCCTTGCGCACGAACCAGGCGGTTTTTCTTTCGTCTTCGACAACAAGCACGCGCATGAACCAATTATCCGCTGAAAAAACAGCCGGTGGCCAGCAAAACTCGCAGCCGGCCTGCCGGATCAAATCGGGATCAATCTTTGTCTCCCTTGTCGCCGCCTTTTTTCTCTTTTTTCTCCGCGCCGGCTTCCTTCGCCTCGCTTTCCGCCGATTCCTTCTGCACGGCGACCACCTCGCCGGTAACGGCGTCCACATTCACCTCGGTGATGTCCTTGGAATCCGGCGTCGCAATGTCAAACGACCAGATCAATTTTCCGTGTTCCTTTTCCAGCTCAGCCTCCTTGATTGTGCCGTTGGGGGCTTTGGCCAGCGCGGTTTTCTCGGCGTCGTGCTTGCTCACTTTGGCGGCTGCCAGCAGGTGCGCCTGCCGGTTGTGGCACTCGCCTTTTTCACATTTCTCGCAGACGCATCCAGTCAGCAAGCTGGCGGTTAGCGCGGCGCAGACAATCGTTTTAATGTTCATAACGTTTTTTCCGTTGGGTTGTTGGTTGTTGATAATTCAAACCCCGCCATTAAACAACATTCAAACAAGCGCCGCATGAATGGCGGATGACAGTTTTGTCATTTACAAACCGGTAACATGGCATGACAAAAAGTCATGACTTGTGGTATTTCGCGCTGGGCTGGAATTGGTGGGGCGGGAATGCCCAGGCTGCTCGCGCTGGTTGCGCCAGGGTTTGGCAATCGCCTGTAAGGCCTGGTGCAGCCAGTCCGGATCAATGGGGGGGCAGAAGTTTAGTTAGGGCGACACCATTCATTGGACTTGATGTTTTTAATTGGAATAGACATCAAAATGAGATTGTGGCATCGTTTGGGCATGAGAACGACATTGACGTTGGACGATGATGTTCTGGAACTGGCCACCCGCCAGGCGAAGCTCCGGGGTGTTTCGCTCGGCAAGACCGTGTCGGACCTTTTGCGCCGGGGGCTGAGCGCCGCCACCCCGGCCCAAGAGAAGGATGGCTTGGTGGTGTTCCACCTGCCGGCGGACTCGCCGAAAGTCACCACGGAGGACGTGCGCCGGCTTGAAACTGAGGGCCTATGAAGGGCTACTTGCTCGACACCAACTTGCTGATCGCACTGCTCTGGCCCAGCCATGAGCGGCATGACCTGGCGCTGCAGTGGTTCACCCGCCATCGCACCCGGGGGTGGGCGACGTGCCCCATCACCCAGGCCGGCTTCGTGCGCATCGTGGCGAATCCCGCGTTCTCCCGCGACGCCGTCCAGCCGCGCGAAGCGATTCAGGTGCTCTCGGCCAATACGGCCGCCAAGGACCATGCCTTCTGGCCGGATGAACTGTCGCTGGCCGAGGCCGTGGCTTTTGCCGGCGTGCGGCTGCTGGGGCATCAACAAGTGACCGACGCTTACTTGCTGGGCCTGGCGATCCGCCGGGGCGGCGTGCTGGCCACGCTGGACCAACGCATCACCGCGCTGGTGGATCCCAAATCCGCCGAACGGAACGCGCTGGAGATGGTGGGCGGATGAC
>Ga0316217_10006389_pt1 | contig 11695 bp, 11 predicted proteins | sample 1anoAmetaG_FD_203633 | JGI IMG/M metagenome (GOLD analysis project Ga0316217, IMG submission 203633) | Freshwater microbial communities from Trout Bog Lake, Wisconsin, USA - 1anoA | ecosystem: Environmental > Aquatic > Freshwater > Lake > Hypolimnion/Profundal zone | place: USA: Wisconsin... | reverse complement strand
GGACCGGGCGGGAGCTCGGCTCCCGCGCGGTCCCCCCTCGTCCAGGACAGCCCGCCGGCATGAGCCTGCTCCTGGCCATTTCCGACTTCTCCGCCGGGGAGGGGGTCTATCCCGCGGAACTGATCGCCCAGCTGGCGCCGCGCCTGGGCTACCGGCACGTGGCGGGCTGGGACCGGGGCCTGCACGGCTGGCCCCGGCTGCGCGCCGAGGCCCTGGCGGCGGGGCTGGTCCCGCTCCCGGGCTGCCGGTTCAGCTGGCGGGGGATGGACTACGGCGCCCTGCCGGAATCGGAGCTGGGCTACGGCGAGCTGTGCCGGCTGCTCACCGACCTGGCCCACGGCCGCCCGGGGCAGCCGCCCCGGGAGTGCGGCCTGCTGGCCGAGACCCTGGAGGGCCTGGAGGCCATGGCCCGGGAGGGCTTCCCGGCCGCGCTGCTGGCCCACGGGCGGAACCAGCGGGAGGCCGCCGAGGCGCTCCGGCGCGGGCTGCCGGTGGCCGCGCCCCAGGTGCTGCGGTTCCGCCGCCCGGCCGGGCTGGAGCTGCACCGGCTCAAGCGGGCCATGGCGACCCGGGGCACCCTGGCCCGCACCGAGCCGCTCTGGGACCCCCGGGACGCCGCCGTGACCCGGGCCGAGTGGGAAGCCCGGTTCCCCGCCGCCGAGCCCCGGGCGGCCCGGGTCACCGAACAGCTGCGGGAGCGGGCCGAAGGCTGGCAGATGCACTGGGGGGAGTGGGTCATGCCCCGGCCGCTGTGCCCGGACGACCTGGACCTGGACGCCGAGCTCAGGGCCCGGGCCCGGGCCGGCATCCCCCGGCGCTACCTGGCCGCCACCGGAGAGGTGGAGGCCCGGCTGGAGATGGAGCTGGAGCTGATCCGGAGCAAGCGCTTCGCCGGCTACTTCCTGGCGGTGCACGACCTGATCCGCGAGGCCGCCGCCACCCGCACCTGCGGCCGGGGCAGCGGCGCGGCCTCCATCGTCAGCTACCTGCTGGGCATCACCAACGTCGATCCCATCGCCAGCAACCTCATGTTCGAGCGGTTCCTTTCGGAAGCGCGCCTGGACCCGCCGGACCTGGACGTGGACTTCGCCTGGGACGAGCGGGACGCGGTGATCGCCTCGGTGTTCGCCCGCTATGGCCGGGAGCGGGTGGCCATGGTGTCCAACCACGTGTTCTTCCAGCCCCGGGGCGCCCTGCGCGACGTGGCCCTGGCCTTCGGCCGGCCCGAGGCCGAGCTCAAGACCCTGGCCCGCCTGCTCCGGGGCTGGGACGAGGGGCTCAAGGGGATCCAGGACAACCCGGCCTGGGCCGGGATCCTGGCCCAGGCCCAGGCCCTCCAGGGGCACTTCCACCAGCTCTCGGTGCACCCCGGCGGCACCGTCATCACCCCGGGCCCCATGTGGCGCCACGTGCCCACCGAGCCCGCCCCGGCCAAGGAGGGCGTGTCCATCACCGCCTGGGACAAGGACGGGGTGGAGGACTACGGCCTGGTGAAGATCGACCTGCTGGGCAACCGCAGCCTGGCGGTGGTGCGGGACGCCCTGGGCGAGCTGGGGGAGCGCTCGCCGGAGGCGCTGCGCTGGCAGCCCAGGCTCGACCCCGCCACCCAGGACCTGCTGGCCCGGGGCGACTCCATCGGCGTGTTCTATGTCGAGAGCCCCGCCACCCGCCAGCTCCAGCAGCGGGTCGGCAGGGGCGACTTCGAGACCCTGGTCATCCACAGTTCGCTGATCCGGCCCGCCGCCCACCACTGGATCGACACCTACGTCAGGCGCGCCCGCGGCGAGGAGACCTACGCCCCCAGCCACCCGGCGCTGGGCGCGCTGCTGTCCGAGAGCTACGGCGTGCTGGTCTACCAGGAGGACGTGGTGCGGGTGGGCATGGCCCTGGCCGGCTGGAGCCACCCTGAGGCCGACCAGCTGCGCAAGGTCCTGGGCAAGCACGACTGCGCCCGCAAGCTGCCGCTGTTCGAGTCGCGGTTCCGGGAGGGCTGCCTGGGCCAGGGCATCCCCGAGCCGGTGATCGCCGAGGTGTGGGACATGGTGCGCACCTTCCGCGGCTACTCGTTCTGCAAGCCGCACTCCGCCAGCTACGCCCAGGTGAGCTTCGAGAGCGCCTGGCTCAAGGCCCACCATCCGGCGGTGTTCTTCGCCGCGGTGATCACCAACCAGGGCGGCTACTACCCGGCCATCGCCTACCTGGGCGACGCCCGGCGGCACCGGCTGGTGGTGCGCGGCCCGGACGTCAATGCCTCCCGCTGGGCCTTCTCGGCCGAGGGCGAGCAGGGCCTGCGGGTGGGGCTCATGGCCATCAAGGGAGCCCAGGCCGGCGAGGTCCAGGAGTTGCTGGCGGAGCGCGAGCGCAACGGCCCCTACCAGGACCTGGAGCAGCTGCTGCGGCGGGCGCCGCTGTCGGTGCCCACCGCCGAGGCCCTGGGCTCCAGCGGCGCCTTCGACCGCTGGGCCCCGGACGGCGACCGCACCCGGCTGCTGTGGACCCGCCTGGGCGGCGTGCCGCCCGGGGTGCTGCCCCGCCCCACCGACCCGTTCGACCGGGCCGCCCTGGAGATGGAGCTGCTGGGCCTGACCCTGGAGATCCACCCCGCCGCGCTGCAGCGGGCCCGCCACGGCGGCGCTCCCGACCGGGCCGAGGCGGTGTCCCGGCCCGGCCGGCAGCTGCGCTTCTGGGCCCTGGTGGTGGCCGAGAAGACCGTGCGCACCGAGAAGGGCGAGCTCATGCAGTTCCTCACCTTCGAGGACGAGACCGCCCTGTGCGAGGCCGTGGCCTTCCCCGACGCCTACCGCCGGCGCCGCCGGCCGCTGCGGGTGGGCGACGTGCTGCCGGTGGCCGGGCGCAGCACAAGGCAGGACGGGCTGGCGGTGCTGGAGGTGGCCTAGGTTGCCTGCTGTTCCTGTTTCTTCGCCGCCTGGATCAGGTTCTCCAGTTCCTGCAGGAACCGCGACCGGTCCCGGGGTCCGTACGGAGCCGGCCCCCCTCCGCCCGCCCCCATGTCCCGCAGGAAGGCGCTGATCTCCCGGGACGCCAGCGCGTCGCCGATGTTGTCGTCGGTGAACACCCGGCCCTTGGGATCCAGCACCCGGGCGCCCTGCTTGATGGCGCGGGCCGCCAGGGGGATGTCCGAGGTGAGGGTGATGTCGGTGGGGGTGAGCTGCTCGACGATCCAGTCGTCGGCGGCGTCGAACCGGCCGCTCACCACCTTGGCTTCGATGAGGGGGCTGCGCGGCACGTTGATGCGCTGGTTGGCCACCACGAACACCGGGCAGCCGTGGCGGGCCGCGACCCGGTAGACCTCGTCCTTCACGGGGCAGGCGTCGGCGTCCACGAAGATCCGGATCAAGGCCTCACCCCGCCGCCAGCGCCAGCCGGTCCAGGATCCGGTCCGGATCGGCTTCGCACGGCAGCACCGACAGCCCGGTTTCGGGGATGAAGCCCTCGGCCCGGGTGTGGGCCAGGAAGGCCTGCAGGCCGCCCCAGAAGCCGCCGCTGTCCAGCAGGCCCACCGGCTTGCGGTGCAGGCCCAGCTGGCCCCAGGTGATCACCTCGAACAGCTCCTCCAGGGTGCCGTAGCCCCCGGGCAGGGCCAGGAAGGCGTCGGCCAGGCCGCCCATGCGGGCCTTGCGGGTGTGCATGTCCGAGGTGATGATCAGTTCGGAGAGACCGGTGTGGGCCACTTCCCGGTCCACCAGGGCCTGGGGCATCACCCCCACCACCCGGCCGCCGCCGGCCAGCGCCGCGTCGGCCACCGCGCCCATGAGCCCGACCCGGGCGCCGCCGTAGACCAGCGCGATGTTCCGGCGGGCCAGGGTCCGGCCCAGCTCCGCGGCGGTCTCCAGGTAGCAGGGGCTGGCCCCTGGCTTGGAGCCGGTGAAGACGCAGACGGATCGGAGTCCGGGATCAGGGTGGCTGGTCATGCTTCCAATCTACCGCATCGGCAGGTCCGCGGGGGTCTTCACCGGATCGGCGGGCCGCCGGGGCAGCCGCGCGGGGTGCTCGGCCAGGCGCCGGAGCACCTCCTCCACCGCCCGGTCCAGCTGGACGTCGCGCCCGGCCAGCATGGAGCGGGGATCGTCCTCCAGTTCCACGTCGGGATGCACCCCCTCCCCTTCGATGATCCACTCGCCGGTGCGGCTGGCGGTGCCTTCCCCCGGCACCCCCACGTAGCCGCCGTCCAGGAGCGGCCCGGCGTTGGACAGCCCCACCACCCCGCCCCAGGTGCGCACGCCGATCAGCGGGCCCAGGCCCAGGGTGCGGAAATGGTGGGCGAAGATCTCGCCGTCGGACTCGGTGGTGGCGCTGATGAGGCAGGCCATGGGCCCGAGGAACACCGTGTCGGGGTAGGTGCCGGTGCGCTCGGCCACGGCGCTGAAATCGGTGCCCAGGAGCCTGCGGCCCAGGCGCTCCAGGATCATCTCCGAGGCGTTGCCGCCGCTGTTGGCCCGCACGTCCACCACCAGGCCATCCTTGCGGATCTGCGGGTAGTAACACTTCATGAATTCGGCCAGCCCCCAGGCGCTCATGTCCGGCAGGTGCAGGTAGCCCACCCGCCCGCCGGAGAGCTGCTCCACCCGCTCCCGGGAGCGCAGCACGAAATCCAGGTAGCGCAGGTTGACCTCGCTGTCGATGGGGCTGTAGGTGACCTGGCGGGCGCCTTCAAAGGATGGCGCGCCATTGAGGGTCAGGGTCACCGGGCCGGTCTTGTAGCGGAGCATCCGGTAGGGATCGTCGCTGCCCTTCAGCTCCTCGCCGTCGATGGCCAGCACGAAGTCGCCCTCCCGGGCGTCCACCCCCACCTCGGTGAGCGGCGAGCGGTAGCGGGGCTCCTCGTTCTGGCCCCGGTAGATGCGATTGATGCGGTAGCGCCGGCTCGCCTCGTCCAGCTCCAGCCGCGCCCCGGGCAGGCCCACCTTGGGCCGGGCCGGCTGGAAGAAGTCGCCGCCGCCCAGGAAGGCGTGCCCCACGTCCAGTTCGCCCACCAGTTCCGACAGGACATAGGTCAGGTCCGAGCGGTGGGTGACGTACTTCAGGAGAGGCCGGTACTGGTCGCCCAGCGCCTTCCAGTCGTAGCCGTGCATGTTCCGGGCGTAGAAGAAGTCCCGGTAGCGACGCCAGACCTCGCGGAAGATCTCGGCCCACTCCTCGGCGGGCACGCTGTCCACCATCAGTTCCCGGGTGGACACCTCCTCCCTGGGGGGCGCCGGGCCGGACTGCCATCAGGTCGTATTCGTCCTGCTGGCGCACCAGCACCCGGCTGCCATCGGCGCTGGCGGTCCAGCCCTGGATGTCGTCGGCCAGCACGGTCTCCTTGCGCTTCTTCAGGTCCAGGAGGCACAGCGCCTGCCTGGCCGGGGTATCGCTTTCGAAGACCTGCGGCGCCGATCTGCCGTACAGCAGGAAGTCGCCGCATGCGACCAGGCTGCCCAGGTTCCCGGGCGCCACCGGCGCCCGCACCACCCGGCGGTCCAGGCCGTCCCAGTCGATGCGCACCGGCTGGACCCGCGGCCGGGCCGCGGCCTCCGGCGCGCCGCCCAGGGTCACCTCGTTGCTCACCGGCGGGAAGGGATGCGGTGTGTCCCTGGCCAGGGCCAGGGCGAACACCCCGATGTTGTCCGCGGCGGCGAAGTCGAACTCCACGCTGGAGATCTGAGCGGCGTAGTCCCGGCGGGCCAGGAAGTAGAGGTAGCGGCCCATGGGATCCCAGGCCGGGGCCATCACCTCGTACAGGTCCGGCGTCACCCGGCGCAGCCGGCCCTCGGCGGCGCTCCAGAGGTGCAGGGAGTCCAGTCCGTTGGGATTGGTCAAAGTGAGGGCCAGGTACTGGCCGTCCGGTGACCAGGCCAGATGCACGCCCGCGTCGTTGATGTCCTTGGCCACCTGGACCAGCCGCCGGTCCGCCACGCCCAGCACGTAGACCCGCCCGGCCTGGTCGCACAGGGCCAGGCGCTGTCCGCCCGGGGCCCACACCAGGCTCCGGATCGACCCGGCCAAGGTGGTGGTGAGCGGTTCCGGCCGGCCCTTGCCTTCCTGGTCCACCAGGTAGACCTGCTCCTCTCCGGACAGGTCCGAGACGAACGCGATGGTCCTGCCGTCCGGCGACCACCGGGCCAGCCGGTCGTGGGCCCCGGGGCTGCGGGTCAGGTTGCGCACCGGGCCGGCCTGGATGGGCACGGTGAACACGTCGCCCCGGGCCACGAACAGCGCCCGCTCGCCCCTGGGCGAGAGGCCGTACTCCTCCACCTCGGCGGCGATGCGCGAAGGCCGGCTGGCGCCGCCGTCGGTGGGCACGGTGATGGCGATGGCCTTGTCCCGGCCGCTCCGGACATCCAGCACGTGCAGGCCGCCGGTCATCTCGTAGACGATGCGCGCGGCGTGGTCGGTGGAGGGCCAGCGCACGTCCCATTTCCGGCTGAAGGTGAGCTGGCGCGCCCGCTCCTGGGCCGGGTCGGTCCCGTAGAGGTTCAGGGTGCCGCCGCGGTCCGAGGTGAAGTAGAGCCGGTTGCCGATCCACATGGGGTCGCGCTCGCTGCGCCGGGAAGCGGCCACCCTCTTCTCCTTGCCGGTGGCCAGGTCGAACAGGTAGAGTCCCTGGGCCTGGCCGCCCCGGTAGCGTTTCCAGTTGCTGAAGTCGCGGTAGACCGGGTCGTAGGCCAGGGTCCTGCCGTCCAGGGAGAAGGCCCCGGCGCCGGAGGCGGGGATGGGCAGCTTCCGGGCCGGGCCGCCTTCCAGCGCCACGGTGTACAGGGCCCCTTCGCTGAGCACCCCGTCCGCGTCGCGCATGGACCGGAACAGGACCGATTTCCCGTCCGGGGTCCAGCCCAATACCTGGTTGTCGCAGCCGGCCCAGGGGTTCAGGGGCCCCCAGGCCGGATAGAAGGTCAGCTGCCGGGGGATCCCGCCCACCGCGGGGATGACGTAGACCTGCTCATCGCCGTCGTACTGGCCGGTGAAGGCGATCCACTGGCCGTCCGGGCTGAATTTCGGGAACAGTTCCAGCCCCGGGTGGGTGGTGATGTGGGTGGCCACGCCGCCATCTGCCGGTGCGGTCCAGATGTCGCCTCCGTAGGTGAACGCCACCCGGTCGCCGTGGATGTCCGGAAAGCGCAGCAGCCGGGTCTGGGCCCGGGCCAGTCCGGCCCCGGCCAGCAAGACCCCGGTGATGAACGCCTGCCGCATCAATATTAATGAATTTTTCATTATTCCCCGGACGGCAGTGATCATCCTGGAGGGTGAGGGCTCTGGCGTGGGTGGATTTGCACCCGGTCCCTCGCTTCGGCCCGCGTAGACGATGGCTAAGCATAGGGAAGTCCATCGATGGTGCGCAAATGGTTGATTAAAATTTTCATACACTGGGATTGCCGTATATATACTATCTGCATGCGCCACATACAGAAGATTCACCTGCCCTGATGAATACGAACTACCCTTTTGCCGGACCCGCGGGATAAGATGATTTCGCGAACGTTCGCATAGACAACAACCCCGCAGAACAGCCAACCATCAGCAAGGAGTTGACATGAAAAAAACAATATTGATCCTGTTCCTGGGAACCCTGGCCCTGGCCGCCCAGGATGTGCACTTCGGAGTGCAGGGGGCATTGGCCCTGCCCACCGGCGACCTCAGCGACGTCGCCAACTGGGGCATCCAGGTGGGCGGACACGCCAAGTTCGGATTCCTCGAGGGACATGGCGTGATGGGCCGGGCCGACCTGACCTTCTTCAGCCAGAACAACGGGGTCAACGTGACCGACCTGGCGCTGGCGGCGGACTACACCTACCACTTCGACCGCCGCCAGACCGGCCCCTATGTCCTGGCCGGACTCTCCCTGCAGGGCTACCAGACCTCGTTCTCCGGCTTCTCCCGCAACAACAACGGACTGGGCCTCGATCTGGGCGGCGGCTGGGACCTGGACCGCCACGTGGGGCTGCAGGCGCGCTACACCACCAACAGTTTCAGCAACTACACATACTCCTCGCTCAACCTGGGGGCCACCTACACCTTCTGACCGCGGGCATAATGGCAGATCAAGGTTCCCCGGCTGCGTTCCGGCCGAACCGGAACAGGTGGCCATGCCCAGCGGAACCGAACCCAAACCAGGCCTCCACCCCCGGAACCGGCACCGGGACGGCTACGACTTCGCCGCCCTGGTCCGGAGCAGCCCGGAGCTGGGCGGGTTCGTCCGGCCGAACCCCTTCGGCAGCCCTTCCATCGACTTCGCCGACCCGGACGCGGTGCGCGCCCTGAACCGGGCCCTGCTGCGCCAGGGCTACGGGGTGGACTGGAACCTGCCGGCGGGCTTCCTCTGCCCACCCATCCCCGGCCGGGCCGACTACCTGCACTATGCAGCCGACCTGCTGGCCGGCGGCGGCGCCATCCCCCGGGGCGCCGCGACCCGGGTGCTGGACATCGGGACGGGCGCCAGCTGCATCTACCCGCTCCTCGGCCACCGGGAATACGGCTGGTCGTTCCTTTGCTCGGACATTGATCCCGCCGCCCTGGCCGCGGCCGGCCGGATCCTTCGGGCCAACCCCGGGCTGGCCGGGCGCATCGAACTCCGGCTGCAGGCCGATCCCGGGAAGATCTTCCAGGGAATGCTGCGGGACGGGGAACGGTTCGATCTGTCCGTCTGCAACCCGCCCTTCCACAGCTCCCCGGCCGAGGCCGCGGAAGGCTCCCGGCGCAAGCTGCGCAACCTGGGGCTCGGGGCGGGCGCCGCGGCCCCGAAGCTGAACTTCGGCGGCCGGGGCGCCGAACTGTGGTGCCCGGGCGGCGAGGCGGGCTTCATCGGCCGGATGATCAGCGAAAGCGCCCGGACCCCCGGCCGGATCCGCTGGCTCTCCACCCTGGTCTCGAAGTCGGCGAACCTGCCGCCCCTGCTCAGGGCGCTGGACCGGGCGGGGGCCGAAGCGAGGGTCCTGCCCATGGCCCAGGGCCAGAAGCAGAGCCGGATCCTGGCCTGGCGCTTCCCCGGCCAGTAGGATGGAACCATGGCTGGAGTCCCCATGTTGAAACTGGAATCCTTCGCGGTCGGTCCCCTGGGCTGCAACTGCTCGCTGCTCTGGGACCCGGAAACGGGCGCCGGCGTGGTGGTGGACCCCGGCGGCGAGGGCCCCCGGATCGCCCGGCGGGTGGCGGCCCTGGGCTTCAAGGTCACCGCCCTGCTGCACAGCCACGCCCATTTCGACCACGTGGGCGCCACCCGGGAGTTGCAGGAGCTCTGGCAGTGCCCGGCCTACCTGCACGAGGGGGACCGGTTCCTGCTGGACGCCCTGGATATGCAGACCGGGATGTTCGGCATGGATCCCATCGCCCGCCCGGAGACCCTCCCGCTCAACGCCGGGGACGCCCACTTCGGGCTGGCCACCCTGCACACGCCGGGGCACACCCCGGGCTCCTGCTGCTTCCACGGGCCGTTCGAGCGGGGCTCGGTGGTGCTGGCCGGGGATACCCTGTTCCAGGGCGGGGTGGGCCGCACCGATCTGTGGGGCGGCAGCTGGGACCAGCTGGAGGCCAGCATCCAGCGGGAGCTCTACCCCCTGGCCGACGCCACCCTGGTCATTCCCGGCCACGGGCCTGCCACCACCATCGGCGGCGAGGCGGCGGCCAACCCGTACGTCCGGCGGGCGAAAGCCAGGAAATAGGCGGCCCCGGAGCAATCCGGCGTGCCAGAATGGGCTGGATCCTTCCGGAGGCGACCATGCCAGTACTCATCGCGGGCCTAGGCCTTTTATTCCCCATCCTGATCGTGGTGATCATCTGGCTGGCGGCGTGCATCCGGGTGGTGAACGAGTACGAGCGGGCCGTGATCTTCACCCTGGGCAAGGTCTCCGCCACCCCCAAGGGTCCGGGCCTGATCTTCGTGCTCAAGCCGTTCCAGCGGGCCGTGGTGGTGAGCCTGCGCACGGTGGTGCTGGACGTGCCCAGCCAGGACATCATCACCCGCGACAACGTCAGCCTGAAGGTGAGCGCCGTGGTCTATTTCCGGGTGCTGAACACCCAGCAGGCCATTCTCGGGGTGGAGAACTACTACTACGCCACCAGCCAGATCGCCCAGACCACGCTGCGCTCGATCCTCGGCGAGGTGAGCCTGGACGAGCTGCTGGCCGAGCGGGAGAAGCTCAGCAAGCGCCTGCGCGAGATCATCGACATGGCCACCGAGCCCTGGGGCGTGGAGGTGACCAGCGTGGAGCTGAAGTCGGTGGACCTGCCCGAGCAGATCCAGCGGGCCATGGGCAAGCAGGCCGAGGCCGAGCGCGAGAAGCGGGCCAAGGTCATCGCCGCCGAGGGCGAACTCATGGCCTCCCAGCAGCTGCTGGAGGCCGCCGACAAGATCAGCCAGAACCCGGTGGCCATCCAGATGCGCTACCTGCAGACCCTGGCCGAGATCGCGGTGGAGAAGAACAGCACCATCGTGTTCCCGCTGCCGGTGGAGCTGCTGCGGCTGATGGACCGCATCCTGCCCAAGGCCGACTAGCATGTTTCTGGGCGGCTGGGATATCCGGGTCGTGAGCGGCGGGACCTTCCGCCTGGACGGCGGCGCCATGTTCGGCACCGTGCCCAAGGTGCTCTGGGACCGGCTCTGCCCGGCCGACGCCGAGAACCGGATCCTGCTGGCCACCAACTGCCTTCTGCTGCGCGGCGAGGCCGGCGGGCTCCGGCGCACGGTCCTGGTGGACACCGGCAACGGCGACAAGGAGAGCGACGCCTTCATGGAGCGGTTCCAGATGGAGGCCCGCGGCACCCTGGCCCGCAGCCTGGCCCGGGAGGGCGTGGCCCCCGGGGACGTGGACCTGGTGGTGCTCACCCACCTGCATTTCGACCATGCCGGCGGCGCCACCGCCCTGGACGCGGAGGGCCGGGCCGTCCCGGCCTTTCCCAACGCCCGCTACGTGGTCCAGCAGCGGGACCTGGACAACGCCCGTCAGGCCCCCCTGCGGGAGCGCGCCTCCTACCTGCCGAAGAACTGGGAGCCGCTGGAGGCCGCGGGGGTCCTGGACACCGTCCAGGGCCCATGCGAACTCCTGCCCGGCCTTTCCTTGCGTCCCGTGCCCGGCCACACTCCGGGCCTGCAGGCCGTGGTGGTGGAAGGCGGCGGGCGCCTGGTGTTCTCCGCGGATCTGTTCCCCACCTCCCACCACATCCAGCCGGCCTGGGTCATGGGCTACGATCTCGACGTGGTGGGCTGCGTGGAGCAGAGGGTGAAACTGCTGGACGAGGTGACGGGCACGGATGCGGTGCTGGTGTTCGAGCACGATCCTGGGGTACAGGCAGGGATGGTGCGGAAGGACGGCAAGGGAAGGTATTTTGTGATTCCGGTGGCCATGTAGGACCGCGGCCGGGGAATGACAGAGAGGCTTTCTTTATCCTCTTTCATCCCCGTTCATCCCCGCTCATCCCCGGCCGATTCTTTTCGCTGGGATAAAACGGGTGCATGGTATTCGTCGCAAAATCATAGACCCCGGCTTTATTTTCGATTGAATTTGCCGGGGATGAACGGGGATGAACGGGGATGAAAAAAGGATAAAAAAAGCAATTCAGTTGTATTCCGCGCCCCTCTAGCCCGGGTTCCGCACTCGCTTCGCAAAAATCGGCTTCCGAGGCCCTGCGGTCCTCGTAAGTCGATTGTTTGCGGTACCCCATTCGAAAAAGTGCCAAAATAGTCACTAAAAATATTTTTAAA
>Ga0316217_10006388_pt1 | contig 11698 bp, 8 predicted proteins | sample 1anoAmetaG_FD_203633 | JGI IMG/M metagenome (GOLD analysis project Ga0316217, IMG submission 203633) | Freshwater microbial communities from Trout Bog Lake, Wisconsin, USA - 1anoA | ecosystem: Environmental > Aquatic > Freshwater > Lake > Hypolimnion/Profundal zone | place: USA: Wisconsin... | reverse complement strand
GCACCGGCGCGGGCCAGATGAGCCGCGTGGATGCCAGCCGCATCGCGGTGTGGAAGGCCGGCGAGGCGAAACTGCCGCTGGCCGGCAGCGTGGTTTGCAGCGATGCGTTCTTCCCGTTTCCCGACGGCCTCATCGCGGCGGCCGAGGCCGGCGCGACGGCGGCGATTCAACCGGGTGGCTCGGTGAAGGATGCGGAGGTCATCGCGGCGGCGGATGCGCGCGGCATGGCGATGGCGTTCACCGGCGCGCGGCATTTCCGGCATTGATTTTTTGACCGCGAAAACAAAAACCACGCGAAAAACTTCGCGTGGTTTTTTTATTTTAATAGCCGATAGATCAGGACGAACTGGAAGATGGTGACGGCGGCGAGCAGCGTCCAGACGAACGCTTCGCGCAGGCGCAGGCCGCGCTGGCGCGGGGCAGCGAGCCAGAACTGGATTTTGGCGGAGCCGAAGGAGAATACGTCGCCGTTGCGAAGGCGGGCGGCGGTCTGCGGCTGCTCGTTGACGGCCACCAACGCGTCCGGCGCGGTGCGGAGGATGAAGCCTTCCTGTTTTTGAAATTCCAAGGTGAGGTGGTCGTCCCACACCCCATCATCGTCGAGACACAGGTCGTTCTCCGCCACGCGGCCGATGTGAAACGGAAAATGGCGGACGACTTGGTTGTCGCCCGCCATCCGGCCAGAAAGGATATGCAGTTCAATCATCAGAAAATCCGGCGCGTGACTTCAATCTGGTCGCCGGGATAAACCGGCGGGTCCGGATCCTCGCCTTCGAGAATGCGGACGCAGTTGAGGCGGAAACGCTGGCCGTTGGCGCGGACGAGCCAGACTTTTTTCCGGTTGGCAAAGTCGGTAAAGTCACCGGCGGAGGTGACGGCTTTCGTGACGGTGATCTGTCCGACGTAGATCTGACGGCCGGGAGACTTGACCTCCCCGCGAACATAATATACCCGGTCGCCGGTGGTTTTCACCGTGACGGTCAGGTGGGTGAGGAAACGCGGAACGTAAAGGTCATGGATGGCGTCCTGCAATTCGCCGGGCGTCCGGCCAGCGGCTTTGACCCGGCCAATATCGGTCAGCGTGATGTTGCCGTCTTCCTTGATTGGCTCCTCGTGCGGCGTCATGTCTTCGCCCGGCGGCAGGCCGGAGAAGACGACGGTGACGGTGTCGCCAATGGTCAACTTCGCCACGTTGGTAGCATCGTTGGAGCTTTCCGGCCCGGGCTGGGCCATGACATCGCCATTTTTAGGAGTGGCACAACCGCCCAGCCACAAAGCCAGCAGCGGCAAGGCGAACAAAAGACTCAAGCGGGACAACAAACTGGATTTCATCGGCAAATTTTCTCGGGTTATCTTTTTCAATATTTCTGTTTCACGGCAGTTTCGGCTTCGCCGACTGCGGTCGGGGTCTTGCCCGCCTCGGCTTCCTGTTCGGCCGGATTGCGGGAGTAATAATAGTCGTGGTAATAGCCGCTGTAATAGTAGTAGCCCTCGTCCTGCGACATGTTGATGTTGTTGAGCACAATGCCGGCCAGATTGCCGCCGACTTTCTCAATCATCTGCTTGGCGCGGATGGTCATGGGCTGCGGATAGCGGCGGTATTGGATGACCTGCATGACGAGATCCACTTCGCTGGCCAGAATGGAGGCGTCGCTCACACCCAGAATCGGCGGGGAATCGAAGAAGATGAAATCATAGCGCTGCTTCAATTCAGAAATCATTTCCTTCATTTGCGCGGAGCCGAGAATGCCCATGGAGCTGTTGGGCAGCTTGCCGCTGGCCATGAAGTCGAGGTTGGGCACCGGCGTGGTCTGGACGATTTCGGCAACGGTGTTTTGCTTGAGCAGATAATTGGTGAGCCCCAGATTATTGGTCACCTTGAACAGCTTGTGCAGCGTCGGCCGGCGCAAGTCGGAATCCACAATGAGCACGCGGTTGCCGCCCTGGGCAAACACGGTGGCCAGATTGATGGCGGTGGTGGACTTGCCCTCGCCCGCGCCGGCGCTGACGACGACAATCGTGTTGAGCTTCTCGTCCTTGCGCGAAAACAGCAGGTTGGTGCGCAGCACGCGGTAGGCCTCCGCGTGTTTGCTTTCCGCCCCTTCTTCCAACAGGTAGCCGATGTTCTGCGGAATGACGCCCAGCACGGGGGCGTTAAAGGTGCGTTCCACATCGTCAATGGTCTTAACGCTGGTGTCGAGATACTCAATGAAGAAGGCGAGGCCGACGCCCATGATCAGGCCGAAAACCAAGCCCAAAACGATGTTGACGGTCTTGTTCGGCTTGACCGGCGACTTGCCCGGTTCGGCTTGGTCGGTCACTTGCACCATGGACGTCTTGGGAATTTCCAGCTCGAGCCGTTCGGATTCAATTTTGGCATGGAGCAGCTTCTGAAATTCCTTCAGCGATTCCACCCGGTTTTTCTGATCGTAGTAAGGCTGCATTTTTGCCGATTCTTCCAGATCTTTGCGCTTGCCGGTTTCGACCGCTTCCGTCAGCGAGTCCAGCGCCGCCTTCTTGGAATTAACCTGGCTTTGCAGGGCGGCCAGAATGCCGTCCACGCGGGCGTCAATCTCGTGATTCAATTCATCAATGACGGACTGCATGCGGGTGACTACGGGATTGTTCAACGCATAGTCATTGGTCTTCGCAACCAAAGTCTGCTGGGACTCGCGCAGTTTGTCGAGGAGGCCGGACAGCGCGGCATCACCGGCCACCGTCGGCATCACGTCCCGCAACAGGGTCTTGTTGGTCGCGGCGATCGTCTGGAGTTCCTGAAGCTGCACCAGCAATTCCTTGTAGGTGCGCTCGCCCTCAATCTGCATATCGTGATATCTGGCCAGTTTTTCATGATCAAAATCCGGAGTGAAACCGGGAGCGGCGGCCATATCGCCGGTGATGCCCAGTTTCTGACGCAGTTGCTCCACATAGTCCTGGTTCGTCTGAATCACCTGCTCCTCATCTTGAAACTGTTGTTCCAGCGCCTGAACGCCTTTCAAGGTCAGTTCCCGGCGCGATTCAAACCGGTAGTTCCGGTAAGCGTCGGCAATGCCGTTGGCGATGACGGCCGCCTCGTTCTTGTCATCGCTGTAAACGGTGATGGCAATCAGCTTGGTGTTGCGCACCGGGGCCAGGCTCATGCGCCCCTTGAGAATTTCCATGGTCTCGGTGGTCTTGAGCGTTTCGCCGTTGAAATACTTTTTGCCCCATTCCACGTTCAAGTTCAGGTGGGCAATGACGTTGCTCAACACGAGCTGCGACTGCATGATTTCAAACGTGGTCTGAATGAAATACGGGTCATACATCGAGCCAGCGACGGACGGCGCGGTGCCGCCGCCGATGTCGTTCACGTCGGATTCCACCTTGATGCGCGCTGTGCTGGCGAAGGATTCCGGCAGGATGAACGTCACTGCCGTGGCAATGATGGCGGTGATGAGGAAAACGGTGATAATGATCGCCTTGCGGATGCGAATCACGCGCCAGTAATCCAAAAAATGCAGCCGGGCTTCCGGCGGCGCGGGATTATTAATTTGATCCATATCTTAAAAAATTACGGGAGCCTGTATTGGACCCGGCTCCCGGTTGCGTGTTCAAACCATCGCTGAAAAAAGACGGCAATTTAGTAGCTGGCCATCAATCCCAGATAAACCCGGTTGCGCTCGCTGCTGCCGTCGGTAACGACCGATCCTGAAGTTAATTTGTCGTAGTTGTAACCCGCATCAACCCCGAAATGCTGGTTGATTTCGTAGTGGAGATTGAGGCCCAATCCGTAGGACGTTTCACTACCGGTGCTGGCGGCACCGCCATCAAAAGTGGAATACTGGCACCGGCCAATAACCGAACCGATCAGCTTTTTCGTAAACCGGTGGTTGATGTCCGCGTAAACGACCGAGCTTTCTGCATACTGCGTGATATGCCCGGACGCATCCGGGTTCACCTGATCCGACGTGCTGATGTCGTGCGTGAACCCGATCTGCACATAGCTGCCCGGCAGATAGGTGTAATTTGCCGAAATATCCGCATACGGTGTCCAAGAGGTGCTGGGGAACAAAGGATCGTTGTAGCTGTCCGTGTAGGCCGCACCGCCGCGGATGGCCGTCGAAAGATTCGGGGTGAACTGATGCGTAATGCCCAAGTAACCATAATGCGAACAGTTGTCACGGTCGGAACTATGGTAGATGAAATATTTGTTCGGAAGAACTTCCAGAAAGGCGGAAATCGGTTCATTGCCGGTGTAGTTTACCCAGCTAAATGAATAGCCGATAAATGCCACGGTTTCCGGCTGAAGCGTCCATTGCAAATCCAGCGACACGCTCTGCTCAATGCGATCCAAGATGCCGGCGCTGCTCGCGCCGGGGGCGTTGCCTAGCGCAGATGGCCCCTGAAACGAACCATTCTTCGAGTTCTGATAATAACTTCCCGCCGGAATCAAGTCATTGACCGTCGCCCCGCTGTTCTCGTAGTCGAAAAAGCCGTTGTTATAGGTGAACGCCGTGCTGAACAGCCGCGTCCATTCCGTATTGACCTTGATGCTGCCGTGGTTGGCAATGTTGTTGCCTTCGATCCGCAACGGGGTGTCCGCTTTCGCCGGATCGGGATTGAGCAACTCCGGTTCCTGGCCCACGGCAAAAGTGTCGGTGACATTCGCCTTCACGCGTTCATTGAACGAATGATCCAGCCAAAAATCCACCTGATGCGTTTGATCAATCGGATCCACACCCAAATCCTCACGCTGCTGGTAATAATAAAGTCCGTAGTTGTAGCGCACCCCGAAGTCCGTCTGCTTCAACGGCACGTTGATCGAAATAGACGGGTTAAACTCCACGCCGGCACTGCCGCGCTTTTCGCTGGTGACGGTGTAATTGTCGTCGTAAAAACCGCGCAAGGTCGCGGAAATGTTCCAAAACTTCGGCGAAATGATGTCGGTCGGCTGATCGGCATAAGCAGATTGCAACCCGGCGGCACCAACGGCCATCAACCCAGCCGATACAAAAAGTTTTTTCATAATGAATGTAGCTTTAACTACCTGCTCTCGGTGTTATTCAAAAATAGCGACTTTGACCGATTACTTTGTAAATCTACCAGCCCGGCAAGCTCCCCGTCAAAACTTTTTTCAGCCATTTATTCACCGCCAAAACCTATAAATTTCTGAAATTGACACCATTATGCCTTGCGGATGTCACCCAGGCGTTGCAATTCCTTTTGCAATCGCGCCCGCGGCCAGGCGTTGACCACGTCGGCTTTCGTCAGCCAGCCCTTGCGCGCCACGCCCGCGCCCAATCGCAAAAATCCCACCTGCCCGTTCCGGTGCGCGTCGGGATTGATGACGCATTTAACGCCCTTCGATTTTGCGTAGGGCCAGTGCCGCCAGTCCAAATCCAGCCGGTGCGGATTGCAGTTCAGCTCGATCCACGTCCCCGTCGCCGCGCACGCGTCAATCACCGCCGGCACGTTCACCGGATACGGCTCGCGCTCCAGCAGCAGCCGGCCGGTCGGATGGCCGAGCATGTGAACCAACGGATTTTCCGCCGCCCGAATCAGCCGTTTCGTATTATCCGCCTCGCTGCTGCTCGGAACGTGCAGACTGGCAACGACCACTTCCAATTCGGCCAATAGATCATCGTCAAAATCCAGCCGGTTTTTCAAAATGTCCACTTCCGTTCCCGTCAACAGCCGGAACTCCCGACCGGCAGCGGCAAATTGCTGATTCAGCCGGCCGATTTCCTGGACCTGCTCCCGCAGCCGTTGCGCGTCCAGCCCGTTCGCTTGGAACGACGACTTCGAGTGGTCGGTGATCGCCCAGTATTCCAAGCCCAAGCCAGCCATGAACTCCGCGATCTCCGCCAGCGTGTTGTGCCCGTCGCTCCAATTCGAGTGGTTGTGCAGCGCACCCTTCAAATCCGACCATTCAACCAGCTTAGGTAAATCATTTTTCTCCGCCGCCGCAAATTCGCCGTGATCCTCGCGCAGTTCCGGCGGCACAAAAACCAAATCCAGCTTCGCGAAAATATCCTCTTCCGTTTGGCACGGCACGAGCAGTTTCGCGTCACGCGTTTCCTCCTTCGACTTGAACAAGCCATATTCATTCAGCCGCAGCCCGCGCTGGATCGCCCGCTGCCGCATCACAATGTTGTGTTCCTTGCTGCCAGTGAAATACGCCAGCGCGAACGGAAATTCCGCGTCGCTCACCACGCGCAAATCGCACTGGATGCCGCCCTCCGAAATCACGCTCGCCTTCGTTTCGCCTTTCGCCAGCACCTTGACGATGCCCGGCTGCGACGCGAAAAATTCGATCACCGCCGCCGCATTTTTTGACGACGCCAGCAGGTCAATGTCGCCGATGATTTCCTTGAACCGCCGCAAGCTGCCAGCGGTGCTGCACCGGATCACGTCAGGCTGCGACCGCAGATTTTCCAGCAGCGGCTCCGCCGCCAGCCACGCGTCGCTCAACCGATGTTTGCTCGCGTAGGCGCGTTTGCGCGCGATGCCCTCCAAAATGTTCGCCTGCGTTTTTTCGCCGAAACCGTCGAGTTCGGCCACCTTTCCCGTTTTGCACGCCGCCTCCAGTTTTTCAATCGAATCCACGCCAAGCTTTTTATTTAGCGCCTGGATTTTCTTCGGGCCAAGGCCGGAAATTTCCAGCATCTCAATCAAACCCGGCGGAATTGAAGCTTTCAACTCGTCGTAATATTTTAATTTTCCGGTCTCGACGAGTTCGGTGATTTTCTGTTCCAGCGCCGCGCCGATGCCCTTGATTTCGCCCAGCCGTTTTTCGGCGACGAGCTTGGTCAGCGATTCGTTCAAGCCTTCCAGCGTCCGCGCCCCGTTGGCATAGGCTCGCGTCTTGAACGGATTTTCACCCTTCAACTCCAGCAGCGTGCCGATCTCCACCAAAATTTCCGCGACTTGGTCTTTGTCCATGCGCCAGACAATATGCGGCGCAATTCATAAAGTTCAAATTTGTTTCTTCGCGTTCTTAATCTTAATCTTAATCTTAATCGGCTTTCCGGTTCGGTTTGGGATAACGATTAAGATTAGGATTATGATTATGAGAATAACTTTGCCCGTCGCCCTCACCATCGCCGGTTCCGACAGCGGCGGCGGCGCGGGCGTGCAGGCTGATTTGAAAACTTTCGCCGCGCTCGGCGTCCACGGCACGAGCGCCATCGCCTGCCTGACCGCGCAAAATCCCCAGCGCGTCCTCGGTGTGGAACCATGCTCGCCCAAAATGCTTCGGCAGCAAATCGAAGCCGTGTTTGAAGAATTGACTCCGGCGGCGGTGAAAACAGGAATGTTGTTCTCGGCCGAAAACATCCGCATTGTAGCAGCTTTTTTCCGAAATCCGAAATCCGAAATCCGAAATCCGAAATTGATTGTTGATCCGGTGATGGTTGCCACCAGCGGCGCGCGGCTGCTGGAGCCGGCGGCGGCAAAAATCCTGCGCGAAAAACTGCTGCCGCTGGCAACGCTCGTCACGCCAAATCTGGACGAGGCGGAAATTCTCGCCGGACAAAAAATCTCCTCGCCGGAAGATTTGCGTTCCGCCGCGCGCAAAATCCAGTCACGCTTCGGCTGCGCGGTTTTGGCGAAAGGCGGCCACCTGAAGAATTCCCGCATGGCCATTGATGTTTTTTTTGATGGCGAAACGGAATTGCTGCTGTCCGCGCCGTTTGTGAAAGGTGTTTCCACGCACGGCACCGGCTGCACTTATTCCGCTGCGACTTGCGCGGCGTTGGCGCTCGGCCACGATTTGCCGCGCGCAGTCGAGCTGGGAAAAATTTTTATCACCGCCGCCATCGCCAATAGCTACCGAATCGGAAACCACTTTGCGCTCGGTCAAATTTCCGCCGCCACGCTTAAAAATTCGGCGACCGCAGGCGGAAAAACTGCGCGGCATTCGTCGCGTTCAAAATCAGGTTGTTCATGCTGTTCGTGATCACGGACGAAGAAAAATTGTTGGTGCTCCAAACCGGCGAATTCACAGCCGTCGCGGCTTCCACGCCAAAGCCGGCCGGATACACCGGCCACGTCACCACCGCGTTGGTGCCGGATTGCTTCAGGCTCAAAGTCGGCGCGACAAACGCCCACGCCAGCGCGTAAGTTTCGCTGTCGCTAACGACGTTGGTGCCGCCGTTTTTCAAAACTTGCAGGTCATAGCTTCCGGCGGCGAGCTGCGGCACGAAAATATGTTCGACGTTGTCCACGCGGCTGGTGCTGCACGCGACGAGATTGCTGGTGGTGGCGTTGAACAGGAACAAATCCAAATCATTGATGTTCGTCTCGCCAATCTGGCGGTTCCAAACCAGCGTGGCGGTGACCGCACCGGCGGGAACATTGAAGAAATAGTGATTCACGGTGTCGTTGGTCGCGCTGGTGGAATTCGTGTCGAAATCCCAGCCGCTCAAAACCGTGATGGCATTGGTCACGGCTGCGGGCGGATGCGCGTCGCCCACCGTTAGCAAATCCGCCGCGCAGAAATTTTGTTTTCCGCCGGCCAGTTGTTCATAGGCGTTGAACACATTGACCACGCCCGCGCCGTAACGCGGATCCAGCGGCGAGGAACTGGACGCAGCCCAGTCCGCCGGTTTCACCGCGCCATTGAGGAGCACGGCTTTTATCGTTCGCATGTCAAAAGCGGAATTGGTGTCGCCGCCGCCATCGCCGCGCAACGCCGCCTGCATCAGCACGGCCGCCGCGCCGGAAACTTGCGGCGTGGAAAAACTGGTTGCGCCGGCGGGTGCGGTGAGGTCGGGCTTGCAGCGGCCATTGTCCAGCGTAGGACCAACGCTCGAAGCCGCTCCGGCGGCATACGCCGCGACGCCGATGGCATTGTAAGCCGTGCCCGGCGGACTCACCGCACCGCCATTGTTGACCGCCGAAACAAACAGCACTTGATTGGCGTTGGCATAATCGTCATAGACGGCATCAATTTCCAACTGGTCAGCGACCCCCAGCCAGTTCGCCGGGGTGGGCCAGTTGGTGGTTTCATCACCAAACGTAAAACTTTGGTTGATGATCACATCGTCAATCGGCGGCCGCAACGGATTGAACACATAATTGGTGACGAACCAATCCGCCTCGGAATTGTCCACCCGCGCCAGATTGGTGGCCACGCCGGACGCCATGCCATAAAGCAAGCTGCCGACACCTTCCGCGTGCCAGGAGGGAAACCCCAGACTGTTCGGATAAACATTCGTGCTGCCGGCCACGGAAGAATAAGTAAAAATGGACGCCGACTGGGACGTGCTGGCTGGGTCCACTTCCCACGTCAGCAGATCACCGGTTAGGGAGGCTTCCGATTGCCCGACGAAAATACCGGCGCCGTTGACGTTCGTCGTCATCACGCGCAAGGCCGTCACGCCGATTTGATCCAGCGCCTGCGCCGGCGCCCGGCTGGCGGAAATAAGGGTGGCCGACAAAAACAGCGCGGCCGTTTTGCGAAGGAAACAACTCATGGTTCTGATTAGCCGAAACCCTAGCTCATCACGCTGAAAAATCCAGCCGCTTCCGAATAATCCTGTTTAATCGCGCCGGGTTGGGCTAGTTTGACGGCGATGTCCGACACGCTCGTCGTCAACGAAATTTATTTGAGCCTGCAAGGCGAAAGCACCTTTACCGGGCTGCCGTGCATTTTCATCCGGGTCACCGCCTGCGACCTGCGCTGCTCCTACTGCGACACCGCCTACGCCTTCACCGCCGGCAAAAAAAAAACGCTCGCGGCCATTCGGGCGGAAGTGAAACGGCAAGCCGCGCCTTTTTTGAATTCAGAATTCAAAATTCAAAATTCAAAACTCCCGCTCGTCGAGCTCACCGGCGGCGAGCCGCTGCTCCAGAAAAATTCCCTGCCGCTGATGAAATCACTTTGCAACGACGGCTTCACCGTGCTGCTGGAAACCAGCGGCGCGCACGACCTGGCCAAAATTGATCCGCGCGTCCACCGCATCATGGATTTGAAATGCCCCAGCAGCGGCGAAGTGCAACGCAACCTGTTTTCCAACCTCGCGCATTTGCAAGCCACCGACGAAATCAAATTCGTCATCGGCACGATTGAAGATTACGAATGGGCGAAGCAGCAAATCGCCGCGCACACGCTGGAGGCCATTTGTCCGCTGCTGTTTTCCTGGGTGCATCCGCTCGCGCCGACGCAACAGAGCCGGGGACTGAAACAAGTCCCGGCCGGCCTCACGCCGATTTCGCGCCAGCAACTCGCGGAAAGAATCATCGCCGACGCCCTGCCCGTGCGCTTTCAAATCCAGCAGCACAAAATCATCTGGCCGCCGGACCAGCGCGGCGTTTAGAGATTTGTGATTTCCGATTTACGATTTACGATGAGCAACAAATGCGGCGCGTCAATCGTAAATCCAAAATCGTAAATTTGTGACGGAAACAAAAAATATCTTGCAATTGCTGGGCCGCTATGAATCGCGCAACGTGCTGTTCACCGAGCCGGACGGCTCGTGGCCGATTGTGTGGGAACGCGCGAACGGCGTGCAGGTCTGGGATGCGGAAGGGAAAAAGTATCTGGATCTGACCGCCGCGTTCGGCGTCGCCGCCGCCGGTCACGCGAATCCCCGCGTCGTCAACGCCGGCCAAAAGCAGATGGCGAAACTGCTGCACGCGATGGGTGACGTGCATCCGCACGCGCTCAAAGCGCAACTGGCGCGCGAGTTGAGCCGCATCACGTTTGAGCGGTGGCATTCATTTCGGAGGGACGAGTCCCAAACTTGCAAACCGAAAACCAAAAATGGGGCTCGTGGAACTCGTCCCTCCGGGAAAGTCATTTTCAGCAACTCCGGTTTCGAGGCCGTCGAGTCTGCGCTCAAAACGGCCCTTCTCGCCACCGGCAAACGCGGCGTCATCGCCTTTGAAGGCGCGTATCACGGCCTCGGCTACGGCGCGCTGAACGTCACCCACCGCGAATATTTCCACAGCCCGTTCCGGTCGCAGCTCCGCGAGTTTGGCCACTTCGTGCCGTTTCCTTCTTGGCCGTGTAGCAGCCGATGTGAGGAGGCTCGTTCTAGAAATCGGAAATATTCGGAGCCTCCTCACGTCGGCTGCTACGAAGTGGAGAAACTCATCCGCCAGCTTTTCCGCCGCAAAAAGATCGGCGCCATTCTGGTCGAGCCGGTGCAGGCGCGCGGCGGCATCAATGTGCCGCCGCCGGAATTCCTGCCGCTGCTCCGCAGGCTCTGCGACGATCACGGCGCGCTTTTGATTCTCGACGAGATTTACACCGGCTTCGGTCGCACCGGCAAATGGTTCGCGTGCGAGCATAGCGGCGTTATTCCTGATTTGATCTGTCTTGGCAAAGCGCTCTCGGGCGGTTTTCCGCTGTCGGCGTGCGTGGGCCGCGCGGATTTGATGGATGCCGTCTGGCCCGCCTCGACCGGCGAGGCAATCCACACCAGCACGTTCCTCGGCCATCCCGTCGGCTGCGCGATGGCACTGGCGCAAATTTCAGAAATTAAAAAATCAAATCTGTCCGGACGCAGCGCTGCGCTCGGGAAGTTTTTGCTCGCCGAACTACAAAAATTTCCGGTTTCCGGTTTCCGATTTCAGATTTCTTCGCGCGGCCTGGGTTTGATGGCCGGCGTGGAACTGAATTTGCCAAATGGCAAGCCCGCGACCGCCGCCGCCCTGACCGCGATCAAAGCGTTATTGCATCGCGGCTACATTTTTCTGCCGGAAGGCGAGCATG
>Ga0316217_10006387_pt1 | contig 11701 bp, 8 predicted proteins | sample 1anoAmetaG_FD_203633 | JGI IMG/M metagenome (GOLD analysis project Ga0316217, IMG submission 203633) | Freshwater microbial communities from Trout Bog Lake, Wisconsin, USA - 1anoA | ecosystem: Environmental > Aquatic > Freshwater > Lake > Hypolimnion/Profundal zone | place: USA: Wisconsin... | reverse complement strand
GGCAGGGGTGCGCGCCTCAGATGGCAGGCCGATCCCGGCGGCGCAGGCTCCAAGAGCGGTCGCCGCCAGACGGGCGACGAGGGCTGAGCGGGATTTCGACATGCCAGATATTCCTGTTGCGGTTCGATCGGGCCGCGCGGGGCAGGTCCGACACACTTATCCTAATGCTGACGGCATCCTAACGCTGACGGGCGCAGCCGCAATCGCCAAGCTTGGCCGACCTTTAGCATCTTACCCTCGCAAGTGGACCACCTGATTTTGTCATTCGCGCGCGCACATTGCGGCGAAGGGGAGGCGGGGACCTATCGGGCGTCGACGCGGCGAACCCCCAGGGTCTGGGCGTCGCCGAGGGTGACCACGGTCAGCCGCACGCCGATCCCGTCCGATGCGCCAATCCGCGCGCCAAAGCCCTGCAGGGTCTCGTTGTGATGATAGAGCACATCGATGCGGATACAGTCATCCTGATAGAACAGGCCGATCTGCGCGATCGGGAACAGCCGGTTGCGCATGTCCCGTGAGGCGTTGACCTCCAGCCCCCAGTTGCGGGCGAGGCGTAAGGCGCCGTTCACGCCGATGTCCTCCACCCGTCCGATGACGGACTTGTAGGTGATCGCCGTTCCGTTGGTCGGGATGATCGGCACATAGGCAAGGCCGGAGGTGTTGTAGTTATAGCTGAACGATCCTGACACGGCCCCATAGTTGGCGCTGGCCCCGAACTCCTCCCGCTGGAGGGTGAAACTGTCGCGGGAGATCCGCGCCCGGTTGAAAAAGCTTAAATTGGCGAAGGGCTGGAGCGTGGCGTAGGTCACCCAGTCGGACGCGGTGTTGCGCAGGCCCGACTGGGGGGAGAACAGGGGCTGGACGTCGCTGTGATAGCTGCGGCCGATCAGGAAGCTCGCCTTCTGCGTCGGGTTCAGCGAGATGGTGGTCCGAAGCGCAAGATTGGCCCGCGCGCCGCCTTCATAAAGATCAAAGCCTGGAAATCTGTTCAACGAAAACAAGGTGCTCTCGTCGAAATCGAAAGCGGTCGAGTCTTCATTGGGGATGTTCAGATCCACCTTCGTCTTTGGCGACACGGCGAGCTGGGCCAGGGGCTCGATGATGATCGCCCCGGCGGCGCCGAAGGTGCGAATCAGCGGGTAGCTCAAGTCCGCGCCCGCGGTCAGGAAGCTGCGGCTGGTGGCGTCGCTCAAGGCGCCCGTCGCCGTTTCCGTCACCGCGCCGGTGGAGGTGTTGGCGGTGACCTTGTAGGCCTGCCCGTCGCTGACCGTGAACGCATCGGTGCGGCCGTTGACGAACGGGTCGATCCGCAGGCCCGCGGGGAAGATGAAGGACCTGCGCCAGTCCAGGCTGACGCTGGCCTGGCTGGAGTCGGTGTAGCGGATCTCGTCGATCGAACTGAAGCCCGTGGGCACGGTCACGCCGGTCGACAGGGACATGGGCCCCGTGGGCTGCACGCCGGTCGGATCATAGACCGCCTTGACCGGATCGCTGCGGTGCAGGGCGACCATGGAGGCGGTCACATTCAGCCGTCCGTCGAACAGGGCGTGGTCGTAACGCCCCTCGATCATCGGCGCGACGGTGGGGAAGGTCGACTGCTTCTCGAAGGTCGGCTCGTAAAAGACCTTGCCCTTGTAGGTCACGGGCGCCGAGCCGACGGGGCGAAGGCTCTGGAAGCTGAGCGCGGTGGCCGACAGCCAGGACTGGTCGTCCTCGCGCTGTGCAAACAGCTGGGAGATCAGGCGCGACGTATCGGCGCCGATCGGTCCGCGATCGGAATAGACGTCCCGCACGCCATAGCGCCGAAACAGGGTCTGGTCGCTGACCCGCTCCGCGCCGAAACCCCAATCGGTGAACTTGTCGATGCTGAACAGGCCGCTGCCGAGAAGATAGCTGCGCGGACTGTCCGTGCCGTATTTGACGTTGTTGTCGAACTTCATTTCGTCCGACACGCCGGCGCGGATGTCGATCTTGCCGGAATAGAACCGCTCGCGCAGATGCAGGTTCAAGAAGGGGTTCACCGTCGAGTTGAACTGCGGCGAGATGGTCAGGTCCGCCGACGGCGAGATCACCCAAAGATAGGGCTGTTCAACGGACAGCCCCCGCTTGTTGCCCACCGAGATCCTCGGGATGAGCAGGCCCGAACGCCGCTCCGCCGCCGGGTCCGGGTGCCAGAAGACCGGCGAATAAAAGACCGGCACGCCCCAGATTTTGATGACGGCGTTGCGGTAATAGACGACCTGACGCGCATGATCCTGCAGGATGCGGCTGGCCTCGATGGCGAAGGTGGGGGCCCGGCTGGTCCCGTCCGCCTTGCAGGTCTTGCACGTCGTCACCGCGCCCTGGTTGAGCTCGAGGACCTGTTCGTTGCGCCGGATCGCCGCGCCCGCAGCCAGGGTCAGATTGTTCTGCAGCCGCGCGGCGAAGGCCAGAGCCACGCCAGTGTTCATGTCGTCGTCGAGATCGATGTCCTGGGCGAACTGTTGGGTCCCGTCGGGAGACTGGATGAAGACGTCGCCGCTGGCGTGGGTCGCGCCGGTGTCGGCGTTGTAAGTGATCTTGCGCGCCCGGATGACCCGGCCCTGATAGCGCGCCTCGGCGTGTCCGACCGCCGTGACCGTGTTTTCCGCCTGGTCGGTCACCATTTCGTCCGCAGACAGATAGACGTCCTGCATACCCAGTCCGTCGTCGGCGGGGATCGCGTGGACCTGCGGCGGACGGCGGGCCGTCTTCTGTCCCTTCGCCAGCGCTTGGGGGGCGGCGCTCAGAGCGAAGACCAGTGCGGCGGTCAGACCTGTGGATAAGCGCTTTGACCCGACCGTCACGATCGATAGTCCTCCGTTGCGGGCTTGATGAACTGCGGTGCGGCGACCCTGATTCGCCTGACGCGCGACGTCAACCGTCTTCCGTATAACAAAGCAGGGTAAATCCGGACAGCAGCGCCAGCAGCGGCGGCGTCGCAGCGGCGAAGAAGGGGGGAATCACATCCGCCCGGCCCAGCGAATTGCACAGCTGGTTCAGGAAAAAGACGAAAAAGCCCAGAGCCACCGCCGACGCCGCGAGGCGCGCGAGGCCCCCCAGGCGCACCAGCCGAAGAGAAAACGCCGCCGCCAGCACCGCCATCCCGGCGTACATGAACGGCATGGCCAAAAGCTGGTCGAACTGCAGGCGATAGGACGTGGCTGAAAAGCCCGCCGTCTCGGTGCGCCCGATGACGCCCGGCAGGGACCAGAACGGCACTGCCGAGGGCGCGGCGAAGCGCTCCAGCGCCGTGCGCTCGTTCAGCGTGGAGGGCACGGTATAGGCGCTGAACTGCACCGACTGCGCGCCGGGCTCCGCCGAGCGGGCGCCGGTCAGCCGCCACTGGCCGTTGCGCAGGTCCGCCTCCTTGGCGTCCACCCGCTGAACGAAGTCGAGATGGCCGTCGGGACGGACGTGATAGAGAAACAGCGACACGTCCTGCAGGCGGATGCCGACGCCGGGAAGGCGCGCCTTGGCCCGGATGATGACCTGACGTCCCCGCTCCCCCTGTCGCAGCCAGATCGGCTGGTTGAGCGTTCCAAGATAGTTGTCCATCAGCTGGCTTTCCCGGCGCTGGAACTCCGCGTTCATGGCCGAGGCCAGCGGATTGAGCGCGAGCACCGTCGCCACGCCCAGGGCGGCGGCGGCGAAGGCGGCGGGGAAGATGAACCGCCAGGCCGACACGCCCGCGGCGCGCATGGCGATCAGCTCGGACCGGCGGTTGAGATTGGCGAAGGCGGCCATCACGCCGAACAGGATCGCAAAGGGGGCCAGCACCAGGATGACGGCGGGGCTCTGCAGCAGGGTGAGCTGCAGGATGTCAAAGGTGGTGATGTCCTTTGCGCGCCGGCCGATGGCTCTGGAGATCTCGACGAAGTTGATGAGCATAATCATCGCCGCGATCACGCCGATGGCGCCGGTGATGCCGCCGAGGCTGTGGTTCAGGACATAGCGTTCCAGACGGGTGAAGCGGGCGCGCAGACGCATCGGCTCAGAACCTCCCCGGCTGGGGCGCTTGGCCGAGGGGCGCGAGGGAGACGAGGCCGTCGCGCGCAGGTTTCGGGGGGCGGTAAAGGGCGCGGGCGATGAGCAGGATCGGCAGGATCGGCACGACATACTGCAGGACGTTCAGGGACGGGGTGTGCACGCTGGCCGACTGCACGGCAAAGCCGACGATCCGCACCGCGCCCGCCAGCGCCCCCACCGTGGCGATCCGCCGCGTATAGCCGATCCGGCTGAAGGCGCCCCCCAGCACGCCGAAGACGGCGAAGGCCATGAAGGTGATGACGTAGATCGGCGAGGATATCCGATAGTGCGCTTCGGCCAGGAACGACTTCTTGTTCAGCTTGTCCCAGTAGTTCGACGTGTCCGGCGCCAGAAGTTCATGCAAGAAGCGGTCAGACACCTTGTAGCTGACGGTTTCCTGCTTGTCGGCATAGGGCGCCAGATCGAACACATACTCTGAAAACAGGACGTAGTTGAGCACGCCCTTGGAATTGAACTGCTCGTTCGAGCCGTTGCGCAGGATCATGACCGGCAGATCATTGCGGGTGGTTACAAGGCCGCGGTCGGCGGTGAAAACCGAAGATTCGCCCCCCGGCTTGTCCTGATGAATGAAGACGTTCTTTAAAAGCCCCTCAGAATCAACGGACTGGGCATAGACCGTGAGGCCGGCCGAGGGGGTGTTGAACTCGCCCTCCCGCACCAGGCTGGCGGCCAGATCCGTCCGCACCCTGAACAGCTCGTCCCGCAGGGCGCGCATGGCGATCGGCTGGACCCACAGATTGACGACGAGGGTCATCAGGGCCGCCAGGGTGGCGAGGCGGAACGCCGGCGCCGTCACCTGCCAGCGACTCATCCCGCCGGCGTAGCAGACGACGATTTCCTGCTCTGTGTGCAGACGGTTCAGCGTCATCAGCGTCGCCACGAACACCGCGATGGGCAGAACCATGGCCAGCATCTGCGGCAGGGTCAAAAGGATGACCTTGGCGAAGACGAAGACGCCCTGCTTCTGGCCCACCAGAATATCGAGGAAGGTCAGGGTCTGGCTCAGCGTCAGCACCGCCGCCAGCGCCGCCGTGGCGGCCAGGGACGGGCCGAGAAGCTGACGGAACATGTAGCGGTCAATCAGGCGCATGACGATGGACGTGGGGCCTTTTCGGCAATGCGGGCGACCGGCGCGCACGGCGCGCTTGACGGGCTTCTACAGGGGTGCGGCGGCGGCGCCAACCGCGCTGTTCAGCTTCTGGAGGCGGATCGGTGCGCAAGCCTTACCCGCACCGCCCAGATCGCCTATATCGCCTGCAGCACCGTCACGCCGCATACTCAGGAGATATTCATGCAGATCCGCTTCGCCGCCCCGGGCGCCACCCCCCTCGCTGGTTCTGCTCTGGCGGTTCTCGGCCTCGACAAGGGCGCGCTGACCCCTGCGGCGACGGCGCTGGACGGCGCCCTTGGCGGACAGCTTGGCCGGGCGATCGCGTCGGCCCGCTATACCGGCGCGAAGGGCCAGACCCTTGAGCTTATCACCGGCGCCGCCGACGACGCGGCCCGCATCCTCCTGATCGGCACGGGCGCGGAGCGCGAGATCACCGCCGCTCTTGCCGAGCTCGCCGCGGCGACCGCCTGGCGCGCGCTTTGCGCCACCGGCCTTGACACCCTGATCGTCCGCCTGGGCGATGTGTCGGCCGACATCGCCGCCCAGGCCGCGTTCGGACTACGCCTCGCCGCCTATCGCTTTGACCGCTACCGCACCAAGGAAAAGGCCGAAGCCAAGCCCTCCGTGACCCAGGTGGTCATCGAAACCGCGTCGCCAGAGGCTGCCGCGGCCGCCGACGCCGCCCTTTCGACCCTGGCTGCGTCCGTCAACTTCGCCCGCGACCTCGTGTCGGAGCCCGCCAACATCCTGCACCCGGTCGAGTTTGCGCATCGGGTGAAGGCGCTGGAGACGCACGGCCTGACCGTCGAGACCCTGGGCGAAGCCGAGATGAAAAAGCTCGGCATGGGCGCGCTTCTGGGCGTGGGGCAAGGCAGCCGCCGGGAAAGCCAGCTGGTCGTGCTGCAGTGGAAGGGCGCCAAGGACCAGGGCGCCGCGCCCGTCGCCTTCGTCGGCAAGGGCGTCACCTTCGATACAGGCGGCATCTCCATCAAGCCGGCGGACGGGATGGAGGAGATGAAGACCGACATGGGGGGCGCCGCCGCCGTCGCCGGGGTCATGCGCGCGCTGGCCGCCCGCAAGGCTCAAGTGAACGCGGTCGGGATCCTCGGTCTCGTCGAGAACATGCCCGACGGCGACGCCCAGCGTCCCGGCGACATCGTCACCTCCCTGTCCGGCCAGACCATCGAAGTCATCAATACCGACGCGGAAGGCCGCCTCGTCCTCGCCGACGCGCTTTGGTACTGCCAGGAGCGCTTCCACCCGAAGGCCATCGTCGATCTCGCCACCCTGACCGGGGCGATCATCATCGCGCTGGGACATGATTATGCCGGATTGTTCAGCAATGACGACGACTTATCGGGAAAACTTCTCAAGGCCGCCGAGGCGACGGGGGAGGGGCTGTGGCGCCTGCCCATGCCCGCCTCCTATGAAAAGCAGATCGAGAGCCTGGCGGCGGACATGAAGAATGTCGGCGGCCGTCCGGGCGGGTCGATCACGGCGGCCCTGTTCCTGCAGCGCTTCATCAAGGACACCCCCTGGGCGCACCTCGACATCGCCTCGACCGCCTGGCGCAAGTCCGGCGCGCAGGCGACGCACCCCGAAGGCGCGTCGGGCTTTGGCGTGCGCCTCCTAAACCAGCTTGTCGCCGACGCCTTCGAGGACTGATCCATGTCAGAGGCGCCGTGCGAGGTCTGGTTCTACCATCTGGAGCAGACCTCGCTCGACCAGGCCCTGCCCGACCTGCTCGAACGGACCCTGGCGAAGGGCTGGAGGGCGCTGGTCCGCACCGGCGATCCTGCGCGCCTTGGCCCGCTGGACGGCTGGCTGTGGACCTATCGGGAGGACAGCTTCCTGGCCCACGGCCTTGCTGACGAGCCGGACGCCGCGCGCCAGCCGATCCTCCTCACCACGGGGACCGACAATCTGAACCGGGCCGACGCCCTGTTTCTGATCGACGGTGCGGAGGATCAGGACTTTGCGGGCTTCAAGCGATGCGTTGATCTCTTCGACGGGCGTGATCCCCAGGCGGTGGAGGCGGCGCGGGGGCGCTGGCGGGCGGCCAAGGCTAAGGGCCTCGACCTTGCCTATTGGAAGCAGGGGCCAAGGGGCTGGGAGCGGCAGGCCTAGAGCGTCGAGCGTGATTTAAGGCGCAAGCGCGACGCTCTAATTGTCTGATTTCGCATCGTTTTTGCGGAACACCGGTCGCCACTTTTCCGCACGATGCTCTAAAACGGCGTCAGTTCGGCCTCTTTCGGCGCTTCGCGCGGAAGCCTCGAGACGGCAAAGGCGCCCGCCGTGATCCCGATCGCCGCGGCGACGAGGGCGAGGCCGGGATGGGCGATCGCCGACAACTTCAATGGATCGATCAGGCACGATGCGCCGGCAAACGAGAAGTGCTTGTCGGCGCCCAGCTTCGCCGCGCAGCCGCTGTAGAGCGAGACGTTCAGCACCTGCGAGGCGCTGACGAAGACGAGGCTGGCGGCCACACTCGCCATCAGCGCCCAAGAGCGTCGCCAGCCCATCGCCGCGGCAAGGCCCAGCGGCGCGGCGAGGATGTGCAGGTACCAGCCGGGGGTGAGGCTGGTCGCCCCCGCCATCCAGGCGAACACGTGTTGCACGAGGCCGGCCAGCATCGGCAGGGCGATCAGGGCGGGCGCCCACTTAAGGATCTCGGCATCGGTCCAGTCGGACGGGGCGCGCAAGAGCCGCGGCAGGTCTCTCACATAGCCGAAGGTGAGCAGCACAAGGCTCGCGCCGGGCAGGACCAGCAGGATCTCGGGCAGGCGGGTCAGCGACCAGGTCCCGGCCCACAGAAAGCTCGCAGGGATGGCCAAAAGCCCCCGCGCGAGCGCCAGCGGGTTCGGGCTCGCGGGCGACGCGGCAAGGCCCTGGGCGTATTCGGGCGCGCTGAGGAAGGATCCGGTCTTCAGGAAGGACTGGAGATAAACGCCCCCGCCGATCAGCAGGGCAAGGCCGAAGGTCACGCCGATCTGGGCGAAGGCTTGAGGCTTGCGAAGCCTTAAGGCCTGCAGGGCGAGGACGGCGCCGACCCCCGCCGCGATCGGCGCAAAAAACGCCTTGGTGAGTAGACCGAGCCCCAAGAGGACGCCGATCCCGACGGCGTCGCCCCACTGCGGCCCCTTGGCGAGGCGCCTTAAGACCAACGCAAAGACCCCCGACGCCAGAAGGAGGCACAGGCTGTCATTGCCGAGCCTTGCGAACTCCGGGAAGAACTGGGGGAACAGGAAGGGAAAGGCCGCCACGATCACCCCCGTCGAGGGACCAAGATTTGGGTCGGCCAGCCTGGCATAGCGGTCCGCCGCCATCACGCCGATGACATATCCGGCGAAGGCGAGGACAAAGGCGAACAGGCGAAGGGCGAACAGATGGTCGACCCAGCCAAGCCCCCGCGCCGCCTGATAGACCGGAACGGACAGGGCGTAGTAGAGGGGCGGGTGCTGGCTCTGCCAGTTGAGATCACGGCCCTGAGCAAAGTGCGTCGGACCGCCTAGATCGCGTCCCGGATGAAAACGCCGATAGGTCAGGCGGCCCGTCTGCTCAAAAGGCGCCGTCTCACCATAGCGCATGGGGCCAGGATAGGCGTCGACATCGCCGGACAGGTGATCGATCCTGGGGGCCGGTCCATGGCCCGTGTCCGCCATCTCCTGGATGTACGACCAGTGCGCGGTCTCGTCGAAGCCCTCGAACGGCGGCGTCACGGCGATGAAGGCGAGGCCTAGGAACCACACCGCGACGATCAGCAGATTCATGGCCATTTCGGCCGGCGGTCCGGAAAACGGGCGGGTCACGGGGGCGGCCTCCTGCAGCTTTAGCGCGACACTGCCCCGACCTTCGCGCCGGATCCAGCCCTAACCTTTCACCACAGGTCCGCCTTCGGCCGCCGCGCGCACGGCCTCATAGGCCTCCGCCGCCGCCATCCACTCAGCCTCCGCCGTCTCCAGACGGGTCGCGGCCCGGGCGCGCCGGTCGGCGAGGGTCTTGGCGCCGAGGGGGTCCTTTACGTAAAGCCCGGGCTCGGCCAGGCGGGCGTCGAGACCAGCGACCTCGTCGGTGCAGCGGGTCAGGGTCTGCTCGGCGGCCTCAAGTTTCCGCTTGAGGGGCGACAGCTTGGCGGCGGCGGACTTGGCGCTGGGCGGACTTTGGGTGGAGCCCGCAGCGGCTTTCGCCTCCGGCGCGTCCTTTACCTGGGTCGGCGCGCGGGCGGCGACGCGGGCGCGGTCGAGGACGAAGCGGGCATAGTCGTCCATGTCCCCGTCAAAGGGCTTCACCCCGCCGTCCGCCGCCAGCCACAGCCGGTCGGCCACCAGCTCCATCAGCGAGCGGTCGTGGGTGATGAGGATGACCGCCCCCGAATAGTCGTTCAGCGCATCAAGAAGCGCTCTGCGGCTGTCGATGTCGAGGTGGTTGGTCGGCTCGTCGAGGATCAGAAGGTGCGGCGCTTGCATGGCGACCATGTTCAGCAAGAGCCGCGCCCGCTCCCCCCCGGAGAGATTGGCGACGGTGGTCTCCTGCTTGTCAAAGCTTAAGCCGAACTGGGCGAGGCGGGAGCGCCGCTGGTGATCGGCCGACTCGGGCAGAGCGCGGCGAATGATCTCGAGCGGCGTGTCGGTGGGGTCCATCGCCTCGATCTGGTGCTGGTGGAACCAGCCGACCGACATGCGCCGGTCCCTGTGCATGTGCCCGTGCATGATGGGCAGGGCGCCCGCGATCATCTTGGCGAAGGTCGACTTGCCCGCGCCATTGACGCCGAGAAGGCCGATGCGGTCGTCGATATCGAGGCGCAGGTTCAGCTTTTTCAGGATCGCCTTGCCGTCATAGCCGACGCTGGCGTCCTCCAGCCGGATCAGGGGCGGCGCCAGGGGGCGGGGCGGCGAGGGCAGGGTGAAGGGGGCCACGCGCTCCTCCACTGTCAGGGAGACCGGCTGCAGCTTGGCCAGCCGCTTCATGCGGGACTGGGCCTGCGCGGCCTTGGACGCCTTGGCGCGGAAGCGGTCCACGAAGGCCTGCAGGTGGGCGCGTTCGGCCTCCTGCTTGGCCTTGGCCGACTGGGCGAGCCGCGCCTTCTCCGCCCGCGCCGCCTCGAAGTCGTCATAGCCGCCGGTGTAGAGATCAAGGCGCCCTTCGGACAGGTGCAGGATCATGTCGACCGAATTGTTCAACAGTTCCCGGTCGTGGCTGATGATGATCGCCGTGTGCGGATACTTCTTCAGCCGCGCCTCGAGCCACAGGGCGCCTTCAAGGTCGAGATAGTTGGTCGGCTCGTCCAGCAGCAATAGGTCCGGCTCCGCAAACAGCGCCGCCGCCAGCGCCACCCGCATCCGCCAGCCGCCGGAAAAGGCGGCCATGGGGCGGGCGAGGTCCTCGGTGGAAAAGCCAAGACCGGCCAGGATTTCAGCGGCGCGGGAGGGCGCGCGGTCAGAATCGATCTCGATCAGACGGCCATAGATCTCCCCCAACCGCTCTGGCGGCGCCGTGTCGAGTTCGGCCAGAAGGCTCGCCCGCTCCACGTCTGCGGCGAGGATGGTGTCGAGGAGGGAGACGTCCGTCGCCGGATGTTCCTGATCCACCGCCGCCATCTTGGCGTTGCGGGGCATGTTGATGTCGCCGCCGCCGGGAGTCAGCTCGCCCTTGATGAGCTTGAACAGCGTCGACTTGCCCGCGCCGTTGCGCCCGACAAGCCCGATCTTGGCCCCGGGCGGCGGACTGGCGCTGGCCTGGTCGAAGAACCTTCGCCCCCAGGCGTCGAAGGTCAGGTCTTTGATCTGCAACATATCAGGTCCGCGAGCCGCTTGGCCTTTCGGCGAGCCGCCGCTATAAGCCCGCGACCTCTCCGAAACGCAAGTCATTCAACGAAGGCATTCATGACCCAACGCACCTTCTCCATTCTGAAGCCGGACGCCACCCGCCGGAACCTCACCGGCAAGATCAACGCGGTGATCGAAGAGGCGGGCCTGCGCATCGTCGCCCAGCGCCGCATCCGCATGACCCGCGCCCAAGCTGAGACCTTCTACGGCGTGCACAAGGAGCGTCCCTTCTTCGGCGAGCTGGTCGACACCATGACCTCCGCGCCGGTGGTGGTGCAGGTTCTTGAAGGCGACAACGCCGTCGCCGCCTATCGCGACGTGATGGGCGCCACGAACCCCGAGAACGCCGCGGACGGCACGATCCGCAAGTTGTTCGCCCTCAATGTCGGCGAGAATTCGGTCCACGGCTCCGACAGCCTCGAGAACGCCGCGATTGAGATCGCCCAGTTCTTCACCGACGCCGACATCGTCGGCTAAGGTTCAAGGCCTCGTTATCGGGCGCCTCAACTTCGCCCCCTACGGTTTCGTCACGCGGTCGTGTTAAAGAGATCGCGAGTACAGGCGTGGGGTAGGGGGCGAACTTGACCTTGAGCACTTCCATGGCGTCGCTGGCGTTTGCCGCGGCAACCCTGGCGTTCGCGTCTGTCGCCTCTGCGGATCCCGTCGCGACCGGGTCCGCAGAGGATGGCCCGCCTAT
>Ga0316217_10006385_pt1 | contig 11702 bp, 5 predicted proteins | sample 1anoAmetaG_FD_203633 | JGI IMG/M metagenome (GOLD analysis project Ga0316217, IMG submission 203633) | Freshwater microbial communities from Trout Bog Lake, Wisconsin, USA - 1anoA | ecosystem: Environmental > Aquatic > Freshwater > Lake > Hypolimnion/Profundal zone | place: USA: Wisconsin... | reverse complement strand
GCTGAAAACAACCCGGCCAAGCCCAACATTATCGTCATCCTGATTGACGACATGGGCTACGGCGACATCGGACCGTTTGGATGGAAGCTGAATCGCACGCCGAACCTTGACCGCTTGGCGGCGGAGGTGATGAAACTGACCAGTGACGATGGCCCCTGGCTGGCCAAGGGCAAAAGCGGTGGCGTGGCCAGACCGTTGCGGGGCGAAAAATTTTCATCGGCACCCCTGTCGCGCTGGACAATTAAATGAATATGACGAAACCCATCCCCATTCTGGCTGCTTTGCTGCTGGCACCAGTGGCTACCATCCACGCCGCGGATGAGCCGGAACATTGGCCGGCAGAAAAAGCAAACGAATGGTATGCCGCCCAACCGTGGCTCGTCGGTTGCAATTTCCTGCCGAGCACGGCGGAGAACGATGTCGAAATGTGGCAGGCGGAAAGCTTTGACGCTGCGACCATCGAACGGGAATTGGGCCGGGCCCACGACCTGGGCTTCAATACTGTGCGCGTGTTTCTCAACTACGTTGTCTGGGAAGCGGATGCTGACGGGCTGAAAAAGCGCTTCGCTCAGTTTCTTGACATCGCCAACAACCTCGGCATTCGCACGATGCCGGTGCTCCTGGACGACTGCAATTTTGCCGGGCGAGCGGCGGCGGTCGGCAAGCAGCCCGATCCTGTGCCCGGATTACCCAACAGCCAGTGGGTTTCGAGTCCGCCGCTGAAAATGGTCGCCGACAAGGCGGCCTGGCCGCAACTCAAACACTACGTCAAGGATGTCGTGGGCGCTTTTGCCAACGACCGGCGAGTGGTGGTTTGGGACCTCTACAACGAACCGGGCAATGCGGACATGGGCGTGAAAAGCCAGCCCCTCATGGAGGCAGCTTTCTCCTGGGCCCGTGCGGTGAGACCGTCCCAACCGCTCACCGTCGGCCCGTGGAATGACTTCAACGCGCCATGCTCGCAACGGATGATGCAGCTTTCTGATATCATTTCGTTTCACGGCTACGACGGGCTGGGCGGAATGGAAGCGAAATTGAGAATCTGCGGCAATCTGGGGCGGCCGGTGCTATGCACGGAATGGCTGAGGCGGCAGTCCGGCAGCCGGTTTGAAACCATGCTGCCACTGTTTCGCGACCACAAGATCGGCTGTTACAACTGGGGCCTGGTCGCCGGCCGCACACAGACCTATTTCCAGTGGGGATCGCGCAAAGGCGATCCCGAACCTGCCGTTTGGCAGCACGACATTTTCCGCAAAGACGGCGTACCCTACGACGCGCGCGAAGTCGCGACGATCCGCTATTTTACCGGCGTGAGCCAGACGCCGTCCCCGTTGCCGGCCACCCTGGTGCCCGCTGAGGAAAAAGTTCAGCCGGTCAAAGAAAACAACCGGAAACCATGAATCAAAACCTTATGTCCCCCATGCTCATCGCTCTGCTGCTGGCACCGCTGGCGGTCTTGAATGCCCGCGCCATCCCGCCTGATTATCAATCGAAACACCTCGCGTTCGGCTTGGCTGCGACGCGGCCAGCATTCACTTTGTTTGCAGTGGATTCTCTGGGGCAGGGGAAGCTGGAGGAGAACCCGGTGTTGGAAGAGACGAACATCCTCATGGTGCCAGGCTTGGAACTGAAGGAGCGATTCACGTATCAACTACATGGCAAACCGATCTGGCAGATCAAATGCAGCGAGCGGAGGTTGACGCTGCGCTCGGACTACCTTGAGGGTGTGGAGACGTCATCGTTCGTGCTTGCGTTTAACCAGAGGTCCAACCATGCCACCTTGCTGGGGTTGATGAATCCGGGCGAGCAGAAGATGAGTTTGCCGTGCGTACTGCACTTGCCAGACATGGGTTCACTGCGGATCACGGCCAACTCCGACGGCGCGATGCTCGACTATGACGCCCGTCGGCACATACCGACGCCGTTTGTGCGCATCGCGTTCCCGGCGGCCACGGCGAAGCAGTCGCACATTGAATACCAACTTGATGTGGTTGCGATCTATCCCAAGCTGGCAGGCCTCGAGAAGGATTCCCGTTACGACGGGTTCCGGCGCGATTATCTCAACATGTTCCAAGTCAATCCACGCGTGCAGATGCTCGCCAACAACGCCTCCAGCGATCCGTGTTCGTTTACGTTGTTCGAGTATTCCGACCTAGCGCTGCACGCGCCACCATTGGCCAACGGCCTCACTTGCCTTGACCTTGTGCGCATGACGCTGGACCGGTATCTCTCTGGCGCGAAAGGCTACGGAATGATCGACTATGCGTGCGAGCGAACCAAGGCGGACCTCATCGCCTGGAAAACCCCTTGGACCACGGCAGATACGCTGCCTTCGTTGCTGATCGCTGCGTGCAACTATGCCAACGGCACCCAGGACTGGAATTGGGCCCGTGCTAATTACGCCAAGCTTGCTGGCTGGGGACGTGAAATGTTTGCTGCCGATCAGGATGGCAGCGGCCTCATTGAGTATCCCAGCACCGGCAATTTCGGCGACCGGCCAAGGGCAAACAAGCGTCCCTCGAACTGGTGGGACACGATCAATTTCGGCCACGAGGACGCCTTCGCCAACGCGCTGGCCTACCGGGCCGCGACGATGTTTGCCGAACTTGCCCGCAAACTGGAGCATGGAAGCGACGCCCAATTCTTCGCGGAGAAAGCCGCCAGACTGCGCGCCGCCTACGCGTCCACCTTTCTGAACCCTGCGACCGGCGTGCTCGCGGGCTGGAAGAGCGCCGACGGCCAACTTCACGACTATTGGTTTACGTTCGTGCAGGGCATCGCGATCACCTATGGATTGCTCGACAACCATATCGCCAACGCCGTCATGGACCGGTTGCTAGCGAAGATGGAGGAAGTTGGCTACACCCGATTCGATGTCGGATTGCCGGGCAACCTTGTGCCGATTAAAAAGGGCGACTACGCCCAAGGCGGATCACCACCCCAAAGGTTTGGCGAACCGCATCTCGATGATGGCAGCGACGGGTTCCAGTTCTATGAAAACGGTGGTGCCACCGGTTGCTGGGCCTACTACACGATCAAGGCGCTCTATCAACTCGGTCGCGTTGCCGAGGCGCGCCGCATTTTCCATCCGATGCTCGCAACGTATGCGCGCGGCGGGTTTCAAGGCTTCGGGACCAACGGCATGTCGCGCGACTGGCGCGACTGGCAAGGGGGTTGCCACGGCTACGAAGGCTTGCTGGTGGACAACTACCAGGCTCTGCTGGCCGTGCTCGATGACGCTAAGGCGCCGCTGCCGGTCGCAGCCAAGCCGGCTTTGTGGATTCGTGCCGGCGGAGGCGGCAACCTAAACCCGACAGGTGCTCTGGCACCTTGATGAGCCCGGCGAATTCGACGTGATGGCTCCTGCTGGGATGATGCGGATGGACATCCGTCCAAATCTGACCCACCTCCCAACCGGACAAACTTGTGCTGGCTGGGCTGGCAGGGGTTGAGTATTGCGCGAAAACCATTACAATAATGGCATGAACCATCAAACCGCGTTTCCCGTGCGTGGAGCCGTCCTGACATTGGGGCTCGCGATTTGTTTGTGGTCGAGTTCGCTTATTGGCGCCGAGGAGGATTGGTCCCTGCGCGTCTGGCAGTCAGATGAGGGTTTGCCAGACAACATTGTTGAGGGAGTCGTCCAATCACCAGATGGCTTTCTCTGGGTGGCGACACGGAGCGGGTTGGCCCGCTTTGACGGTGTGCGATTTCAGACGTTTGCGCCCGCCAGCGTGGCCGGGGTGACGACCAGTGAGATGCAAAAGATCATTGTGGATCACCAGGGCCGGCTGTGGGGCGCGAAGGAACGCGGGGTGGTGTTTTGCGTGGACGAAGGACATACGACGGCCTTCACCGCCGAAGATGGACTGCCGAATCTGCCGGTCTTGGCGATGGAAGAGGATGGTGACGGTGCGATTTGGGTCTCTTATTGGAACGGCCCGGCAGTTCGTATTCACAAAGGGCAGGTGAGTGAAATCAGATCCACCGACAGCTTGGGCAAGGCCAGTGGCTATCGGCTGGCCAGTGACACGCGAGGCCAAATGTGGATTGCGCATACTGGCTTGGAAGTTTTTCACGCCGGTCAAGGCTTGTCGAAGTTTGATCTGCCGACGATGGTTGGCAGGATCGGCAAAGCGCGATCAGGCGGCATTTGGATTTGTGCGGGGCCGAAATTATTCAAGTGCTCGGAAGGCGGCAATTTGGTGGAACTTGGGACTTTGCCGGGAGCTTTCTCGCCGACAACCCTTTACGAGGACCACACCGGCGCATTATGGATTGGGACATTGGGATCCGGCTTGTTCCGATACGATGGCGCGAATTTCAGCCAGGTAAAAACATCCCATGCGGAAATCCTCTGCATTGCGGAGGATGAGGAGAGCAATCTTTGGGTCGGCACCAGAGGCGGGGGCTTGAACCAGTTGCGGCCCAGCGCGTTGACGCTGGGGTTCGGCACCAATTCTTTGTTGCCAACGCCAGCGCCGGGCGTGCGGTCAGTGTGCCAGGACACGACGGGGAATATTTGGGCCGTGGCGAACAATGACGGGTTGATGAGGCGCGAGGGCGACAATTGGACACAAATCAGAATCAACGCAACCACTGAGCTCGCGCCCTTCGTTCATTGCCTGTGTGTGGCGGCTGATCCGCAGGGCGGGGTCTGGATTGGCACGGGCGAAAACCGGCTGAGCTTGTGGCGTGGACAGATCGTGGCTGATTACAGCAAGACGAACGGTCTGATTGGCCGAACCGTGCGGACGCTGCTCACGACTTCGTCGGGCGATGTTTGGGTTGGGAGCCGGTCGCCCAATTCGCTGCAACGGCTCCGCGCTCGCAAGTTGCAGACGTTCGAATTGCCGCTGGAAAGCGGCACAGTTACCGCCATGGTGGTAGATGCTCAGGGCAATTTCTGGGCCGGCACTTCGGCTGGTTTTTTGTTGCGGGTCAGCAACGATACGCTGATAAACGATTCACCAAAGACACTGGGCATGTCCCAGCCCATTCATTGTCTTAGCACCACTCCGGACGGCAGCCTCTGGATCGGTTATGGGGGAAAAGGCGTCGGCAGGCTGAAAGCGGGGCATTTCAACCAGTTCAGCCGCGCGCAAGGATTGGAGACCGATAATATCTTGCAGATTGTGCCCGACAGCCGCGGTCGAATCTGGTTCGCGGGAACGGCCAACATTTTTTATGTGTGGGAAACAGAATTTGCTGACTTGGTTGAAGGCCGAGGCTCCCAGCTAGAATCTGTAGTCTATGGCAAAGATGTGGGATTGCCGGTACTGCAAGCCAGCCAGGGCTATTGGCCGGGTGCCATCAGGAGTGCGGACGAGCGTTTATGGATCCCCACCTTGAAGGGATTGGTGTCCGTGAATCTGGCTGGAATCAAAGAAAATCCCAAACCGCCTCCTGTGGTGGTCGAGCGGGTGGCGGTGGATGGCCGCACCTTGGCGGCTTATGAATCGGGCGAACTCCGAGTCGGGCCGGACTCTGCGGCTCCCATTGAATTGCGTCAAGCCAATGTGCACCTGCGTTTGCCGCCCAGCCACCGGCGGGTGCAGTTTGAATTCACGGCGTTGAGTTTCACCGCGCCGGGGAGTGTGGCGTGCAAATACCGGTTGCTGGGCTTGGACGACGATTGGGTGGCTGTGAGCGCTCCGCGCACGGCTACTTACGGCCACATTCCGCCGGGGGATTACAGATTCCAAGTGATCGCTCGTAACAGTGATGGGGTTTGGAATGAAATCGGTGCCTCGCTCTCGCTCACTTCCGAGCCGCATATTTGGGAGCGGGTCTGGTTTCGCTTCGCCGCGGGCGCGTCCATGATTGGCCTTTCCGCAGGCGTGGTGTATTTGTCCCTGCGGCGCAAGCATCGGGCGCAGGTTGAGCGGCTCGAAAATCAGCACGCGATCGAACGCGAACGGGCCAGAATCGCGCAAGACCTGCATGATGACTTGGGCACGACGTTGACCCAGATTGACATTCTGGGCGCACTGGCGTCCCGGCCGGGGATTCCGGCCACGGAAGCCATCGAGCAGGTGGGGCAGATGCAAGCCAAATCCCGGGAGATGGTCACCGCGCTGGATGAAATCGTGTGGGCGGTGAATCCCCGCAACGATTCGCTCGCCGCCTTGACCGAATACTTCTGCGGTTTTGCCGAGGAATTCCTGGCCGAAGCCGCCATTCATTGCCGGTTGGATTTGGATGAGAACCTGCCGGATTTTGCCCTGCAAGCCGAACTCCGGCACAATCTCTTCCTGGCGTTGAAGGAAGCGCTTAACAATGTGGTGCGGCATTCCCAAGCCACCGAAGTGTGGCTGCGTCTGAAGCGGAGCGGGCCCTTCGTGACTTTCATGGTCCAAGACAACGGCGTTGGGTTCGACCTGGCTGTCCACGTGGCCACGGACCGCAACGGTTTGCGCAACATGCGGGAGCGGATGGAACGGATCGGCGGAACATACGAATTGCGCAGCCAGCCCAAGCAGGGAACCTCGGTCGAGTTCACCTTTTCCTTGCCATGATTAAACCAATGCCATCCGCCAAAATCGTCCTTTTAGACGATAGTATGATTGTGCCCAACCGGAGTATAGTCGGGCTGCGATGGAAGACATGGTTTGCATTCCGCCTGGGCCGGCCTCGAACTTGGGGGCCGTTATGACTACCGTGGCCGTGGTGGAAGACGACGCTCTGTTGCGCCGGTCCATGGCGCGGTTGATCGGCGAAGCCAGCGGCTTTCGTTGTGTCGCCAGCTTTAGCACGGCCGAGGAGGCTTTGAAAAAGATCCCGGAGTTGCTGCCGGAGGTCGTCGTCATGGACATTCACCTGCCCAGAATGTCCGGCATTGATTGCACCAGCCGGCTGAAGGAAAAATGTCCGGCCATCGGCGTGCTGATGCTGACGGTGTACGATGACAATGAGCGCATATTTGACGCGCTGCGGGCTGGGGCCAGCGGCTATTTGCTCAAGCGCGCGGTGTCAAAAGAAATCCTGCCCGCCATTCTGGATGTTAAAGAAGGCGGGGCGCCGATGAGCGCCCAAGTGGCCCGGAAGGTGGTGGCCTCCTTTCGGCAATCGGCAAAAGCCGCGGATGCGTCGAGCCTGCTCTCCGAACGCGAAAATGAAATTCTTACCCAACTCTCCCACGGTTACGCCAACAAGGAGATTGCGGAGCGGATGCATGTCAGCCTTTCGACCGTGCGCACCCACCTGCGGCACATCTATGAAAAACTCCATGTGCATTCCCGCGCCCAGGCCCTTTTGCAAGTCCGTCGCTGATGGCGGCGGCCCTCCGCCTGCTGGCGAATCCTTTTCATCTGGTGGTGGAAACGCCCAACGGCAATCTGGTGGCCGGCATGAAAGGGTTCCTGGGCACGGGTCCCACATATTTCTACGTTGCGAATCCCCCCAATTGCATAAGTTGGCCAATCACAACGCATTTTACCATCTGTTAAGCTGCAACCTGCATTTAGTTCAAATCAATGATGACCACGCCACAGCCGATCGCGGAAGTAAAGATATCCGGCGCCACGGGTGAGGCGCAAGTCGTGGTCGCGTAAATGGCCCGCCACCGGTTGTGCCCCAGATATTGCAAGGCACCATTGCCATTGATCGTGGATATTCCCGGGAAATAATTGTTTTTGTAGCTGCCCGTGTTGGTGGTTCCCGCGAGCAGCACATGGCCGCTGCCGCCAGTCCAGGACGTGCCGTCGGTTGAGAATTGAATGATGGGAACCTCGCCGGTCTCATTGATGCGGACAAAGAGTGGGCCGTTGGGCGCTTCCTGCAAATAGCCGCGCTGGCCGCCGAGGTTGCTTTCTCCACCGTCGTTGATGCCGGCATTAAAATCAAAGTTCAACGGATCATTTGACTCAAACGTGTAGTATGAACGGTTGACATAGGCCGAGAGCCAGAACGGCGTGCTGGACCAGGGCACATACATGGGTTCTTCATCAATGATGGCGCCGGTGCCGCTGGGGATGTTCGTGATGACGGAATGATTGTAAGCAGTCCAGTTTTTCCGATCGCTGCTGGTCAGCGCCACGATCCGGTCGCCACTGCCGCCCGAGATCTCTTTCTGGTCATACAAATACCAGGTGTTGTTGGCGGAATTGTAGATCATTTTCGGATCCATCGCATTCACCCCGGACCCAAAAGTATTCGCTTGGAGGAATAACGGCGTGGAACTGGAGGAGGAGGTCCCGCCGCCTTCAATGTCATCCCAAGCCCCTGGCCGGCCGGCCGCGGAGGTCCAGCCAAAACTGTGGTCGCCACTTTCACCTGCGCCCGTGTAATTGCCGCCGCTGGCCGCCATGTAGGCATTGCCAATTTGGGCAATGCCGACGGTGTAATTGTAAAGCGGATAGGGCCGGTTAACCAAAGAATTATACGCATAATACTGGCTCCGGGCGGTGATGGTGTAGCCCGCATACGAGTACGTGGAAGTGGTGGCGCTTGACGACGTGACCATGATGACTCCGTTCGTGGCCAGTTGGCTGGTGTCCCAGACCAGGCCGGAGCCGGGGGTGGCCGGAATGATGGACGCAAACGCACCGGAATAGGTAGCCGCTGCGAACAGCGTGAAACTGTCGCCCATATACAACGCCCCGGTCAGATTGGTCAGCACCAGCGTGCCGCCGAAGGCAAGGTTGCCCGAGACCAAGACGGAGTCGTTGGTCAGGATGGCGCCGGCGTTGTTTAATTTCATGATGGTTTGACCCGCCAGGGTCAGATTATTGCCGATCGTGAGCATGCTGCACGGAGTGATGGCCCCGGGTGCCAGCGTGCCACCGCTCAACACCTGGACCAGGCTCAAAATGGCGCCACTGCCGCTGAGTACTCCCGCCCCGCCCGTCACCGTCACGGTGCTCGCTCCATTGCCGAGTGTGCCGGTGACGTTCAGCGTGCCGTTGCTGACGGTGGTGTTGCCCGTGTAGGTGTTCGCCCCGGCAAGCGTGAGCGTGCCAGGAGAAAGCTTGGTGAAACCGAAGTTGCCGCCCATGCTGCCGCTGATGGTGGCCGCTCTTCCGCTGTCCACTCCGAGGGTGGTGTCGGCCAGCAAAGTGATGGGGCCGCTGGCGGTGACCGCGTTATACAAACGCAGTTGGCCCAGCGTCTCCCCGGTCGTACCGCCATACAGTTTGATGGCACTGGGGAACGTGCCGCTGACATTGAGGTAAGCCGTTTCGTTGGGGTCGAGTTGCAGGGTGGCGCTGGCGGGTGGAAAGTTGGCCGGCGTGGAGAATGCAATCTTGGCTCCGCCGTTGGTGACTTCCAGCGTGCCGGTAAATCCACTGTAGTTGCCGGCCAAGGTGGTGCTTTGCGATCCCGTTCCGGTCGCCACCTGCCAGAGGCCGGCGCCGCTGACATTGTTGGACCAAGTAGTGATGCCGCCGTAGTTCATCGCCAGCGTGGCCCCGCTGGCAACGGTGATGGAACTGGTATTGACGCTGTTGGCCATGGCCAGCTTCAGCATCCCGCCGGAGACAAAGGTTCCGCCGGTGTAGGTGTTGGGGGTGGTGTTCGAGATCGTCAAGGTGCCGGAGCCGCCTTTCACCAGGCTGCTCGGGCCGGTGAGATAACCGCTCCCGCTAAAAGTGTAGTTATTGGCCGAAGCATTCACCGTCACCGATGCCGGGCTGAGGGTACCCACCAAAACGATCGGAGCCGCCGCTGAACCGCCATCCGCAAACAGAACGGGCGTGCCGGGGCCAAAGATGCCGGTGCCACCCGTCCAATTGGCGCTGCTGGTGTTCCATTGATAATTTGCCGGTGTGGCCGACCACGCCAGCGTGCTGGCATTAATCACGGTAATCAACCCGGAAACCACCGAGGTTAGTCCACTGACGTTCGCGCTGATTTCCCCGGAGCCGCTCCCATTGGCCGTGAACGTGGAATTGCCGCCACTGGACGGAGTCAAGTTGCTGTTCTGCACTCCGCCGGTGTGATTGACCATCGTCCAGGAATCCGCCGCCCAGTTGGAAACGAAATTGCCATTCGCGTCCCGCGCCACCGCATAGACTGTGAACGCATAGCCGGGAGCGATATTCTGCGCGGGCACCACCGTCCCGCTCCCATCCGCCGCCGTCTCGACGCTCACCTGGGTGGGCGCACCCGCCACCACGACAAGCAAGCCGGAATCCGTGGTTGGCGGACCGGCCAGGCAATAGAACATTTGGGCGTTCGTGGCCTGCAAATCCACGAAATTGATCAATCCCCCGGCCGTCGCACTGGCCGAACCTGCCAATCGCCAACTGCCGATCGGTGCCGCCAGGTTGGTGCTGGTCAGAATTTGATAAATTTGATTGGGCGCGCCGGCGCCGGCCAAGGTGAAACTCCCCGGCCCTGTCATCTGGGCCGCACTCACCGTGGATGCCATCGGTGCCGGCGACGTTAATCCAGACCAGGCCGCGCTAACCACGGCGGTGCCGGCGAGATTGCCCGTGAAGGTCGCGCTTTTGCTGTCAGCCGCCACCACCAGATCACCGTTAACCACCCCGCCCGTAAGTGCCGAGAAGGACCAAGCTGCTGGGACATTCGCCAAAAAAGTGCCGTCGCTTTTGGCTCGGGCAATGGCATACATCGTAAAACTGGTGCCCGCGGCAAAGCTCTGGCCTGACACCGCCGTTCCGCTTCCATCCGCCGCCGTTTCCACGGTCATGGCCGCATTCGCAAGATCAATCCCGACCGTCAAGATCACATTTCCGCCACTGACGGAAATCGCGCCGGTTTCCCCCGCACCAATCGCCGTGCCGCTCAAGGAATAAATTCCGGAAGCAGCGATATTTCCACTGGCTTGCTGGACGAGGGTGTAAGTGCCAACGGCCAAAGGTGAGCCATTGGTCGTATAGACCGTAAAAGCATTGCCATGCAGCGACAATATGCCTTGGGAGACATAGAGCGCCGGATCCGAGCCGTCGTAATTCAAAATAATGGGCCTCGACCCCAGGCTGACGGTGCCCCCGGCGGGGCCATTGATGGCGGCGGCGGAAGTTCCCATCGTCGTGCCAGTGCCACTGGCCGTCAACGAGACGCCACTGGCCAAGGTATAGGGACTGCTCTGCGCCGACACATCAAACGTCGCTCCCGCCGCGATGGAAAGGGCCGCCGAATTACTGATCGAACCGCCGGCTCCCAGCGCCAGGGTGCCGGCACTGATCGTCGTATTGCCGGTGTAGGTGTTCGCGCCGGTCAAGGTTAACGTGCCCGTGCCCGCCTGCTTGGTGAGGCCGCCGTCGGCCAGCCCGCCCAGGGCTGGGTCATGCAGGAAGGGCGTCGAGAGGGTGAGCGCAAAGGCCTTGGTATCGAAGAGGGCGCCGTTCGTCGTGATATTGGCGGTGAGGTTGGCGGCGGCGGGGAAAAATGCGGTGTCAGAACTCTTGGCCTGCAAGAGGCTGCCGTTGAAATAAAACGTCGCGGGACTGTTGCCGCGATCGTGGAAGTGCTGTAGCGCGATCAGCCCGCCGTTGAACCAGTGGGTGGTGTCATTGGCGGCGCCGTCGCCGAAACTATACCAATTGACAGTCAAAATGGTTCCACTCCCGCTGATGGTAACCACGGCGGGTCCATAGAAGCCGACCAAAAACTCCCCCCCGGACATGCTGAAAGTGCCGCCGCTCGCGACCAAAGAGGCGGGGCCACTGCCATAGCCGTTGCCGACGGCAAAATAGGTGCTCGCATTGAAGGTGCCCCCCGCCAAGTTGAAGCTG
>Ga0316217_10006384_pt1 | contig 11703 bp, 3 predicted proteins | sample 1anoAmetaG_FD_203633 | JGI IMG/M metagenome (GOLD analysis project Ga0316217, IMG submission 203633) | Freshwater microbial communities from Trout Bog Lake, Wisconsin, USA - 1anoA | ecosystem: Environmental > Aquatic > Freshwater > Lake > Hypolimnion/Profundal zone | place: USA: Wisconsin... | reverse complement strand
GGTAGCGGGGCCGTTACCTATCAATGGGATAATGGTGTTGCCGACGGAGATACTTTCATACAAACAATCCACCGTCCGCGCGGAGATTCGAGGGTATTTTACTATACCGTAACCGGTACCGATGCCAACGGTTGTTCAAACAATAATACCGACTCTGTAACTATCTTCTTTACGCCTGATGTTTTTGCAAACACATCAGCAGATACCGTATGTCCCGGCTCCGCAGTTACGTTATATGGAACCAGCGACTGGAGTGATATAACTTATGCCTGGAGTAATGGAATTACAGATAATGTAGCTTTTGTGCCCACAACCACCAGCAATTACATGGTAACAGCAACAACCTCTTTTGGTTGTTGGGATACGGCAAGTGTTCGTGTGGCTGTGCGTCCTGCCCCGGTAGTTACGGCTAACGCAACATTAACTACACTCTGCGCAGGAACAGCCGATACCTTAACCGGAGGTGGTGCAGTATCTTATTTTTGGGATAATGGAATTACTGATAGTGTTCCGTTCATTCCTTTAACCACAAATACCTATACGGTAACCGGCACCGACGGCAATGGCTGCACGGCAACTGCTTCCGTTTCTTTAAGCATTAATAATGTTCCTGTTGTTGGGTTTACCGGCAACTCAACAGGTTGTGGGTTGGTTTCACTAACTGCCACAGGTGGAACTTCTTATTCTTGGTCGGGCGGAAATAGCCCGGCTACCGCCGCCAATACTTTTGCTACAGGTGGCACTTATTACGTCACGGCATATAATAGCAGTGGTTGTTCTGCCTCGGGCTCAATAAATGTAACGGTTTACGCAAACCCTGTTGTCGCCTTTAATGGCAGTGCTACGGGTTGCGGTTCCGTTGCTTTAACAGCAACTGGTGGCACCAGCTATTTATGGAGTGGAGGTAGTACCCCAACAACAGCAGCTAACACATTTGCTAACAGCGGAAATTATACAGTTACCGTTAGCAGCAATGGCTGCTCATCCACAGCTTCAATTGCAGTAACAGTAAATACTATCCCTATTGCGGGAATTACCGGAACAACCATCGGTTGCAGTTCAGTTACATTAACGGCAACAGGAGGCACAAGCTATATATGGAGCGGAGGAAGTACGCCAACAAAGGCTGCTAACACATTTGCTGCCGGGGGAAGTTATACCGTTACGGTTAGCAATAATGGCTGTTCATCAACGTCAACAGCATCTGTTACGGTTAATCAAAACACGTCGGCAGGTATATTAGGTAGCCAAACTGGCTGTGGTTCCGTTTCGCTCACCGCCACTGGGGGTACTACTTATTTATGGTCGGGCGGTAGTAGCCTGCATACACCAGCCAACATTTTTATAAGCAGCGGTACATATACGGTAACAGTTACAAATGCCAGTGGTTGCTCTGCAACTGTTTCTGCCCTTGTAACAGTTAATCTAAACCCCGTAGCTGGTATTTCGGGAACGGCAACGGCTTGCGGTTCGGTTTCCTTAACTGCAAGCGGTGGTACCTCTTATCTTTGGTCTGGTGGAAGCAGTATTAATACCGCAACCAATACTTTTACCAGCAGTGGCAATTATACCGTAACGGTCAATAATGCCAATGGTTGTCATGCAACGGCCTCAAAAGCAGTGACTGTTAATCCTAATCCGCTTGCCGGTATTGCTGGCAACGCCGCGGGTTGTGTTTCTGTTTCATTAACCGCCACAGGTGGCACTTCGTACAAATGGTCAGGAGGAAGTTCCATTTATACGGCTGCTAATACTTTTACATCCAGCGGCACCTACACTGTAAGTGTTACGGGTGCCGATGGCTGTTCTGCAACAACCTCGCAGGTTGTAACTATCAATCCTAAACCAGTCGCAGGCATCACCGGTTCCACTACAGGTTGTTTTTCTGTTTCATTAGTTGCTACTGGAGGTAGCGCATACGTATGGTCTGGCGGTGCCAGCCTTCATACCGCAACAAATACTTTTACAAACAGTGGAAACTACAGTGTTACAGTAACAAATGCTGGCGGTTGTAGCAGCACGGCGTCAGCAGCCGTAACAGTAAACACCTTGCCTGGGACTCCGGTATTTAATGGGGATGCAGGTGATAATTTAACTGTTGGTGTTTGTGGCGGTGGTAATTATGAATATCAAATCAATCAAATTGGCAATGCAACTTCTTATACATGGACCGCACCAGCGGGATGCATTATTAAAGACGGGCGGGGGCATTCAGGAAATCCGTTAACCTTCAACGGCCTTAACGTAAGCGGCGAATACGAGGTTTCTATTTCATTCCCTTCAGGATTTGTTTCGGGCACCGTTTCCGTTTTTGGAACAAATGCCTGTGGCCAGGGGCCAACAACCAGCCTGGCAGTCCAGTCTATGCCCAATGCGCCGGGTGCTATTACAGGGCCCACTAATGGCGTTTGCCATGCAACGAACCAGGTTTATTCCATCGCTTCAGTGCCGGGGGCTACATCTTATACCTGGACTGTTCCCACCGGAGTATCAATAACCTCTAATTTGGGAACAAGTATTCATGTAAGTTACGGAAACGGCTTTACAGGAACGGGAAACATTTCAGTAAAGGCCAGCAATGGTTGTGGCTCGAGCACTGCTACTTTACTTCCTGTTTCAGCTTCTCCACTTCAGCCTGGCGTAATTAGCGGTAATTCCAATGTCTGCAAACTTGCTACTTCCGCGGTTTACTCCGTTTCTCCCATTGCCGGAGCAACCGCTTATAACTGGACAATAACCGGCGGAGCTACATTTACAGGTTCAACTAGCGGCAATTCAGTTACAGTAAATTTTGCCCACGCTGCTGGCACAGTTTCTTTGTCCGTTAAGGCCATAAATACTTGTGCATCTTCCCAATCATCTACACTGTCCATAACTGTCCTTAACAACTGTTCCGGCAAGATGGATGAAAGTGCAGCTCCAGACCATGACACAACTGTTATTAGCAGCCTGCAACTGAAAGTGTATCCTAACCCCACCTCGGGTCATTTGTATGTTGACTTTGCTGGGTTGGAGAATCAGAAATTTACATTTTTTATCACCGACCTTTTGGGTAATCAAATAATAACGGAAAACTACACTGCTTTAGCCGGCGAGAACCGGATAGAATTTGATTTGGACCATTTGGCAAAAGGGGTTTATATTATCAAGGCCATGGATGAAGGAACTGAACAAAAAGCATTGAAAATTGTGGTGCAGTAGATGTTTATTTAAGGAATAATGAAGAAGGTCACGCAAGTAATGTGTGGCCTTTTTTCTTTGGTAACCATTAGACTTATTTTTCGATAGTAAGTCGATCTGTTAATATTGATTTAAGTTTATGGGGCCTCTGGACTTAAAAATCCGGGATAGCAAAAAATTAACTAATTGAATATCACTCCAAAGGTTCGATAATTCGATGTTGAAATCTACCTTTTTTGAATTTCCATCAACTTTTCGCGAAACCACTTTTTATCGGCGAATCCTTTGTGCATTTCTAGTTTATTTGATAATTCTTCCAGTTTTGGCCGATTGTAGTTACCTTTCAATTCACATAACTGCCGCATCATTGTAATGAATGTTTGTAGGTGCTGCCTTCTGTCTTCTGTTAGCTTTTCATCCTTTAAGTGGTGTTGCATTGAACGCAATAAAATTTGCAATTCATCCAACATGTCCAGTTCGTATTGTATGCGGGCAACAAGGTTTCGAAGAAGTATTTTTACTACAAAAAACGGAATGTTACAGGATAGTGAAAGCTTAAGCGCCTCTTTATAATTGCCTCCGCCAAATAAAACGTGGGCCTTGGCATAAGCATAAACGTCATCGCGGTATTCCTCCGGCAACAATTTTTTATTTTGCTCTATAAATGTATCCGTCCAGGCAATTTCGCCGGTTTGGGCGCCTCTGGCGGCAATGTTACAATAAAGTATGTAACTTAATGAGTTGTTATGTGTCAACAGATTATTGTCAGCTTCAAAACGGTAAATTTCCATTACCTCATGTGTAAATTTATCTTCGCCCAGGCGAATTTTACCTAAGCAGAAATTTTCAAGGTTTATCCCTGCTTCATGCATTAATACAAGCGGCACCCGCCTATCTTTCTGGAAAAGCCTTTTTTTTAATTCAAAAAAGAAAGCTTCTTCACGGGTTTGTGCCAACTTAAAAATATTGAAATACAGATCGAGCACAATATCTCCCCGATTAATGTAAAGCAAAGCAAGGGTTTCAATTTGCTTTAGCATCGGCTGATCCAAGGTGAATTTGTAAATATTAGAAAGTGTAAGCAAGTAAATATGTATGGTAAGGCAATTAATCAGATACTCGCGATTTAAGGAATGTACAGTTGCAAAAAAATCAAATTGCTGCATTAACTTATCTTCACTACCTTGTGACTGTTCAGTTACAAACTCAAATTTTTTTATGTCTTGCTGCCTCCGGTGGTGGTAATAATGGTGGTCATGCACCGGGTGGTTGTCAACTAAAGCCCGGTGCTGTTCAATTTCTGCTTCAGATAGCTTTGCCAATTGGCGGGCATGTAGCCATTGATACCTTAGCATGCTTGCTTCCAGATTATCCTTGCGCAACTGCTCATGCGCAATAAATATGCGGGCCTGCTTAAATAAATCTGATATCAGTTCACGCATAGTGGCGTCGTTGTAGTCTGCTTTTCCGCCATGAAGTAATTTATATATTTTTTCTTTTTTAATCCTATCTGATTCAAAACCAGGATGATATGGTTCAATTAATTTAAAGAGCCTTACCAGTTTCGTACTTTGGTTAAAGTATGGAGATAGCAGAAAATTCTCAAAGGCCTTCATTTCATGCGTACTGAAGGACCTAAGTAAAGCTATTACTTTGGTTTGCTGCATGTTGACTTTTAGTTTTTAAAAAAAATAATTCCTGGGGGGGGCCTACGGGGGGGGATTTGTAACTATTTGAAAATTAATCTTTTTTGATGCTTTTTATAAAAAAGTAATCCCAATGGGAACCTACAACCACGCTTTTCTTTGTCTGCTAACAAGGTTACCAAGGACATAATTTTACAACATTGAAAAAGTTATAAAACAGAGTAGCCATCCCCCAGGTTGCATTTTGGGTAATATTTTTTCACGCAATTAACATTTAATAATTTATAAAATCAAATGTATGAAAACCACTTATTTCCGTATTACCACTTTGCAGAATAAGGCCGCTGCTTTTGTTACACTCTCATTTTTTTTTATCCAAGGTATATTTGCTAATACCTTGTATGTGGAGTCAAACGGCGCAGGTGGCGCTTATACCACTATTACCGCTGCTGTAAATGCCGCCAACCCAGCCGGGGGCGATGTAATACAAGTATTTCCCAAAAACGGGTCATCCTATGTGGAAAACGTACTAATCGAAAAAAACCTGACCTTGATGACTGCGGTGCAAGGCCAGCAATTTGCGGTTAATGGTACTATTGAAGTTGTAAACGGTGGTTGCTCTGCCGTTATTAGTGATGCCATTATTTCTAATTCTGCTGGCACAAACTATGCCATTTTGTGTTCTGGCGGTACATGCACCACGCCGACGCAGGTGGTTAATTGCACTATCAATGGGAATGTATTTTGTTCCAATGCACGTTACACTTTTTTTGACCACGATGTATTTAATCCAAGCATTCAGGGGAATTCAACTGGGGTTGAACTCACTTTTTCAAGGGGAAGGGTAACCGGATGTGTTTTTAATAATATTGGTAATAACGTAATAAGTATTCCTCCATCGTCAGCTGTTGGCAACGACACTGTTTCCATTGTAGGTAATACTATTAATATAGTTGCAACCTTCGGATCAGCCATTATTGCCGGTAATCCACACCAATATCTTTTTATATCCAATAACCTGATTACCGTTACGGGCGGAAGCCAGGCGACACCTTCAGAGCCGTTTATACTGCTTGATTCTTTGAAGGTTAGCACTGCAAATCCTCCAGTTTATAACTATGTGTTAAATAATACGATGATGAATTTAACGCAGGGCACTTTTAATTACCTGCCGGTAGGCATACAAATTAATGGTTCAAACAATACCCCAATAGATATTGAAAATAATATTTATTACGGATTGCAATCATTTGGCCAAATGATTGCAAGTTCAGTAAGTAATCAAAACCTTATTTTCTCTTACAACTTCTCCAACGCTCCATTTTCTGGGACAGAAAACGGCTTAATTTACAACAGCTTGTCGGCCATAGGCAACCAGTTTTTCAACGCCGCTTTAAGTCTTTCTACCAATGGAACCCTGCTTTCGGGTCCTGCAATTAACGGCGGTAATCCGGATTACAAGTATCTGAACCTGAACCTTACCCGTAATGATGCCGGTTGTTATGGCGGTTCGCTTAGCCTGGCCAATTTTACAACCACCAGCCCAGGTGCTAATGTACTGTATATGTGGGCACCAAGAGTGGTAATGAGCAATCAGAGTTTCTCTATTTCCGCTGATGGTTTAGCGCATTAATAATTATGTTTCTTGTTTTTTTAATTATGCCAAAATGGGGTTATGCGCAATTTTTTATCTATAAAAGGGATACTAATTACAGTGCTTTGCTTGCTGGCGATAAGACTGGCGGCTCAAAGCATGTCTGGTTCCATACAATCAGCCGAGTACTTTATTGATGCAGACCCGGGACAGGGCAATGGCACTCCCATACCTTTTGCTAATGGCAATCTGGCAACATCACTACAGGCCGTAATAGAGCAAATAAGCATTGCTGGCAGTGGGGCGCACACAATCAATATAAGAATAAAAAATGCTGCGAACTACTGGAGCCCGGTATTTAGTTCGGCAATTACTGTTTTACAGCCTGCCAGCAATATTATAATTACCCGCGCAGAGTACTTTATAGATGCCGACCCTGGTCAGGGTAATGGCACACCAATGCTGGCCTACAACGGAAACTTTAATACTGCCCTGCAAACTGTTCTTGCGGGGGGCATAAATGTGAGCGCGGGCTCGCATACTATCAATATCCGGGTATTAGATAATGCAGGTAACTGGAGCCCCATATTCAGTTCTGCCGTAACAGCTCTTCAGCCTGCCAGCAATATTATAATTACCCGCGCAGAATACTTTATAGATGCCGACCCTGGTCAGGGTAATGGCACACCAATGCTGGCCTACAACGGAAACTTTAATACTGCCCTGCAAACTGTTCTTGCGGGGGGCATAAATGTGAGCGCGGGCTCGCATACTATCAATATCCGGGTATTAGATAATGCAGGTAACTGGAGCCCCATATTCAGTTCTGCCGTAACAGCTCTTCAGCCTGCCAGCAATATTATAATTACCCGCGCAGAATACTTTATAGATGCCGACCCTGGTCAGGGTAATGGCACACCAATGCTGGCCTACAACGGAAACTTTAATACTGCCCTGCAAACTGTGCTTGCGGGGGGCATAAATGTGAGCGCGGGCTCGCATACTATCAATATCCGGGTATTAGATAATGCAGGTAACTGGAGCCCCGTTTTTAGTTCGGCAATAACTTCTTTAAGCCTTTCTACCATACAGTTAACACGAGCAGAATACTTTTGGGATACTGACCCGGGCCAAGGCAACGGAAATCCAATATTAGCTATTGGTGGGTTTACAACTAGCCTTGGGCAACTTTATCAAAGCATTGCTCCGCCACCTTTTGGCGGCCACCGGTTAAGCATTCGCGTTCTTGATAGCTATGGTAACTGGAGCCCGGTATTTAGCTCGGTGGTTTATAATTACACCAATCCAATGTGCGATACTATCTCAATTCAGGCAGCAGCGTTAACGGTTTGCCCGGGAAGCCCGGCTTTAATAACAGCAACAGTAACCGGGCCTGACGTATTGCCTGGATATGGCGGTGGCGGTATTGATGGTGGAAATAATAACGGAGGTGTCGTGGTTAATCCTGTTGGTGTAACACCGTTGGGCAACCCAACGGTAAATGGACAGGGCGAAGGAACAACTAACACCGGTGATCTTACTTTTCATTGGCAGATAAACGGGGTTAACACAGGCACCAACGGCCCGGTACTTGCCACTGGCGGCGACCTTACAGATAGTACTATCATAACCTGTTTTCTTACTTCTTCTTCATGTCCTGACACGGCTTACGCTGATACTCTGGTTATAAGGGTAAAGCCGCATCTTTATCCTGCTATCACTATCGAATCTAATGCAACTACAGTATGTGAAGGCACCGAGGTTAACTTTTTTGCTTCCTATGCCACGCCTGGTACCGACCCGTTTTTTGAATGGTTTGTAAATGGCGACAGCGCAAGCATTAACGGTAATTATTTCTATCCGGATTCTTTGAATAACGGCGATGTGGTAACCTGCCTGCTGGTAAGCGATGACCCATGCGCGGTAACCGATACGGCATGGTCAAACCCCATTGCCGTATCGGTTATACCAGACGCAAAAGCTTCGGTTTCAATAACAGATGAGCAAAAAAATATGATTTGTCCTGGTCAGACGGTTGAATTTACCGCCCGTGCTCAAAACGGAGGCTTGGCCCCAGAATATTTCTGGTACGTGGATGGTAATTTCGAAGGCTCGTTCGGTAATACCTTTTATGATTCGACACTGGAGGAATATGACTATGTGTATTGCATTTTATCGCCATCAAGCGATGCTTGCTTGAGCAACGCATACCCGGTTTCGGATACAGTAACCATATATGTAAATTCCAATTGCCAGAGCCAACCCTTAATAAGCCATGCTGATAAAAAGAATAAAAGTCCGGACTTTAGTTCAGGTGTAACGGCTTCATTGTTCCCAAATCCTTCAACCGGCAATTTTAGTATTGAAATAGATGGGTTGCAAAATGATGACGTCGCTGACATAAAAATATTTAATGTGGAAGGGCAGCTTGTTTACAACACTAAAGCGGGCGGTTTAGAAAGCAATAACCTGGTCGCCATAGACCCGGGAGATTTACTGGCTCCGGGAGTTTACATAGTATGCGCCAATAATACCGAGTTCAGCTTTAAACAAACACTGGTAATAGTAACAAACATATTGTCAAAGTATTAATAAATATAGCGGATACACATTTGCCAGCGCCCTGCATCCGGAGAGAAAGGATGCAGGCACTGCGTAAGCCAGCATAACGATTGCGTAAATAATTTTAAATCAATTAGTTATGACAAAGGTGCGTCTGTTAATGAAAATAAACAGGAGAGTTATTTGATGCATTTACCATATACAAAAGCGTAAGAGTAATAACTAATTAAATCGGGACTGATGAAAATATTTTACACTGTAAAGGGTTTCTTTTTAACTCTGACACTTGCAATCTTTACGAATTTGGTAATTGCCCAGGCCCCTGAACTTATGAATTATCAGGCAGTAGTTCGTAATAGTTCGGGTTCTCCGGTGCCCGATGGTACGCCGGTTCAATTGCGGTTTATTATCCACAATATAAACGATAGCGGAGCAATTGTTTACACCGAAACTCAGTCAACCACTGCCAATCAGTTTGGTTTAGTTTCGGTTAAAATTGGAGCGGGAAGCAACCTGGCTGCTGTGAATTGGAGTAATGGGGCAAAGTTTCTGGAGATTGATGCGGACATAAATAATTCGGGCACCTTTACGTCGATGGGCAATTCGCAGCTGATTAGTGTGCCATATGCCCTATTTGCGGGTAATAGCGAAGAAGGCCCGGCAGGCGCTACAGGGCCAACAGGTAAACAGGGCCTGCAAGGTGCGTTGGGAGCAACGGGCGCTACAGGCCTTACAGGCGCTACCGGAGCCGGAATTCAAGGCGTTACCGGGGCCACGGGTATTACCGGCGCCACTGGCCTTCAGGGCAGCCAGGGAAATGCAGGTACTACCGGCCCGCAAGGTAATGCGGGAATTGCCGGCCCCACTGGTGCCGTTGGTCCGCAGGGTATACAGGGTATAACTGGTGCTGCAGGAGTTACCGGGGTAGGTATTCAGGGTGTAACTGGTGTTCAGGGAATTGCGGGAGCAACCGGTGCACAAGGTATCCCGGGTATTACGGGTGCAACTGGTTCTGGCGTTCAGGGAGTAACCGGTGCCACAGGACCCACGGGTTTACAGGGACAGCTGGGAAATGCGGGTGCTACGGGTAATACTGGAGCTACTGGGGCCCAAGGTATACAAGGGCCAACAGGCAACGATGGCGCAGCGGGCGCTACTGGTGCAGTTGGGGCAACAGGAATTGGGCTACAAGGCCCGACCGGATTACAAGGAGCAACCGGAGCTCAGGGTCTGCAAGGAGTTACCGGAGCAGGTTTACAGGGACCAACCGGTGTGCAGGGTTTGCAAGGACCAACGGGTAACGATGGTGCTGTTGGTGCTACCGGTGCAATTGGTGCAACAGGAATTGGGCTACAAGGCCCAACCGGATTACAAGGCCCAACCGGTGCACAGGGTCTGCAAGGAGTTACCGGAGCAGGTTTACAGGGACCAACCGGAGCGCAAGGTTTGCAAGGACCAACGGGTAACGATGGCGCAGCGGGCGCTACCGGTGCAGTTGGTGCAACAGGAATTGGGCAACAAGGCCCAACCGGATTACAAGGCGCTACCGGAGCTCAGGGTCCGCAAGGTGTTACCGGAGCCGGTTTACAAGGACCAACCGGAGCGCAGGGATTACAAGGGCCAACAGGTAACGATGGCGCAGCGGGCGCTACCGGTGCAGTTGGTGCGACAGGAATTGGGCTACAAGGCCCGACTGGATTACAAGGACCATCCGGTGCACAGGGTCTGCAAGGAGTTACCGGAGCTGGTTTACAGGGACCAACCGGAGCGCAAGGTTTGCAAGGACCAACGGGTAACGATGGCGCAGCGGGCGCTACCGGTGCAGTTGGTGCGACAGGATTTGGGCTACAAGGCCCGACTGGATTACAAGGACCCACCGGTGCACAGGGTCTGCAAGGAGTTACCGGAGCTGGTTTACTGGGACCAACCGGTGCGCAGGGATTACAAGGGCCAACAGGCAACGATGGCGCAGCGGGCGCTACCGGTGCAGTTGGTGCAACAGGAATTGGGCTACAAGGCCCAACCGGATTACAAGGAGCAACCGGAGCTCAGGGTCCGCAAGGTGTTACCGGAGCCGGTTTACAAGGACCCACCGGTGTGCAGGGATTACAAGGGCCAACGGGTAACGATGGTGCTGTTGGTGCTACCGGTGCAGTTGGTGCAACAGGAATTGGGCAACAAGGCCCGACTGGATTACAAGGAGCAACCGGTGCACAGGGTCTGCAAGGAGTTACCGGAGCAGGTTTACAGGGACCAACCGGTGCGCAGGGATTACAAGGGCCAACAGGTAAAGATGGCGCAGCGGGCGCTACCGGTGCAGTTGGTGCGACAGGATTTGGGCTACAAGGCCCAACCGGATTACAAGGACCCACCGGTGCACAGGGTCTGCAAGGAGTTACCGGAGCTGGTTTACAGGGACCAACCGGTGCGCAGGGATTACAAGGGCCAACGGGTAACGATGGTGCTGTTGGTGCTACCGGTGCAGTTGGGGCAACAGGAATTGGGCTACAAGGCCCGACTGGATTACAAGGAGCAACCGGTGCACAGGGTCTGCAAGGAGTTACCGGAGCTGGTTTACAGGGACCAACCGGTGTGCAGGGATTACAAGGGCCAACGGGTAACGATGGTGCTGTTGGTGCTACCGGTGCAGTTGGGGCAACAGGAATTGGGCTACAAGGCCCGACTGGATTACAAGGAGCAACCGGTGCACAGGGTCTGCAA
>Ga0316217_10006382_pt1 | contig 11704 bp, 14 predicted proteins | sample 1anoAmetaG_FD_203633 | JGI IMG/M metagenome (GOLD analysis project Ga0316217, IMG submission 203633) | Freshwater microbial communities from Trout Bog Lake, Wisconsin, USA - 1anoA | ecosystem: Environmental > Aquatic > Freshwater > Lake > Hypolimnion/Profundal zone | place: USA: Wisconsin... | reverse complement strand
CCAGAATTCGAACAAAGCCGGGGCACCCTATGACAGATTGGAGGCTCTCAATTCAGAGTTTACTCATTCAGGTTTTCGACACCTTTTCTTCGGTCTAATATCTTCTCCTTCCCGGCTGGTGGTCCACGTGTGGGCCAAACACTCATTTCAAGCGACGAAGAATCTTCCCGGCGCATACCTGGGATCTCGATTGGCTCGCCACAAAAAAACAGGGGCTTGCGCCCCTGAAAATGGAAGTGCTTATCGAGCCTGAGCGCCGCTAACGGATTCCCTTGAACACCTCGTAGGCCTGCATGAAGGTCGGCAAACCGCGGGTCTGGATCAGCAGCAGCAGGGCGTGGGCGATTTCCGCGTCCGTCGCCCCTGCCGTGCGGGCCTTGGCGATGTGGGTTTCCAGGGCCTTGCGATGGCCGCTGGCGGCGGAGATGCCGATCTTCACCAGCCAGCGGACCTTTTCCGGCAAAGGCCCGGATTCCTCGTGGATCTGCTTGCCGAGCGCCTCGTAGGCTTCATAGACCTGCGGGAACTCGGATTTGAAGTGGGTCAGAGCCTCGTGAATGTCCTGCATTGAGACCTCCCCTTATGCCTTGGCCCCCAATGCTAGCACCATCGTCTCGCCCAGCGCTGCGGGCGACTTGGCGACGCGGATGCCGGCGGCTTCGAGAGCGGTGATTTTCTCGGCGGCGGTGCCCTTGCCGCCGCTGATGATGGCGCCGGCGTGTCCCATGCGGCGTCCCGGAGGCGCGGTCTGTCCGGCGATGAAGGCGACGACCGGCTTGGTGACGTGCTTGCGCACGAACTCGGCGGCGTTCTCCTCGGCGTTGCCGCCGATTTCGCCGATCATGATGATGGCCTCGGTCTGCGGATCGGCCTCAAACAGCGTCAGGGCGTCGATGAAGTTGGTGCCGATGATCGGATCGCCGCCGATGCCGATGGCGGTGGACTGGCCGATGCCGCGGGTGGTGAGCTGATAGACGGCTTCATAGGTCAGCGTGCCCGAGCGGGAGACGATGCCGATGTGGCCTTCGAGGTGAATGTTGCCCGGCATGATGCCGATCTTGGCCTTGCCGGGCGAGATGATGCCGGGGCAATTGGGGCCGATCAGGCGCGACTTCTTCCCCTGCAGGAATTCCCACGCCTTCACCATGTCGAGCGTCGGCACGCCTTCGGTGATGCAGACGATCAGCGGGATCTCGGAGGCGGCTGCTTCCATGATGGCATCGGCCGCATAGGGCGGCGGCACGAAGATGACGGTGGCGTTGGCGCCGGTGGCGCGCACGGCCTGCTCGACCGTGTTGAAGATGGGCCAGCCCTCATGGGTGGAGCCGCCCTTGCCGGGCGTCACTCCGCCGACCACGGTGGTGCCGTAGGCGGCACAGCCCTTGGCGTGGAAGGTTCCCTCGCGTCCGGTCAATCCCTGGACGAGCAAACGCGTTGACTTGTCGATAAGTACGCTCATTTTTTCCTCTGCGAACCTTTCCGTCCTGCGGCTTAAGCCTTGCCCGCCGCGGCTACGACCTTTTCGGCCGCGTCTTTCATGGTTTCGGCGACGATGAAGTTCAAGCCGGACTGCTTCAGAATCTCGCGTCCGGCCTCGACGTTGGTGCCCTCCAGCCGCAGCACGATGGGCAGCGCGATGTTGGTCTTGCGGGCCGCCGCGACGACGCCGTTGGCCAGGGTGTCCACGCGGAGGATACCGCCGAAGATGTTGATCAGCACGGCCTTGACGTTCTTGTCGCTGAGCAGGATCTGGAAGGCGTTGGTCACCTGATCTTCGTTGGCGCCGCCGCCTACGTCGAGGAAGTTGGCGGGCATGCCGCCGGCGTACTTGATGATATCCATGGTGGCCATCGCCAGGCCGGCGCCATTGACCATGCAGCCGACATTGCCGTCGAGTTTGATGTAGTTGAGGCCATGCTTGCTGGCCTCGACCTCGAGCGGGTCTTCTTCCGTAACGTCGCGCAGCTCTTTCAGTTCCGGATGACGGAAGAGCGCGTTGTCGTCGAAGGTGAGCTTGGCGTCGAGGGCGAAGAGGCGTCCGTCGGTGGTGGAGATGAAAGGATTGATTTCAACCAGCGAGGCGTCGGTGGCCTCGGCGGCGTGGTAGAGGGCGAGCATGAACTGCACCGCCTGGTTGATCTGCTTGTCCTTGAGACCGAGGGCAAAGGCCAGTTTGCGAGCCTGCCAGGGCTGCAGGCCGAGGCCGGGATCGATGTACTCCTTGACGATCGCCTCGGGAGTCTCGGCCGCGACCTGCTCGATTTCCATGCCGCCGGCCTTGGAGACCATGAAGACGTTGCGGGCGGCCTGGCGGTCGAGCACGATGCCCAGATAGAACTCTTTTTCGATGGGCAGGGTCTCTTCCACGAGGAGACGGCGGACGATGCGCCCCTCGGGGCCGGTCTGATGGGTGACCAGATTCATGCCAAGAATCTTGCGCGACCAGTCCTGCGCCTCGTCGAGGGACTTGGCGACCTTGACGCCGCCGCCCTTGCCGCGGCCGCCGGCGTGAATCTGCGCTTTAACGACGACGCCGCTGCAGCCTGCCGCAAACAGATTGCGGGCGGCATGCTCGGCTTCTTCCAGCGTGGCGGCCATTTCGCCCCGGGGCACAGCCACGCCATATTTGCTGAGAATCGCTTTTCCCTGGTATTCGTGAATTTTCATGTGATCCGCGGGGGCGGGATACAAATCCGCCGGTGAAGGGCCTGAACCGCGCGCACCTGGCCTTGGAGCCCCTGGTGGTGCCGCGCCCGGCCACGGATTGGTGAAATTGTGGGCTGCGCTGGGTTGGCGGACACCCCAAGTCCGCACGTTCCCGGAAGACGACAAAATTCTAATTGCACGCTGCCGCGTTCGGCAAACCTTTCTCGTCGCGGGCACGAAGGGCGAGCCGGAGACCAGCCCGGCGTAAGCCGCGGGGGTGGCGATCTGCGTCCGCAATGCGGGCGCGTGCTACGATAAAACCAAGTCCGAAAGCATGATTACCGACGCCCTGCATCGCATTGCCAACCACCGCCAGTCGCTGACGCTCGAAGAGGCTCGCACCGTGATGGCCGAGATTCTCTCGGGCACCTGCACGGACGCGCAGATTGCCGCCTTGCTGGTGGCCCTGCGGATGAAAGGCGAGACGGTGGACGAGATCGTCGGCTTCGCGCAGGCTATCCGCGGCGCGGCGACGCCGCTGCCGCTGGCCGGGGAGCATCCGCTGGACGTCAGCGGCACCGAGCGGGACGCGCTGGTGGACACCTGCGGCACGGGCGGCGACGCCAGCGGCACCTTCAATATTTCCACGGCGACGGCGCTGACGGTGGCGGGAGCGGGCGTGCGGGTGGCCAAGCACGGCAACCGCAGCGTGACCTCCAAGTGCGGCTCGGCCGACGTGGTCGAGGCGCTGGGCGTGCGGCTGACGCTGACGCCGGCGCGGGTGGCCCGCTGCCTGGACCAGGTGGGCATTGCCTTTCTGTTTGCCCCGGCAATGCATTCGGCAATGAAGTACGTGCAGCCGGCGCGCCGCGAGCTGCGGCTGCGCACCGTCTTCAACCTGCTCGGACCGCTCACGAATCCGGCCAACGCCTCGGCGCAGGTGGTGGGCGTGTATTCCGGCGAACTGGTGGAGACGCTGGCGCGGGTGCTGTTGCAACTGGGGCTGGACCGCGCGCTGGTGGTGCACGGCAGCGACGGTCTGGATGAGATCACGATCACGGGCCCGACGCAGGTGGCCGAGGTGCGCGACGGGGGCGTACGGGTATACGAGATTGCGCCGGAGGATTTCGGCTTTGCGCGGGCGCCGCTGGAGGCGATTGCCGGCGGAGACGCGCTGGGCAACGCCGAGATCATACGCTCCATCCTGGGCGGGGAGCACTCGCCGCGGCGCGATGTGGTGCTGCTGAATTCGGCGGCCGCGCTGGTGGCTGCCGGGCGCGCCGATTGCATTAAAGATGCGATTCCGCTGGCGGCTTATTCCATTGATTCAGGCAACGCCAAAGGGAAGCTGGAACTGCTGGTCGAATTCACGCAGGCGCATGCCTAGCGCTTGCCCGCCTTGGCGGCGGGTTCGGGAATTGGCTGCCCGCTCTGCGGGGTCTTGATGAGGCGCGCCGTATCGAGCCCGCGGGCTTCGAGGCGAGTCATGATGCGCTGGTAGGCGGCATCGTCCATCTGCGGCGTGCGGCTCAGGACCCACAGGTAGTTGCGTCCCGGCTCCCCCACCACGGCGTATTCGTAGGCGCTCCCCAGATCGAGAATCCAGTAATCGCCGGCGAAGGGCCAGAAGAAGGTCACCTTCAGCTTGGCGTTGGTCTTGCGGTCTACAACCCGGGCCGTGCCGCGGATGCGCTCCAGGCCGCCATTGGCGTTGCGGCAGAGGTTGACGACGGAGACCTTGCCGCCCGGCAGCAGCGAGTAGGTGGCGGTGACATCGCCCGAGCAGGAGCGCTGGAAGCGGTTGGGATAACGCGCGATTTCATACCATTGCCCGACGTAGCGAGCCAGGTCAACCGGCTCGACGGTGCGGGGAACATCGATGTTGTGGTCCGCCAACGCATAGAGCGTCGCGCCTGCGGCTACGCCGCCCACCAGCAAGGCTGCTTTGAAGATTTTGTTCATGTAGTTAAGATCGTGCCACCCCACAACAATGTTAACGGAATATTAAGAAAAAGTTCCGCCGTCGGGGCGGGCGTTCCTTTTGCCGGACAAGAGATTATTCCCAAAATAGCCAGCGGTGAAGGTGGAGCGGACCGCGTGGCCCCGATTGGCACTGCGGTCCGCCCACTGCCATCTGTATTGAGACTGGCCGGGCTCTAAGGCTTGGGGAGCAGCCACACCGAACTGCGCTTGGCCCAGGCGCTTTGCGGGTAACGCCGGGCCATCGTCTGTGCCATGTCGACGACCGTCTGGCGATCCCCGGTTGTCTTATAGCGGCCCCCTCCGGCCCAGAACATCGCCTCGGGAGCGGCCTCGCAGTCGGGAAACTGCTCGACCACGCGGTTCAGCCATGGTTCGGCCTCGGTCCACTGTTTCTTTGCGAGAGAGATCTTGGCCAGACCCAGCATCAGCTGTGCCTGAAATTCGTCGGCCGGCAGGAAGCCGATCCAGCGGTGGCGTTCGCGCCCCTCCGAATCCAGCACCATGATCGTGGGATTCCAGATGGCCTCGAAGCGATGGAACAGGGTCGGTTGTTCCTTGATGTTGATGTTGACGGAGATGAATTGCTCGTTGATGAGCGCGGCAACACAGGGGTCGGAATAGACTTCGGCTTCCAGCCGAACGCATGCCCCTCAGGCGGGCGCGGCGCTGAAATCGAGCAGCACCGGCTTCTTCTGCGCGCGGGCCTGGGCCAGCGCGGCGTCGACGTCTTTGGTGAAATTAACTGCCATGGTCTTGCCTCCTGCTGCTGAATGGTGGGACATCATGGTGGAAGATCGGTTCCGGGAAGGTGCGGCAAAGGCCGGTACGCTGCGCTCAATGCGGGCCACCGCCGGTGGGCTGAGGGTAAAGGAGCCGGAGCTGAAATGCAAGCCGGCCTGGAGCGCCAGCGGAGCGGCTATCCGGCGGCAGGCAGCGCCGCGCCGGGTGCTCATTTGAGTGCAGGCGCGGCCCGCCGCTTGCCGTTCGTTATTTCTTACGCAGCTTTTTTTCTACGCGATTTCTTTAAGCTGCCATGGGCAGCCAAACCGCACTGCGCATGGCCCAACTGGTTTTCTGGTAGCGCAGGGTGAACTGGCGCGCGGTCTCGCCCAGCACATGATGATCGTTGGTGGCCTTGTAGCGGCAGACGCCGATCCAGTAGAGCGATTCGGGGGCCGGTTCGGTCTCGGGGAATTCGGCGACAATGCGGCTGAACCAGCGCTCGGCATCTTTCCACTGCTTGTGGGCAAAGGCCGACTTGGCCAGACCCATCAGCAACTGTGCCTGGAATTCCTCCGCCGGCAGATAGCCGACAAAGCGGTAGCGCTCGTGGCCATCCGAATCCAGGATGATCATGGTCGGCGTCCAGTTGGACTCGAAGCGGTGGAAGCTGGCGGGCTGCTCTTTGATGTGGACCTTGACGGGAATCAGATTCTCATTGATAAGGGCGGAAACCTGCGGGTTGGGATAAATCTCGGCATCCAGCCGAGCACAGGCCCCTCAGGCGGGTGCGGCGCTGAAGTCCAGCAGCAGGGGCTTTTTCTGCTCCTTCGCCAGGGCGAGCGCGGCATTGATGTCCTTCGTGAAATTAACTGCCATGGTGTTGCCTCCTTGTCTTTCGATGAGGCAGCGCAGGGGGAAGCCGCATGAAACAAGGCCGGGAAAGTCCCGGCCTTTCCAAAACGGGCTTGTCGGGTTGCGCCCTGCGCTTTACGGCAGGGGCGCTTTTTCGAGGTATTTCGCTATTTCCACCTGCCAGTTCAGGTCCTTCACGATGGCCGCGCGCAGTTGCGTGGCCGAATCGGGTTCGCCGTGCACCAGCCAGGTGGTGGCGGGAGCTTTCTGGAAAGTGTGTAGCCAGGAGAGAATCTCAGGCGTATCGGCGTGGTCGCTGAACTGCTCGATGGCCGTGATCTGCGAGCGCACGGGGACGATCTGGCCGTAGATCTTGACCTGCGGGGCATGGTCCTTGAGCTGTGCGCCGCGGGTGCCCGGCGCCTGGAAGCCGATAAACAGCACCAGGTTGCGCGGATCGGGCAGTCGCTGGGCGAGGTGATGCTGAATGCGTCCGCCCATGCACATGCCGTTGGAGGAGACGATCAGGCAAGGGTACCGGGTGTCGTTAATCTTCTTCGACTCCTGCGGGGTGCGGCAGAAGTTGAAGCCATCCCAGGTCAGGGGTGAGCCGTAGCGGGAGACGAGGTCGCGGGTCTCCTGGTTGAACTCCTCGGTGTGGTTCAGGAAGACTTCGACGGCATGAATGGCCATGGGACTGTCGCAGAAGACAGGAAGGCGCGGGATTTGTTTCTGCTCCATCAGTTCCTTGAGGACGAACAGGAACTTCTGGGTGCGCTCGACGGCGAAGGCCGGCACGATGACGCTGCCGCCGCGATGCACGCATTGGTTGATGGCGTCGGCGAGCTGCGGGCGCGGGTCGGTCTTGGGGTGAAGACGGTTGCCGTAGGTGGACTCCATCACCAGCAGGTCGGCCGACTCGCCCTGCTGCGGGGAGTGATGAACGACCTTGCCCGGGGCATAGGTGGTGTCCTGCACGCGGCCGAGGTCGCCGGTGAAGAGCAGTTGGCGGGAGCCGCCGTTCTGGGCGATGGTCAGCTCGACCATGGCTGCGCCCAGGATGTGCGCCGCGTGCACGAAGCGGAACGAGAGGTTGGGAGTGACCTGCGTGGTCTGGCCGAAATCGACCGGGCGGAAGCGTTCGAGCGCGGCCTTGGCTTCATCGGCGGTGTAAAGCGGCAAGGCAGGCTTGTGGCGGGAAGACTTCATCTTGTTGTGGAACGCGGCATCTTCTTCCTGGAGGTGGCCGCTGTCGGGCAGCACGATGGCGCACAGGTCGATGGTGGAAGGAGTGGCGTAGACGGGACCGGCGAAGCCCTCCTTGATCAGCCGGGGAATCCAGCCGCAGTGGTCGAGGTGGGCGTGGGTGAGAATGACGGCGGCGATGCTGCGCGCCGGCGTCGGCAGCGGCTGCCAGTTGCGCTCCCGCCATTCCTTCTGGCCCTGGAAGAGGCCGCAATCAATCAGAATCTGCGGGCCGCCGCCCGGCGTGCCATCGCTGGTGTTGATTAAATGCTTGGAGCCGGTAACCGTACCGGCTGCACCAAGGAATTGAATGTAGGACAAGGCTCGAGTCCTCCTATCGTTTTGCAGGCTCCGGCATAGGTGTGGCAGGCTCGGCCGGCTTGGGCAAAGGAAAGCGTTTGTTGCTGATATTGCTCTCCGGCACACTGCCGTCGTTGACGATGACCTCGGCGGGAGCCGAAGAAGTGGCGATGCGGGCCACGGCGCGACCGTGGGCGGGGACGAGCAGGCGCTCCTGGGGTTCGCGTCCCTCGATGGGCGCCAGGATGGGAACCTCGGCGCCGGCGCCACCCAGATTTTCAACCGTGACGGTGACGGTGTAGTTGGTGGGCAGCATCTGGCGGAGGAAGGCGGTGGTGATGCGGAACTCGGGCAGACCACGGTCGCGGTACACCCAGTCATCGAAAAACCACTCGAGCTTCTTGCCGCTCTGGGTCTCGAGCAGCCGCTGCATGTAGGAGGCGTCGCGGTCTTCGTCGGCGCGATAGGCGCGCAGCGCACGGGCCAGCGTCTCGTCGCCCAGCATGTCGCGCAGCATCCACCAGACGAACATGGCCTTGGAGCGGAAATAGAGTTCGTCGCCGGTGCGGATGAGCGGCTGCGGCTCGGCTTCGCTGGAGTTGCCCGCGGGCCTGGCGGTGGCCTGGGCCTCGGCGGCAGCCAGCGCGGCCTGCGATTGCTGCATATAGGCGAGCGCCTCGCGGCGTCCGTGCTGCCGCTCCATCGCCAGCGCCTGGGCGAAGTGCGCCAGGCCTTCGTTGATCCACGGGCGGTCGGATTTCAGGGCGGCATGGGCCAGCGGATGGGCCACGGCGACATCGGCTCCCTCGCGCGTGCCGATGAGCGGCGTAAACAGGAGGGAGCCGCTATCGTAGGGCACTTTGCCCGGGGGCAGCTCGACGATGCTGATCTTCTCTTTCGGCGGCCCGAACCACTCGCTCAAAAAAGGCTGGAGTTTCTCGGCGGCCAGTGCGTACTCCTGGGCGCGGGCCTGTTGCCCCGGCAGATAGAGAACGTTGATGCCGGCGCGCTCCAGCAGCGTGTAGCTGTCGACGACGAAGGTGGGCACGGTCTGGCCCAGGGAGGAGAACTCGAAATCCCGCTCCTGGACCGGGCCGTCGGCCTCCATGCGGGCGCGCTGGCCGAGCAGGCGGCCGTTGCCGACCAGGGTCTTGTCCGACTCGGCCGAGAGGGTCAGCTTCATGGTGGAGGCGGCGTGGCGGAGCTTCCAGTCGCTCAGAGCGCGGAAGACGGCTGCGCCGTCGCTCAGGCTGACGGCCTCGAGGGCAACCGGATACCAGCAGACATAGCCCAGGCCGCGAATCCCGGTGAAGTCGTCGGAGACGGTGTCCCACTCGGTGTGCGCGGCGATCGCGGCGGGTACGCCGATGCGCGTCAGGCGGGTGGCGTTGGTGGTAATGGCGCCGCCATAGACGACTTCAAGTTCGACGGTCGCCTTGGGCGCCACCGGGGCGGGCAGATTGGCGATGGCCTCGGTAACGGCGCCGGTGTGGTCAATGTCGGTGGTGTAGGTATTGGTGATCCACTGCAAGTCCTGGCCGCCCGACTCGATGCTGTCCCATGCCAGGCTGGAGGAAATCTGCAAGGTCACGGAACGCTGGGGCAGCGGGGAGTCGTTGCGCAGAACGAGGTGTCCGCGCACCGCCAGGGCGTTTTCGGCGGGCATGACGCGGGCTTCCAGATCGTAGCGGACGAAGGTAAAGGCCTGACGGTCCACCGCCCAGGCGGAACTGCCCAGCAGCGCCGTGACGAGAAGGGCCAGGCAAAATCGGCGGATCAGCGGGCTTCCTATCGAGCGCAAAAGCGGCGCTTGGCGGGGGCTTCGGGTGTAGTGCGTGGGCTGGTATTTCATGCTTTCTGCCTGCGCTGGCGGGCCAGCTCGTACATCACGACGGCGGCGGCCACGGATACGTTCAGCGATGGGACTTTGCCCAGCATGGGAATGGAGACGAGAAAGTCGCAATGTTTGCGGACCAGGTCGTGCAGGCCGAGGCCTTCACCGCCCAGTACGAGGACGCAATCCATGTTGTAGTCGATCTTGTCGTAGAGCTGGGTGCCGCGCTCGTCCAGGCCGACGGTCCAGATGTTCTTCCGCTTCAGCTCCTCGAGGGTGCGGGTGATGTTGGTGACGCGGGCGATGGGCATGGACTCGGCGGCCCCGGCGGCGACCTTGGCAACGGTGGCGTTTACGCCCACGGAGCGGCGCTCCGGGATGATGACGCCGTCGGCCCCGGCACCGTCGGCGGTGCGCAGGATGGCTCCGAGGTTGTGCGGGTCTTCGACGCCGTCGAGCACCAGCAGAAAGGCGTGCCGGCCGCGGCGGGCGCCGACGAGGTCTTCCAGCTCCGCATAGCTGCGCTCGGCGGCCACGGCGGCGACTCCCTGGTGGGACTCGGCGCGGGTGAGGCGGCGGAGCTCTTCGCGGTTGAGGAAGCGCAGGGTAATGCCTGCCTTGCGGCAAAGTTCGACGATGTGTTCGATCTTGGCATCGCGGCGGTCGCGGGCCACGGCTACGTATTCGACGGCCCGGGGGCGGGACTCAATCGCCTCCTCCACCGGGTGAATGCCGTAAATCACGTCCATGCGTGAAAGTGTACTGGTTCGCGGCGCAAAAGTAATGCGGCGGCCCCGGCGCGGGCGCGCGAGCCGTTGCCCGCGAGGCGCAAGTTTTCGCAGCCCGCGGGCCCGAATCGAGTAAGATTGACCTTCGCTGGAGCTGCCCGTCATACTCCAGAGACGCGGAAAGAGCAAAGCACTGGCAGGAGCGGCGATGACACTTTCGGTCCTGATTGTCGATGATGAGCAGTTGGCGCGCAACGAGTTGGCGTTCCTGCTGAAAGGCGTCGGCGAGGTGCAGGTGGTGGCCGAGGCGCGCAACGGCGTGGAGGCGGTGCAGTTGATTCGCGAGCACGCTCCCGACCTGGTCTTTCTCGACGTGCAGATGCCCGGACTGGACGGCTTCGGGGTGATCAAGAAGCTGATGGACAGGCACGTGCCGCTGCCGCGGTTCATCTTTGCCACCGCGTTTGACCAGTACGCGGTGCGCGCCTTTGAAGTCAACGCCATCGACTACCTGCTGAAGCCCTTCGACAAGAAGCGCGTGGCGGCGGCGGTGCAGAAGGCGCGGGAGCGGATCGAGACGGCCGGTCCCGAGGATAAACTGGACGCCCTGGTGCGGATGCTGGAGTCGCAGAAGCCGCAGCCGGCGTCGAAAATTCTGATCAAGTCGCAGGGACGCATGTTCCTGGTGGATCAGAAGGATATCTGCTTCGCCTCGATCGAAGACGGCGTGATCACGGTGGTGACTTTGACGCTGGAAGGCCATTCCAACTGCCGCACGCTGGAGGAGTTGCTGGCCGCGCTCGATCCGGCCACGTTTTGGCGCGCCCACCGGTCTTTCCTGGTCAACATCAACCGCATCAAGGAAGTGGTGCCGTGGTTCAAGTCCAGCTATCAGTTGAGGATGGGCGACAAGAACCAGACCGAGGTGCCGGTCAGCCGGGCGCAGACCAAGCGACTGCGGGAGTTGTTTGGTTTGTAGAGGCACCCTCCGAGAATCAAATTGACTCGATCTGGAATGCAGGCGCAAGGCCCGGTGCCGGCCAGCGGCGTACCCGCGCTATAATTCCTCTCAGGATGAAAGCCTACGTTTATGTCTCGCTGAAGAAAAGCGTTCTGGACCCCCAGGGCAAGACGATTCACAACGCCTTAAAGAAACTGGGATACGGTGGTGTCGGCGACGTGCGTCAGGGTAAATACTTCGAACTTGCGCTGGAGGGACTGGATCGCACCCAGGCCGAACGGGAAGTGGAGCGTATTGCCCGCGAGGTGCTTACCAACCCGGTCATTGAAGAATTTCAGTACCGTCTGGAAGACTAGCGCCGCAGCAAGCGACGATTTGCCGGATGGAATGCCATCGAAGGGGAGAGCTGTTTCCTGCCGCAAGGCGGACGGG
>Ga0316217_10006380_pt1 | contig 11705 bp, 8 predicted proteins | sample 1anoAmetaG_FD_203633 | JGI IMG/M metagenome (GOLD analysis project Ga0316217, IMG submission 203633) | Freshwater microbial communities from Trout Bog Lake, Wisconsin, USA - 1anoA | ecosystem: Environmental > Aquatic > Freshwater > Lake > Hypolimnion/Profundal zone | place: USA: Wisconsin... | reverse complement strand
CGAGCCAACTGCTGGCCGAAGCCGCCTTCAAAGTCCTGGCTTACACCCTCCGGCGTTAGCCAAACCTAGGCAGTCACGAATGGTTTCAACAGAGCATTTTGGCATCCGACTTGGCGGGAGGAAGTTTGAATTCCGATTGCAAGGATTTCAGACATTGTCGAATTCGCCAGCGGATGAGGTCGCAGGATTCGGCGGTTATCGTCTGTTCGAGTAGTTGTTTTACCTCCGCCATCAGGGCTTGGTCGGCCGTCTGCAGGAGCGAATTTTTCCTCCCCAACATGAGCCGTTTCATGACTGGCAATGACAGGGTGACAAGTTGGTTGCCAGCAACTTTGGATTTACGAGCGGCCCGATGAGCCGCCACGACTTCGGAATTCGAAGCGACGGGAGACGCCAAGAAAGCCCGGTGAAATTCAAATTCCGCCCGACCATACTGGCCAGTTCCGGTTCCCAAGCCCATGGCGGTGATTCCCTTGCGCGGCGGCGTCTTGGGATTGTTTTCCAGCAACCAAATCTGATCCACGCCGGTCGCCTCGGCGATGAGTTTCGCCAGATCCTCACTCAAGGGCAACTGGCCCAGCTCCACAGCCTGGATGGTGCGGGTGGAGCGCTGGACCAGATCAGCCATTTCTTTCTGGGTCAGGCCGATGGTCGTGCGGAGAATCGCCAGCGGATGGCGCAAGGGAGACAGACGCATGGGCATTATCTATAACATGTGCATTATACATGCAAGAATTTAATGGCGGGAACGGGGTGGAATGTGTATTGTGAATGTGTAATGAATGCCAATCCAAAACAATACCTCACGGCCCGGCTGGCGGCGCTGGACCAGCTCAAGCAAACCTTGATTCCGGCGCAATTGGATCCCGTTCCCAGCGCGGAAACGCTGCGGGAATGGTTCGATACGGCGCGGATTCCGCGCTTCAAAGCCAATCCCGCCGCCAAGCGCGGTGGCGGCCCCGTGTTCTATTCAGTCGCCGCCGTGGAGAAATATCTCCAGTCGCGGACACTGCCCTGCCGCCTGCCGGCGGCGACACTGCCGGACCGAAAATCCACCGTTGGAGATCCCAGCTTGAATTGACATGGCCGACGTTCCACTCAACACCGTCGTGGGCGACCGGGACTTGTGTGCCTGGCAGCCGGTTCGTAGTTTAATCTGGTGGCGGAGCCTGAATCCGAACTCTGCACGGCGCACGGCCAAGCGCAGCGATGGCCGGTTGGTGGGCCGTTACACAGGCAGCTAAAGGCCGCTAATGAGGCATTGGCCGTCGCCATTTGCCCACAGACAAATCTTAATTCCCCAACAGGACAATCCATCGATCCGGAAACCGGCTGCCAACTTATTCCCGTCAAAACCTTTGTAAAACAGCATAATTATGAACAACAACGAGTATTCACCAATCCAACAACAAGAACCGTCAGCATACTTTGCAGGTGAGCCACCGCCGCTGCCAGAGATAGTGCTGCTGGAAGAGTTGTTGGCGCACCCAGCGCCGATTCCACCCCAAATCATCAAAGGGGTTTTGCATCAGGGGTGCAAGATGGTTCTGGGTGGTGCCAGCAAAACGAACAAGTCATGGTGTTGCTCTGTTGAAACCATTCGTGACTGCCTAGGTTTGGCTAACGCCGGAGGGTGTAAGCCAGGACTTTGAAGGCGGCTTCGGCCAGCAGTTGGCTCGGTGTGCGGGAGGTCAGGGTCGAACCCATCGTCCGTTTGAGCCCGCTGAAAAACGATTCCACCGCCCACCGTGAACCATAACCTTTCCGTGCCAGATAGCTTTCACTCATTCGGCTTCGCCAAAACCCGCTCCGCGTCCCATCCGCCCGTTGTTTCGCCGGTTTGATCACACTTTCCGCGCCCCAGTCCAGCCGGCATTGGTCATGAACCCATTCGGCATCATAACCCGCGTCCGCATATAACTTCGCCGGCAACGTCGATTTACTGGCTTTGGCCATCAATTCCTTGGCCTGGCTCTTGTCGTTGCCCGGACCCCAATCCAACACCAGACTCAACGGCAGTAAACTCCCGCACAGCACAATGGTGGATACTTTCACCCATTTGCGCCGGGTCCGCCCCGCACGGCTCTGAAAATGCGCACTGGCCGTCGTGGTCTCCAGTCCGGTCGCATCCATCGCGGCAGCGGCCGGCGCCAACTTCGCCGCGCCCGCCGCCCGCCCAATCGTCCGGATCATCGCATCGGCAATCGCCAGCACCTGGCTGCGCGCGCTGAACTTCTGGAGCGTCGTGTAATGCGGCAGCTTGTCCGACATGCCCAGGGCTGCCCGCAAGTTCGGGCTGCCCGACAGCAGTTCCAACACCCCGCGGTAAGTGGTCTTCAAATACGCCCGCAGGATCAGGCAGGCCATCAACTGCCGCTGCGTAAAATCATGCCGGCTCCGCGCTGAACCGTAATCAGCCAGATGCTTCCCGCCCAGCTTCATCGCCAGTTCGGCCACCCGTTCCACCGTCGCTTTCTTCGCCACTTGCTCGCTCATCCCTTCACAGACACACCAGAAATTAAATGGTTTCTACAAAGCAAGCTTATCTTTAAACAGCATTAAACTAAATCGCTTCGTGGAAAGTCGCAGGTTTGCGTTTGAAATCGGCAAAGTTGCCGCTGCGATTCAGATTGCCGCTGGCATGGAGCAGAAGGGGCTTGGCCATCTGCCGCAGCACCGTAATGCCCGTGTCCATGTCCGCTGGCACCACTGGCGCAGAAAGTCTTTCATCGCCGTCCGCGTGGGTTGCGCCGATAACAACTTATTTAGTGGCCTTGCCTCGATTTGGTGGACAGGAGACATGTGATTGTGTGAGCTAGTGGCAACACACATGAAAACCGACCAAGCCAGCACCAAATAAAAACGTTACGACGCAGCCTTTAAGCATTCGGCGGTGGAGCATTGGCTGCTCAGCGGCAAGTCGGCCCGGATCATCGCTGGGGAACTGGGCATCAATGAGCAGCGCCTGCATCAATGGAAGCAGAAGTTTAAAGCGCTGCCTGCCGGTCAGGTCGCCGGGACGTTGGAACAACTGCAAGCGGAGAACCGGCGGCTGCAACGGGAACTGCACCGAGTGGCGCAGCAACGGGACATTCTAAAAAAAACCTTGGGCAATTTCCGAACCGCCCGCCAACGGTTTGAGCGTATAAAAGCCATGCCCAACGGAATATCCCATCGCCGAGTTGTGCGGCGCGCTGAACGTCACGCGTAGTGGCTATCATGCGTGGGCCAGTCGTGCGCCCGGCGTCCGTGCCCGGGCCAATGCCGCCTTGCTGCCATTGATTGCCAAAGCGCACCGGGAAAGCCGGCAGACCTACGGCAGCCCGCGCATCCGGATTTGGTTGCAGGAACATGGCCAGTCCTGTGGCCGGCAACGGATCAGCAAGCTGATGCGCGTAGCTGGTTTGCGCAGCCGTCCGCGTCGTCGCTTCCGGCCGGTGAGTTTGACCGATAGCCACCATGACTTGCCGGTGGCGCCTAATCGGCTGCGGAAACTCGCCGCCCCAAAACAACCGGACGCCATCTGGGTGACGGACATCACCTATGTCGAGACGGCGGAGGGCTGGCTTTACGTCGTCGGCGTTTTGGACCGCTGCACGCGCCGGTGCGTGGGTGGGCGATGGACGACACGCTGGCCACCACGTTACCGCTGGCGGCCTTGGATATGGCGTTGAAACAACGCCGCCCCACCGCCGGCCTCGTGCATCATTCCGATCGCGGCGTGCAATATGCCAGCCTGGCTTACCGCCAACGGCTGGCGCAAGCCGGCGTCATTCCGAGCATGAGCCGGCCCGGCAACTGGCCCAGCAACGTCAGAAACCGGTTTTGCTCGTCGCTCATGACCGGCCTCCATCGGTTTTGGCCTTGCGCTGTTCTTCAATCGCCGCCTGCGCCGCCGCGAGCCGTGCGACGGGCACGCGGAACGGCGAGCAGCTCACATAGGTCAAACCGGCGCGATGGCAGAACTTCACGGAGTCCTGGCAGATATGCTGGCAATGAAAAGACGGCGCGGGAGGACGCTCGCCACCCACTTTTCAAACTGTGCCACGCCCCCGAATGGCTCTGACTTTCGTTTTACGGCCAGATTGGTATGCTTCGCAGCCATGTTGACGACGCTGCGCAAAGCCGAATATGCCGAGCTGATGATTTTATTTTTCATCCAGGCGGCGGGAATGGCCATCTGGTTCGTGCCGCTCGGCCCGATTCTCGATGCGCACGGACTGCACGCCATCAAGTCGTATGCCTTCGCCGTGAACGCGCTGGCGGCGTTCGTCTCGCCGCTGATGTTCGGCGCGATGGCGGACCGGCACGCGCCGCCGGCCCGCGTCTTGCGCTGGCTCGCGCTGGCCACCGCGGTGATGACGGCAATCATCGCCACCGCCATCCGCGACGGCTGGAATCCGTGGCTGGTGCTGGCGCTGATCCAGATTTTCTCGCTGTCCTACGCGCCGATGTTCAGCATTTCCACGGCGCTCGTCCTCGCGCGGCTGGCGGATGCAAAAAAAGAATTCGGTCCCGTCCGCGCTTTGGCGACCATCGGCTGGATGTCCGGGGCGCTGCTCATCAGCGCGCTGCAACTGGACCGCTCGGCTTACGCGGGCTATCTCGGCGCGGTGTTCTGGCTGCTGGTGGCGGCGTTCACTTATTTCTTGCCGGCGTTGACGGTGCCCGTCGCCGCCGAACATCTTTCGTGGCACGAACGCCTCGGCCTCGACGCGCTGACGCTGTTGAAAGACCGCGACACGCGCGTGGTTTTCATCACCACCACACTGTTCAACATTCCGGTCTGCGCGTTTTATCCGTATGCGCCGACGCACCTGCACGACCTCGGCTTCGCCCGCACGAGCGCATGGATGAGCCTGGCGCAAGTGTCGGAGATCGTCGGCATGTTCAGCCTCGCGTGGCTGCTGGTGAACTGGCGGTTGAAGTGGATTTTCGCCGCCGGCCTCGGCTTGGGCGTGTTGCGGTTCGCGTTGAGCGCGGGCAATACGCAACCAACGCTGCTGCTGGGCGTGACGCTGCACGGCGCGTCGTTCGTGCTGGTGTTCATCACCGCGCAGATTTATCTGGACCAGCAGATTGACCCGGCGTGGCGGACGCGGGCGCAGGCGCTGATGACGCTGATGAACGGCGGCATCGGCAACCTCATCGGCTATCTCGGCAGCGGCTGGTGGTTTGCCACTTGCACGCCCAAAACCGCGACGAGCTGGCCGCTGTTCTGGGGCGGCCTAGCCGCCATCGTGGCAATAGTGATGATTTATTTCCTGACGGCGTATCGGGAAAAAGAAACCAAAGAAAACCGCGGGACGAGCGACTTGCTTTAAGGCACCAGCACCGAGCGATAAAACCGGACGGCTGTATCCGGCGCGGGCGAGACATTGAAACAACCTTGCATCGGCTGGTTGGTGCTGACGGTTTGCCAGTTCACCAAATCCGTGGACGCCTGCACTTCGTAAGTGAACGCATCAGAACCGGAAAACTGAAGATTACAGCCGCCGTTGGACAGCGACATTACGCCGATGGAATCGGAGCGCAACAGCGGCAGCAGTTGGGCGGGAATTGCCTCGTATTCGGCGTCGGTGATACCGTAATCAAGCTGACTGGTGTTGCTCGTGTTCAACCACGGAGAATCCACACTCAACTCTGGAACTGCCAAAAAATCGCCGAGCGAATAATAATTCTGACTGGGCTGGACGACTCTGGCTTGGACAAGGCCATTGGCAACCACCCAGGCCGGTGGTGAATTGCTCGCCATGACATAAGTATCAAATGACGGTGTGATGGCTGAATAGGGAAAGGCCGTGGAATTGGAATAAACCAGCAGGCCGTTCAGGACATTCTGCCAGTCGGCAATCTTTGAATCGTTCACCGAAAGTAGCTGTGTGACATTGTTCGTATTCAGCAGCGACACCAGCAAACCAGCCAAACGCCAGTCGTTGACCGGGGCCGTGAGCGCGGCGTCATTGGCATCCAAGTCGGCTGACCATTGCATCCAAGTATTGGTGCCAAGCGAAATCAGACTGCCAAGTGACACGGTTTCCTGAAGCACATTTGCTGACTTGAGATAAAGAGTCTGCCACGGCGTGCCGCGATGCACCTGCCCCAGCCCGCCCAGCGACGACAGTAAGTTGGTCGGAAAATTCCAATTGTCCGGCCCCCACACCAACGGGTCTCTATAGGCAAGGTTGTAGCCATTGGTATCCACATTATTATTTACAGCCATCCATTCGCTCTGACCCCACGGCTGATAGCGTCCGCCGATAGGATTAAGTGGCACCCCAAGCGGAGCCAAGTATTGCAAATCATCCACATGCCGCCAGACGCCGTTGGGCCAAGAGGTGCCATATGCCCATAATGCAATCGCCTCGGTTTGCGCATTCAAATCGCTCGCGAGATAATGCACCAGCGGATCGTTTGCCTGTAACAGAACGGCTGAATAAATTGTCCGCGTCGGCGTATAGGGCGCTTGCATGGACAATTGAGTATTGTAGTAAACTTTGCCTTGATATTGGAAGGCTCCAGCAGGCACGAAAAATCCATCAAAGAAGACTGATTCTGCCGCCGGCGTCGTAATCCCCATCGGAGTGGACGCTGTGCTCCATTGACCGCCCGAAGGAGGAGCTTTTGTATAATTGGCGGAAACCCACAATTGGTTTATCACCCCGTAGGTGGGCCATGACGCTCCGTCAAGCGGCCTATAAACATTAGTGCTCCACTGATAATAAATGTTACTTGGCGATGGAAAATCCGGGTCAGCCATGACCTGATTCAGATTGGCTTGCGTGCTGGGGGCACGCAACTGGACATAATCAATTACGTTATTGCCGTCCAAAATAAACGCCTGCAAATAATTGGTAATCGCCAGCCCAAACTGCGGCAGTGGCGGCAGTGGCGGAGTCGTGGTTTCCCATTGTGAAAAAGTTGGTGAACCTACCGGATCAAACGAAACCGTGTTGAACCGATAAACTGACAAAGGCAAAAAGTTGAACGACCAATTGGCGGTGAGAAAAGAACTTGATTGTGGAATGGCATTGGGCGGACTGCCGCTCCATTGCGACCCCGGCCAGGCTGTGATGATTGTCGGGGGAATAAATAAATTGGTAGTGCTAAACCAAGTATTGGTAAGGGAATTATTCGCCGCGGTCAGGGTTTCAGAAATCGCGTCTGAGGCATAGACCGTCAACGGGCGGGGATAAGCCGCGTTGTAGGCATTCCAGAAGGAAATGCCCAGGCCGGTGTTGATTGACATCACATACATTTGATTGGTGGTGAAAGGATTTGAAGCTGAAGGCATTCCGACACTTGCGCGGGTGCACATCAACTTGCGCGTCACCTGCACGTCGTTAGTCAGGTAAAACTGATTGAAGCCCGGCAATCCTTTTTTCGCGCCGATGATCCACGGCACGCCATAGACGTTTACCGGGCCGTTGGCATCGGCGATAGGGGTAAGCGTGGCGGTGGACAGTTGCGTGATGTCATACGGCGGCGACAATTGCGGGTCGCTCGCGCCGGCGACATTCGTGACCTGCTGATAGCCGATGACGAAAATATTATTCGTAGCATCTTTGGCAAAGAGCGGACGGAACACCACCGGGAAAGTGTTGGTGTTGGCGGCGTCATAAATGTTTGCCGACAACTGCAATAACCTTTGCACGGCGGGCGTATAAACAAAAATACCGTTGGAACAAACCGGGATGTTGGTGATGCCGAAGTTAAACGTGCTGCGCAGCAACTTGTCGGCAACGCTGCTGAAAAAGCCGGTGGCGTCGCTGGCATCGGGGATTGTCCGGCCAGACAAGTTCAATCCCGCCAGCAATAGAATCACGCAGCCCAGAAAACAGCCGTTCTTGAGCCTGCCATGCCGGATGATGTCCTTGATCAACCTGATGATTGCAACTTAATCATTTCAGTTGAAACCACAAGATTTAAGCATTCTGCTAGAAATGTCTGAATGATTTTCGCGAAGAACTATCCACCGCCGCAAATTGTTGCCGCTTGTTAGAATTTGGACTTTCGGCATCACGTTCACGCCCGCGCGGCAACCTGCGCCGGCTCACAGCGGCAGGAAATATAAAACATAGACCATCTGCACCGCCGCCAGCCCGCCGAAAATCATGGACGCAATCCACAGCGGCTTTTTCTTCACGATCAGACACATCGCCCCCAGCGCGATGGCGACTTGGAAAAGCGTGATGGACAAACCCATTTCCTTGGAATGTTCGGCGGAGACGGTCGCGTTCTTGCGCGCCGCGTCGCGGGCGGCTTCGTATTTTTTCGCCAGCGCGGTGATGTCGGCCTTTTCCTTGTCATAACGATCCACGCGCGCCTTCAACTTCGCCACGGCGGCGGCGTCTGCGGCGGGCACGGCGGCGTTCAAATGATCCAACTCGATTTCGTAGAGGTTTTGCTTGATGGACTTGGCCTCGAAGTAAGACCACTGGTCGGATGCCTGCGTCTGGTTGAACGTCGCCTCGTTCATCTCTTTCAGCGTGCGCGTCGAAAATCCGCCGCCCTTGAGCGTGGCGATGGCCGCGAGCACGGCGATGACCACCATTGTGAGTGAGACATACTTCGTCCAACTGTCGCGCTTCTCCTTGGCCTTCTGCGCGACGTGTTCGGCGCGCAATTCGGCCACCAAGCTTTTCAATTCATTCAGGTCTGATGCTTCCATAATGTGCTTCGTTAAATAACGGGTTAAACCGCCCGGCCAGTCCGGTCGCAGCGGGCCGGAAGAATATAAAACTTTTTCCGGCTGTCTAGTCTGGAGCGCGGTGAAAATACAAGCCATTTAGACAGAATTAACCGAATGGACAAAATTAATTCTGCCCATTCGGTTCATTCTGTCCCAATCAAAAGCCGAAAGTTGAATTCATTCCTCACCGGGCCGGCACCTCCAACGTCTGGCGCAGGCGGGTGGCGAGCCAGCGAAGTTCCGCTTCGTCGCGCCCGGCGAGCAAGCCGAGTTTTTTTCCGGTGCGCGGATGGATTTGTAGTTCGATCACCGGCCGGTGGTTCACCTCCAGATTGCTGCGGTCGGCGCGGATGGCGGCAATTTCATCGCGCGCCCAACGATTGGCTTGGATGCCAAACAGTCCCTTGGTTTCCACTCGCAGGACGTTGCCTTCCACCACGAGTTCGGCGGTGCGCCGGCCGAGGTTGACGGCAAAGACCAGCATGCCCAGACCGATGGCCCAAAATAATAAAAGGAAGGGAATGAACGCCAATGCAGAGCCATCCCGCTTCGTGCCCGATAGCAAGGCGAGCGTGGTAAAGACGGCCATGAACGCACACCACATCAGCGGAAAAAAGACGAAGCCTTTGGAGCCGCGCCAAAGACCGGCGGACGGAACGAAGATGCGCAGGCCATTCATCGGTTCGGTCACTTGCACGCGGCTGCCGGCGGGCGGCTGCAACACGTCGGCGTCGTTTGGATTCTGGCCGGTGCTGTCAATGACTTCAACGGCCGGCGGGATGAAGGAAGTGGTGGTGCCGCCCACATAACCTTTCAACTCGTCCGCCACGTCGAGCACCCAGTCTTTGGGATAGCCCAGCACGAGCAGTATTTTGGTGCCGTCTTCAAACACCACCGCCAGCCCGGAAAATTGATTGAACGGCTGCGGGGCGGCGGTGCCGCGCTGATTTGTGGCGGTGGCGGCGGCAACTTCGAGTTTGGCAATGGGCTTGCGCGGCAGCCGCCGCGTCCAGCGGAGCAGGCCAAGAATTTCCGTCGCGCACAACCGGCCGTCCTTCCATTCCACCCGGCAGCGGCCGAACATAATCAGGAGCCCGATCGCGATGGGAACAAGTCCGGCCAGCACGAAGGGAATTCCAAACAGGCTGAATAGCTTTCCAGGGCCGCCCGACGTTTCGTGCAGCGAATGCTGAAAGGTGTTCCAGAGTTCGTGCGCGGGTTGCCAGAGAAACAGCACGCCGAAGCCGATCAGGAACAATCCCATCAGCCGGATCGCGCCGAGCGGTCGGATGGGGAATTCAAAACGAACGTCGCTGCCGACATATTCGCGCCGGATCTCGCGGGAGTCATCGTTGGCCATGATGAAACGATTCTTCCTTGCTCCGAAATGAAAGTCGAGCGGGAAGAAAACCGGCGGGCTTATTCCATCCGGCTGTCCAGATCAATGCCCACGGCGTTGCGGGGCGTGGATTCGTCCGCTGCGACTTCCTCCGGGCCGGCGGCGGGCTGGCGCTGGTAGTCATCCCACCACGCCGTCCGCGCGGCCAGCGTCCAATCCGCCGCCGCCGGCGTGCCGAGCAGCAAGGTGCGGAATTCGGCGGCGGATTGCGGACGCAGGCCGGCGTCCTTTTCCAGACACCGCAACAAGAGCTGTTCCAACGCGGGGCTGATCGGCTGCGCGGTGCGCTCACTCGGCGGAATCGGCGCGGCGGTCAGTTGTTTCTCGTGAATTTCCCCAATGGTTTCCGCGATGAAAATATATTTGCCGGTCAGCAAATAGTAACCCAGCGCGCCGAGGGCATAAATGTCGCTGCGCGGATCGGTCTGACTGGAACTGCTGATGGCTTCGGGCGGCGTGAACCACGGCGTGCCTTCAATCAGATTGTGGCCGGGCAAATCGGCCGGCACCGAAGCGTCGGCGCGATATTCCCGCACCAGCCCGAAGTCGAGCACCTTGACGCAGTCGGCCACGCCGCCGCGATGGCAGAGAAAAATGTTCCCCGGCTTGATATCGCGATGCACCAGTCCCAGCGCGTGCGCCTCGGCCAGCGAATCGCAGACCTGCGCAAGAATGTAAACCACCCGGCTTTCCGGCAGCGGCCCAAAGCGCGCGATCAAATCGTGCAGATCCAGGCCACGCAGATATTCCATCGCGTAATAAAAAATGCCGTCGGGCGTATGGCCGTAATCGTAAACTTGAATCGTGTTGGGATGCGTGAGCTGGCAGGTCAAGCAGACCTCGCGCTCAAACCGCGCGATCGCCGCCGCGTCGGCGCGGTCGGGCAGGAGCAGTTTCACGGCCGTGTCGCGGCGCATCAGCGCGTGGCGGGCGCGATAGACCACGCCCATGCCGCCTTCGCCGATTTTTTCCTCCAGCGTGTATTGGCCGAGCTGCTTCAATTTCAATTCCGCCTCGTTCAACCGCCGGTGCCAAGTGAGATTAGCAAACACAAACAGCCCCGTCGCGCAGAGCAGCAGAAAAAGCACCAGCGCCACGAACACCCATTGTAACACATGCAGCGGGCGATACGCCTCGTCCGCGTCAATCTGCGTGGCCACGCCAAAACCGAATTGCGGCAGCCAGCAGGAGGCGCCTACCACGGGCACGCCGCGATAGTCGCGCGTCGGCTGCACCAGCACTTCATCCTCGCCGTCCACGGCGCTGGCGACCAGTCGCATTAAGGGCCGCGATGCGGTGTCGGTGTTCGTCGGCTGAAAACCTTTCGTCAGATCGCCGCCGGGATCGTGCAAACGGAAATTGAGCGCGGAACTGGTATTGGTCGCGTCGAGCAATCCGAGTTGCCGGAGCTGGTCGTCAAACTGGCTGTGCGAAATCATCAGCCCGGTCTGGTCGAACGCATAAGTTTCGCCGGAAATTCCCGAACGCGCCACCGACAGAATCCGCGAGAATTCCTTGTCCGGATTGATGATCAAGGCCAGCGCGCCGACAATCTTGCGGGCCGGGTCGCGCACCGGGGCCGCCACCTGCATCAAGGTTTCATCGCCGCGCCGG
>Ga0316217_10006379_pt1 | contig 11705 bp, 11 predicted proteins | sample 1anoAmetaG_FD_203633 | JGI IMG/M metagenome (GOLD analysis project Ga0316217, IMG submission 203633) | Freshwater microbial communities from Trout Bog Lake, Wisconsin, USA - 1anoA | ecosystem: Environmental > Aquatic > Freshwater > Lake > Hypolimnion/Profundal zone | place: USA: Wisconsin... | reverse complement strand
TTCTTCCAGACCGTGACCCTGGGCTTCGTGGATCCCATGGAAGCCAAGGAGGGCCACAGCCTCGGCGACGACCCGGAACTGCGCACCCTCAGGAATCCCCTGGGCGAGGATTACTCACTCATGCGCGGGACCCTGCTGCGGGATCTGGCCCGGGTGGCCCGGATGAACCTGGAACGGGGCGCCAAGGAAGTCCGGCTGTTCGAGATCGCGCCGGTGTTCGAGGCCCATCCCGGCCGGCCCATGACCGAAACCTGGAGCCTGGGCCTGGTCTGGGGAGGCGAGGTGGGCGGCGAGGATCCCCTGTCTCCCGGACGCCGGATGGGCGAACCGGAAGGGCAGAGCTACCTGATCGGGGTGCTGAAGTCGATCGGCGTCACCGACGCCGCCATCCGGGCTTTCAAACGTTGGAAGATCGCAAGCTGGGAAGGCAGCGCGAAGGAGCCGGCGGGCTGGCAGTTCGAGATCCCCCTGGCCGGGATTCCCGACGAGCCCGAGCGGATCATTCCCAAATTCATTCCTTACAGTAAATATCCGGTGGTGGAACGGGACCTTTCGCTGCTCGTGGATCTGGGCCAGCCCTACGACGACCTGCGCGACGCGGTGGCCGAGGCCCTGGCCGCCGCCGCCGCCCCGCTGCAGGAACTCAAGTGCGTGGACGTGTTCCGCCACAAGAACCTGCCCCGGGGCCGGCAGGCCTGGCTGCTGCGGCTGCGCTTCCAGGCCGCTGACCGGACCCTCACCGGGGAGGAGGTCGACGGCTGGATGGCCCGTTCTTTGGATGCAGCCAAATCCCTCGGCGCCGAACTCCGCAGCTAGAATGAATGCATCGAGGCGATCATGGATCTTCTGAAGCAGCTCGAAGCCAAGCTACAGCTCCTGGTTCAGCAGCGGAACCAGTACCGGGACGAGGCGGCCACGCTCAAGGCCGACCGGGGCACCCATGACGAGGAGCTGCACGGCCTGCGCCGGCGCCTGGAGGATCTCCAGACCGAGCATGCGGCCCTCCTGCGCGAGCGGGACACCGTGAAGAAGCAGGTGGAAACCATCCTGAAGATGGTCGAGGGCCTGGAATGACCCTGGTCAAGGACGTTCCCCTGGAAGTGCTGGGCCGGCAGGTCCGGGTCAGCACTTCCAGCGGACCGGAAGAAATAAAGCGGGCGGTGGACATTCTTGAAGGTACGTTCCGCGACATGGAGCGCGCCTATGAGCTAAGATGGGGTATTCCGCCATCGGCGCTGGACACATCCACATGGCTGCTGATGGGGGCCCTCAACTTGGCGCACCGCGTGGTGTGCCTGGAAAGGGAAGCCTGCCAGCATACTCAGAACCTGGAACAGACTCTCACCAAGCTGCTCGACGACGTTCCGGACGAAGCCATTCCCCCTTCCGGCCCCCTTTTCGAAGGGGCAAACCATCCTTCCGGGGATGGGCCTGAAATTTGATCCCTGCGAGGCCCGTGATTGGCCAAGCGCTTGTTCCGTATTTCGCCATGGGAGACCTTCCCCCAGCACTGTGCGTTCCGCGCGACGGCGCGCCTTAAGCTGGGAATCTGGTAGCCCCCCTGTTTGCTAGGGAACACGGCAAGCCTCCACGACCGAGCGGGGATCCTATTCGTCCCATGGGTTCCAGTGCTGACAGCTCCAAAACCTCAGGAGCCTCTGCATGAACACATTGGGTTGGCTATTCTTCACGCTGGCGATCCTCGCCCTGGCGGGGTTCATCTTCCAGATGCGCAAGGCCCAGCAGGCGGTCGTGGACGTCTCCCAGGCCCAGGCCAAGGCCGAGGCGGAGCTCAAGGCCGAGCGCGAGCGGTTGCTGCTCGAAGCGGAGAAAGAGGCGGCCAAGGTGGTGAACCGGGGCCAGCGGGAAGCCGACGCCATGCGCAAGGAGGCCGAGCTCAAGGCCAAGGAGCAGGCCCTGTCGGCCCGCCAGGAGGCGGAAAAGCTGACCAACGAGCGGATGCAGTCCCTGGACAAGCAGGAGCAGCGGATCCAGAGCAAGGAGGACAGCCTGGACAAGAAGCTGGTCCAGGTGGACCAGAAGGTCAAGGAAGTCGAGGTCAAGACCGAGCGCCTGAAGGACGACCAGGAGAAACTGCTGGCCATGCAGGCGGACGTGAAGCGGGTGGTCGAAGAGCAGTCCGCCCGGCTGGAAGCCATCGCCGGCCTCACGCGGGAGGATGCCAAGCTGGAACTGGTGTCCCAGCTGGAGTACACCGCCAAGATGGACGCCGCCAAGCTGATCCGGCGGATCGAGGACGAAGCCCAGGAAGAGGCGGTCAAGCGGGCGCGCTGGACCATCACCGCCGCCATCCAGCGGGTCTCCTCCGATGTGGTGGCCGAGACCACGGTGAGCTCGGTGCAGCTGCCCAGCGACGACCTCAAGGGCCGGATCATCGGCCGGGAAGGGCGCAACATCCGGGCCCTGGAGAAGGCCACCGGCTGCGACCTGATCGTCGACGACACCCCCGAGACCATCGTCGTCAGCAGCTTCGACCCGATCCGCCGGGAGGTGGCCCGCCAGGCCATCCTCAAGCTGCTGGCCGACGGCCGCATCCACCCCGCCCGGATCGAGGAGGTGGTGGAGAAGACCAAGATCGACATGGACCTGCACCTCAAGGAACTGGGCGAGGCCGCGGCCATCAGCCTGGGCTTCCCGGATGTGCACCCCAAGCTGCACAAGCTGATCGGCCGGCTGAACTACCGGACCAGCTACGGCCAGAACGTGCTGAACCACACCAAGGAAGTGGCCCACATCGCCGAGTACATGGCGGCGGAACTGGGCGCGGACCAGCGGCTGGCCAGGCGGGCCGGACTGTTCCACGACATCGGCAAGGCCATCGACCGGGAAGTGGAGGGCACCCACATCGAGATCGGCATGGAGCTGCTCAAGCGCTTTGGCGAAAAGGACAACGTCATCCACGCCATGAGCTGCCACCACGGCGACTTCGAACCCAAGACGGTCGAGGCCATGCTCATCACCGCCGCCGATGCCCTGTCGGCCGCCCGGCCCGGGGCGCGGCGGGAGATGCTGGAGACCTACGTCAAGCGCCTGGAGGCCCTGGAGGCCATCGCCAACAGCTACAAGGGCGTCCAGAAGAGCTTCGCCATGCAGGCGGGCCGGGAGATCCGGATCATGGTGGACGCCGGCCAGGTCAACGACGACCAGGCTTTCTGGATCGCCAAGGACGTCACCAAGCGGATCGAAGGGGAGATGCAGTACCCCGGCCAGATCAAGGTCACGGTCATGCGCGAGACCCGGGCCGTGGAATACGCACGGTAGCAACGACTGGCGCAAGATCGTGGAATAGCCCGGGCAAGGTCAATTCGGCCAGGCCAGCACCGGCGGGGCCGCCGGGGCCGGACCGGCCGGTCCCCGGGCTTCCCGGGTCAGGACCAGGGCTTCCGGCCAGAGCTGGTCCGGCACTTCCAGCAGGAGGCGTCCGCGCCCCTGGGCGTCCGGCAGCAGGTCCCCGAGCGGCTTCCAGGTTCCGCCGGCCCGGCGCCAGAGCCGATAGGTTTCGCCAGCGGCTGGAGCGGGAACGTTGGACAGGGTGAAGACCGCGATCGTGCCGCTCCGTTCCGCCCGGTAGTTGGCGTGGGGTCCCTGCTCGATCACTCCCTGGGCCGCCGGCGGCACCAGCCGCAGGGCCTCCATGTGGCTGCCGGTGAGCATGGCCAGGGCCCGCTCGTCCTGGCGCAGGGCCAGCCGGTGCTGGTGCCAGCCGTAGCCGGAGAGGCCGATCGCCGCGACCAGCGCGGCCACCAGGGATGCCAGGGGGATGTTGAGCTTTTCCAGGGCCAGGCGGATGCGGCCCTTGACCGTGCCCAGGGGCAGTTCCAGGAAGCTGGCCACCTCCTCGTGGCTGAGGTCCTGGAAGAACGCCAGGCGCAGGGCCTGGCCCTGCTCCGGAGGCAGCGCCGACAGGGCCCGGCGGATGGTGGCCTGGCGGTAGGCGGCCCAGGCCTGCTCCTCGGGCCCGGTGTCATGGGCGGACAGGTCCACCAGGGACCCTTCGGACTCTCCGTCGAGCCGGGGCCGGCGGCCCCGGCTGCGCAGTTCGTTGAGCACGCGCCGGTGGGCGATCTGCAGGATCCAGGGGCGGCAGGCGCCCCGGGCCGGATCGAAGCTGGCGGCCTTCTGCCAGACCCGCAGGAAGACGTCCTGGGTGATCTCCTCCGCCGCCGCGGCGTCCAGGCTGCGGCAGGCGATGTGGAACACCAGGGGGGCCAGGCGCCGGTGCAGGAGCTGCAGCGCCTCCTGCTGCCCGGATGCCAACTCGGCCATGAGTTGCTCGTCACTCAGCGCTTCGAGACGTCCGTCGCCCGCCGGGCCAGCCACCTTCACCGCCTGCTCCTCCTCTGCCTTCAGAGAGGATTACACCAGGAACCGGCTTCCGGATCACCGGGCTTTCAGGCGAGGGCCCGCAGGAGGAGGAATACGCTGCCGTTCCAGATGCCATGGACCAGGATGGAGGTGGTCAGGTTGCCGGTGCGCAGGAAGGCGAAGCCCAGGACGATCCCCAGGGTGGTGAGGGTGGGCAGGCCCAGGGGCTGCATGTGCATGGCGCCGAAGCAGAGCCCGGTGATGGCGATGGCGAGGATCCGGCCCCGCCGGGCGCCCAGGCGGCGTTCCAGCCGCTCCCCCAGCCAGGGCAGCAGGAAACCCCGGAACAGGAGTTCCTCGAACACCGGGGCGAACACGGCGACGGTCAGGAAGACCAGCCCGACAGCCCAGATGCCGTGCAGATGGGCCAGCATTTCCAGCAGTTCCTTTTGGGGTGCGGGGCCGCTGGGCAGGAACGGGCTGATGGCCAGGGAGACCGTCACCACCGAAGCGAAGGCCAGGGCCAGGAAGCCCAGGCCGGCGGCCAGGGCGCTGCCGTAGCTGCCCGGCGCCACCCGCCGCCACAGGGCGGGCAGGCTGGTCCCTTCGGCCAGCAGGAGGTAGGCGGTGCCCAGCAGGGCGTGGCAGCTGTAGACCAGGGGCAGGTAGACCGGCTTGATCCAGGGCAGGATCCTGGCCAGGGCGGCCACCATCGGGCCCGCGGCCATGAGGGTGAGGAACCATCCCAGCATGACGATGAGCAGGGCCCGCCCGGACAGGCCGAAATGGGGCAGGGGCGCCGGGCGCACCGGCGTGAGGGCCAGGAACAGGGCGTAGCCCAGACCGGCGACGGCGAGCAGGACGGCGGCCGAACCCATCGCCCCGAACAGGATCAGGCGCCCGGTGGCCCAGGCCTTGGCCTGGGCCTCGAGGGGCCGGGGGTCGCCCCCGGACCTGGCCAGCATCCGCGCCTCCAGGATCCGGGCGGCGTAGCCGTCGCCCAGCGCCTTCTGGACCTCCTGCAGCGCCTGGGTCCCGGGCGGCGCGCCGGTGGCCCGGTAGCACCAGGTCCAGGCCTGGCGGAACGCTTCGCCGGCGGCGCCGGGGGCATCCTGGATGAGCCGGGCGCCGGTGCCGAGGTCGCCGGTTTCGGCCGCGTGGACCGCCAGCAGCGCCTGGTCCCAGCCGGTGCGGCGGCCCCGGGCCAGGGCGGCGACGCTGGCGCCCGGCAGGCTCCAGACCTTCAGGGAGGCCAGGGCTTCGGTCCTGGCTCCGCCCAGGACCGCGTCCTGGATCCTGCCCTCGAGGGTCGCCCGGGTTTCGGGCGGGGCGGGCCCGGTGCGGCGGAAACGCGGCTGGGTTCCGGCCAGCAGCAGGATCACCAGCAGCAGGGCGGCGATGAACGGATCGGCCCAGCTGCGTTCGGGGTTCCAGGGCTGGGTTTGGTCATGCGCCATGAACCTGGATGATACATTGGTGGAATGAAACTGGGAACGGCAGTATGGAGCGAGGGGTCATCGGAACGAACGGCCCTGGTGGCGGAGCTGCCTTCGGACCCGGGCCGGGTGGTGGACCTGAACCGGCTTGAGCACCTGCGTCTGGCCAAGCTGGGCGAGGGCTGGGCGGAGCGGATGGCGCTCGCCATGGTCCCGCCCGGCCTGCGCCAACTGCTGGAAGGCGGCCCCCGGGCCATCCAGCGGGCGCGGCAGGTGCTCGCCTACGCGGAAAAGTGGCACAAGCGCGGCAGCCTGCCCGAATCCCTGGCGCCCCGGACCGACCAGGTAAGGCTGCTGGCCTGTCTGCCGCGGCCGCTGGCCCTGCGCCGCTGGGACGGCACTCCCCTGGACCGGCTGACCGTGCAGGGGCCGGGCGGGACCCTGGCCAGCCTGCCGGCGCCCACCCTCGCCCTGGTCGGCCTGTTCGGTGACCATCCGGCCGGCTGCTGCCTGGCCATGGAGCATGCCCAGGGGGTCGCCCTGGGCGCCTGGCTGGAACTGGACCCGGACTGGGAAGGCTCGCTGGAGCTGAGCATGGGCGGCCAGCACCGGCGCCTGCCCCTGGACGCCTGGCGCGGCCTGACCATGCCGGCGCTGCGCCCGGCGGAAGTGATGCTGGCGCCGCCGCCCCACCTCCGGCTCGGACACGGCGGTCCGGGCCTGGAGGTCCGGCTGGCGGCCGCGTTCGAGACCCTCAACGTCCGTCTGGCCGAAAGCGGCGTCCATCCCACCATGCAGTGAGCGGCACCAAGGCCGCCCTGGAGACATGGGTGGCGCTGCCGCGCGGGAATCCGGCCCGATGGGCTTTCTCCCCCGGACCGGGCAGGGCCGGCGGGTGGTCCGGTGCGTCACCGGCCAGGGGGTGGCCGCCGGGGCTCGGCGGACGGTCCAGGCGGAGCGGCGGTCAGCCCAGGGCCAGCATCCGCTCCACCGGGCCCAGGGCCTTGAGCCGCACCGCCTCGTCCAGTTCGATCTCCGGGCGCAGGTCGCGCAGGGACAGGTAGAGCTTTTCCAGGGTGTTGAGCTTCATGTACGGACACAGGGAGCAGTTGCAGCCGCTGTCCACGGGGATCGGGACCAGTTCGGCCTCGGGCCGCAGCTTGTGCATCTGGTGCAGGATGCCGGCCTCGGTGCCGACGATGAAGGTCCGGGCCGGGCTGCTGCCGACGTAGTTGAGCAGGGCGGCGGTGGAACCGACGAAATCGGCCAGCTGGCTCACGCTGGCGTCGCACTCGGGGTGCACGATCACCAGGGCGCCCGGATGGGCCGCCTTGAGCACGGCCACCCGGCGGGCGGTGAACTGCTCGTGGACGATGCAGAAGCCCGGCCAGAGCACCATGTCGCGCCCGGTCCGGTCCATGACCCAGCGGCCCAGGTGGCGGTCCGGGGCGAAGACGATCTTCCGGTCCGCGGGGATGCTCCGCACCACCCGCTCGGCGTTGGAGCTGGTGCAGATGATGTCCGAATGGGCCTTCACTCCGGCCGAGCAGTTGATGTAGCTCACCACCACGTGGTCGGGGTAGTCCTTGAGCCAGGCGCCGAAAGCGTCGGCCGGGCAGCGGTCGGCCAGCGAGCAGCCGGCGTCCAGGTCGGGAATGATGACGCGCTTGGCGGGGTTGAGGATCTTGGCGGTTTCGGCCATGAAGTGGACGCCGCAGAAGGCGATCACCTCCGCGTCGGTCCTGGCGGCGGCCTGGCTGAGCTGCAGGCTGTCGCCTACGAAGTCGGCCAGGTCCTGGATCTCGGGATCCTGGTAGTAGTGGGCGAGGATGACGGCGTTGCGCTCGGCGCGCAGGCGGGCGATCTCCGCCGCCAGGTCCAGGGCGGGATCGACGGTCTCCAGGGTGGGGGCGGAGGGGGGCAGCGCGTTCATGGATTCATTCTACCCGCCTCCCTGCCGGGAAGAAAAAAGGCCGGCGCGGCAGCGGGGCGATCCGTCCTTTTTCATAGCGCTCGATGGCATTCCAAGCGGAATGGCTTTGAAAACGCGGAGGCTTCACGTACCATGGATCAGGATTGAACCTGGTTCTCTAATGTCGGCCCCGGCCCGGGGCGCTGCTCTTTCTGCTCCACCTATCATCCGGAGGCTCCATGTCCAACGCGCAAGCAGTGAAAGGCTCGGAAATCCACAGGCTCGACCAGATGAAGGTGAGCCGCTTCTTCGGATGCAACACCTTCAATGAGCGGACCATGCGTGAGCGGCTGCCCCGGGAGGTGTTCAAGGCCTTCCGGCAGAGCCTCAAGCGGGGCGAGCCGCTATCCCCCGATATCGCCCACGGGGTGGCGGCGGCCATGAAGGAGTGGGCGCTGGAGCACGGCGCCACCCACTTCACCCACTGGTTCCTGCCCATGACCGGCGCCACCGCCGAGAAGCACGACGCGTTCATCTCCTGGGACGAGCCCGGCGTGGTCATCGAGAAGTTCTCCGGCGGCCAGCTGATCCAGGGCGAACCGGACGCCAGCTCGTTCCCCTCCGGCGGGCTGCGGGCCACCTTCGAAGCCCGCGGCTACACCATCTGGGACGCCACCAGCCCGGCCTTCCTCATGGAAGGGCCGCTGGGCATCACCCTGTGCATCCCCACCGCGTTCGTGGGCTACCACGGCGAGGCCCTGGACAACAAGCTGCCGCTGCTGCGCTCCATGGAGGTGCTGAGCCGGGCCGCGGTGGAAGCCCTCGGCCATTTCGACAGCCGCGCCACCGCGGTGCTGCCCCAGTGCGGTCCGGAACAGGAATACTTCCTGGTGGACCTGGACCTGGCCCGCCAGCGCCCGGACCTGATGTTCGCCAACCGGACCCTCCAGGGGGCCCGCCCGCCCAAGGGCCAGGAGCTCGAGGACCACTACTTCGGCAGCATCAAGGAGCGCGTGCTGGGGTTCATGCAGGAGGTCGAGCTGGAGTGCTTCAAGCTGGGCATCCCGGCCAAGACCCGGCACAACGAGGTGGCCCCCAACCAGTTCGAGCTGGCCCCCATCTTCGAGCCGGCCAACATCGCCTCCGATCACAACCAGCTGCTGATGGAGCTGCTGAAGGCGGTGGGCGAGCGCCACGGCCTGGCCGCGCTGCTGCATGAGAAGCCGTTCGCCGGGGTCAACGGCTCCGGCAAGCACGTGAACTGGAGCATGGCCACGGACGAAGGCCACAACCTGCTGGAGCCGGGCAAGACCCCGGAGGAGAACCTGCAGTTCCTCTACTTCCTGGGGGCGACCCTGAAGGCGATCCACCGCCACGGCGGCCTGTTCCGCGCCGCCATCGCCTTCGCCGGCAACGACCACCGGCTCGGCGCCAACGAGGCGCCGCCGGCCATCATGTCCGCCTTCCTGGGCTCCCAGCTCAACCTCATCCTCGAGGCCATCGAGCGCGGGGACGTGGCCGACGCCAGCGAGAAGCAGATCCTGAACCTGGGGCTGGCGAGCCTGCCGGCCCTGGAGAAGGACGCCACCGACCGCAACCGCACCAGTCCGTTCGCCTTCACCGGCAACAAGTTCGAGTTCCGGGCGGTGGGCTCCTCCCAGGCCATCGCCTTCCCGCTCACGGTCATCAACGCCACCGTGGCCGAGGCCCTGGACGAGATGAACGCCCGGATGGAGGCCGAGCTCAAGGCCGGCCACCCCAGCCGCAGCGCGGCCATGACCGTCATCCGCGAAGCCATCACCGCCACCCGGGCCATCCGCTTCGAGGGCAACAATTATTCATCCGAGTGGAAGGCCGAGGCCGAGAAGCGCGGGCTGCCCCACGCCAAGAACACCGTGGCCGCCCTGAAGGTCTGGGATGATCCCGCCACCCGGCTGGTGTTCACCCGCAAGGGCATCCTGGCGGCCGAAGAGCTCGAGGCCCGCATCCACATCCGCCACGAGCAGTACCAGAAGGTGATCGCCATCGAGGCGCAGGTGCTCCGGGAGATGGCCGAGACCATGCTGCTGCCGGCGATCATGGAGGACCTGGGCTGCCGGGCCGACACCATCATCAAGCTGGGCGCCGCCGGCGTCACCGTCCCCGCGCCGCTGAAGGAGGCGCTGGAGACCCAGGCCCGGTTGTCCGGCATCGCCCAGGAGCGGCTGGCGGCCCTCAAGACCGCCATGCTGGCCGCCGAGCACGTGTCCGAGGCGGACAACGGCAGGCGCACCGAGGCCTTCGGCACCGGCGTGCGGGAGGCCCAGGAGCTGCTGCGGGACGTGCTCGACCAGATGGAGAAGGACTGCGCGGCCTCGCGCTGGCCGATCCCGGTCTACCGGGAGATGCTGGCGCCGCTGATCTAGGCGGATCAGACGCCATGTCCGGGCACTGCCCGGGCATGGCGTCTGGGCATGGGCACCGGAGGACGCTCTCCCTCAGGCTTGCGAATGTTAACGTTTTGATTACAATTGAAGCCGGGGAGGTGGCACGTGCGGAAGATTGCGTTCCGCGATTTCCGGCTTCAAGGCGCCAAGGCGCTGGGCAAGTTGCGCCCAGGCGAAGCGGTGCTCCTGTCCGGCCGGCAGGGGCCGGCCTACTTCCTGATCCCGGTTGAACCGGAGGCGATGGAGGCCCAGGAGGAGGAACTGAAGACCGCGATGGCGCTCGCCGCCATGCGCGAATCCTGGCGGCGGGCCGAGGCGGCGGGCCTCGCCGGCATGACCATGGAGGAGATCGACGCGGAGATCGCCGCGGCCAGAAAGGACACGCCGACTCCAGGGAAGCGGAGGGCTTCTTGAACCGGCTGGTCGTCCTGGACACCAACATCCTGGTTTCCGCCGGCCTCGCCCCGGGGCCGCCGGCGCGGGTGGTGGACCTGGCCTTGCGCCGGGAGCTGTCCATGATCATATGCCCGGCCATCCTCCGGGAATACCTCGAGGTCATGCACCGCCCGAAATTCGCAAAGGCAGGGTTTCCACCGGGCTGGCTGGACCGGCTTCTGAGCCTGGCCGCCCGGCTCCCGCTGGACCCCCCCATATGGCTGCTCCCGCTTCCGGACCCGAAGGACGCACCTTTCCTCGCGCTGGCGGGCTCCACCGGGGCCGCCCTGGTGACCGGGAACCTCAGGCATTTTCCGGACGATGCCCGCCAGGGGGTCGAAGTCTACCCACCCCAGGAGTTCATCGCACGTTTGAGCGGTCAGTAGAGACGCGTCCGCGGCGGGCCTCCAGGCCGGGCTAGAATGGAGCCATGGCCAAGCTTGAAGAAATCACCCTGCATCTGTCCCCGCCGATCCTCGCCTCGGCTTCGCCCCGGCGCCGCCAGTGGCTGGAGGCGCTGCAGATCCCCTTCGAGGTGCTGGCCCCCGAACTGGACGAGACGCCGCTGGCGGGCGAGGAACCGAAGGCGATGGTGGCCCGGCTGGCCCAGGCCAAGGCCGCCCTGGTGGCCGGGGCGAACCCGGACCGCTGGGTGATCGCCGCCGACACCACCGTGGCGGTGGACCACCACGTCCTGGGCAAGCCGGAGGACGCGGCGGACGCCGCGCGCATGATGATGCTGATCCAGGGGCGCGGGCACCAGGTGCACACCGGGCTCTGCCTCTGCAGGAACGGCGAGGCCCATGTCCTGGTGGACACCGCCGAGGTCTTCCTCAGGCCGGTGACCGAAGCCCAGGCCCGCTGGTACGCGGGGACCGGGGAGCCCATGGACAAGGCCGGCGGCTATGCCGTGCAGGGTGTCGCGGCCCTGTTCATCGAACGGATCGAAGGCAGCTTCGCCACGGTCATGGGCTTCCCGGTGGAACGGTTCGGGGAGCTGGTGGGCCGGCTGGGGCTGCTCGGGGCATGGCTGGGGATGCCTTGACGTTTTCAAGATGATTGCGTCGCTTTAGAAATAATTTATATTATCCGGACTTCCCTTGCGGGGTTTCCATGGTCCGGGGCTTGGCCCTTGCATTGTCCGCCGTGCTGCCCGGATTCATCCGGCTC